>Ga0209328_10000099_pt1 | contig 16696 bp, 16 predicted proteins | sample JacPinW_OM3H0_M1_FD_187954 | JGI IMG/M metagenome (GOLD analysis project Ga0209328, IMG submission 187954) | Forest soil microbial communities from Algoma, Ontario, Canada - Jack Pine, Ontario site 1_JW_OM3H0_M1 (SPAdes) (version 2) | ecosystem: Environmental > Terrestrial > Soil > Boreal... | reverse complement strand
GAAGCGCACGAATGCCCGAGCTGCCACGGCTCGCGCTTGAATGCGGTTGCGCGACATGTGCGCGTGCAAGGCGAGACGATCGATCAGTTCACAAATCTTTCGGCGAGCGAAGCCGCCCGCAAGATCGACAAGTTAAAATTTACTGGAACGCAACAAACGATCGCAGCCGATCTCATTCCGGAAATCCGGCAGAGACTGCTCTTCATGGAAAATGTCGGGCTTGGTTATCTCGCGCTCGGGCGCTCCGCGAAAACATTGAGCGGCGGCGAATCGCAGCGGATCCGATTGGCGGCCCAGCTCGGCTCGAATTTGCGCGGCGTGCTCTACGTTTTAGACGAACCAACCATCGGCCTCCATTCGCGTGATAATTTGCGATTGCTCGACACGCTCGCGGCGTTGCGCGAAAAGGGAAATTCACTTGTGATCGTCGAGCACGACGAAGAAACGATGCGGCGCGCCGATCACATTGTCGATCTTGGTCCGCGCGCAGGAGCTCATGGCGGCGAAGTCGTAGCCACCGGAACGCTGCGCGACATCGAACGCTCGAAGAATTCCGAGACCGGTCGTTGCTTGAAGGACCCGCTTTGTCATCCGACGCGGAAATCGCGGCGATCGCTACGAGCGGTCGAGAATTGGATCCAGGTCCACGGTGCGAGCGCGAACAATTTGAAGAATGTCGACGTTCGGTTCCCGGTCGGGCGGCTTTCGGTCATCACCGGAATTTCGGGTTCGGGCAAATCGACCTTGATGCACGACGTGTTGTTGCCGGCGGTTGTCGAGCAATTGGAAAAGAGGAAGCGCAGCGGCAATGGCGATTTGTTTAAGCTCGTTAGCGGCACGGAAGAAATCGAAGCGATTTACGAAGTCGATCAATCCCCGATCGGCAAAACCTCGCGCTCGACGCCCGGCACTTACGTGAAAATCTTCGATGAGATCCGGAATCTCTACGCGCAGTTGCCGGTCTCGCGCGTGCGCGGTTATTCGGCCAGCCGTTTCTCGTTTAACGCCGAGGGCGGCCGTTGCGAAAGTTGCAAGGGTCAGGGTGTCATCAAACTGGAAATGAATTTTTTGCCGGAGGCGTTGGTTCCTTGCGAAGATTGCGGCGGGCGCCGTTACAATCCACAAACACTCGAAGTCCTCTACAATGAAAAGTCGATCGGCGACGTGATGGAGATGACGATCGAGGAAGCGGCGGAGTTTTTTCACGCGCATCCGAAGATCGCCCGTCCGCTTTCGTTGCTGGTCGAAACCGGTCTCGGTTATCTCAAACTCGGTCAGCCGAGTCCGACCTTGAGCGGCGGGGAAGCGCAGCGGTTAAAACTGGTCACGCAACTGAAACGCGGTGTCGGTCGCGCGGAGAACGAACGGATTCGCAAAATGCGTAAGCCAGGATCGACGCTTTATCTCCTCGAGGAACCGACGATCGGTTTGCACATGGCCGATGTTGATCTCCTCCTCAAAGTGCTGCATCGACTGGTCGATGAAGGCAACACCGTCATCGTGATCGAGCACAATCTGAGCGTGATCGCGGAAGCGGATTACATTGTTGATCTTGGGCCGGAAGCGGGCGCGGACGGCGGCAAAGTTGTGGCGGTCGGAACGCCTGAACAAATCTCGAAGAGTCGCACGAGCCGGACCGCGCCGTTTTTGAGAAAAACGCTCGCCCAATCGACGGCAGATCGGCGAGAGTAATCGCACTCCGCCTTGCCTGCATGGTCGCTTACTACGTTCACGATCTTGACCCGCTGATCTTTCGACTTTGGGACAATGTCGGTCCGCGCTGGTACGGATTAGCTTATGTGCTCGCGTTTGTTTGCAGTTACGTGCTGTTTCGTTTGCTGGCGAAGCGCGGTTATGCCGATTTGCCGGTGCCAAAAGTTGGTGACTTCATCACCGGCGCCGCGCTCTTCGGTGTGATCGTCGGTGGACGGCTCGGTTACGTTTTGTTCTACAAGCCGGAGATGTTGCGAGAACCGATGTCGATCTTGCGGGTGTGGGAAGGCGGAATGTCCAGCCACGGCGGAATGTTCGGCCTTTTGGCATTCACGTTTTATTATGCGTGGCGGCACAAAATTTCATGGCTGAATCTGGACGACAATCTGGTCGTGACCGCGCCGGTCGGTCTGTTTTTCGGGCGCTGCGCCAATTTCATCAACGGCGAGCTTTATGGTCGCGCGACGAACGTCTCGTGGGCGGTGCAGTTTCCGAAAGAGCTTACTGAAAACGTTGGCGAGGCCGAACGCGCGATCATGTCCTGTCGACAGATCGATCCGTCGCTCAATTCATCGGACGCAATTGTCGCCGCTGTTCGTCATCAGCCGCAGGTGAAAGAAGTCCTTCGTGGGATTCTGACGCCGCGGCATCCGTCGCAACTTTACGAAGCTTTCTTCGAAGGAATTGTTCTTTTCGCGATCCTTTGGTTGGTCCGAACGCGCATGCGGCAACCGAACGGAGTTCTCACCGGCTTGTTTCTCGTTTGCTACGCGCTCTTTCGGATTTGGGTTGAAAATTTTCGCGAACCAGACGCCACGTTGATCGCCGGTTTCACGCGCGGCCAGTTCTTTTCATTCTTTTTGATCGCGATCGGTCTCGCTTTCGTTATTGGCGCAAAATTGCGGCCGACGTTTCCGAAAAAGATCACGGCGCGCGACTAGGCCTTTCGCTTTCGTCAGAATCCGCTAATAGTTCCGCAGGTGACGCGGAGATGCTTTCATTGATTGCAGCCGGCGGTCTGGTCTTTGCATTTGAGCACGCCACGATTGCCGGCAAGCTAGTCCTCCTTCTCCTCGCGGTCGTTTCGATCTTCAGCTGGTCGGTCATGATCACAAAATTGCGCGTGATCCAGTTCGCGCGAAAACAAAACGCGCGTTTTCTCGGCGCATTCCGACAAGATCGACAACCACTGCGACTATTCGAAAAAAACGCGCGATTCCCTGGTTCGCCGATTTTCAATGTTTATTGCGCCGGTTGTCAGGAGGTCACGTTTCAGTTGCTTGGCTCGGCAGAGGTAGACGAAACCTTCCGTGCGCGGCTTGGGAGTGCCGAAAAGATTTCAGCGGCGCAAATGAATGCGGTCACTGCGGCAATGGAGCGCGCCGTTGGCGAAACTGCGCTCGAGCTCGAGTCGCAAATGATTTTGCTCGCAACGGCAGTGAGCGGTTCGCCATTTCTTGGATTGCTCGGCACGGTCTGGGGCGTGATGGACGCGTTCACCGGTGTGGCCGAAGCCGGCGCGCCTAATCTCGCTTCAATGGCTCCCGGCGTTTCCGGCGCGCTGATCACAACCGTGACCGCGCTCTGCGTCGCGATTCCGGCGATGTTCGGCTACAATTTTTTGGTCACGCGCATTCGCGGAATGATCGTAGAGATGGACAACTTTGCGGCCGAACTCGCGTCTGAGTTCGAGCATAAATTCGTCGACCATGCCGTGCGCGAATCGGTATTTCGCAGATGAGGCGTTACTCGCAACGGCAAAGTCTTTCCTCTCTTTCCGAGATCAACATCACCCCGTTGCTCGATCTCGCCTTCGTGTTGCTCATCATTTTCATGATCACAACACCGCTGCTCGAGAGCAGCATGAGTCTGGTCATTCCATCGAGCGGCGAAACAAATCCACCGGTGACTTCGTCGCAAGTGCAGACGATCTCGATCGATCGGAATGAAACGATTCGTTTAAACGATAAACTTGTCGATCTTAGCGCGCTCAGTGCGCAGTTGAGCGAGATCAAGCGCGCCAATCCTGACGTGGCCGTTGTCATTCGACCGGACCGCGACTTGCCCGTGCAAAAACTGGTCACGTTGATGGACGCCTTGCAGCGGGCGCAGATCATGAAGGTCGGCATCGCGACCAGAGCTGAGGCGAAATAAGAGATGCCGAAAAATCTGCGCTTCTGGAGCAACGTTACACTGATCGCGCTGGCGCACGTTGCGCTCGTTGCCGGATTGATTCGCTGGAGCCGTGCGAGCAGTAACGCAAGCGCGCAAAGCGTGGTCTGGTTAAATGGCGGAGGTGGCGATGGGGTTGTCGCCGGAAAAAAGAATCCGCCGACGCCGCTGAAATCGCCGCTACCGAGGAAAGAATCGAAAACAGAGGCGTTGAAGGAGAGGGAACCTGACGAAGATCGACCATTCCTGGCGTCGGCGCCGAGCGACATTCAGCTGCCAACCCCCAAACCTTCGCCAACATCGACAACAACTCCGAGTCCTGCCCACACACCGAAAGCAAAAGCAACGCCGAAGCCGACGCCCAAACCGAAGCCGACACCGAAACCCACGCCAACCGCCAGTCCGGCTCGGACGCCGTCGCCCAAGAAAATAGTTGTGGCCAAGGCGTCTCCGAAGCCGGCGCCAAAACTCAAACCGACTCCGCAAGAAAATGATCAGGACGACGAACAGCCGAACACCGACTCGGAGAAGAAGAAAGTGGAGCTAGCGAAGAGTGAACCGGTCGAGTCGGCGCCCACGAAGAAATCGGTCGCGACTCAAACTGGCAGCGGCAAAGGGACCGCGCCGGGCACCGGTGCTGGTCGCGCGGGCGGAGCGGGCAGTGAATCGCAGTTTGGTTGGTACGGGAGCATGTTGCACGACCGTTTCTACAGCGAATGGGTCCAACCGACTACGGTTGCGACCGCGGGCGCAAAAAATTCTGTCCTGGTAAAACTTCGGATCGAAAAAGATGGCCGCGTCTCCAGTTTCGAGGTCGCCCGACCGTCCGGAAATTCGGATCTCGACGAATCAGTCAAAGCGCTTGCGAATCGCGTCAGCCGAGTCGAGCCATTGCCCGACGGGCTCGGCAAGGGCGACCATTACGACGTTAAGATCAATTTCGAGTTGAACTCGGAGTAATTCTGTAGCGGCGGTCTGTGACTGTGGCATTTTCCCATTCTTTAGGATATCGCCGCGGCGTGAGTTTGGGCGGGCGTTTGCCATTCAAGACCGTGCCGGTCACCGAAATGTATCGCAGCTCCTGTCGGTCCGCCGCGCAACGCAGCATCAATCCTCCCCGACTCATGTCGCCGCGTCCGACGAAATCAGCCGGAAAACGCAGGCGTTCGTTAAAATATTTCAAAAAGACATCGACGTATTTCCCGGTAGCGATACTGCCAAGCAAAACAACATCGCAATCGTGCGCCAAATCTTTCGCGAGCCGTCGCACGGTTTTCTCGAGGGGCTTCCGATAACGTGGTTCGCTCTCATCAATATCCACCGCGGCGAACTCGCGCAGATCGGAAAGAGTGATTGTCGACCTTGCATCGACCAAGCCCCGCGTCGGCGTGATGACAAACACGCCGCAATCTCGGTTGAGTGCGCGGGCGAACGCGTTCGCGTAGGCGATCTTACCGCGAAAATACAGCCCGCTCAGAAAAGTGAACACTTCGGAGATCGAGGCGCCGCGTTTGCTACGTAATTTTTTTGCGAGTTCGAATTGCGCTCGCTCGCTCAAGATCATTTGCGCGCGCCGCCCGTCGGCGAAAGCCGGTGAGAGCAGAAAAATTCTCTCGCTGGAAGCGCTGCGCTTTACGATTTCGATCTTGCGAGACATGGCTCTAATTTGCGAATCGGCGAATGCGCGGCAAGTGCGAGCGCGTCACGTTCCAGTTAAGCGCGCTTCCGCCAAATCGAGGTCGCGTTGGATGCGACGCAGCGCGTCGTCGTTGATGACACGCTGATTGCGCAGGCGAATGATGGTTTGACGCTCGGCATTGAGAGCTTCCTGCTGAAGACGCTGATATTGCGGCGTCGCAACTCCGCCGCTGCAATTTTCGTCACTTTGGGCGCAGAGTTCGAGTTGCGCTAGGCGATCATCGTACTCAGCGCGCAAACGGCTTACCGCGTCAGCGGAAAAATCGCCATTGTTTGCGAGGCTCTCGACCAAACTGAGCGCGGCTTTGTTGGCTTCGACGCGTGCTTTGCGTTCTTCTTCGTCGGTGGAACCATCGTCTTTGATCCCAAGCTTCCGGATCAGGACCGGCAGAGTGAGACCCTGAAAGACGAGCGTCACGAGAATGACGCAGAAGGTGAAAAACAAGATGTAATTACGACCCGGAAACGGGTTGCCATTCGGCAAAACAAACGGCAATGCAAACGCTGCGGCGAGTGAGATGACACCGCGCATCCCCGCCCAGGCCACTACTGCAACATTTCGCCACCCCGGATCCGGGTCGCGTTCTCGAACTCGCTTGCTCAACGAACGCGGCAGGTAGGTCGCCACGAAAACCCAACCAATGCGAACCAACACCGCCGCCCCGCTTACCAACAAAGCGTCATCGATCAGCGCGGTGAGCGATTCGCCGCGTAACTCGCGCAAGATTCCAGGAAGCTGCAGTCCGATTATGATGAAGACGAAGCCGTTGAGGAGGAACACGACCATTTCCCAAACAGCGTAGGCTTGCAGTCGAAAACGCGAGCTCAGGACGATCGGTCCGTGCCACCCGAGATAAATTCCTGCCGCGACGACCGCGAGAATTCCCGAAACGTGAACGCGCTCCGCCAGCAAGTATGCGGCGAACGGTGTCAGCAACGAAATCGTGATTTGCACTGGTGGATCATCGAGGTGTCGATGCATCCAGCGCGCGATAAATCCGATTAACAGACCAAGAGCGGTGCCACCGAGCGCGACGATAACGAAACGCCCCGTCGCCTGGCCTAACGAAAATGTTCCCGTCATCAGCGCCACCACTGCGAATTGAAGCGCCACCAGTGCGGTCGCATCGTTGACCAGGCTTTCGCCTTCGAGCACGACTCGAATCCGGTGTGGCACTGGAAGCCGCCGGATCACTGAAGTCGCAGCGACTGCGTCCGGTGGCGAGACGATTGCTCCAAGCGCGAACGCGGCCGCCCATGGAAGTGACGGGATCAGCGAATGCGCCACCCACGCCACGCCCATCATCGTGGTCAGGACCAATCCGACCGCGAGCAACAAGATCGGGCGCAGGTTTCTCCGAAAATCGCGCCAGGAAGTGAAAAGAGCCGCCGGATAAATGAGCGGCGGCAAAAAGAAATAGAACACGACGTCCGGATTTAATTTCACTTCCGGCAAATGCGGAATGAAACTCAGCGCCAATCCGGCGAGCACCAGCACGACCGGATACGGCAGCTCGATCTTTTGCGCGACGACGACAAGCGTCGCCACCAAGCCTAACAACAGAACAATCGTTTCCGCTTGTTGCATTGTTGATTAAAAAATCGTGCTACGCAGCCGCGGACCGAGCTTGCAAAGCAGTTTTCGCTTTCGCCCGGGCCCGGTTCGCTTGCAGTTCGGCCAGATGTTTCTCAGACCAGCGGCAAAGCGCGTGGAGCGGCTCGATTAACGTTCGGCCGAGTTTGGAGAGCGAATATTCAACCTTCGGCGGAACGACCGGATAAACTTTGCGGTCTACCAGACCGTCGCGCTCGAGACTGCGAAGCGTTTGGGTAAGCATCTTTTGCGAAATGCCGCCGATCTCGCGCTGGAGCTCGGCGTAACGCATCGTCTTTTTCGACAGCAACTGGATGATCAGCGTCGTCCATTTGTCTGCAATGCGGTCGAGCACGAGACGGGATGGGCATTGGGCGTCCATCACGGAGGCCGGGGACGACTTGGGCATGTCCCCTGTGTAGGGCGAGTCGCTCCAAGGCGCAAGGAGAGAGTAACATTCCTCCAGGTATGTATGGATAAGATCGACATGTAGTTGACCAGCCGTAACTGGAGCCCGAGGTTTTAGTGATGAGAATTCCCAATGTTGCCGGCAACCAGGAGCCTACGGTTGCCGCTTTATTAAACGAATCTGAAGCAGGCCCGGAGCTTGAATCATCGCAAGCATCGCCCGGGCGGGATGATGCGGCGCTGCTTGATGAGTACTCGCGCACGGTCGTGAGCGCGGCTAATCGCGTCGGGCCGGCGGTGGTTAACATCGACATCAAACAACGTCTCGAAAGTCAGCGCGGACCGCGCGAAGTCGGCGGCAGCGGCTCCGGATTCGTCATCGCTCCGGACGGCTTCATTTTGACTAACAGCCACGTTGTCCACGCCGCGAATCAAATCGCGGTCAGCTTGCCTGACGGGCGCGAGTACCTTGCACAATTGGTCGGCGATGATCCGGACACCGATCTCGCCGTCATTCGGATCGATGCGCCGCATCTTGCGCATGTGCGCCTGGCAAATTCCGAGAACTTGCGCGTCGGCCAGGTCGTGATCGCGATCGGGAACCCGCTTGGTTTTCAGGCCAGCGTTACCGCGGGTGTGATCAGCGCCCTCGGCCGCTCGATGCGCGCGCAATCCGGTCGCTTGATCGACAACATCATTCAAACCGATGCGGCGTTGAACCCAGGAAACTCCGGCGGGCCGCTCGTGAATTCAGCCGGCGAAGTGATCGGCGTAAACACGGCGATGATTCGGCCAGCCCAGGGAATCTGTTTCGCGATCGCGAGTAACACCGCAAAATTTGTGGCGGGCTGGTTGATCAAAGAAGGGAAGATTCGCCGGAGTTACATCGGCGTGGCCGGCCAAAACGTGCCGATCCATCGGCGGATCGTTCGCTTTTATAATCTGCCGCTTGAGACAGGCGTGCTTGTCGTTTCGGTTGAAAAAAACAGCCCGGCCGAAAAGACCGGCCTGCGCGAAGGCGATGTGATCGTCACGTTCAACGCAAAACCGATCGGCAGCATCCACGAGCTTCACAAAATGCTCATCGGCGAACAGATCGATGTTCAATCCGAAATTACGATCATCCGTCATACCGAAAAGTTGGCGCTGGCAATCACCCCGGCCGAATCGCCCTCGCGTGCGACTGCTTCGCGCTAGCGCCAAACGCGTTGCTTGTTTTTCCGCGCGCGCTGAGGGACGCTGAATCGCGTCGATGAAAATTCTGGTGATCGGAGGAGGCGGCCGGGAACACGCGCTGGTTTGGAAACTGAAACAATCGTCGTCGATCGATCGCATTTTTTGCGCGCCGGGAAATGCTGGTACCGCCGCGATCGCAGACAACGTTACAGTTTCAGCGACCGATCTGCCGCAACTGCTTCGATTCGCAAAACAGAATGATGTCGATTTAACCGTGGTCGGTCCGGACGATCCGTTGGCGATGGGGATTGTCGATCTTTTCACCGCCGACAAATTGCGAATCTTCGGTCCGACGAAATCTGCGGCCCGCCTGGAATCCTCCAAGATTTTCGCGAAAGAGTTGATGCGCGCCCGAAAGGTTCCGACCGCGCAAGCGCGGACGTTTTCCGACAGCAAAGAAGCGCTCGCCTATTGTGACGAGCTTAAATTTCCGGTCGTGATCAAAGCCGACGGTCTGGCGTTGGGCAAAGGGGTGATCATTGCGCCCGATGTCGTAACCGCAAAGTCAACGATCGAAGCGATGATGAACGAATCGCGTTTTGGCGATGCCGGGCGCAGGATCGTGATCGAAGAATTTCTCCGTGGCACCGAATGCTCGATCCACGCGCTGGTTGACGGCAAAAATTATCGACTGCTCGAATCGGCCCGCGATTACAAACGGGCGTTCGATGGCGACAAAGGTCCGAACACAGGCGGAATGGGCGCCTTCAGTCCGGCCGATAATTGGGACGCACGGTTGCAGTCAAAATTCGAAAGCGAAATCATGCGACCGTTGTTGCGCGGTTTGTCAAAGGAAGGAATCGCGTATCGCGGTCTCTTGTATCCAGGATTGATGATCACAAGCGACGGTCCAAGAGTGCTCGAGTTCAATTGCCGATTCGGCGACCCGGAAACGCAGGCACTGCTGCCACGAATGAAGTCCGATCTGTTGCCGCTGCTGGAGGCAACGATCGATGGCAAGATCGACAATCACTCGATCGACTGGGACAAACGGGTCTCTGTGACCGTTGTTCTGGCTTCGGCTGGTTATCCGGGGAAATACGAAGCCGGGAAAATGATTTCCGGGTTGGACGAAGCCACGAAACTTGAAGGTGTTCAGGTTTTTCACGCCGGAACAAAAATCGACGCTAATCGAGTTGTGACCGCCGGCGGGCGGGTCCTCGCGGTGACTGCGCTTGGACCAACGATCGCTGCCGCGCGCGACCGCGCTTATGCCGCCGCATCGCGGATCCAGTTCGAGGGCTGTCATTATCGGCGCGATATTGCTCTCAGCGCGGCGAGCAGCTAACAATAACCGCAATGTTGAACCGCGCGGTCGCCACGGCCATTTCGCTTTTACTCGCAGCAAACGCATTCGGGCAAAGTCCGGCGCCGTCATCGGTGCCGACCGCCAACAGTCCGGCGGCGCCGGTTAAATCGGTCGCGCCATCCGCGTCGCCAACACCGGGCACGGAGCAAATCATCAATTCGTTAGGCGACGGCGATCTTCAGACCGCGATCGCGCTTCTGAAAAGCAATTTCACAAATCCGGATGCGATCACCGACACAGAATTGAATCGAGCCATGCTTACCGGACTGCTCGCGCGGATGCCGGGCGGATTGATGCTTGTGCCCCCGCAGGCGCGGGGCGAAAGCGCGACGCCGGAGCCAGCCGCTTCGCTTTACAGCGAAGTTTTCGACGGTCACATCGGATACCTTCGGCTCGGTTCTTTGAATAGCGCCAATCTCAAGGAGATGGATAAAAACCTGCAAGACTTTGTCGCGAAAAAAGTCGACGCGGTGATTGTCGATCTTCGCGCGACTAGCACAGGTGATTTTGCGACTGCGGCGGAATTTGCGAAGCGTTTTTGTCCAAAAGGAAAAACGCTTTTCACCGTCCGCAAACCGGCGGTCCGTCAAGACCGATCGTTTAGTTCGGATCGCGATCCGGCATTTCAAGGTTTGATTGTGGCGCTGATTGATAGCGACACAGCCGGCGGCGCGGAGGCGGTTGCCGGTGACCTCAGGTTTTACGACAAAGCTTTGCTTGTCGGCCAACCGAGCGCTGGGCGCGCGGTGGAGTATTCCGATTTGCCGTTGCCGAGCGGGAAAATTTTGCGAGTCGCCTCCGCGGAAGCTGTCCTGGCCGACGGACAGCCATTGTTCCCTGGCGGAATAAAACCGGATTTGCCGGTCGAAATGTCGGTGGCGGACAAGCGCCAGGTCTTTCGACTAAGTGGCGAGAAGGGGATGACGCCATTTGTTTACGAGACAGAACGGCCGCATCTAAACGAGGCGGCCTTGATCGCGGGAACGAATCCTGAGTTCGACATCCCGGATGCGCAGCGCCGCAATCGCGCCCGCGAAAGACAGCCGTCGCGCGATTCCGTTTTGCAGCGAGCGCTCGACGTTGTCACCTCGCTCGAAATTTATCAGAAGCGCTGACGTGCACCCATTAGAGGAACGAATCGGTTACAAATTTCGAAATCCGCTTTTGCTGGCTGAAGCGCTGACCCATCCGAGTCTCGGCCATGAGACCCAGCAGCGACATTTCGATAACCAGCGCCTGGAATTTCTGGGTGACGCGATCCTGCAGCTTGTCATTACCGAATATCTCTTCGGCCATTTCGGCGATCAGCCGGAAGGACAGCTGACGAAATTGCGCTCGCGGCTCGTTTCGCGGGACGCTTTGAAAGCGCATGCCGCGGCGCTCGACCTTGGCCAATTTCTGTTGATGGGTCGCGGTGAGGAAGCGAGCGGAGGCCGCGCGCGCGTGTCCACGCTGGCGGACGGGTTCGAAGCGCTGATTGGCGCGATTTATCTCGATGGCGGTTTGGAGAAAACGCGAAAATTTATTTTGGCCCAGGCAAAACAAAATCTGGCCCAGCTCGCGGAGGAACCGGTCGATATCAATCCCAAAGGCTATTTGCAGGAATTACTGCAAAGCATTTCGCCGCGGAGTCCCGTTTACGAAGTCCTGTCGCAAACCGGACCCGAGCATGACAAACGATTTCTTGTCCAGGCGATTTGGGAAGGAATCGTTCTTGGAAAAGGGCGGGGCCGAAGCAAAAAGCAAGCGGAGACGGCGGCGGCCGAAGAAGCGATGGAGTTGAAGCGCTGGAAAAAAGCGAAACGCCCGGCGAAGAGCAGCAAGAAAAAGAAAAGCTAGCGCGCCGTCAATTTGTTCCCGCGTTATCAGGGGAGTGATTCAAGGCGTCGATGTTTCCGCCCGTGTTTGACTCCCAGCGCAGACGATTGGCAACGGATGCGTTCACAAATTTTTTGGCGCGGGCAATTGAGTCCGGAAGGGGCATCCCGGCCGCAAGACCGGCGGTGATGGCCGCGGAATAAGTGCAGCCCGTGCCGTGCGTCGCGACGTCACGCACAAATGGCGCCGTAAATTCAACGATCTTTCCATCCGCAAACAGAAGATCGACAGCTTCATCGCCGCGGAGATGTCCGCCTTTGAGCAGGATCGCGGTTTTAAATTTGCCCTCCAATTCTTTGCCCGCTCGTTTCATCGATTCACGATCTTGAATTTTTTCCCCCAGCAATTGCCCAGCTTCGTCAAGATTTGGCGTGATCAGGGAAGCAATAGGAAATAATTCGCGTTGGTAGGTTTCGATTGCTTCGGATTCAAGCAATGGATCGCCGGCGGTCGCGGTGATTACGGGATCGATTACTAACGGAATCCGACGGCAAAGATCGACAATCGACCCCGCGACCGCGCTAATTATCGCAGCTGAGCAGAGCAATCCGGTCTTGATTCCGGCGATAGGAAAATTTCTCGTGAGCACTTCGATCTGTTCGCGGACCATTTCGACGCTGATCGGTTCGATTCGTGAAACTTTACCGGGAATTTCAGCGACGACGCAGGTGACGGCAGACACTCCGTAGACACCAAGCGCGCTAAATGTCTTCAGGTCAGCCTGAATTCCGGCGCCGGCACTGCTATCCGAGCCGGCGATGGTCAGCGCGATCGGGATAGCCACGCATCTATTCTGCCGCCAGAGACGGCGGCAGCTACAACAAAATTTGCTTTCCCCCATAATTCCAGACGACCTTGAGCGCGTCGCGACGCGAAAAGTCTGGAACGCATGAAAAAGGAAACGGCCAAAACGTTCCGCGCATTTTTGGTTGAGCTGGCCATTTATGCCGTCCTCGTGGTCTGCTATTTTTTTCTAGTTCTGCATTTTTTGGGTGAGGGGCTGCAACGCCTCGAACAAAATCACCGCTACGGCTACGCCGGAATCGCCCTCCTGCTTATGATTGGCCAGGCCGTCCTTCTCCAAAATGTGACCACATTTTTGTTGCGGCTGATTCGCGGTCGTTCGGAGTAAATATGTTTTTCCCCATTTCCGGCGCGCATATCAGCCCGATTTATCTGGGCATCGTCGGATTTGTGATCGGGATTCTGGGCGGCTTTTTCGGAGTGGGCGGCAGTTTCATCGCCGGACCGGCACTGCGCGTTGTCGGGTTGGATTGGAACTTCGCGATCGGCACCGATCTGGCGCACATTGTCGGCAAATCGGTGGTGGCGGTGAAACAGCACCGGGCTTTTGGCAATGTCGATCTTCGCCTCGGATTTTTCATGGCTTTCGGAACGATCGGTGGCGCGGAGGTCGGCGCGCAATTGATTCAAATGTTGAAACGCGCGGGCAACGTCAACCTGGTTGTCAGCATTGTCTCAATTGCCGTCTACATCAGCATCTCCTCGTTCATGATTTGGGAGAGCCGCAAAACTTTGCGCTCGAAAAAACGTGGCACTACGGCGCCACCGACAGCGACAACAAAAAAACACGACCCGTCATCTTTCAAACATGTCACCCGAAGCATTCAGCGGTGGAATCTTCCGCCTATGATCACGTTGCCCGTTTCGGGTGTAACGATTTCGCTTTGGGTCATTCTTTTGGTCTCGTTCGTCGGCGGTCTGTTCAGCGGATTCCTTGGCGGCGGCGCCGGCTACATCCGGATGCCGTCGATGGTTTACGTGCTTGGAATTCCAACCCATCTCGCAGTCGGGACCGATTTGTTTGAGATCATCATCTCAGCCAGCTATGGAACCTTCAGCCACGCGATCAAAGGCAACGTCGACATTTTGATTGCGCTGGTGATGCACACCGGCGCTGCGATCGGCGCTCAGATCGGCGCGATTTTGACTCAATATTTTGCCGGTCCGAAAATCCGACTTGCCTTCGTGCCCCTGCCGTTGATCGGCGCCGCTATCGTTATTTACACACTCATGACTGGTCACAAATTGTAATCTCGCCATGAAAATTTTGATTTGCAGCGATGGAATGCCGGCCGCCGACAGCGCGACGAAGCTGGGCGCATTACTGGCGGGACCGCTCCAGGCCGACACGACGCTTCTTGGCATCGCCGAGAAATCCCATGACGAAGCATCGCTGCGGGACGCGCTTGAGAAACAGGCCGAATGGCTGCGTCAAAAAAATATTTCCCCGCAAATTGCGCTCGGGGCGGGCGACCCGGTCCGGCAGATTGTCCATGAAACGGCCAAGGCCAAATACGACCTGGTGATAATCGGTGCGCGGAAAACCGGCTCAACCGGACCGCACTGGCGCTCGGAAAAAACCTACGAAGTGATCAAATCGATCTCGCCGCCGGTGCTGGTGGCGATGGGTGAGTGGGCGCAATTAAAACGCTTTCTCGTTTGTACTGGCGGAAAGGAATTCATCGACGAAGCCATTCAATTGACGGGAAAGTTAGCATCCGCTGTCGGCGCGGCGGTAACCTTGCTCCATGTCATGGCCGAACCGCCGGCGATTTATGCCGATTTGGTGCGACTCGAAGAAGACATCACCCATTTACTTGAATCGAATTCGGAGCTTGGAATCAATCTTCGCACCCAAAAACAGGATCTCGAAAAGCTCGGCGTGCCGACGGAAGTGCATGTCCGGCATGGAATCGTGGTTGATCAGGTCTTCGCCGAAGCGCGCGCGAGCAATTACGACCTGATCGTGACCGGTTCGTCGCAAGCGCGCGGCATGCTCCGGCATTACATCATGGGCGATCTCACTCGCAGCATTTTGAATCATGCCAATTGTCCGGTCTTGGTCGCGCGTGCCGGTGCGGTTGCCGGCCCGCGCGGGTTTTGGCGCTCGCTTCGACGCTCGTTCGCCGCCAAGCCGGTCAAATAATCGCGCGCAATTGCTCGATCGAAATCTCGCGCCGCATTAACGCTTCACCGACCAGAATCGCATCCACACCGCACGCTTTAACTCTCGCAACGTCTTGCGGCGTTTTGATTCCGCTTTCGCTCACGAGAACGATCTCGTCCGGCACTTCGCGGCAGATCTCTTCGGTTACTGCAAGATCGACATCGAACGTCGCCAGATTGCGATTGTTTATTCCGATTATCTTTGCCCCCGCATCCAGCGCGCGGTTTAATTCCTCGCGCGTGTGCACCTCTACCAGCGCATCGAGTCGATACGTCGTGGTCGCGTGAAGCAACTCAATGAGCTGTTTTTGTTCGAGTGCCGCGACGATTAACAAAATTGCGTCCGCGCCATCAACCGCCGATTCCGTCATTTGAATCTCATCCAGAATAAAATCTTTTCGTAGGAGCGGAACCGAAACAGCGCGCCGGACGTCAGACAGGTCTTGCAGTTTTCCTTGAAAGAACTGCGTGTCGGTTAAAACCGAAATCGCGTTCGCGCCGCTGCGCTCGTAATCCTTCGCGAGCTCAACCGGCTCGAATGACTTCGCAATAACGCCGGCCGATGGCGAAGCCTTTTTGATTTCGGCAATGACCGCGAGTCTTCCATCGCTTTGCTGGAGCGCCGATCGAAAATCGCGGAAATCAGTTCGCGCCCGCGCCTGCCGCTCCAATTCTCCCGCCCGCTTTTCTAAACACTTAATTTCCTCGCGTTTAGCACGCAGAATTTCTTCCAGCCGATTCATAGTTGAATCAAATTAGGAAAGCATGAATGCAGGAAAATTTGAATTCGTCTTTTCCTGTTTTCATGGGTTCCTGATTTATTCTTTCTGATAATGGAAGAGAAATTCGGACAGAAGATAGCGAAGAGACCGAGGTTTTAGCCCACGAAATACGCCAATTACACGAAAGAGTTTAGCTTAACCGGAATTCTTCTTTGAATTTTAGCGTCTTTTCGCGCCTGCCACGCCGAAGCCGTGCGAAGGCGGGTTTTTAGCGGGCGAAAACTCTTGTCCTCTCGTGTTGCCGGTTTTGAGAACGAATGTAATTTCTTCCGCTCACGCGCCGACGTAGCTCAGCTGGTAGAGCAACGGTTTCGTAAACCGTAGGTCACCGGTTCAATCCCGGTCGTCGGCTCCAGTCTATTTTGGATTTTAGATTGCCGATTTTCGATTGATTGGACGTTGAATATTGCGCGTTGAACGTTTCGGATCTCTGGCTGGGCTTTGTGCCAGTCCGTGCTTTGTTCGTAAGCGTGCGCGATTTGGAATATCCGCGCTTCGTCGTGCGCTTTGCCTAACAACTGCAGGCCGATGGGCAATTGGCTCATTAAGCGGTAGCGGGCATATGCCGTTATGCCCTACACATTAAACAACCTCGACATATTTATGCTTGCCTGGTAAAAGCGACCCGATTACGTCACCCGACGTTTCAACGAAGCTTCGGCCGGGCTGATTGAGTTCGGAAGCTGGAGACCTTGGCTGGGACACCGCTTAACGCAATCTCCAGATCCAACTGGAGCCCCGAGTCAGCCGAAGTGAGATCGCTTCTTGGAAGAAGCCTCGCCGAGAGTGGTTCCTGGTTCCGCGCGGAACTGGATTGCAATTAATGCAGTCAACAATCCAGCCTCAACAAAAAATGAAAACAAAAGATATGACAACTCTACATTTAAGAAAATCAAACGGTCCCGCGACTGCGGGACGCGCTTTCCTTCTCATCCC
>Ga0209328_10000098_pt1 | contig 16714 bp, 13 predicted proteins | sample JacPinW_OM3H0_M1_FD_187954 | JGI IMG/M metagenome (GOLD analysis project Ga0209328, IMG submission 187954) | Forest soil microbial communities from Algoma, Ontario, Canada - Jack Pine, Ontario site 1_JW_OM3H0_M1 (SPAdes) (version 2) | ecosystem: Environmental > Terrestrial > Soil > Boreal... | reverse complement strand
GCCAGCGCATAGTCCTTGCGCTGCATATAGCCGATGCCGAGATCGAACTCGTCCTTCGGGGTTGCCGACGGCGGCAAGGTGGTTAGCGCGGCGCTGGCGCCGGGGCTTCGCGGCGGCGGTAACGCTCCCGGCGGATTGCGCGGACCGGCGGTGTTTGCAAGATCGAGCGGCTCCCCCGCTCCACGTCCGCCCGGGGCGCCAATGGGCGCCTCAGTCGGAATCGGGAGCTGACCGCCACCGAGAGCTTGCGGCACCCCCGGGGCATTCGGACTCTGGCCGGGATCGAAGGCATCGCCACGGCGTCGGCCTTGGGGTGCTCCGGGCGGCGCTCCTTGTGATTCCTGGACGATCGGCGCCGGGGCGGCAATCTGCTGGTCATAACCCGACTGGGCCTGTGGCTGCCGGTAGGCCGGATTCGGCTGCATCGAAGGCGCCGCCGCCATGCTGGGCTGGGGGACGGTGGGTTGACCGCCGGGAGCGGCCTGCGCGCCGCCCTGAAGCAACCTCAGGCGATCTTCGAGCTGCCGATTGCGATATTGCAGCTCCTCATTCTGGCCGGTGAGTTGCCGCAACTGATTCTCAAGTTGCTGAATCCGCATTTCCGGGTCGACCCCATCGGATTGTGCGAAGGCCTGCGAAGATAGCGCCAGCATCGCGGACGTTGCCGCGGCGCGCGTAATTCTATGAAATCTGGATGACATTTTGGCCTGACGACGAAATCGGCGTGACATCGAAAGCGGAACACATTGAGAGAGGGAGTACGCCAAAAATGTGACTGGTGTCCGAATCCCGCGCTCCCTCGCGCGGGTATGGTCTACTGTCGCCTGCCAAACAATCAAGCGGATTGGCCAAACCGATCGTTCGCCAATGCGCCAGGAGATCGGGCCATGCATGTACGCGTCAACGGGGTGCGGCTGTTCTTCGACGTGGAGGGCGCCAAGCTGGTCCCGGACGGCCCGGTCATGCGGGAAAAGCCGACATTGCTGCTGCTTCACGGCGGCCCCGGCTTCGACCACTCGATCTACAGGCCCGCCTATTCAGCCCTTGCGGACATCGCTCAGGTCATTTTTCTGGACCACCGGGGCAACGGTCGAAGCGAGGATGGACCCAAGGAAAGCTGGAATCTGGCTCAGTGGGGCGACGACGTACGTGTGTTCTGCGACACTCTCGGCATCTCAAGCCCGATCGTCCTTGGCGCATCAATCGGCGGCATGGTCGCGCTGGCCTACGCCACGCGCCATCCCGCCCATCCTTCGAAACTGGTGCTGATCGGCACCGAGCCCGCCGGCGGCTCGTACCGCGACCGCCGCGTCGAGTTGTTCGAGCGCTTCGGCGGCCCGGAAGTCGGGGCGCTGGCGCGGCGCCGGTTCCTTGAAGTTCAGGGCCACCCCGACCAGGCCTCGCTCGAGGCCTGGCGACGGCTCGCGATACCGCTCTACCCGGATCCCGCGCGATCCGAACATGGCGAGCCGCGCGGTCAACCGGTTGGAAGTGCTGCAATGCTTCACCAAACCGGGCGGCGAGAGCCACACGTTCAACATGTTCCCGGAGCTGGGCCGCATCCAGTGTCCGACGCTGGTGCTCGGCGGCGAGGACGACCCGATACACCCAATCGAGAGCCAGGCGGATATCGCGGCCGCCCTGCCGGCGCATCTGGTGCGGTTCGAACGCTTTGATAATTGCCGGCACGCGGTGGTCACCGATGCACCCGAACGCGCGATCGCGTCGATCCTCGACTTCATCACCTATCGATAGCGAGCCAAAACAAAACCGGCGCCCGAAGGCGCCGGCGGCAAACGTTTGCGAGCAGCGAGCTTGCTTAAGAGCTGGCGTTCAGGACCGTGACGGCACGGCGGTTCTGCGACCAGCACGAGATGTCGTTGCAGACCGCGACCGGGCGCTCCTTGCCGTAGGAGATCGTCCGCATCCGCGATGGATCGATGCCGCGGGAGGCGAGGAAGGTACGAACCGACTGGGCGCGGCGTGCGCCGAGCGCGATATTGTATTCGCGGGTGCCGCGCTCGTCGGCATGGCCTTCGATGGTGAAGGCGTAACGCGGATAGGTCTGCAACCACTGCACCTGCTTTTCCAGGGTCACGATGGCCTGCGGCGACAAATCGGTCTGGTCGCTCTCGAAGAACACGCGGTCGCCGACATTAACGACGAAATCCTGCTGGCTGCCCGGGGTCGCAGCGCTCGCCATCGCGTCGGCGCCGAGGTTCTTGTTGGCGCAGGCACCCATCGACAGGGCCACCGCGAGCACCGCGGCCAGCTTCAATCCCTGGAGGATACGCATCTGGTATTTCATTCCGGAGCCTCCACGCTCACGTTATACGACTGTCATCCGGTCTACAGGGCGATGGTTAAGCGAACGTTCCGTCAACCTTGATGGGATGTTGCCAAACCCGATCAAATGCCGACAAACGCCGAAAAGCAATCGTGATAGTTAATGGGTTGTAAATGTGGCGCGAGGGTGAAGGCAAGCGGGGATGCGGCCGGGCCGGCCAGTTTTAGCGCGCAAACTGTGCCGGGACGCAAAAGACTGCCAAATTGACCAAGAAACGCGCACGATTTCAGCGCCCCCGGTAGCCCTCGTCACGGAAAACGAGCGTCAGGCGGCATCCCGCGTTTCGGCCTTGCGGTCCAGTCCCAGCGCCGCGATCGCGGCGCTACGCTCGCCCGGCTTGACGGAAGCCAAATCCCTGACGAGGCCCCCGAAATAGCCGTATGTGATGTGGGCAGCTTCGGCGTAGGGCGGCCGGGTCATCAGGATGCGATGCGCTTTCGCCAGGTTGAAGCAGGTAATGCCAGGATAGAGGTGATGCTCGAGGTGATAATTGAGGCCCCATGGCGCTAGCAGGAACAGCTGCCATGACGGGGCGATCAGCGTCCGCGTCTCGCTCAGCACCCCTTCGTGCCGCACTCCGTAGTGTTCGGAAACCCTCTTGATATAGCCTACGACGACGAAGACGGTCAGGAGCGGCACGGCCCAATAGAGCAGGAGATGCTTCCAGAAGCCAAAGGCGATCGAGGCGGCGAACAGTCCCACGAAGGCAGCTAACCGCAGGCGCGCGGTCAAGACCGGGATCTCACGAGTTTCCGGATTGTTGTGAAAGCTGCCGAACAACTGCCTGGTCTTGAGACCGACGAGGTGGAGCAGGAGCTTCCGCAGGAACAGGTACTGCGGCATCGGGAATTCGTAGTCCTCGAGCAGCAGATTGCGTGTCCAGTCCGGGTCCTTATAACTGTTGAGCTCGCGATGATGGGCGAAATGGCTGTTGCGGTAGCCCGCCATCGAGGCGGTGGTCGGAAAGGCCATCAGCTCGCCGACGAAATCGTTGAGCACACGGTTCCTGAAGACGCGGTAGTGCGCGGCCTCGTGCATCAGTCCGCCCAGGCCGAGGATGCGGGTGCCGACGACGATGACGGCGAGCAGGTATGTCAACGGATTGAACCACGTCGCCTCGCTCAACCCGACCGCCGCCGCGACGAGCAGGATTTCGGCGGCGAACGCCAGCATCGCCTTGCCGCTGTCGATCTCGGAAAGGGAGCGGATCTCCTCCTTCGTGAGCAGCCGCGGGACTTCCCGCACACAAGTGTCGCCTTGCTTCGCCGTGAAAGCCGTGACCTGCGCCTCAACCATTGATCGAAACTCCTGAAGCGGACGGGACAATCCAGGAACCTACATACCACAGTTCCGCCGGGTTGGGATTCGTTTGTCGGGTCGTCGCATCATAGTCCTGGGAGGGATTTCAGTTCGTTCAGTTTCTTCAAATAAATGTCTTTTAGCTCAATCGGCGAAGCCAACAACAAAATCATCCGAACTTTCGAGTTTAGCAACCCGAGGTCCCTCAGTATAACTTCAGAAATTTTTTCTATGAACAAACCTTGTGCCTTCTGAAAAGTCCTCCAGACGTTAAAGTCTGAAACGCCGTTTTTGCGCATCATTTCCTTGTCGTTTTCGATATCTTGCACCATTGACCTGAAACTATACTTCTCGTCCGTCAAGGAGCAAAAGTAGGCGTGAAACCACAGAGCAAGCAGGTAGGCAGAAAGAGTTATTCGCCCAGGAGAAATAACACCATTCCAAAAGACGACACTCGGCGCCAAGGGGTGAATCATGCTCCTGAATAGAAAATCTTCTTTTCCTTGTTCCAGCAAACGCTCTTTGCCATTTTCCGCAATTATGACTTTCGCGTCTTTGGTTTGGACAAAGCTCGTGCCGCACACAATCAGATCAGCGGCATCACAGATCGTGCCGCCATCGGCTGACTGCCCCCTTGTCGTCAAGAAGACCTGACGACCGACAATATTTGCTATCTCACCACGATGGAATTTAGACTGGCGCAAGACATCGATCTGCTCTTGCTTCCAAATCGCACCATTGAAGCCGATACGCAAAGGATGCGATTCGGGAAAGGGAGAAACGAAAAAACCAAAAAGACGCAACGGCAAAAAGGCCAAACCGGCAAGCCAACCAAAACGCTTGCTTTGAAAAATCTTGTAATAGATATACAAACCTATTCTGTTTATTCGATATCCAGCCGCAATATACTTGTAGTTGGCGCCCCATGTGTTCTGCCTGAACACCCACAAATAGTTTTTATACGATCGACTATCGAGATAGGCGACAACATCAGCGGCAGATTTATTTCCCCCTAGAACAATTATTCTTTTTCCTTCCCTGAGAGAGTCGTTCAGGATCTCATCATTCAAATCTGATGAGTGAACAATTCGGCCGTCAAACGTTTCATCGCCGCGAAACCTTGGCACGAATCCTATAGTGGTGAACGTTGTGTAGATGACGAAATCGCATTCTTGTTCAGTAACTTCCATCGTCGAAACATTCTGAACTTTTATCGTAATCGGCTTGTCAGACCTGTCGCGATCATAGCGAATTTCTGTAACATTCGAATTGAATGAAATGAGTTCGAAGATACGAAAATGGCGAGCGTAAGAGTTCAGATACTCAACATAGTCTTCCCTGATAAAGGGTTTGTTTTCGTCGAAACCCTTGGGGCCAGGAAAATCGGGATAGAAGAGATTTTTCATCGGACCGTGACTCGCAAGACCGGGATACGATTTCTTCTTATGCCAGGTACCGCCCACCCCATCGAGCTTTTCGAAAATTCTAACTTGATACCCGAGATCGAAAAAAGTTCTCGCTGCTGCAAGTCCCTGAACACCTGCTCCGATGATCACAACTGCTTTCATAAGTTCTCCTGGGATCAATCAGTCGATCGACCGATTCATTTTCAGTATCCAAGGACTCGCTTTCAAGAATTCGAAAACGTGACACTCTTATGTGTCCTTTGACGTCCTTATGAGTCGGACGACACCGGTGCGCAACACCTGTTCGCAAATTGGCCCCTAGGGGGAACCGCGGCCGGATTGCTCAGGAATTCGGAACGATCGAGGCGCGGTCGAACGAGGTGACGACCGCATCCGGGGGTGAATGGCGCTCGCCGGAGCGCTGGAACAGCATCCGCCGCTCGAAAGCACTCGAGCGCATAATGGGAAAACGGGTCAAGACCTCTTCCCGCCGGGTGCGGAGACCGGACGCCATCAATACCACCTTTTTCGTTACGTTCGGAAACGAACGCGGTTCGGCGATGGTCTCGTGCAGACAGACCCGGCGATAAAACGCCTGGTGCTCGGCACGAACGAGCGCAAGCCCGGTATCGGCGTTGAAATGCTCGCATGCCAGATAAGCCAGCCGCAGCGTCAGATAGGGAAGCTCTGGGAACCGCTGGGCCTTTTCGGGGTCTGCAACAAAACGAGCCGAATCGATGAAAACTTCGCCTTGATCGAGGCGAGGGTGAAGCACATCGCCGAACAATTCGGTTGCAAAGGACATTCGCCATTCTGACGTCAGGACGTGGAGGCGAAGAGAACTACAGAGTTCCCCGTCAACATAGATCCCGAACGTCCAGGCATTGGGCGCATCGTCATAACGATCGCTGACGCGCTGAGACTCTGACGGCAAGATTAATCCGCCATGCAGATAGGCTCGGTAACGCATCAAATAGAGAGAATCTTTCTCCTCAGGAGTTTCGACGGGGCGGTAATCGACGCGATCAAACAGCCCTGCCCCGCGCACAAACAGCGGAGTGCGCGGTTCGGCTCCCGACTTCATTTGATACTCCATACGCCTTCCCGACAACTTCTGCGCGCAGGCAAAAACGTTAACAGCTTCTTAACGAGGATGCAAAGGGATCGAAGGGTTAGGGTTAACCCGGACAACTACGGGTTGGAGACACTGCGTCGAGACAAGTGCCCGCGGAATAGGCCGCTTTGGATTTTTTTCAGGCGATCGAGCGCGACGGGACCGCGAGCATTTGCCCGTCCGGCAGATGGCGGCCGTGCGATGCATTGAGGAGCTGGCGTATCCGCACCGCCGGCACCGGGCGTGAGAACAGATAGCCCTGCGCCTCGGTCACGGTCCCGTCGGCGCTGATCCGCTCCAGCTGTTCGTTGGTCTCGATGCCCTCGACCACGACCGACATTCCGAGGTCGGCAGAAAGCCGCGCCACGCCGCGCAGCAGCGTCAGCGGACGATCGCTGTCGATGCCTTCCAGGAAGGAACGGTCGATCTTGACCTTCTGCAGCGGAAAATTGTGCAGATAGCTCAGGCTCGAATAGCCGGTGCCGAAATCGTCCAGGGAAATCCGCACGCCAGTGGCGCGCAACTGGGACAGCACGTCGTGGGTCAATTGGGTGTTGCGCAACAGCGAGGATTCGGTGATCTCGATTTCCAGCCGGTGCGCCGGCAGGCCCGAGACCTCGAGCGCGTAGCGAATTTCGCTCAGCACGTCGCGCTGATGGAATTGCTGCGGCGAGAAATTCACCGCGACGCTGACACCGTCCGGCCACTTCATGCATTCCATGCAGGCCTTGCGCAGGATCCAGCGGCCGAGATCGACGATCAGGCCCATATCCTCGGCGACCGGGATGATCTCAACCGGGGAAACCGTGCCGCGCACCGGGTGATTCCACCGCAGCAGCGCCTCGCAGGTGGCGATGCGCCCGGATTTGAGATTGACCAGCGGCTGATAGAACAGCTCGAATTCCTCATTGGCCAGCGCCTTGCGCAAGTCCAATTCCAGAATGCGGCGCGCCTCGACGGTTTGCGCCATCTCGTCGCGGAAGAAACAGAAGGTTCCGCGGCCGTCCGCCTTGGCGCGATAGAGAGCCATGTCGGCGTTCTTCAACAGCGTGTCGGCGCTGACATCGGGCGATGCCATGGCGATACCGACGCTGGCACCGATCTCGACCAGATGATTGTCGATCTTGTAGCGCTCGCTCAAATGATCGACGATGCGGCGCGCCAGGTGGGCCGCCTCCTCGTTCGATAGGATGTTCTGCTGAAACACCACGAATTCGTCGCCACCGAACCGCGCCACGAAATCCTCCGGGCGCAGCATGGCGCGCAGCCGGTCGGCGACGGCACATAACAGCTGGTCGCCGCAAGGATGGCCGAGCGTGTCGTTGACCTGCTTGAATTGATCGAGGTCGACAAACAATAGCGCCGACAATTGTTCGGCATCATGGGGAACCGCCAGCAGACGTTCGATCTCGTCGCGGAAATTGACCCGGTTGGGAAGCGCGGTCAGTTCGTCGTAGCGCGCCAGATGGGTAATTCGGGCTTCGGCGTTGCGCCGTTCGGTGATGTCCTCGAGCAGCACGACGGCGCCGCCATTGGCCATCGGCTGAAACGTCCATGACAGCGCGCGGGCTCTCGTGGCGTCGGGATCGGTGGTGATGATGTCCCTCGCCTGCGAATTCTCGATCTCGGAGAGGATGACCTTTCCGCTCGCTGCCGAGATCGATCCGCCGCTGACGCAGGCGTCGACGATATCAGATGCGCCCGCGCCGCGATGCATGAGATCATCCGACAGGTTCATCATTTCGCTGAAACGATGGTTCATGACCGCAAGACGCCCGTCGGCGGCGAACATGCACAGGCCATGCGGCATGTTGTTCAGCGCGGTGTCGAATTGACCGGCAAGCGCCGCCTCGCGCTCGCGCGCCAGAAGTGCCCGCATAAATAGTCTGTGCAAATTAGCCGAGATTTGCACGATAGCCAAAAGAAATACGGCGCTCACGACCGACATAGCAATGTAATAGGGTGTACCACGCAACGCCAGCGCGACCACAGTTGGACCGAAGCTGAGTGCAACCTGCAGCTGGAATATCCACTGCCGTCCATAGGCCCTGCCCGCACCTCCCGCCACGATCCCGGTGGTGACGGATAAACAAATCATATGGGCCACGGCGTCGTCACTGCTCAACAGAGTGGTGGCACACCATATGCCGATCGCAGCGGCCTGGATCATCGCCCCGATCTGATAGCGCTTCGTCGTCTGCACAGCTTGATCGGCCGTTAGGGTCGATTTGCGCGCTTGGTGCCGCTGCAAGTCGAACGCCCGGACAGCGCCGGCCACGATGAGAAGCGCGACACACGCCCAGATTAGATCTTCTCCCGTCTTCAGCGCGGTCATGGCCGCCGCGATGGCCACGAAGACTATCCCCGCAAGCAGCGGAGCGGGAGTTTCGAAGAGCGAATCAATCAACGCCGCCCGAATCGACGGCGATATCTCCTGATCGGGCTCTCCGCTCGGAGTTGCGAGCTGCATTTTGGCTGTACGCGTCCTGTTAGGTGCGTACTTTTACCTGTCGCAGATGAAGTCTTTCTGAGCGAACATCGTTACCAAGTCGTTGTCGTTCATTGCGCAGGACGAAAATCTGCCTGTCAAATCAGCAAGCTAGGCAAGGTTTGCCGGGGTTACGCCGCCGTCGGTCCTGACCTTACGACAACAGCGGCGACCACGCCGGATCGGATGCGAAGCCGGGCGTCGGCACCCGCTGTTCGTTGCGCCCCGAGATGTCAACGGTGAACAGCGACGGCCCGCCGTTGCCGCCTGGATCGCGGAAGAACATCAGGACGCGGCCGTTCGGCGCAAAGGTCGGTCCTTCGTTGTGAAATCCGCTCGTGAGAATCCGCTCGCCCGAACCGTCCGGCTTCATGATGCCGATGGAAAATTGTCCGCCGCCCTGTTTGGTGAAGGCGATGTAGTCGCCGCGCGGCGACCACACCGGCGTCGAGTAGCTGCCGCCGTCGCCTTCGTCCTTGGTAAACGAGATCCGTTGCGCAGGCCCGCCGGTTGCCGGCATCACGTAGATCTGCGGCTTGCCGCCGCGGTCGGATTCGAAGCAGATGCGGCTGCCGTCGGGCGAATAGGACGGCGAGGTATCGATCGCCGGCGTATCGGTCAATCGCGTGGTCGATTTCGAGCGCAGGTCCATCACGAACAGGTTCGAATTGCCGCCCTGCTGCAGGCTCATGATGACGCGCTGGCCATCCGGGGAGAAGCGCGGCGAGAACGACATGCCGGGAAAATTGCCGACGATCTCGCGCTGCCCGGTCTCGATGTTGAGCAGGTAGACTCGCGGGTCGCCCTGGCCGAATTCCATATAGGTGATTTCCTGGGTCGACGGCGAAAACCGCGGCGTCAGCACCAGATCCGCGCCTTTCGTCAAATAGCGGACATTGGCGCCATCCTGATCCATCAACGCCAGCCGCTTGATGCGGCGTTCCTTCGGCCCGCTTTCGTCGACGAACACCACGCGGCTGTCGAAATAGCCTTTTTCTCCGGTCAGGCGCTCGTAGATCTGGTCGGAGATGATGTGCCCGATCCGACGCCAAGATTCGGGCGAGGTGACATATTTCTGGCCGGCGAGTTGCTGACCGGCGGCGACGTCCCAGAGGCGGAACTCGGCCTGCAGACGCCCATCGGGCTGGCGCGTCATCCGGCCGGTGACCAGCGCCTGGGCGTTGATGGTCTTCCAGTTCTGGAATTGCGGCGCAACGTCGATGTTGCTGATCTTCTCGATAAAGGCCGCCTGATCGATCGGCGCAAATAGTCCGCTGCGCTTGAGGTTGTTGGTGATGACCTGGGTGACACCGACGCCGACCTCGCCGTCGCCCGGCGATCCCGGCACAAAATTCGGGATCGCGATCGGAAGCGCCTGGGTACCGCCGGGGACGACTTCAAGTCGCTGCTGGGCCTGGGCAAACAATGCGGCCGGCCGAGCCATTCCCGACAACGCCAGGCCTCCCCCCGCAAGTGTGAAAGCACGTCGGGAAATAAGCGATGACAGGCCGGGCGTCGGATTGTCGCGAAACGGACGGAACATACTAATCGACCTTGTTATGAAACAGGAACGGCAACGACTTCCAATCCGCATATCTCGCGGGTGGAAGCATCGTGTATGGCTGGCAAGCGATAATGGCCCGGCGGGCGCCCTCGAAGATCGCGCGCTCGCGATCGTTGCGCGGCTCGGACTCCAACAAGGGCGGGGCTGAAAGCGTGCCATCCTGCTTGAAGGTCAGCGTAATCGGAATTTTTACATCTTGTTCGTCGAACCCACCGCCATCCGCCTGCCAGCAATCATGAATCCTGCTGACGAGCGCGGAAAGATAGCTTGCCGATAGTGTGGCCGCACTTCCCTTCGCCGTTCCGAGCGCCGGAGTTGAATTCAGCGTGTCGCCGGCGAACGCCTGTCGGGTCGGATCGCGTTTGTCCACCAGCGCCGCGATGGTTTCTCTATCGAACTTGTATTCGCGCTTCTTGACCGGAGGAGGCGGCGCGGCCTTGGCCTCCGGCTTCGGTGTCGGCTTCTTGGCTTCTTCTTTTTTCAAAGCCTCGGCGATCGGATCGACCTTGGGCGGATCCGGCTTCTTCTCGATCGGCTTCGGTTCGTCCTTGGGTTTGCTCTCGGCGACCGGCTTTGGCGGATCGGGCTTTTTCTCGGGCGGCTTTTCCACCGGCTTGGGCGCAGGATCAGGTGCTGCGTCGGTGACGATGGCTTTCTTTTCGGTGACCTTGCCGACGGCGTCATCCACGGGTTTGGCTTCGGCGACCTTCTCCACCAGCGGCTTCGGGTTTTCCTTTTTGCCCGACTTCATGCCGGCCGTGATCTTGTTCAATTGATCGTCGGTCACGAATTCAACGGGAATTGATTCGATCTCGGTCGACTCGAATGCCTTGGAGGAGAACGACACCAGTCCCCACCCGATCACGAGGACGTGCAGGGCCACAGACGCAACGAGTGTCTTGTCGACCTTCACGTTCACCCTCTAGTGCCCCTGCTCAACTTCGGTGACCAGCGCCAGTCGCTTGAAGCCAGCGCCCGACAATTGCCCCATGACCCTCGCCACGGTTCCGTAATCCGCCTTCTTGTCCGCCCGCATGAATATACGCTCATCCATGCCGCCGCGGGCATCGGTGATCGCCTTTAATTTCGCCACCAGATCGGTCATCGCAACTTCGGTATCGTTGATGAATACCTTGCCATTGACATCGACCGAAAGCTGCAGCGGCGTCTTGTCCTGATCGAGGCTTTTGGCCTGGGTCTGCGGCAGATCGAGCGGCACGCCAACGGTCAACAGCGGCGCCGAGACCATGAAGATGATCAAGAGCACCAGCATGACGTCGACCATCGGCGTGACGTTGATCTCTGCCATCACCGGCTTGCGCCGGCCGCGGCGTCCGCCGCCGGACGAACCTGCCACGTTCATCGCCATGTTCTGATGCTCACGATCGGCTCACAATATACCGCTCCTCACGCCCGCTCGTCGATCTGGCGGGACAGGATGGCGGAAAATTCATCCGCGAACCCCTCCAGCCGCTGGGCCTGCCGGTTCACCTCGGAAGTGAACTTATTGTAGAAAATAGTCGCCGGAATTGCGGCAATGAGGCCGATAGCGGTGGCAAACAGCGCCTCCGCGATGCCCGGGGCGACGACCGCCAGCGAGGTGTTTTTCGAGGCGGCGATCGACTGGAAGCTCGACATGATGCCCCAGACCGTGCCGAACAGGCCGACGAACGGGCCGGCCGAGCCGACGGTTGCCAGCACCAAAAGCCGGCGTTCCAGCCGCTCGATTTCCCTCGAGATCGAGACGTTCATGACCTTTTCGATCCGCATCTGCAGCCCGGCAAAGGATCGCGCCTGGCTCTCGAACGAGCGTTTCCATTCGCGCATGGCGGCGACGAAACAGGCCGCCATCGATTGGGTCGGCTTGGCCGAGAGCGCGCGGTAGAGTTCCTCGATCGATTGCCCGGACCAGAACGCCTGTTCGAAGCGGTCCATGGCGCGTTTTGTGCGGGAATACAGGATGATCTTGTCGATCGCGATCGCCCAGACCCAGACCGAGCAGGCGAGCAACCCCAGCATGACCGCTTTCACGATCCAGTGGGCCTGCAGGAACAGCGCAATCAGCGATACGTCGGCAGATGCGATCGGCAAGGCTGACTGAGCCATTTCGGCCGGATTCATAAGCGGGTTCCTCTCAACGCAAGTGTCCCAATCCTCCGGAGCAAAATGGCTGCCGGTTCCACGGCCCGCGCGAACGGCGCGGGATTAAGCGCCCGCGCTAAAGCCTTGATGTATCACATGGGAGGCCGGTCCAAAGCCGAGGCCTGCATCCGCTGCCAACATGTCAAAACAAGGGCTATCCGCGCGACTTTACGCCCCTAACCAGACGCTAATCATGGTTAACGGGCGGTTACCACAGGGGATTTTGTCTCGCGGCGCGGTCCGCCCGAGGTTTGCCAGAAGCTTTGTCCCTCGAAAACAGAGGGCGCAGGGAAAGCCGGGTGCCCGGAGCACCCGCAGCCCGTGTGCATTGGTAGTAAGCACACGGTAGTCACCACGAGTACGCCGGAAATCACCCGGCTTTCCCCGCGCAATGGTTTTAACGGTTTCCTCCGCGCTCTCCCCGGCGACGAATTCCTTTTTGTCACCGTCGTCAGCGGATTAAGATTTGTCCAAGCCCGGTCGGGCCGACGCATCTCCGCTAGCTTGACATCAGCAACGGATGCCAGGACCACACGACTTCGCCGTACGCAGCGACCTCGCCAAACGCATCGACAGGCCATGTGCCGCCTGCCGACGTTTTGGCGAAGGCGTTGAAGCGCCGTTCGTCCGCGCGCTGGCTGTTCGCTCACAGATCATAAGACCTGCCCTGCTATTCCACGCGCGCCCGACGCTGCCGCGTCCACCGCATCCCACCGCGCGTTCGTGACGATCGCGAGCCGCCCCTCTTTCGGGTGAGACGGGCAAGCTTGTAGAGATGATTTGCCCGACGGGTTAAGCGAAATATTTTTCGCGAGGGATCTGGACAGGGCAAATCAGCTTGATGCGGCAGGCGAATTTTCTTTCGAGGCGCAACGCCGTGGCCGGCCGCAACGCGTCAATCCGGCAACCCCGCCTCCGCGCTATCGGTCAGCCGCGCCGGCACGCCGACCGCCGTGCACGTCAGTCTCGACCAGCGCGGCGGCGCCGATTTTTGGCGAAGTCGCCGACGCGGACGTCGCCCAGTACGGTAGCCCCCGTGCTGAGCAGGCCCCCGGCCGATCCTCGCTATCCCTTAAGATGGGGACGCGCCGCCCCGACGTTTTGCGACATCGCGGTCTCAGGTCGGCCGAAGTGGGCTTCGTCCGCTTAGCCGCGCATTGCTTCCCTGTCAGCAATCGCCGAAAATGCGAGCGAACGAACGGCCGGAGGCGCGGCGTTGATCCGCTCTTCGAGACGGATATGCTTCGAATGGCCCGAGCTTGCAAAAGGTCCGTCGAACGTAGAGATCGTGGATTATCATTGACTGGAAAGACGACGATGGCCCGCCCCGCAATTCATCCCGGCGAGATTCTCGCCGACGAACTGAGCGAACTCGAGATCACGCCGACCGAGCTGTCGCGTCAGATTTCCGTGCCGCCGAACCGCATCTCGCAGATCATTCAGGGCAAGCGTGCGATTACCGGCGATACCGCGCTCCGTCTCGGACACTGGTTCCAGACCAGCCCGCAATTCTGGTTCCGAATGGTTCCATCGGTAAAACATTTGAACCAAAAAGGCATGGAGCCAGACACACCTTCTAGATCAGCAATTTTGCTAGATCAGCAATTTTGGCAGGAAGCTGTCTATTTTCGGTTGGATTATGCCCTTACTTCGCTATTTCACTTTTGTCGGCGGAGCACTCCTTGCGCTCTTGATTGTCGTGTCATCCTATCTTCCCGAAACGGAAACAATCACTCGTCCCGACGCCGCCAGGCCGGTCATTCGAATCGCGTCGGATAGGGTGGGTCCACCGCGGGTGGATATCGATACCCGCGTGCAAATCGCTGTCGTTCCCGCATCCGTTCCGGAAATTCTGCAGCAAGCGCCGGCGCGCGTTGCGGAAGCCCAGATTAGCGCACCGCTCTCAACCCCCGCATCGCCTGTGAGGATCGAGCGCAAGAAGACAAGGGTCGCGAAGCGGGTCGACCGCCAGAGAATGGCTGCTAATCCACAAGGCTTCCAACCTTTCCATTTAACTTGGTAACCGTTCAGATTTGCGCGTGTCCGGCGTTTGAACTTTGAGCGTGTTGGCCAGGATCGCGAACCTCCCGAACACGATGCTGACATGCCATCCCGCCGAACACATGTCCGCTGATGAGGGTTAAACGGACTCTGCGCAGATATCGCTTGTTCTCAGTCCTTGACCCGAAACGGACACACCATCGCGCCAGCGACGTGATTTTGAAACGCTACAGTCGGCGGCTCCGCTACTGTCGCTTACAATGCTGCAGCTGGATTTTCGTAACACATGGCGGATCGGGTTCACGGGAGACTTTCTATGTCTGAGATCAAGACCGAGTTTCTGTTCAGGATCGCCCTCGAAGTTGAGGTCTTGAATCTCGGCGACACTCCCTATGGTAGCCGGCGCGTCGGACGCTTCGGTACGGGCAGCTTCGAAGGACCGAAGCTCAAGGGCACGGTGTTGCCGGGTGGCGCCTGCTGGATGCTCCTGCGCCGCGACGATGTGTTGGAGATCGAGGTCCGGATCACCCTCCAGACCGATGACAAGCAGCAAATCTACATGAGCTGGAAGGGCTTTCGTCACGGCCCGAAGGAGGTCATCGATCGGCTCAATCGAGGCGAGATTGTCGACCCGGAGACGTATTATTTCCGCACAACGCCATACTTCGAGACGAGTTCGGAAAAGTACGGCTGGATGAACCGCATCTGCTCAGTCGCCACTGGCTCTCGCAACGCCAGTGGACGGACCTTCGAGGTGTTTCAGGTATTGTAGCGGATAACTGATGACAGTAATGGCACCTTTGAGACATCCCGCTATGTCCGCCCTGTGGTCGCTATTGGGGGATAAGCGGAAGTGACAGCGACACAGTCAAAGTGACGCGATTGCCCCGGACTCCCGGGATTAACGTCCGCTCCTGTACTGAAGGCCTTGTTGTCGGAATAGGAAAGATAACCGTGAGGCTTCCGATGAAGCTTTTCCCGGAAGGACGGACGGTTCTACGGTGTTTTCCCGTTTTACTTTTGCTGAGCGGTTGTGGCGAAGCGACGCCTGAGTGTGATTCTTTGGATACGCGCCATACAGTGATTAAGATCATTTCGGACGACAGCAATAATGCCCTTGTCAACTACGCTGCCAAGAATTCGAGCGTGGTTGCGGCGATGGCGAGAAATGCGAACACAGAAGCTGAAAAATTAGCCATTTTGGAAAAGGCGAGACAAGATGCGGCCTATAGGTTGGATGATACAATACGCACGAATTCAATAAACAAAGCCAGGCGAGCAGTTACTTGCACTGGGTTGTTGTATGCGACCGTCAAGGATACGACAGCGCAAAAAGAGCTGGACTTTAAGGTAGAACAAACTGCGGATGGGAAGATATCCGTTTCGGTCAGTCCGTTTCAATTTTAGCCGCTGCCACCGAGGTGAGCGAACGCACCTTTGAGACGTGCCGCCAGTCACCTGCAATGTCTGCTTATCGGCGGAACACCGGAAGCCATCGGCATGCTGCCAAATCGGCGCGTGTGACCCACAAGCGACATCCGACATCCACATCCACCAAACCAAGTTAGGCTACGAGCGTGGACGCTTTCGCCCCAATCGGGTAGCTTTCCCCCAACGCGGAAAGCACAGGGAGCGCCACCATGAGCTTAATCGTTCGGGATAAGGAAGCCTATCATCAGCAGACCACGGAGCGCATGAACAAGCACTTCACGCTGCCCAACTGGTCCGTAAAGCAGAAGCTGGCTTTGACGTGCCGTATCCTGGCCGCCGAGGGCCACGATTCAGGTCTCGCCGGTCAGGCGACTGCGCGGGGCGAGAAACCCGGGACCTATTACATGCTGCGGTTCGGTCTCGGTTTCGACGAGATCACGGCGGGCAATCTGTTGCTCGTCGACGACGACCTCAACGTGCTCGAAGGGGAAGGCATGGTCAACCCCTCGAACCGTTTCCATCTCTGGATCTATCGGGCGAAGCCCGCCGTCAACGCGATCATGCACACCCACTCGCCGCACGTGTCCGCGCTCTCAATGATCGGCGTGCCGCTTGCGGTGTCGCACATGGATACGACCCTGTTTCACGAGGACTGCGCGTGGCTTCGCGAATGGCCGGGCACGCCAATCGGAGACGAGGAAGGCCGCATCATCTCGGAGGCGATCGGCGACAAGCGAGCCATCCTGCTGGCCCATCACGGCCAACTCACCGCCTGCGCAACGGTAGAGGAGGCCGCGATACTCGCGATGTTCATCGAGCGCGCCGCGAAGATCCAGCTGATGGCGATGAGCGCCGGCACCATCCTGCCCATCGATCCCATTCTCGCTCAGGAAGCGCACGACTACCGACTCAAGGCTCGCGC
>Ga0209328_10000097_pt1 | contig 16733 bp, 15 predicted proteins | sample JacPinW_OM3H0_M1_FD_187954 | JGI IMG/M metagenome (GOLD analysis project Ga0209328, IMG submission 187954) | Forest soil microbial communities from Algoma, Ontario, Canada - Jack Pine, Ontario site 1_JW_OM3H0_M1 (SPAdes) (version 2) | ecosystem: Environmental > Terrestrial > Soil > Boreal... | reverse complement strand
TACTCTCATGATCAGCCCAGCAAAATAGAACATGGTCACGCAACGGACGGAAGGACTTTACCGCGTCTTCCTGTTTTGCCAGATCATCATCGTCGCCGCGGTTTTCTGGCTCGGCGTCTGGATCATGGTGACGTTTTACTCGCCCGGCGGCGCGCTGACCTGGGGCCGTTACAGCATTTACTGTGGGATGCTCGTGTTGGGATTGACTCTGGAAACACTGAGTCGGTCGAAAAGCTTTTTCCTCCAAAACGAACTGCTGCGCCCGCATCGGCTCAGTCTTCGGCAAACGGCGGCCAGCGTCGGGTTGCTTGTGCTTTACCTCGTCGCCGCCAAGGACGCATTTATCTCGCGCGTATTCTTATTTAATTTCGTTCCGTGGCTCTACGTCGCCCTCCTCTTCTCGCATTACTATCTTCCTTCGCTTTTATCCTGGGGAATCTTTCGCCGGGAAGACAAGACGCTCCTGATCGGATCAAGCCAGCGCGCAACACAACTCCGCGAGTGGTTGCAGCGCAAAGCCGAGATTGGTTTACGTACCGTCGGTTTGATTTCCGACGACCATGAGATCGACAATCCGGGAGTTCCCCTCCTCGGAAGGCCTCAACAACTCGAACAGATCATTCGTGATCATGGTATTACTCAAGTCATTCTCCTCGAATTCCCTCTCTTTTCCGAGGCGAACCAAAGCGTCATTCAGATTTGCGATCAGCTCGGCATTCGTCTTCTCATTCTGAGCGATCTGGAAGAACGACTGCGTCATTCCGTGACGCACTTTGAAGACGGCGGGTTTCGGTTCATTGGCTTGCGCGAGGAGCCGCTGGAAAATCCATTGAACCGATTTTTGAAACGCGCGATCGATATCGCGATCGCGCTCCCGGTCATGCTCATTATTTTTCCGGTCCTGGCAACGATCGTTTTTATCGCGCAACGATTGCAGTCCCCCGGCTCGCTCTTTCACGTGCAAAACCGCGCCGGAATGCAGAATCGACAGTTCAAGATTTACAAATTTCGCACAATGCATTCCAACAATGGCGAGCTATCGCGTCAGGCCAGCGAGACAGACGAGCGCGTCTATCCGATCGGGAAATGGTTGCGCAAACTGAGCGTCGATGAAGTGCCGCAGTTTTGGAACGTGCTTCGCGGCGACATGAGCATCGTTGGGCCGCGGCCGCACTTAATCGAACACAACCAGCAGTTCTCGAAATTCATGGGGAACTATCACGTGCGCGCTTTTGTGAAACCGGGCATCACCGGTTTGGCGCAAGTGCGCGGATTTCGCGGCGAAGCACGCAATAACGCTGACATCGAAAACCGCGTCGCCTGCGATATTGAATATCTCGAAAACTGGAACCTGTCCCTCGAGTGCGCGATCATTTTGCGCACGTTCGCGCAATTGATTCGGCCACCGCGCAGCGCTTATTAGTCGGGCTGGAGCTCGCGCGGAGTTGGCTGCTTTCGAAGCTCGCGCATTTTCGCGCGGATCAAATATTCGTACCAGCCCATGCTGGCGCAGTAGGCGAATCCCTCGCGGCCTTCCAGAATGCCGCCTTTTAAAATATACATATGCAAAAAACGCAGGAGCGGCCAACCGGGCATGCGACTCAGAATCGGCTTGAGTGCGCGATTTCGGCGCGAAGGATCTTTCGAAAGCAGTTCACGCCAGGAAGCGGAACGCGATAATCGATCGGCGGCTTCTTCAGCGGAATATTGATTGTGCTTCGCCCACCACGCTTCCCAACCTTTGCTCAGCGCATAGTGTAAGTATGGTTCGCGGATGTAGCCGAGTTCGCCATCAACTCTTCCCTCCTTCTGGCCGTGGCCACTATCGATGAAATCCGCGCGCCCGCGCCGCACGATCCGAAGCTGCCATTTCGGAAATGAATCGCTCCGGCGCAGCCAGCGCTGATCCAGCATCATTTTCCAGCAACAATAGAAACCTGCGACTGCATCTCCCGCGTTCTGAATTGCATTTGCAACGGCCTGGCGAAATTCCGGCGTGGCAACCTCGTCGGCATCGAGGAACAACACCCATTCGCTTTTCAAATCGCAATTTTGAAGGGCCCAGTTTCGTTGCCGGGCAAAAGATTCGAACGGACGCTCGTAAACTCGCGCACCGGCCTGCTTCGCGATTTCTTGCGTGCCGTCGTCGCTGCCGGAATCGACTACTATGATTTCCCCGAAGCCGGCAACAGATTCCAAACAATCAGGCAGATTGTCGGCCTCGTTATACGTGAGAACGATGATGGAGGCCCCGTGACGAGACAGGGCGGAAAAATTCATGTCGATGGCGGCCGCGATCTTATAACCCGACACGGATTCCCCGCCGCGACCACATTCTCCGGCACATCTTTCGTCACGACCGAGCATGCGCCAACAACACTGCGCGCTCCGATTGTTACCCCTGGCAAAACAAACGCGCGCGCTCCGATGAACGCGTCTTCGCCGATCGTGATCTTAGCCGCGACCAGCGGCATTTCCGGCCGATCGAAATCGTGGGTGCCGCTACTTAGATAAACTTCCTGCGCGATGGTGGCGCGCGCGCCGATTTCGATTTCGCCTAACGAATAAGCATTGGCACGGTCGCCAAGGCAGGCGCGATCGTGGAGCGTCAAATTCCACGGAATGGCGATGCGCGCGCGCTGATGCACGAATGGCGTGCCGTCAATCCTGGCGTCGAAAACGCGGAGCCAAAACAGTCGCCATTGATTGAGCGGTTTCGGCGTCCAGACGCAAAAGAGCATCCAGCAAAATTCCCAGAGCACGCGCAGGAAGCGCTGATTCACCGGCCACGGCGAATCGTACGCCGATTTCTGTTCCGGATTAACGATTTGGATCTCGGACATCTTAATTGCGAATCACTGAATCAAAATCTTTCAAGAACTGCTCGGCCACGCGCCCGGTGGAATACTCGGCGGATTTCTCATAACCCGCTGCGGCCACACGCGCCAGCAGTGTTTCGTCAGAAATGACGTTGTCGATCTTATCGCGCAGCGTTTCAGCAACTGGTTGCTCGCGGTGATCGAAAATAAAGCCGGTTTCGCCGTCACGAATGAAATCCCGGAAACAATCGAGATTTGAAACCAGCACGGCGCAACCATGCGCCATCGCTTCGAGCGGCGCGAGACCAAACGATTCGCCGCGCTCGGCCAGCGACGGATAAATAAAGAGCCGCGCATTGCGGAACACGGACGCGAGCTCAGTCGTATCGAAAATCGGCCCCGCGAAACTTATTTTCCCTTCCGCTTTCGCGGCAGCACGTTGAAGGGAAGCCGAGTATGCTTCGCCTCCGCCGCCAAGTTTCGTTTGGGTTGGGCCCACAATCATTAATTTCCAATCGGTAAAAGCAGCCCGCGCGCCGTTGGCGAAGGCATCGAGCAAAACGTGCACGCCTTTCTCGGGATGCACTCGACCGACAAACAGGATGATTTTGTCGCGCTCAGCAATCGCCGGCGATGGGGATGCAATTTTCGATTCTGGCACTGGATTTGGAACGACAGAAACTTTTCGCGCAAGTCGCGGGGCTTCGGCAGCGATCGCCCGCGCGACTGCATGAGAGGGAGCCTGTAACCGCGCTGCTTTGCCGTAAAAACGCATTTGTCCCTTCGGGTAACGAGCGACCTGAACGTAAACGCGGCCGTGTTTGGAATTGCGGAGCAAAATGGGGAGCCAAAACGTATTCGTCACGATGACGTCCGCGTTCGGCAGGATCGACATCGTCCGGAGCGAATAAATTAAATCGAGAAATTTCAACCAAACGAGCGAGCGCGGCGTGTCGAATCCGTCAACGCGCAAATGTTTCACTCCATCGATAATTCCTTCACGCGAAAGCCCGGGCATTTTGCGCGAAACCATTACGACTTCATGACCGCGCTTAACGAATTCAGGAGCCAGGCTGAACCAAACTTTTTCCACACCGCCGCCCATGGTCGGCGGCACGGGAAAGAATGCGCCCAGGACAATTGTGATTTTCATTTCCCAGCCGGCACTTCGTTTAGGACCTGCAAAAGCGAATCGACCGCGCGCTCGATTTCAAAGCGCTGCTCAAAACAATTTCTCGCATTTTGTCGCATCGTCTGGCGTTCCGTTAGCGCCGTGTCGGTCCAGCGTTGAAGCAAACGAGTTGTTCCATCGAGGTCGTCTGATTCCACATAACCGGCGCGATCGCCATCGATCTCGCGCCAGATGTTTACCCGATTGGAAATTAAAACCGGAACACCGCCAGCGAGCGCTTCGACCACGGAGATGCCGAAATTTTCCTGATGCGATGGAAGAACAAACGCGTCCGCACTGGCAAGCGCACCCTGTTTCATCACGCCTTGAAGCATCCCGGTAAAAACAACGCGATTGGTCAAATTCAGCCGCGCCACTTGGCGTTGTAGATCGGATTCCCAACCGATCTGGTCCGGTCCGGCCATGACGAGCGAAATGGAATCGCTTGATCGAAGCCGCGCAAACGTATCCAGCAAAATGTCACAACCCTTTTTTGGATGTAATCGACCGAGAAAAAGAAAATTTCGGGTGTTTTGCAGTTGCGGATAGCGCGAGAGAAATTCCGACTTCGCGTTTTGCGAAATGGGCGACGCTTCAACCCCGAGGGGTGAAACTTTTTCGCGAGCGCGATAAAGCCAGAACGATCTGCGCGCCTGCAAACGTTCCTCTTCCGAAGTGAAGATGACTGCCGCTGCGTCTCGCAAGACGCGATAATCCGCCCATGGCCAGTAGAGCCATTTCTTGAGATGTTTGAGTGGGAACGTCTCCTTAAACCATGGATCGAGCATGCCGTGGGGAAAGACGTAATAAGGAATCGAAGAGCCGGCATAACGCCGCCAGGCCGCGAAGCTCAAGTATTGCCAGATGCCGTTAACGATTACGCGATCATATTCACCGCCACGCTGTCGAAGCCACTGCAAGAGAGCGCGCGAATAGCGGTAACTTGTCAGGCCGGAACCGAGCGCGTGCACGCTTAGACCGACATTCGAGATCCACGTTGCGGACGGATCGTCCAGCACCACGGTGTCGATCTTGTGCCCGCGCCGCGCCAAGCCGCGGCTGAGTGCGAGCACAGCGGCCGCCACGCCGCCAACGCTTGGATCGAGCGTGTGCACCAGTTGCAGAATTTTCACAATTCCGCGCCCAGGCTGCGGTAAATGTCGATGTAGTGCGAAATCATTTGGCTCGTAGAAAATCGTTGGGCATTGCGCAAACTTTTGTCGCTCCAGTTCGCTCGCTCCGCCGGATCGTTCAATCGCAACAAATCAGCAGCGAAACCCTCCTCGTCGTTTACATCGTGGAAAAGACCGGCATCTCCAGCTGCTTCGGGGAGCGGAGCGGCGTCACTGCAAACAACCGGGCAGCCGCAAGCTTGCGCTTCAATGATTGGCCAACCGAAGCCTTCGAAGCGGGACGGATACAGAAGGGCCATGGCGCGATTATAGAGCGCCTCGAGCAATTCGTCGGACGCATCCGGCACTTGCACGACGCGATCGAGAATTCCGAGATCCTCCGCCAGCGCCAGTAACTCCGGCGTAAGCGCATGGCCGGCAAAAACGAGACGCGCGTTCCATTTTTCTTTGTCGCGCGCGAAAATCCGCAGCACACCACCCCGATTCTTGCGTCGCTCATTCGAACCGACGTGCAGAATAAATGGAAGCTGCGGATTGAAATTCTGAATTTTTGCGAGGCGCGCTGAAACCTCAGCTTCCGGCAATCTGCGAAATGGATAATTCAGACCAAGTCGCACGAGTTCGATTTTCGGTGAAGCGGCGCCGCGCGAAACGAGACGGCGCGCGTCCGCCTCAGTCGCCTGCGAATCGCACACTACTTCGGTCGCGCGACGGAGACCGCGCAGAATCCAGCGTTGCAAAAATCTCCCAGTCACGGACGCCGGACAATTTGTTTCTTCGCCAAGGGCCCCACGAACGGCGAGAAGATCGTGGCAGGTCACAATCACGGATGTGTCAGTTATCCAATTGCCGTACATAGCGTTCGAGTGATCGCAAATGTGAACAAGGAATGGCTTCTCTTTGGCGAATATGGCCTGCAATTGCCGCGGGAATAAAACGAACTTGTCGATGTAACCGAGCCATTTGGCGACAAAGGTTCCAGCGCCGCGAAATTTCCCGAACCGCGGTTGCGGTGCGATCAGCTTCGCGGCAATTCCGGAATTGGTGAGACCGTGCAGCATCATCGTTCCGAAACGCTGCATGCTTTGCTGCCGATCGAGCGGATAATTACCGATCAACAGAACCATTGTTGTGTTCGGCGCCGATATTATGCCCGTGAATACGACTTGCGAAAACCGATCGACGCGGAAGGGATTTTGCCGCAGCCGGATCCACGACCGAAGGCACGGTTACGGACGAATCAACGACGCGTGACCTGGTGGCGGCGAGGCAAAGGCCATTGAGAATCACGGCGAAGCCAAGAATGGTAGGCTGGCCAAGTTGTCCGTTTAAGAGCAGGATAAAGCCAGAACTAAAAAGCAGAATCGGAAGGAGATTGCCACGCGTGAGCGCAATAAAGCTCAACCGTCCGAGCTGCAATGTTAAAAGGGTTCGCCAAATCAAAAATGCCATTCCGAAAATAGCTCCGCTTTCCGCCAACACGCGCGACCACTCGTTCTCAGCGAGTAAAAATGCTGCTCGACCAATCAGGATGCGGCCACCGACGTTTGTGCCGATGCCGAGGCCATAGCCAAAGAGCGGAACTTTATCGATATGACTCAGGCCTTCGGTGAATCCGCCGGTGACTCGTCCAATCGTCCCGCGGATAACGGTCGTGTCGGCTTCTTCCGCCGCGGAGACAAACCGATCTGACAAAATTTGGAAACCTTCCTTGAAAATTGGAAGGCGACTAAAAACAAACGCACCAATCACAACAATCACGAGAATCCAACCGAATCGGTTCACCGCCCGAGGCCGAACGACCAGAATAATGGCAACGGCGGCGACGACAACCAACACCGAAGCAACGGAAGCTTTGCTTCCGGAAACGGCAATGCCAATGACCAACGCCGCACCGGCGCCAATGAGCAGCCAGTTTTTGTAAACAGTTCGAGTGAGCGCGCCGTAAATGAGAAATGCTGCCGCGACGCCCATGTAAAAAACCGGACCCGAAATAAAGGAAAAGGGCCCGGGTGGACGAATCTTTCCGCCGCCGGCCGTGAGCTGTTCCGCTTCCCCCAAACCGGCGGTGCGATTTATGAACGAATCGGGCAACGCCTTAAATTGCACAGCCATAAGCAGGCCCATCGGAATCATTACGAAAAGAATCCACCAGCCGAATATTTTGACATCCTCTTCATCAAAGACACTTGCCATTACAAAAATGAGCGGCAGATGTAAAAAGTTGGCACGAAAACCGTAAGCCAGGAGCTCAACCGTTTCCTTTAGGGGCAGATAGGGAAAAAGGGGTGAACCAACAATAGCAACGGCCGACAAAATGCCGATGATCCAAAGCGAAACGGCCCAAAAACTTCGAGGAAAGACATGAGCTTTGATCGCATAAAAATAAATCCCCAGCATCACGGGATCGCGAATGAGGAGTAGCGGATTAGAAAAGCCGGGCAGGGCCCATTTGCGGAGTGCCCCTTCAATCAAGAGCAGCCAGAAATAAAGCCAGATCAGTTGGCGGATACGACCCTTTGCCTTTTTTTCGGGACTTTCGGTCATTGGCAGGTCAGGGGCGCTCCACGGCAGCAATAAGTGCTGACATTACGGGCGCAGCTTAGCTTGCGATCACGTCCTGTGCCACTTCCAGCAAACGCTGACGATAAATGTCCCAGCTCCACAGCATCGCCTTACGTTTGGCTGCCAATTTCATCGCCATGAGCCGCTCAGGATCACTGGCAAGTGTGTCGAGTTTCTCTGTAATCGCTTTCGCGGAGCGGATTGGAATGATGAATCCGTCGACTTCGTTTTGAATCACGTCCGGGCCAGCAGTGTGGTCGGTTGTAATTACCGGGGTCCCCTGCGCCATTGCTTCGAGAATCACCAATCCAAAACCTTCAAAAAGCGAAGGCAGGACGAGCACATCATGGCTCTGCATTTCGCGCAACATGGCCGGGTGGCTCAGGCTCGGCACCCAGCGATATTTCCGAACGGCGTTCTCGAGCGGTGCACAACCGGGTGCGGCCTTTCGGCCGAGCAACGTCAGATCGACCGAGTCTTTAAGCATCTCGATGGCTTCAAGCAGATAAGACAAACCTTTGCGTTGCCCAAGCGAACCGGCAAAAAGGACCTTTAATCGACCAGATGATTTTGCGATCTCGTCGGAAATCGGCCGCGGCGCGCCGTACGGAGCGATCTCGATCTTTGCCGCGCAAGGCGCGTCAGCAAGAGTGTGCTTCGTGAACGTGCTGGCAACGATCACGGATGTGGCAAGTCGCAGCTCTTCATCTTTTCGAGCGAGTTTCCCGGCGCTATCAAGCGTGCCGGTGAGCGTGGGCGACCATTCCGGTTCGCGCTCTTTTTCTTCGGCGAATATGCGCTGCCCTGCTTTCCAGTACCCAATCGGCAGATCGTAAATGCGTTTCAGACCGAGATCGCGCGCAACGCGAAAACTTTGGAGCGCGCCATCTTCGTAAGCATAAACGGCACGGCAGTTGTCGATCTTCCGTAATCGATCGGCGACCTTCTGGTCCAGTTCCCGCATGACTATATCGATACTGAATGCGCCGGTCTCGTGGCGGGGGGAAAAACCAGCTGCGCCTGCAATTAAACGGACGGCCTCCCGAAAGGGAACGATATGGGTCCGAGATCGCACCGATTCAGAGAATGAGCGCCGGCCGAAAAGTTCGCGAACCGATCGCGGAAACAGCCGATTAATTGGCGCTGCCGGATTCCAACTGATCGTGGTCCAAAATTCACCGAGCATTCCAGCGCGATCGAACGCCGTCAGGGCCTGGCGGACAAATTCGTTCCCGGTAGCGTGCGAAAGTAAAATCATGCGACCAATTTTCTCATTAGCCGCAGGTAGGCGGCCGCGACCGCGTCCGATTGAAACTTGGCCAGATACTCAGCAGCGTGATCTCGCAGCTTTTCCTGGAAATTTAAGTCATTGAGCAGGCCCTTCAGTTGATGGACGAGCGCGTGGACATTTCCGTTTTCAAAAGTCAGACCGCACGGACCGATCGCTTCCTTTAATCCACCTTTTTCCGAACCGACCACAACACAACCACAGGCAATTCCTTCCAACGCAACAACCCCAAACGGCTCAGCCCACCGCGATGGAACGACCAGAATACGATGTCGATTCAAAATTTCAGCGAGCGCAGCGCCTGATTTCTGGCCGGCGAATGTTAATTGTCGATCCAAGCCAAGTTCAGTGGCCAGCCGTCGCAGATTTTCCTCTTCGGGTCCGCTGCCGACGATCGTTAGGTCCGGAAACAAATTGTCATTTTGTAAAAGCTTGAGCGCGTGCAGAAGCAGATCGACGCCTTTGTCGGAAACGAGCCGTCCAACGAAAACCAAACTTTTGTCGCGAGCGAGATTCGTGAGCGATCGAAAGATGCGGTCGTCGTAGGGATTACCGATTACAAGTGAATGCGCGCTAATGCCGCCGGCCACCGCCTTGCTGATCGCGACATTGGTGACCGAGCGAAGAAGTCCGTGTTTGATGCGATTGTTCCAACCGACCCCGCCGCTCGTGTTTTGAAGCCAGGTCTGATGAACAACCAGCGTCGGTTTCCGTAAGATCAAAGCTGGAATCAAACTTCGGAGACTGATGTTGTTTTGGAAAAATAGATCGCACCGCCGAAGCAGAGCAAGCAAGTGCGCGATTGAAGGGCGTCGCGTTACGCTATAATTCGCCCCAGGCACTGCGCTTCCGGCTGATTGGGTGATCACATGCACGTCATTCCCAGTGGCTGCAAATTTTTCGGCGAGAATTCTTGAGACCGATTCAATTCCGCCGACGTGCGGCGCGAATGTGTAGGAAGAAAAAAGAATCTTCATTAGCTGGCCGTGCAAAACGAGTTTCAGCGTCGCCGTCGCAAAGCGCGACAAACATCAGCGTCTCGACAGGATTTTGCGAATCTTCTGCAAAGCAGGATCGAGACCCGGAACGAGAATCTGACCAAGTAAGACCAATCCTGTCTGCGAATACAACAGCCGGCGATCAAAGTATTGGCCAAATAGTACCTTCAGCGCTCTCACTTTCTGCCTCCTAAGAGCGAGTTTTTTTACATAAAACGGCGCCATCCGTTTCAACACAAAATCGCGAGCGTGCTCGGCTTCTCGGGGGACTTGAAGGTCCTGAACAATTGGAAACATGTACTCCACATTCACGGCCGTCGTGCTGATAGAGCCGGGTGTGCGTCGGTACTTGCAGATGTATTTGTTCACAAAGTAAAAGGAGCCGCCTTCGAGCGCGACACCGATGCCGAAATCAAAGTCAGTCGCGTCTCCAACTTGGGAACGTCCCCGAAGGGGAACTCGCTTGGCGATATCCGAGCGGATCATATACCCGTCGTTTGGAAACTGCTGCAGCAAAGCGGACTCCACAGCACAATTCTGGAGGCCCACCTTATCTTTTGTTCGAAAGAAAACACTATTGAGATAGTCCGACTCCGTCTGGCCGAGCTCGCCTGTTACCGAAATCATATACTGTTTTCCAAAGGCGGCGGTTAGCTCCGGGTAAGAAGTCCAGCAATTGACCAAATTTTCAATGGCATCCGGCAACAGGAGATCGTCATCGTGCAGGAGCACGAGTCGCTCACCTCGCGCTCGCTTAAAGAGATCTTCTACATTGCCGGCCTGGCCGAGCGGAGGCTGATTTTTATGGTAGCGCAATTCGATTGTCGGATCAGTTGCGATGCCGCCAAGGACGGCGTCCGACCGATTATTATGGGAATCATCGCCGACAATTATTTCAAGCGGCCGATAGGTTTGCGCGTAGCACGAGAGAACGGCCTCTTTCAACAGATCAGGGCGGTCACATGTTGGAATACAGATGCTGATTAGCTCGTTCATCGCTATGCACTTTTCTTGCGGCTGATGGAAGAGACGAGAAGAAAAAGAATTTTCATGCGTCCAAACAAAGTGCTTTAGCAATGCCCTGGATCAAATGCTCGGAGGAGGCATGGCGTTGGTACCAGGCATAAATGTCGGCCGCAACTTGGGGGCGCGCCTGGGCGTCAGGAATTTCGGCGCGATCTGGCTCAACAAAAAACGGACCAGGCAACCGATCGCTGTCGAGTGAAATGGCTGAGCCACGATGGGGAAAAACGGGGATCACGGCATGTGCGCAAGCGGCGGCGAAAGCGCTCGATTTCAAAATGACTGAGGTCTCGACGTCCGAGCGATGGAAATAATTGAACCATGCGAACGAACAAGTCTTCAGAATTTCTGATGCCTCGGCCGCGGCGATGCGAGGACGGTAATCGGATTCGACGGCAAGATCGACAAGGAGAGCGCGCACCACAGGATGGTCGACGCCGCCGAGAACAAACAACGTTCTCGGAGCGATTGAATCCGGAATGCGCGGCAGAAGTTGACGAAACGATCGCAGAGATCGTTCGACCAAAGCTGTGCCGCCCCAGATCGCCCACTGATGCGGATCGCGATCGGCAATATGATCCGGAGAAAGCGACGGCTCTCCCAATCCCGACGGCACCGGATGCAGTTCAACATGTGCATCTGGGAGAATGCGTTTTAACTCAGAACGAAAATTATCGCTGCTGACAATGCATGCGTCTGATAAACGGCCGACCGACTTTGCCAGATGGATTTGCAACGACTGCAACCAGAACGCGCTCGTCCACGGCGGCCCTGAAGCGTAGAGTTCATGAAAAATCGTGACTAATTTCCCGTGATGCTGGCGGCGTAATTCATGCAAGATCGACAACAAACGAAATGGAATGCCGCGCTTTTGGAATCCGTAGTTCACATAATGTAGCAGCACGTGATCGTATTTCCGATCTGCGTCCTCGAGCAAACCATCGAGCGACAAAACTTCAAAGCCGGCCACATTTTCCGCTGACGAAGTCTTGAAAGTGGCGAACAAAGTGTCGCATCCGAGTTTCTCTCGCAATTTTTTGGCAATAGTAAGGGCATAATCCCCGACGCCATCGATTCCTCCGGGAACTCTCGGAACGATTTGGAGAAGGGTGCTCAAACTGTAGCGGTTTGCTCTTGGCGCCGCTGGTTTCCCGAATTTTGCTGGGGAAGCGCCGCAATGTACTCCCGGATCGTGTCAGCGGCAATTTGCTCCCAGCGAAACTGCGCGGCGATCTGACGGCATTTGGCGGACAGCGCGCTGTAGTCGGCTTCGCTCAGTCGCAAAATCTCCAGCGCGCGATCAGTCATCGCTTTCACGTTTCCGACAGGAACCAAGAACTGTGGACCAGCGTCATTGAAAATATGGCGCGGGCCAGGCACATCGTAGGCGATGGTGGGAATACCGCATCCGAGTTGCTCGAGCACGGAAAGACCGAACCCTTCAATGTAACTTGGAAAAAGTCCCACCGCCGATCCACCGATCAACTGGGGAAGCTCTTTGGGATCGTAGCTCGTGAGACATCGAATTGATTCGCTCGACGCGAGCTGAAGATCACTGAGAATAGTTTGTTCATCGGTCATCGTGCCGAGAAATGCGAATCGCGCGTTCGGGACCGAATTCAAAATGGCGCGAACAATTTCCGGCCAATCGCGAGAACCTTTTCGGATGCTCCACATCCCAACAAAGCAAATCTCTTTTCGAGCCAAACGCTCTGGCGCTGATTGCGTGGCTACAGCGAGAGCGGCGCGCTCTGATTCGTTCAAGCCATAGGGCAGAACAATCGTCGGCGCTGTAGAACACTTTTCGAGCGATTGCTTTTCGTCCTCGTTTGGAACGTTCAACAAATCGCATTGAGCGAGCGCGCGATCGGCGCTGCGCCGGAGCAGCCATGACGTGAAATTATAGAGGAGCCGGCCCAGAAATTTTCCGCGCGGCTGATCCGGCCAACGCTGTCGACTGAATCGGATAAATTCGTCGTAAGCCAAATACAATCCAATCGAACGGCCAACCAAGAGACCTTGGAAGCGTAACGATTTTTTCGCAAAAGGAAGCGTTCCGATCAAACAGTCGATGACATCAAATTTCCCGTGGTTCCGTCGAACGTAACGGCCCGCTCGATACGGAAAGATCGCTTGCCGCCAAGCTGAAAGCGCGCGCGAACGTGTCGGTTTCGGAAAGGCGTCTGTTAGACAAAATTTTTCGACGTGGTGTCCGGCTTTTGCCCATTGTTCGGACAATTCGAACCAAACGCGGGCTGCTCCCAGACGCGGGTCCCACGGATGATTCACAATGCCGAGAATGCGAAGCTGTTTATGCACGGGTTTTAGTTTGGAAAGCGGCGTGCGAGAACAGTCCAGAATTTGTGCCGGATCGGATTGACGTAATGCCGGACGGCGAGCGAACGGCCGGCGTATCGGTCGCGGTAAATGAACTGATCGTCCACCTGCAGAACGAACTTGGCCGGATCGAATGCGGCCGCGTCGTTGGCGTGCATACAAAAATGCATCACAGTCTGGTTGGTGAAAAAGCTCGGCTCACCGTTCAACCTCTGCACTCGCTCGAGCCCCCGCGACCAGTCTAGTTTTCGGAATAGGAAAACGAACCCGGTGTTGGCCGGGTTTCGTTTCTCTGACGGATCGCGAATGAGCCGTTCGTCGCCTGAGAACTGATAATCGGCGAGATAAAGGGCGGAGGTCGATTGGGTGTTGGAAAGATCGGCCAGCTCGCAGGCTCGCGGGAAAAAGAGAACATCGGAATCTGTGTAGAGAACCGGGCCGTTTGCCGGCAGACTCATCAGGAGCGCGAGTTGCTTGCCAGTTGGATGACTCGTGAGATACGACTGCATCGTATTTGGCAATCCCGGCGGCAACGAGGGCGGGGTTGTTTGGACACGAACAGCGTTGTCGATCTTTTCGAGCAATTCAATGCTAGTGCTTGTGTAAGATCCGTCCGAAACGACGACGAATTGTTTCGGTCTGCCAGCGTAAGTGAGAAAGGAGCGAATGGATGCGACCTGCTCCGGCAGAGCGTTTTCTCCAGAATAAGCAAAAACACTAAACGAGAGTTCGCGCGGAACGCGAATAGTTCGCCGGACAATCGCTGGCAGTGCAGCGCGATAAAGAGAGCGCGCAATTTTTCCCTCAAGGCGCGCCGAATGGTAAGGCAGGTTCATCCCATGGCCGGAGCGAAATTACGAAAGCCTCGGTAGCTCAGCACCAAATTGAGAAGCAAGCTTGGCACCGCAGAGATCAGATTAAAGGTAAGAACGCCAGCGACGCTGGAAAAATCGGTGAACGGAATGAGAGCGATCTGGGTGGCGAGTGTCAGCGGGATGTAAAGCCACGAACCGGTGACCCACGCTTTGGAGGCATTGAGAAACCAGAGGGCAGCCGCTAGCGACGTGATCACCGAGGCGCCGACGATCAAGAGAAGTTCGCGATGCAAATGCGTGTAACGATTGCCGAGAACAAAGAGAAATTGTTCCGGAAAGAAGGCAGCGCCAGCGAGCACGACCAAGCTGAAGAGAACCACTCCGCCGACCACCGCGGCGTAAAGGTAATGCAATTTTCGTTTGTCGTGACACCTGGCGAAAGCGGGCACGAAAATATTCGTCAGCAGATTCATCAACACGGTGAAAATCATGGCGAGACGTCCAAGAGCTCCGACCTCCGCGACCGAGCCCGCGTGACGTCCAAAAAAACTGATCAGGAACACGGTGATCTGACCTTGGAAACAATAAAAAATCGCGTTGGCGGCCAGCTTTTTGATCAGTCGAACCATCTCGCGGCGATCCTCCGCATTTTCGTTCGCCTTAAGATCGACAACTTTCGCGGCGTAGGCGCGGAGGAGGAAATATTGCAAAAGAAAAGTAGCGCTGGCGATGGCAACAGCCAGTCCAGCGGTCGCGAACAGATAAACCAATCCAAGAATGAGCAGCAGGCGAACGACCGCGCAGATGAAATCTATCTTTTGAATCCGGCCAATATCCGAGTGGAGACGCGGCACCACGCTGTAGATGTCAACCGCAAGTTGAATGGAGAATCCTGCCAGAACAACGACGATCAGAACCAGCGTGTAGATTGAAGAGGCGCCGTTCCTCGTCAGCATCGCATATAAGATCGGCGCGACGATAAGGACGGCGGCAGCGGCAAGCTTTCTGCGCAGGGACAGGCCGGTATTAATTAATTCACCGAAACGATGTCGATCTTGCCAGACCCGACCGCCGATGGAGATCAGCCCGATACTGATGCCGATGTCGGCGAGCAACATCAGTGTGGCTTGCATCGCGTTGGCGATCGTGAAGAAAGCGTACTCGCGTTGCGGCAACCATCGCACGAGAAGAATTCCGCTCGAGAAAGCGATGATTTGGACGACTGCTTGCACGAGCACGTAATTCCCGATGCGGCGGGCGTGATCGAACGCTCGCCTTAGAATCGGAGTCGAGCTTTCGTCCAAAAGAGGCGGGGAGACCGGGACGAAGAAGCTCATAGCCGAATTACGTGTTCAAGAGAGCAATGAGCTACCAAAGTGCCAAGAGGAATCTGCACTTCGCGCGATTGGGCGGCGGACGACCGATCTCGATCTAGAATCTGTCTCGCGCCGAACCCGATCGAACGACCGCAGTTTATGCCGTCTCGATTGGCTTCGGTCGCTGCCGACGAACCGGGGCGACTGCTTCGCCATCGGCGACGCCAGTCGGTGTCGAGTAATATTCGGAGTATTGATAGTAGTAATACTCCGGCAACGAAGTATCGACGAAATTCAAAATGACTCCGGGAACATTGACTTGCCGATTGTAAAGAAGTTCGAGTGCTTTCTTAGTAAGACGAGCAGAGGTGTAGGAAAGCCGAACGACAAATATGGTAGCATCGATTTTGGGCGCGAGACTAGTGGTGTCGTCCGCCGCCAGGACAGGCGAACTATCGATGATCACATAATCGTAATGCTGGTAGATTTCCTTTAGGAGCGCTTCGGTCGAATCGCGCAAGAGATGTTCGCTCGGCTGGGACAAAGTCTTTCCGCGCGGCAAAACGAAAAGCGTTTCATGCGCAGTCGGCACCACGACTTCGCGCCAATTTACTTCCTGTTTCAGGACTTCAGAGAAACCAATCTTGGAGGAAATTCCGAACGCTTCGCGCAATGCGCCCCGGCGTAGATCGCAATCGATCAACAGCGTGCGCGCCCCCGAGAGCGCCATGGTGATGGCCAGATTGGCCGACACCGTCGACTTTCCTTCGCTGGGAACTGCGCTCGTAATCAAAAAGCTTTTTGGCCGCGGTCCCTCGTAGGGCATGAAGAAAATTGACGAGCGGATATTTCGATAAGACTCGGCGAACACGTGACGCGCGTCGTCCGGTTGGAGCAGATCCACTTTGCCCTTCGTCTTTTCTTTCGGAATCTGGCCGAGGATGTTTTCAGAAAAGTGATGCTGGAATTCGCTGAATGAGGCCATCCGATCATCAATGCGATCGAGCAAAATAAGAATGGCCAAGCCCGCGAGTGCGCCAATGCCAAAACCAATGAGCAGACTCTTGATCAATCCGGGCCGAACCGACACCGGAGCGGTTGCCATTTCCATGATCGAAACCTGATCTTCGCCGCCCACGACTTGGGACACGTCGATTTCCTTGAGGTTGTTGGTAAGGCGATCGTACAACGTTTTTAGGCGATCCACTTTTCCCTTGATCCGATTGAATTGGGCAAGCCGCTGGCTGAGATCGAGGGCCTTGGCCTCC
>Ga0209328_10000095_pt1 | contig 16775 bp, 9 predicted proteins | sample JacPinW_OM3H0_M1_FD_187954 | JGI IMG/M metagenome (GOLD analysis project Ga0209328, IMG submission 187954) | Forest soil microbial communities from Algoma, Ontario, Canada - Jack Pine, Ontario site 1_JW_OM3H0_M1 (SPAdes) (version 2) | ecosystem: Environmental > Terrestrial > Soil > Boreal... | reverse complement strand
CGGAATCAAACGAGAATCTCCAGCGGCGTCGAGCTTGGTCATCGGCACCTCGGCGCGCACCAAGCTGGCGAAATAATCTTCGTGACTTCGAGTCTCGGCGTTGACGTGCATAGTGCGAAATTTGAAAAGCATGAATTGCTTGCCCCGATAACCAATGCGTTGCTGGCGATAAAAAACCGGACCCCGAGAGTTCAGCCGAATGACTCCGATTACCACGACCATCAACGGCAACCAGAATGGCAGAGTCACCAGGACCAAAATAATATCGAGAATTCGCTTCCAACGTGGAAACCGACCACGAAGCCGGCTAACTGGCAGCGCATGTAACCGAGCGATATCCAGTTGGGTGCCATTGCGGGACGCGGCCGATCCTTTGGGTTGAGCGTTATCTGCGGGAAGGCGGCTATGAGTGACGCCGTTTCTGGCAGACTTCGCCCTGACGGTGACTGATTCTTGTTGAAAACCATTGCGCCCTTTTCTCATAACTCGCTCTTTACAAATGATGATGCAGATCTGATCGGGTCAGGTTCGTCACTCATCCAATTTCAGGCTGTTGTTTTTGCTCAGAGCCACCGGACGAAACAAAGACAAGCTGCCGCCCTTGGTCGATCGTCCGTGAAAACCGGTCGAAACCTTTCATCTCGTCTATCGTCTATAATGAAGAAGGCTCTCACTTCCTTCCCCGTGGTCTCTTCTCCGTAGTTTCTTTAAAAAAACCAGAACTAGAAGAGTTGCGATGGTAGCAACTTTTGACTTGACCTGGCTAATGCCTTCTTTGTTCGCTTAATTATAGCTTGACACTATGATCAGCTGATCAGCAGACAGAGGCGAGAAAATGGCTTGACTTAAGACCCTTTCATCCCCCAAAAAGGACTCACGGGTGGTTCCCCTTTAAAGCGTTGGATATCAATAGCTGAAATGCAGGCTTTTACCTATGAATCCGAAGACAACTGCGGCCTGAAGGGAGGCACCGATCTCAGAATAAAAAATTCCCCTATAGCTTAAAAGCATAAGACTTGCTTTGCTGGTTTAGAACGAGCTCCGCTAAACACTCCGAAAACTCATGGAACTGCGCCACCTCCGGTATTTTATTGCTGTTGCTGAGTCGCTCAGTTTCACCAAGGGCGCAGAAAAACTGCGGATTGCGCAACCTTCTCTAACCCGCCAAATCAGGCACTTGGAAGAGGAACTCAGTGTCCGATTGCTAAACCGATCCACCAAACGGGTCACTTTGACCAAGGAAGGCGAATATTTCTTAGCCGGCGCGCGGCGCCTTCTCAGTTACAGCGACGACATTATCGAGTCATTGCATTCGCTCGCTCGCCCCACACCCGCATCCATCAATATTGGATATCTTCCGAACCCTTTTCATCGGGCGCTGCCGGCAAGCCTTGCGCTGTACGAAAAACAATTTCCCGCTGTTTCGATAAATTTGTTCGGCATGCCCTCGTTGGAGCAAGTCCGCTCCCTCAAAGAGGGAAAGATTGATCTGGGTTTTGTTGGTTTAATGCGCCCGGAAGATGCAGCGGGCCTGGAGTTTCGCACGGTGGCTTCCTATGAGGTTGTTGCCTTAATGCCAAAGAATCATCAGGCGGCGAAAAGGAAAATCATTGATCTGAAAGAGCTGGCCCGGATGCTCTTCATCATTTTGTCCGACAATTGTTATAATGGTTACGGCCGCTGGCTGAACAAGACCTGCCAAGCGGTGGGTTTTAAACCGAGAATTGTCCAGACCGCCGATAACGAATCCGTATTGCTCCAAGCGATTCGGTCGGAGTTAGGTGTCGCTTTGCTTCCGGATCAAATTCGAAGTGTGACGCACGAAAATGTTGCGATCCGCAATCTGCGGCCGCCAACCCGGATAGATTCCGTTGTCGCCTGGAAGAGAAATAATGAATCCAAAGAGCTGCGAGAATATCTTAAGGTGATCGACCGGGTCAGGCAAAAGATAGCACGATCGCCGCGGGGATAGAATCAGATAATGCCCAGCGGGGTTAAGCCGGTTTTACTCGAGCCATGACGCCGCCTTCCAACCGGGCGTTAATGGAAATCTTGCGCCGGCCATCAAAATCGAACAGGCATTTTGCTTTTGCCGCCACAACCGCGTCAATGAATTGTCCGTAAGTGGCGTGGGGAATCACGGCCACAACATCAAGTTTGATATGCGTTGCGTTGGTCCGACGGTGGCACTTTTCTCTTAATAAATCAGCGCAAATTGCGATTTTTATGGGGTGCAAGCCGGCAAGCTCCAGCTCGTCAGTAAGCGCGATCAAGAAGCGTTTCCCGACAGCCCGGGCAAATGGAACCTTACTTACCTGCCCTGTCTGGCCTGGAAAGCGAATCAGAAATTCGCTACCTGAGATCCGTGGAATGAGCATAGTAAAATCCTCCGCCGGAACTCCCCTGAAATACTTCGCGGGGCTGATCAAAGGGATAGCAGGGTGCTCCTATTGGAGATGAGCACTCTCTTTAAATATGTTTCGATCCCACCCTGGCCAATACCTTCTTTGTCAAATTGGTTATGCCTCCAGCGTATGGAAAAGGCCCCCTCCGTCGGCGCTCAGAATTTACCGCGCGTACATGTTGGTCGGCTATTGATGTCAGGAAAGGCCCCAACCAAGCTCCTTTAGACACACGACCAACTTCCTTCCCATTTTCGATTCGCCCTTAAGCCCTTAAGGAAAGCGACTTGCCGTAACAGGGGCGCTTGTGTTTTTGCGCCGTCGCTGTCCAATCCCTCCAAAATGGAGGTATGGATCTAGCCTGCGTCAGTCCAAAATCTTCGAGAGAGATGGCCAGCTGACATCTCGCCAGCGCGAGTTTCTGCGTGTAATCGCCGAAGGAGAATACGAAAGGAAATCGCTTTTAATCTTAGGATGAGCGCGGAAACCGTCGAGGCCAATCGGTTGGCGATAGGCATTAAGAGCAATTTCAATCGGGAGCCTGCGTCGGAAATCTTTACAAAATACAAGGCCCTGAAATCACCATCGCGTTGGTCGGTCGATCGACATAAGGGCCTCAATGCCTGATGAATAGAAACCAGATAGTGCTTCGGCAACGCCATGATTTCACGTTTGGCCTAGGAATAGCTGAAGACAAGTTCAACCCTTTATCCCTTGCGCCTTACAATAGAAACTCTATCCCGACAGTATCGATGGCAAATTCTGCAAAAAGGGTTGGGTAATTGTCCGCTTTGCGGAAAGCAGTCTGAGACACATAGCTATTGTCTTCAATGCGCTATTAAGAGACGTGAGCGTCAACGTAAGAAGTCCGGCGCCAAACGTCGTTATAACTCTGCAAGCTATAGGGCAGCGATGAAACCCGCTACCTCGACTACTTTTGGGGAGATGGTGATTCACGATGCGGCGTCCGGGGCCGGCGTTGAAGCGAACCAGGGCACCATAATCAAGGACGTTGTGTTGGATTCAACGACATCAGACGGGCAAAGCAAGAGATTGTTAATCTAGATTAAGCTAGGACAGCCGGGATTGCCGAAAGCGCCGTTCGCTTGGCTGCTTAATCAATGCGCCCGTAATTCTGTGAAATGGCCACGCTTTCGTGCCCGATAATATCTTGAACGATGGCAGGCGAAATGCCCGCGTTTTTCATTAAAGTGTCGCTGTGTGCCGCAACGAGTGAAATGAAATTTCTGACATTTTTCTGCGCCCATTGTACCCGTCGCAGTCTTTGAATTTCCGGTGTTTCTTTGCGGCAGCAAGCCCGGCACGGACCATTACGTCGTAGAATTGTCGAGACAGCGTGCCAACCTTCTGCGTTTTCTTTACTGCTTGTGGAACGGGAAGGGAAAGCTGGCAAGAGACGGGCCGCGTCGAAAAATGCCGGCTGCAGCGCATGCGAGAATAGCGAGCGCGGTCCAGGACAAGGTTAGCGAAAAGCAGAGCGCTTTGTTGCCTGTCCTTCGAAGGCAAGAAGCTAAAGCAAGGAGTACGGGTCGAACTCCCGTACGCGCTGCCAATTAATCGCAAGATTTTTACCGCCAGGCCTTGTAGCTGCTGCGATCTCGTGTGATGAATCTGAGGATTCGTCCAGGGCCGTGGTGTATGTGGTTTAGTATGTGGTTTACATTACCGGATCGATACTCGCGAACGGTAAGCACGATTTTTTCCGACCCTGCTCTACTTAGTCACCCATCTGACTTCCTATGAAAAAAGCTCCTACTGCATCAACCGCCCGGACTAGAAACGGCACCCGACTCAACGGCGAAAAGGACGCCGAGCTAAAACAATTGCTCGTGGCCCTGACCGAGTTCAAGCGCGGAGACTTTTCTGTTCGCCTCCCCGATGATTGGACCGGTATCGCGGGCAAGGTCGCCGACACCTTCAACGACGTGATTGAGATCAACGAACGAATGAGCCGCGAGCTGGAACGCATCGGGCGAGTCGTCGGCAAAGAAGGCCGGATCAGTCAACGCATCTCGCTCGGCGCGGTCTCCGAAGGTTGGGCCGACTCGATCGGGTGCATCAACACGCTGATCGGAGATTTAGTCCATCCCACAAGCGAGATGTCACGCGTCATCGGCGCTGTCGCCAAAGGTGATCTTTCCAAGAAAATGGCGCGAGAAATTGAAGGTCGCCCCCTCCAGGGTGAGTTCCTTCAGACTGCAAAGACAGTAAATGCGATGGTCGATCAGCTCGGCGCGTTTGCTTCGGAAGTCACGCGCGTGGCCCGCGAAGTGGGAACTGAAGGAAAGCTAGGCGGTCAGGCGAAAGTCAAAGGCGTCGCGGGCACGTGGAAAGATTTGACCGAGAACGTGAACCTGATGGCCGGCAATTTGACCGCACAAGTACGCAACATCGCAACCGTCACGACAGCGGTGGCGAATGGGAACCTGACCAAGAAGATCACTGTCGACGTAAAAGGCGAGTTTCTGGAGTTGAAGGACACGGTCAACGTGATGGTGGACCAACTGCGTTCTTTTGCATCGGAAGTGACGCGCGTGGCGCGGGAAGTGGGATCGGAAGGAATTCTCGGCGGCCAGGCGCGAGTCGAAGGAGTGTCCGGAACCTGGAAAGACCTCACCGACTCAGTGAACTTCATGGCGCGTAATCTGACCGGCCAGGTGCGTAATATTGCCAATGTCACAACTGCGGTCGCGCGTGGCGATTTATCGAAAAAGATCACTGTTGATGTTAAAGGCGAAATTCTCGAGCTGAAGAACACCATCAATACGATGGTGGACCAGCTGAGCTCGTTCGCGTCGGAAGTGACGCGCGTGGCACGTGAAGTCGGCACCGAAGGAAAACTAGGCGGCCAGGCCCATGTTAAAGGTGTCGCAGGCACATGGAAAGACCTGACTGACAGCGTGAATTCCATGGCCGGCAACCTCACCGGTCAGGTCCGCAATATCGCCGACGTGACCACGGCAGTGGCGAATGGCGACCTATCGAAGAAGATCACGGTTGATGTTCGCGGCGAGATTTTGGAATTGAAGGACACCATCAACACGATGGTGGACCAACTGCGTTCTTTCGCGTCGGAAGTGACGCGCGTCGCGCGCGAGGTCGGTACGGAGGGAAAACTCGGCGGTCAGGCGGACGTCAAAGGAGTCGCCGGAACCTGGAAAGATTTGACCGAAAACGTGAATCTCATGGCCGGCAATTTGACCGCCCAGGTCCGCAACATCGCCGAAGTCACGACCGCAATTGCCAACGGCAATCTCTCTCGAAAAATTACCGTCGATGTCAAAGGCGAAATCCTGGAGATGAAAAACACCATCAACACCTTGGTTGATCGGCTCGGTTCGTTCGCGTCTGAAGTAACCCGCGTGGCGCGCGAAGTGGGCTCGGAAGGAAAACTCGGTGGCCAGGCCGACGTGCGCGATGTCTCGGGCACCTGGAAGGATTTAACCGACTCGGTGAATTTCATGGCCGGCAACCTCACTGGTCAGGTCCGCAATATCGCGGATGTCACTACGGCGGTGGCGCGCGGCGATTTGTCGAAAAAGATCACTGTCGATGTTAAGGGCGAGATTCTGGAGTTGAAGAACACCGTCAACACGATGGTGGACCAGCTCAGTTCGTTTGCGTCGGAAGTGACGCGCGTCGCTCTAGAAGTCGGTTCGGAAGGAATTCTGGGCGGCCAGGCGGAAGTGAAAGGCGTTTCCGGAACCTGGAAAGACTTGACTGATTCGGTGAACTTCATGGCCGGCAACCTCACCGGCCAGGTGCGTAACATTGCCGAGGTGACTACCGCGGTCGCTCGCGGCGATCTTTCGAAGAAGATCACGGTCGACGTTCGTGGAGAAATTTTGGAGCTGAAGAACACCATCAACACCATGGTGGACCAGCTCAGTTCGTTCGCCGCGGAAGTGACGCGTGTCGCCCGAGAAGTCGGCACCGAGGGAAAGCTTGGTGGACAAGCAGACGTTCGCGGAGTCGCGGGCACTTGGAAGGACCTGACCGACAGCGTCAACTTCATGGCCGGAAACCTGACCGGCCAGGTGCGTAACATTGCCGAGGTTACCACCGCAGTCGCTAATGGTGATCTTTCCAAAAAGATCACCGTCGACGTTAAAGGCGAGATTCTCGAGCTAAAGAACACGATCAACACGATGGTGGACCAGCTCGGTTCCTTTGCTTCCGAGGTAACCCGCGTGGCCCGGGAGGTGGGAACTGACGGACGCCTCGGTGGTCAAGCCAATGTGCGCGGCGTCGCTGGCACTTGGAAGGACCTTACTGATTCGGTGAACTCCATGGCCGGGAACCTCACCGGGCAAGTGCGTAACATCGCCGAGGTTACGACGGCCGTCGCAAATGGCGACCTGTCAAAAAAGATCACGGTCGATGTTCGTGGCGAAATTCTCGAACTGAAAGACACGATCAACACGATGGTGGACCAATTGCGTTCGTTTGCGTCGGAAGTGACGCGCGTCGCCCGCGAAGTGGGATCCGATGGCGCGCTCGGCGGTCAAGCGCGAGTCGAAGGTGTGTCCGGGACTTGGAAAGATCTCACCGACTCGGTCAATTTCATGGCGAGTAACCTGACCGCGCAGGTCCGCAACATCGCCGCGGTGACTACGGCGGTCGCGACTGGGGACCTGTCGAAAAAGATCACTGTTGATGTTAAGGGCGAGATTCTCGAGTTGAAGAACACCGTCAACACGATGGTGGACCAACTGAACTCGTTCGCCTCGGAAGTGACACGCGTCGCCCGCGAAGTCGGCACCGAGGGAAAACTCGGCGGACAAGCAATCGTGCGCGGCGTAGCCGGCACTTGGAAAGACCTGACCGACAGCGTCAACTTCATGGCCGGAAACCTGACCGACCAGGTGCGCGGCATTGCCAAGGTTGTAACGGCGGTCGCAAACGGTGATCTCAAACAAAAGCTCTTCCTCGAAGCGAAAGGCGAAATCGCCGCCCTGGCACACACTATCAACAGCATGATCGACACACTTGCTACTTTCGCCGATCAGGTCACCACCGTGGCGCGCGAAGTCGGTGTGGAAGGAAAACTTGGCGGCCAGGCGAACGTTCCGGGCGCGGCCGGAACATGGCGAGACCTCACCGACAATGTGAACCAGCTTGCCGGCAATCTTACTTCTCAGCTGCGCGCGATCGCTGACGTTGCAACCGCGGTAACGAAAGGCGATTTGACCCGCTCCATTCAAGTCGCCGCTCAGGGCGAAGTCGCATTTGTAAAAGACAATATCAACGAAATGATTCGCAATTTGCGAGACACAACCTCTCGCAACTACGAGCAGGACTGGCTCAAGACCAATCTGGCCAAGTTCAGCCGAATGCTCCAAGGCCAGCGCGACTTGCTCGCGGTCGCTCGAATGATTCTTTCCGAATTAGCCCCGGTGGTGTCGGCCCAGCAGGGAGTCTTCTATATTATAGACGGCAACGGCAGCGAACCGGAACTGAAGTTGCTCGCCAGTTATGCGTATCGCGATCGCCAAGGCGTTAACAGCCGATTCAAACTCGGCGAAGGATTGGTCGGACAGGCCGCTCTGGAAAAAGAGCGCATTTTGCTGACGAACGTGCCGGATGATTATGTGAAAGTCAGTTCCGGGTTGGGCGAAGCGCGGCCAAGGAACATCGTGGTGCTCCCGATTCTGTTCGAAGGTCAGGTCAAAGCCGTGATGGAGCTTTCGTCGGCGGAACAATTCAATTCGACCCACCAGGCGTTTCTCGACCAATTGACTGAGAGCATCGGCATCGTTCTCAATACGATCGAAGCGAACACGCGCACGGAAGATCTTCTCAAACAATCGCAATCCCTCGCCGCCGAATTGCAAAGCCGGCAGGAGGAATTACAGCAAACAAACCAGGAGCTGGAAGAAAAAGCGCGCCAACTGGTCGAACAAAACGCGGAAGTGGAAAGGAAAAACCGCGAAGTCGAACACGCGCGTCAGGCGCTGGAAGAAAAAGCGCAACAACTTTCCCTGACCTCGCGCTACAAGAGCGAGTTCCTCGCGAACATGTCGCACGAATTGCGCACACCACTGAACAGCCTGCTCATCTTGGCGGATCAATTGTCGAGCAACCCGGAAGGCAACTTGAGCTCGAAACAGGTCGAGTTCGCGAGAACGATTCGCGATTCCGGCGTCGATCTGCTGAAGTTGATCAACGACATCCTCGATCTCTCCAAAGTCGAGTCAGGCACCGTTACGGTGGATGTCGGCGAAGTTCGTTTCCAGGAGATGCAGCAAAATTTGGAGCGAACCTTTGGCCACGTTGCCGAAAGCAAAGGACTGACGTTCAAGATCGACATCGACGACAAACTGCCGCCAGCGATTTATACCGATGCTCAGCGACTGGATCAGGTTTTGAAAAATCTGTTATCCAACGCGTTCAAGTTCACCGAAGGTGGCCACGTTGAGTTGAAGGTAGAGCCGGTCTCCGAGGGCTGGAGCGCTGGTCATCCATCGCTGAACCGCGCAAAAGCTGTATTCGCTCTTTCGGTGAGCGACAGCGGAATTGGAATTCCCGCGGAGAAGCAGGCAACCATTTTCGAGGCGTTTCAACAGGCTGACGGGAGCACGAGCCGGCGCTACGGCGGCACCGGGCTCGGACTAGCGATTAGCCGCGAGCTTGCGCGGCTGCTTGGTGGAGAGATCACACTCAAAAGCCAGGAACGTCAGGGCAGCACTTTCACTTTGTTTTTGCCGGATTCTTATTCCACCGGAGAAAAAGAAAAGATTGCCGCAGCTCAACGCCCGGCCGCCGTACCGCTGCCCGACGGCGAGCGACGCGAATCGGCTGCCGCCCTGTTCACGAATGCCTCGATCCCGGATGATCGCTTCGGCATTTTGCCGTCCGATAAGACCGTGCTGATTATCGAAGAGAACCCCGAAGACGCTCAATGGTTGCTCGACTCGGCTCATGAAGCGGGTTTGAAGGCGGTTGTTACTCCGCAAGGACGCACCGCGGCAGGGCTGGCCCGCGATTACAAACCGATTGCAATTGCGCTCGATTTTCAGTTATCCGACATCGACGGCAGCAAGCTGTTGGAAAGAATGAAGTGCGATCTGACCATCCGACATATTCCCGTCATCGCCTTCGCAAAGCCTAATTTCGGTTTGCAGAGCGGGTTAAAGCACGGAGCCATCGCGGCCCTGGAGAAACCGATTGGCTCGGCCGCCATCCGAACCGTGTTTGCCAGGGCAGTGGCGATCGCGTCGTCGAAACCGAAAAAGCTGCTCATTATCGAGGACGACATTGCCCAACGCACCGCCATCCGCGAGTTGGTGGGAGATGGCATTGAAATCGTTGAAGCTCCAACTGGGGCGGAAGGGTTGAGCGCCCTTCGAGATCAGGAGATCAGTTGCGTGATTCTCGACCTGGTGTTGCCCGATGTTTCCGGGTTCAAACTGATCGAGAGAATCCGCGCCGAGCACCAGCAACTGCCGGTCATCATTTACACGGGAAAAGATTTGTCCCGCAAGGAAGAGGAAGAACTAAACCGCCTCGCTCAAACCGTCATCGTGAAAGACGTCCGCAGTCCGGACCGACTTTTCGATCAAACCGCGCTCTGGCTGCACCGCGACGTGTCGAAACTGCCGGCGGATAACCGCGAGCTGCTGCGACGTTTGCACGACCCGAACGAGATCCTGGTTGGCAAGAAAATTCTCATCGTGGACGATGATATCCGAAACATCTTCGCGATGACGAGTTTGTTGGAGCGATACAAGATCAACGTTATTTCGGCTGAGACCGGTAAAGCAGGCATCGAAGCGCTCGAAAAAGCGCGGGATATCGATTTGGTGCTGATGGACATCATGCTTCCCGAAATGGATGGCTACGACACCATGCGCGCGATTCGCAAGAGGTACAGTTTTAACGAGCTGCCCATCGTCGCGTTGACTGCGAAAGCGATGAAGGGCGATCGGGAAAAGTGCATTGACGCCGGGGCCAGCGATTACATCGCCAAACCCGTGGAAACCGAAGAGCTGTTATGCCTTCTGCGAAACTGGTTGGTTCGGTGATGGCCACAGACAAATCCACGACTTATTCAGCAGGTGAGAAAGTCAGCATTCTCGTCGTCGACGATCGTACTGACAAATTGCTCGCGTATGAAGTGATCCTCGCTGAATTGAATCAAAATATCGTTTGTGCCCGATCGGGAAAGGAAGCACTGCGCCATCTGCTGCAACAGGATTTCGCCGCGGTCCTGCTCGATGTGAACATGCCCTGTATGGACGGCTTTGAAACCGCCGCTTTGATTCGCCAACGGCAGCGTTGCGAAACGACACCGATAATTTTCGTTAGCGCCGTTAACGATACGGTGAACCACATCTCGCGCGGTTATTCGTTAGGCGCGGTTGATTACATTCTCACGCCGGTCGTTCCGGACATTCTTCGCGCCAAGATTTCGGTGTTTGTCGATCTTTTCAGGAAGACCGAGCAAATCAAACGCCAGGTCGAGGAACGCGAAAGTCTGATTCGCGAACAGGCGATTGCCGAACACGCACGTACGGAAGCGGAACGCGCCAGCGCTGCCAAGGACAGATTTCTCGCAATGCTCAGCCACGAGTTGCGAACTCCCCTCACCCCGGTTCTAGCGTCAGTCTCTACGCTCGAGTACGACGGCAACGTTCCGGAAGGCATGCGCGAGTCTCTTCAACTCATTCGTCGCAACGTTGAACTCGAAGCACGCTTAATCGACGATCTTCTCGACCTGACGCGCATTAGTAAAGGGAAAGTGCAACTTAGTTTCGAGATTGTCGATGCTCACACCCTGTTACGAAACGCAGTCGACATTTGCCGAACGGGAATCGAGGCGAAGAAACTGGAGCTCCGGGTTAAGTTGGCCGCTACGAGGGTTTATCTCCGAGCCGATCCGGCCCGGCTCCAACAGATTTTTTGGAATTTGATCAAGAACGCGGTCAAATTCACACCCGAAGCCGGCAAGCTCGGGATTCGCACGAGCAATCAAAGCGACGGACAATTTCAACTTGAGGTCGAAGACTCGGGATGCGGAATCGACCGCGAAGTTTTGCCGAGAATTTTTCACGCGTTCGAACAGGGTGACAGAACTAACCGCGGGCTAGGTCTCGGCTTGGCCATTAGCAAAGCGCTGGTCGAAGCCCATCAAGGTTCGATTGGCGCTCAAAGCGGCGGACGCGATCGCGGAGCAAAGTTCACGGCGCTCTTCCCCACGTGCGAGCGAGACGCGGTTCCCGAATCCGCTTCTCTGCCGCGGACTGCCGCAAAACGCAAGTCGTTCCGTCTGCTCTTGGTCGAGGATCATGAAGACACGAACCGTTCTCTTACCCAAATGCTTCGTCGTCGCGGTTATGAAGTTCATCCGGCCTACAATGTCCGTTCAGCGCTCGATCTGGCCGCGAGTAAAGAATTTGATGTCCTGGTCAGCGACATCGGACTACCCGACGGCAATGGCAACGACCTCTTTCAGGCGCTGCGCGCGGGGCGACCAATTTTTGGGATCGCGCTATCGGGCTACGGAATGGAAGAAGACGTACGACGGAGCCGGGACGTTGGTTTCGCGCATCACCTCGTAAAACCGGTTGATCTCAACAAGCTCGATTCTCTGATCCAGGGTGTTCCCATTGTGGAAGGTACCGATTCTATCGGTTCAATGCCGGCTGGAGCCACCTAGCCAACCACTCTTTCTCCGAAAGTGTTGCCATCAAGCTCATGACGCCAATGTTTGTTCGCGCGCTGTTGATTCTCAGCGCGCTGTTGCTTCCGGTCCGGCCGGCGGGCTCCGTAATTCTTTACGGAACAGGCGACCCCACGGTCAACACCAGTGCACCAACCGGTGCTTTCGCCAATAGCGGATGGCAATTTGAAGGACAGTTCGGTGGTTTTCTCGGCACTGTGATCGCGCCTAATTATTTCATTACCGCCAAGCACATCGGTGGCTCGGTCGGCGACACATTTACTTTTAACGGCACGAATTACACGACGACAGCAGTGTTTCCGGATCCGTCGAGCGATCTGCAAATCTGGCGGGTGTCGGGAACATTTCCGATTCAAGCACCGCTTTATGCCGGCGCGCCGGGAAGTGAAGCGAATTTGTTTCTGATGGTGTTTGGTCGCGGGACTCAGCGCGGCAATTCGGTTTTTGTCGGGAGCCCTTCGCACCAGGGTGGATGGCTTTGGGGCCCGAGCGACGCAGTCCAGCGCTGGGGCACGAATTTCGTCGGATCGATTGTCAATGATCCGACTTATGGCGAATTGTTGCGCGTTCCGTTCAACAACAACGGCGGACCGAATGAAGGACACCTGTCGGTAGGCGATTCCGGCGGCGCCGTTTTCGTGTACGATATGACCACGAATCGATGGGAACTTGCCGGAATCAATCTCGCCGTTGATGGACCCTTCAGCACGTCATCCAATGGCGCGAACGCTTTCGACGCTGCAATGTTCGACACCAGTGGTCTTTTCGTTGATGGCGGCGGCGGAAACTGGATGGCAGCCCCTAACCCGAGCGCGTTTTATGCAACAGAGGTCGCAGCGCACCGGCAATTTATCGAATCCACCGTGATTCGATTGATCCACCTCGTCTCGCGCAAGACTCACGGAAACGCGGGGACATTCGACGTCGATCTTCCACTAAACGGATCGCCCGGAATTGAATGCCGGTCGGGCGGCGCGAGCAACGATTATACGCTCGTATTCACGTTCACAAATAATGTGTCGGTGCAAAATGCCAGTGTGACCGCAGGCGCCGGTACCGCCACTAACTTCACGGTTCTTGGAAACATTGTCACCGTAAACCTGACCGGCATCACCAACGCCCAAACTATTACTCTTACCTTGGCTGGAGTTAGCGACGGAGCCAACAACAGCGACGTTGAAGTCGCGATGAGCGTCTTGATCGGCGATACAACGAATAATGGCACCGTGAACTCAAGCGACATTGCTCAAACGCAATCTCAAAGCGGACAACCAGCGACAGCAGATAACTTTCGTGAAGATGTGACTGCCAACGGGTTGATCAACAGCTCGGATATTGCCCTTGTCCAATCCAAATCCGGAACCTCATTGTCGCCGACTGGGACGACGTCGACTACTGCGCAGCCTTCTAACGTTGCTCCGCTCGATATTCACATTAAAGCGCCAAACAAAAACCGGCGCAGGTTCGAGAACCAACGTCGTGAGTTGTAGCTAACGCCTGAGCGATCGACGCTCAACGACCGCCGTCGGGTTTGGTGGCGGACTTTTCGGTCGAGGTTGTCGACGGCTTTTGGTCCGTCGCGTTGGATGTCGATCCTTTTTGCTCTTTGTTTTGAGCGTCCCCGACCGCGGGCGTAAAAACTCTGGGCTCCTTATCGCTAGCAGCGCTTTCGGACTGTTTGGACTCTTTCACACTGGTAGCATGAGATTCTTTCGAAGGCTTCGAATCGTTTTCGCTGGGAGCGCTGTGCAGTTTTTGCTCGTCCAACTTCGGTTCCGCTCCAACGATCCCCATATCCAGAAGGCTTCCGCCGAATGTCGCGTCCTTGGTGCTCTTACTCTTCAATTCCGCCGGGTTGACCTGTTCCTTTTTCTCGCCCTTGCCATAGCGCTTCTCGCCTGGGACGAGCGAATTAACAAGATCTCGAGAGTCGTTTTGGCTTTGCCCAAGAGTGGTCTTACCAAGACCCGCCGGGTCCTGGGCACGCGCTGGCGGGGAAACGAACACACAGACCGCGATTAAGAGAATAAGCTTGCAGATTAATTTCATTGCTGAGGGTGAGTGCCTTCGCTACATCAACTAATAGCTAACTTTTGCGTTCCAGGCAAAAATTTTCGAGCACGAGCACATCCATGTCGGTGCGGAGGAAGCGATCGAGCGCTTCTTCAGGAAAAGCGATAATCGGTTCGTTTTCGTTGAATGAAGTGTTGAGCACCAGCGGGATACCGGTGAGATCGCGGAAATGTTCGATGAGCCGATGATAGCGCGGGTTGGTTTCCTTGTGGACGGTTTGGAGCCGCCCGGTTCCATTCACATGCGTGACGGCCGGAATCATTTCCCGGTACTTTGGGCGAATCTGGAAGACCTGGGTCATAAACGGGACGTCGTCGTCGGTCTCGAACCATTCGGCCACCTCCTCGCGCAAAATCGACGGCGCAAACGGCCGGAACGATTCGCGCCGTTTGATTTTCGCGTTCAAGACGTCTTTGATCTCGGCCTTGCGCGGATCGGCTAGGATGGAGCGATTGCCCAGAGCGCGCGGCCCCCACTCCATTCGACCCTGGAACCAGCCGACGATTTTCCCGTCGGCAATCACTTGCGCTGTTCGCTCTAAAAGATCTTCTTCGTCGCCGAAATAGGCAATCGTGCAGCCGGCATCGGCCAGTTCCGTTTTCTTCCAATCGATCAGGGCATGAATTTCTTCCTCAGTCGCTCCCGGACCGAGGTAAGCGGAAATCAGCGGCCGGAGGTCAGAGGTCAACGCCTGGTCGCTGAGCTGCACTTGAACGAGGGCCGCAGCGCCGATAGCCCCGCCCGCGTCACCCGCCGCGGCAGGGACATACATTTTCTTGAACGGCGTCCGGCGATAAACCTTCCCGTTCGCAACCGAGTTCATCGCGCAACCGCCGGCAAGCGCGAGGTTGTCGGACGGATGCTCCCTGTGCAGTGCGTGGAGCAAAGCGAAGAAGGCTTTCTCATACGTCGCCTGCACGGACCGCGCCATGTCCTTGTGTCTTTGTTCGAGCGGCTCGTCCGGCATCCGGGGCGGCCCGAGAAGATCGACAAGTGCGCGCCGATAAAGTGTGCCGACTGCGGGTGCGCAATCGTGCCAGGTGTAAGAAACGTTGCCGATATGGTGGCGGAAATATTTCAGGTTCAATCGAAAGGTGCCGTCGGACTGGACGCCAACGACATCGCGCAGCGGCTCGAGATAATTCGGCTCGCCGTAGGGTGCGAGTCCCATCACCTTGTATTCGTCGCCGTAATGCGGGAAGCCGAGAAACTGAGTCAGCGCCGAATAAAAAATGCCTAACGAGTGCGGAAAATAAACACGACTGTCGATCTTGACCTCGCTCCCCTGCCCCACTCCGAGCGCGGTGCTGGCGAAATCGCCAAAGCCGTCGATCGATAAGCACGCTGCGTCGCTGAATCCTGAAACAAGAAACGCCGACGCCAGATGTGCCAGATGATGCTCGACGTGATGAACTTCGGCCTTGATCTCGACTCCGTAACTTGCCTGCAGCGTTTCCTTGATGGCCGCGGCGCTGCGAATGTTTCTAATTTTTTGCGTCATCAATTTCGGATGCGGAAAGTGCGTCAGGACAAATCCGAACCGGCGTAAACTGTTCGCCCCCGGTTTGCGATTGATCGCGATGTGATCGATCTCCTCCAGCTGGAGTCTCGCTTCCTGGAGGCAGTAATTAATCGCGCTTGTCGGCAAACCCGCCCAATGCTTGATCCGTCGAAACCGTTCCTCTTCGGCCGCGGCCACCAATTTGCCATCGATAAACAAACACGCCGCGGAATCGCCGTGATAAGCGTTAAGGCCGAGGATTTTCATCCCAAATGCACTTTCAACATTTCAGCTTCTCAGCTCTTCGCCAGTGGCGGTAGCTTTTCGCGGCAGCGAAGAAGCAGTGCCGGCAACGTGAGCGCGCTCAGATACCGTGGACCGAACACGCGCGGTTGCCGAAGCAGGCGGAGCAGCCATCCGAGATAAAAGCGATCGGCCCACATCGGAATGGGAGGTTGGTCGCCGGTGAGAAAGCCAAGCGCGGCTCCGATGCAATGAATCGCGGGACGCGCGCGCAGGTTTTCCTTCAGAAAAAGCCCGAGTTTTTCCTGAACACCACCGCCGATGCCGACCACCACGTGCGTCGGCGGGTGGATGTCGATCTTGGAAACGAGCGCATCGTCGCGCACCTCTTCTCCGTAACGCGGCGCGACATAAAAATCCGCTGTCCCGGTCAAATTGACCGAGCGCAGCCATGCGATCGTTCTCTCATGCGCGACTTCACTCGGCACAATCCAGAGCACGCGTTCGTCCGATCGCAATGCCAGCCGCGCGACAAGGTGCTTGAGAAATTTCAAACCCGAGATGCGTTCGACCCTCCGTCCGGTAAGAATTCTCCAGAGTAGCACCATCGCTCCGCTGTCGGCGATCGCCATATCCGCCGAAACCAGAGCGCGACGATAACCTTCGTCGCTTTCGAGTTTCACCAGCGCCGGCGCCGCCGGAACAACCAAGAGACCACCGTTGCTCGACATTGTTTCAACGGCTTCGTCGACCGTGCCGTTAAAGAAGTTGATGCCGAGGATCTGTTCGGTGGTCACAGATTAGAATGGAGCAATGGAATTGTGACACAGGAGGCAAAGTTGCGAGGGTAGCA
>Ga0209328_10000094_pt1 | contig 16788 bp, 13 predicted proteins | sample JacPinW_OM3H0_M1_FD_187954 | JGI IMG/M metagenome (GOLD analysis project Ga0209328, IMG submission 187954) | Forest soil microbial communities from Algoma, Ontario, Canada - Jack Pine, Ontario site 1_JW_OM3H0_M1 (SPAdes) (version 2) | ecosystem: Environmental > Terrestrial > Soil > Boreal... | reverse complement strand
CATCCAACTCACCAAAAATCTGGACGAGATTGTAAGTGAACGAGTCGTAATTATCGATGACGAGCAGTTTCATTGTGGCGCAACTTTAAGTTGCGAGTTGATTTAGAACGCAAGTTTCAAACTTGCGCCACTTTGTTTGCGCGAGCGATTGCTTCCAGCATCGCTTTCGCTTTGTTGACGCATTCCTCGAATTCTTTGGTCGGATTTGAATCGGCGACGATGCCGGCTCCGGCTTGCAAATACGCTTTCCCATTTTTCAAAATCATTGACCGAATGGCGATGCAACTGTCGTGCGATCCATCGAAGCCGAAATAACCAACAATGCCGGCATAAAATCCGCGTCGCGCTTTTTCCAAGTCGGCGATGATTTGCATCGCGCGAATCTTTGGTGCGCCGGAGACCGTTCCGGCCGGAAACGTCGCGCGGATTGCATCGAACGCGTTCTTATCATCGCGCAACCGCGCCACAATGTGCGAGACGATGTGCATGACGTGGCTGTAGCGCTCGATCACCATTTGTTCGGTCACGCGGACGCTGCCGAACTGGGCGACCCGGCCGAGATCGTTGCGTCCGAGATCAATCAACATGACATGCTCGGCCCGTTCCTTCGGATCGACAATTAATCTGGCCGCCAGCTGTTCGTCCTCGGTCAAATCCTTTCCGCGCGGATAGGTGCCAGCGATGGGACGCAGTTCAGCGACGCCTTTACGCACTCGCAGATGAACTTCCGGCGAACTGCCGAGCACCGTGAAACTTGGATCGAAGCGCAAACAAAACATGTAGGGCGACGGGTTTCCAAAACGCAGCGCGCGATAGAGGTCGAGGGGATCGCCGCGAAAATCGATTTCGAAACGCTGCGAAAGAACAACTTGGAAAATATCGCCAGCCGCAATCAATTCCTTGGCCTTCGCGACCATCGCTTCGAATTCCGCGCGCGTGGTGTTGCTCGCGGGCGACGCAACGGCTGGAGCCGGTTTCGAGTCAATTGGTTGCAAGACGCGCGGTTGGCTCAGTTTCACTAGCGCTGCTTTCAAATCCGCTTCGGCGCGTTCGTATGCCTGATCATCCGAAACTTTGTCGCCGACATGCGCGTTGCAGATGAGCTGGAGCTTGCGAAACCGATGATCGAAAACGAGGAGCATTCGCGGAACCATGAAGATCATTTCCGGAACTTTCAGATGGTTCCGAGGATGAATCGGCACGGTCGGCTCGAAAAAACGCACAACGTCGTAGCCGATGTAGCCGACCGCACCGCCGACAAAATGAGGAAGTTCAGCGGGCACGATGAATTGAAATCGCGAAAGAATGTTTTGAAGCTCGGTCAGTGGATCGCCATCGCAATCGTTGCTGTTGAAAAGGACGATTGGATCGAACCCGATGAATGAGAACCGGCCCGATTCTTCGTTGCGTTCAGCAGATTCAAAAAGAAAACACGGACTACCATTGTCGATCTTGGCGAAAGCCGAGACCGGCGTTTCAACGTCAGCAACAAGATCGACGATCAGCGGGATGAGATTGCCGCGTTTGGCAAGGTCGCGGAACTCGTCGCGCGATGGAGAGATGTCGGGCACAGACATGGAGCGGGTGACGAGACTTGAACTCGCGACGTCCTCCTTGGCAAGGAGGTGCTCTACCACTGAGCTACACCCGCGTTTAAGAGGGTAAGAATAATGTCTAGCGGCTCCTGGCATGCAACCTATAAAATCGCGTCCGCAAGGCACAGTTGCCTAAATCTGTTGAATCCAAAGATCCGCCGGGCCGCATCTCACTACCAAAGGATGAATATGAAAATATTGCCTCTCTACGTTTGTTCAATTGTGCTGGCTGCGACGGCTTTTGCGCAATCGCCTCCGCCGCCGGCCGCAAGTTCGCCAACGGCAACGGCGTCGGCTTCAGTAAGCTTTTCGCCGGGAAGTCTCGCGGACCAAATCCATCAAAAGATCGAGAAAAAGCTCAAACACCACCATGGGATCGTGGTCGATGGAAATGAGAAAGACATCGGAGACATTAAGGCGGACGACATTCCCGAGATGGTCATTCCCATCGTCGCCATTGTCTTTATGGCGATCTTTGGCGCGCCGGTGCTGATCGTCGCGCTAATCATGTATTTCGGTTTCTCCAGGAATCGCGCGATGCATCGCACGATTCGGATGCTGGCGGAGAAAGGACAACCGATCCCGCCCGCGTTGCTGGCGCCTCCCGCGCCCGCGGTTCGCCAACGATCCGATCTGCGCCGCGGCATTGTTCTAGTGATGGTGGGCGTCGGATTAATGGTCTGCTTCGGCGCGTGGAACGACTGGGAAGGAGGAGCCTGGGCGATCGGAGTTATTCCATTCGTGATCGGGCTCGGTTATCTGCTGGTGTGGAAACTCGAAAGCGGGAGGAAGAACGAGGTTCCGCCGCCGCCGTCAACACCTTAATCTCGTCATGTGGAGCTGACCGATGTTGATCTCATCGCTCGAGTTCTTGCCGAAGACGACCAGCACGCTTTTGGCGAGCTGGTCCGCCGGCATCAATCGAGCGTGCGCGGTTTGTTGCGCCAACTCACTCGCGGCGATGTCGCGCTGGCCGACGATCTCGCCCAGGACGCGTTCGTGCGTGCCTACAAAAACATTCGGAACTTTCGCGGGGAAGCGAAGTTTTCCACCTGGCTCTATCGGATTGCTTACAATTGCTTTCGCGAGGACGCGCGAAAACGAAAGGAACTTGTGGGCATTAACGCGGAACAATGGCAGGCGGAACCGGACCCGCAGACCGTCGATCCAGGTTTAAGACACGATCTTATGCATGCGTTAAGTTTACTGCCGTTGCACGAGCGGTCGGCAGTCTTACTTTGCTGCCAGAACGGTTTGTCGCATGACGAGGCATCGCGGGTGCTCGATACTCCGCTTGGCACTGTCAAGACAAACGTGTTGCGCGGTCGCGAAAAATTGAAGAAAACTTTGGCAGCCTGGGCGCAGTAACAATGAGCGAGGAAATTCAAGACGATTGGTTGGATCGAAAGCTGCAGGAAGCGGTGCCTTACATTGAGGACGACGGCTTCACCGCGCGGGTGTTACGGCAGCTGCCGCAACCGGTCCAGCGACATGAATATTTGCGGTCGTTCATTCTGGTTGGGATGAGCGCCTTTGCCAGCGCACTCACCTACGTTTTGTCGGACGGCGGCCGTTTTATTTTGGTGGAAATGTTTCGGCTAACGACCATTCCGACAATCTGGGTGGCGGCATTTGCTTTGGCCAGCGGCATGCTCGTCATGGCCGGCGGCATTTTTGCCGCGATGTACAAGACCAACCAAGTCCAATCTTAAGGTGACCCGTTTACATTGTTGATCTTGCAGGTCAGAGTAGGGGGATGCTGAGAAATATTCCGAGCGCGACGCTAAAAGAACTGGTCCGGCTCTCCGAACGAAAAGAATCCTTGATGGCCCAGATTCAGGAAATCGATCGGCAGATGTTGCGCGTTCAAAAAAGATTTGGAATTCCTCAGCGCGAAGGCGATCGACCCGCTCCGGTTACGGTTTCACGGCCGCGTCCGCGCTGGAAAAAATCGGGGCGTTGAGCCTTACCAGCTAAGCCTGGAAAAGTGCCCGCGCCTCTTCGACGTCGCGCCGGATTTGTGCGACCAGCGCGTCGATGTTCTCGAACTTCTTTTCCGGACGGAGGAATTTGAGAAATCGGACCTCGACGTCGCGACCGTAAACGTCGCGTTCGAAATCGAAGAGATGAATTTCGAGCACCCGCTCGGATTTGCCGCCACTCACGGTCGGTCGAACTCCGAGGTTGATCACGCCGCGATGCAGTTCGCTGTCGATCTTCGCTTCGGCGGCATAAACACCGTTGGGAGGGAACTGCTCGCTGTGTGCGCTCAGGTTTGCGGTTGGAAAACCGATCTTTTTTCCAAGGTTGTCACCCCGCGTCACCGTTCCTAGGATCGTGTATTCGCGTCCCAGCATCGCGGCCGCTTTGGTGAAGTCGCCTTTCTCAACCGCCCGCCGGATCGCCGTGCTGCTAACCACTTCACCGTTCGTTCTCACTGGCGGAACACCGACAACTTGGAAATCTAATTTTGCGCCGAGGCGTTTGAGAAGGTCGAGATTGCCTCGGCGATTTTTCCCGAACGACCATTCATGACCGACGCAGATTTCGCGGAGCGGTTTCGAATTGCTGACTAATTGCTGAACGAAATCTTCCGGTTCGGTCGTGGCAAACTGTTTGTCGAATGTGATGACGAGGAGATGACCGACGCCGAGATTTCGAATCAATGCGATCTTGTGCTGCGTTGCGGTGAGTAAATGAGGAGCTTTTTCCGGCCGCAGAACTTTTTCTGGGTGCGGATCGAATGTGACCACGACTGGCGTCCCATTTCCGGCGCGCGCATGATCTGCTGATGTGGAGATGACCGCCTGATGGCCGCGGTGTACGCCGTCGAACACGCCGATGGCGAGAAAGAGCGGTCCGCGCAATTTCTCCAACTCGGGAATGGATCGCAAAATTTCCATTGTCGGTCTTGTGGCTACGCGCCGCGCATGCGCGAGACTTGGGGCAGGGAAAGAATTCGGTGTACGATTGCTTCGCGAGGCGAATTTTTGATTTGGTCGACGCTGATTGCGTCAGCGACATCGAATCGACCGGACTTCGTTCGTCGCAACGACTTCAAATGCGCCCCGCAATCGAGCGTTTCGCCGATATCATTGGCGTAAGTGCGGACATAAAACCCTTTGCTGCATAGCACGCTGAAGTCGATGTCCGGAAGCGCGATTCGGTTGATCGTGTAGCGATAGACATGAACGAAGCGCGGCTCCCGTTCGACTACTTTTCCCTGCCGCGCCAGTTTGTAGAGCGGCACGCCGCGGTGTTTCTTCGCCGAAACCATCGGCGGCATTTGGTAAAAATCGCCGCGGAATTTGTCGAACGCCGCGCGGACTTGCTCCTCCCTCAACTCCGGAACCGGTTTTGTCTCGACGACTTCACCTTCTCGATCTTGGGTGCTCGTGGTGGCGCCGAGCGTGAGCGTGCCGACGTATTCCTTGTCTTCGCTCATCAAGAGATCCTGAACTTTCGTTCCGCGACCGATGGTCAACAACAGCAAACCAGTCGCGATCGGGTCGAGCGTGCCACAGTGGCCGACTTTTTTTATCCCGAGCTGCCGCCGAACGAGCGCGACGACGTCGTGCGAAGTCATTCCCTCGGCTTTATCTACCAGCAGGACGCCGTCAGGAATCGCTAACACTGACGACATCACAAACTTCCTCCAGAATTTTCTTCTCCACTTCGGCTAGCGTTCCCTTAACTCGCGCGCCGGCTGCGAGAACGTGCCCGCCGCCGCCGAATTTTTCGCAGATGGCGCACACGTTTACCTTTTCGCTCTTGGAACGCATGCTCACGCGTGCTTTGCCGTCGGCCAGTTCTTCGAAAAATACGGCGACAATGACGCCGCGAATCGCGCGCAGGTGATCGATCAATCCTTCATTGTCTTCCGGCAGCACGCCGAGCTTCTTCGCCGTGGCCAGGCTCAAACTAAAACTGGCGACCCGATCGTTTGCATCAAACCGCATCGCTCCAAGGAGATCGCGCAACAGCTCAACTCGCCGGCGCGGATAATTCTCGTAGGTCAATTGACTGACGCGGCCGACGTCAACACCGGCGCGGACGAGCTCCGCCGCGATTTCAAATGTGCGCGCGGTCGTATTCGGATACTGAAACGAGCCGGTGTCGGTCGAGATCGTGACGTAAAGGCTTTCCGCGATCGCAGGATTGATTGGCAATTTCTGGCTCGTGATCAGCTCGAAGAGAATTTGTCCGGTCGCCGGTGATTTCGGATCGATGTAAACGATGTCGCCATAGCCGGGGTTGCTCGGGTGATGGTCGATGTTGATCCAGATTTTCGCGGACTTAATCGCCGCGACAGTCGTTCCGAGTCGATTTTGAATGGCGGTGTCGAGCGCAATTGCAATGTCGACATCCTCTGCCTGGGCCGGCGGTTTGGTGAGCAAGTTCGCGTGCGGAAGGAAGCTATATTTTTCGAGCATGCCTTCCTCGTTCCAAATGCGGACATTTTTCCCGAGTTCCCGCAGGGAAAGCCCGAGCGCGAGCTGACTGCCGAGCGCATCGCCGTCCGGTCGAACGTGACTCAGCACGGCGAACGTTTGATGCTGTCGCAACGCCCTGCCGATTTGCTCGAATTTGTCGCTCACTCGCGCTTTTCGCCGTCGGAGTCGATTTCCTGCAAAATTTCAACGACCCGCGTGCCGCGCGCGATCGACTCATCGAGATGAAAAAGCAGATGAGGCGTGAATTTCATGGTCACCCGGCGGGCGAGCTCGGATTGAAAGGCAGCGCGATGCTCTTCGAGCCTTGTCATTACAGTTTCAGCCTTCTCCGATCCAAGGACACTGACAAAAACATGCGCGCTCTTCAGATCGGAGCTGACGTCAACGTGATTGATGGTAACGAGCGCGCCTTCAAAACTGATTTCGCGCGCGAGAATTCCGCTCAGTTCCCGCTTTACGACTTCGTTGACCCGTAGCATTCGGTGTTTCATAAAGCCCTTTCATTCCCATCAAAGCTTTTGGGCGATCGCTTCGAGCTGATAACACTCGATGATGTCGCCCACCTGATACTCGCTGAAATCGCCCAGCTTGATACCGCATTCCAAACCGGAGCGGACTTCCTTCACGTCATCCTGAAAACGGCGCAGCGTTGAAATTCCGCCGTCGTAAACCGGCTGGCGCTTTCGAGTAACGCGCGCACGTGCGGTCCGAGCAATTCGGCCATCGGTCACCAGACAACCGGCCACGATTCCCTTGCTTAATTCGAAGACTTGCTTCACTTCCGCGTGGCCGACGACCGTTTCGCGGAATTCCGGCTCGAGCAATCCGGCCATCGCGTCTTTGATCTGATCGATCAATTCGTAAATGATGCTGTAAAGCTTAACCTGAACGCCCTCGCGTTTCGCCGCCGAGACGGCCACGTTTTCAACTTTGATGTTAAAGCCAACGACGACGGCGTTCGACGCGCTCGCCAGCAAAATGTCCGACTCCGAAATCGGTCCAACCCCGGCGTGAATGATCTCGAGCTCGATTTTCTTGCTCTCGATCTGATTCAGCGCGTCGCTGATCGCTTCGACCGATCCTTGGGTGTCGCATTTCAAGACGAGACGCAGGGTTTTCTTGCCGTCTCCGGCTTCGAGCAACGTCTCAAGGGTCGCGCGTTGCGGCACAGTGAGTTTCTCGGCCCGCTTCGCGTCGACCCGTTCGTCGCTCAAGGTTTTGGCCGCGCGCTCCGATTCCATTACTAAAAATTCGTCGCCCGCGTTTGGCAGTCCGGTAAATCCGAGGACCTTCACCGGAGTTGCCGGACCGGCCTCTTTTACCGGTTTACCTTTGTCGTCGATCAACGATTTTACTTTGCCGGAAAAATTGCCGCAGATAAACGGTTCGCCGACTCTTAATGTGCCCATTTGCACGATGACCGTGGCAGTCGGTCCGCGACCTGGTTCCACTTGCGCTTCAATCACCGTGCCCCGCGGTCGCGCTGTCGGCGACGCTTTCAAATCCATCACTTCCGCCTGGAGCAGCATCATCTCGAGCAAATGGTCAATGCCGGTTCCGCGGGTGGCTGAAACCTCGCAGACGACGGTTTTGCCGCCCCAATCTTCCGGAGTTAGATCGCGCTCCTGAAGTTGCTTTTTCACCTTGTCGATGTTCGCGCCCGGCAAATCGATCTTGTTTATCGCCACCATGATCTCGACGTGCGGCGCGGCCTTGGCGTGGTTGATCGCTTCGATTGTTTGCGGCATCACGCCGTCGTTAGCCGCCACCACCAGCACGACAATGTCGGTGACGTTCGCGCCCCGCGCCCGCATCGCGGTGAAAGCCGCATGGCCCGGCGTGTCGATGAAAGTAATTTTGTGCCCTTTGTGCTGGACTGAGTAAGCGCCGATGTGCTGCGTAATTCCACCGGCTTCACCCGCGGCCACGCGCGTTTTGCGGATCGCGTCCATCAACGACGTTTTGCCGTGGTCGACGTGACCCATGAAAGTGATGATCGGCGCGCGCGGTTTGAGTTCTTCCGGTTTTTTGATGACCGGCGGCGGCGGCGCGACTACGACCTGCTCGACCTTGTGCACGCCTGCGCCTTTTTCGCGTCGCTCTTTTTCGAGAACGAATCCGTGGCTCTCGGCAATTTTCGACGCGATGTCGGGCTCGATCGTCTGATTGATGTTTGCGAAAATGTTGAACGACATCAGCTCGGCGATGAGCTGGTGCGGTTTCAAACCAAGGTCGACCGCGAGTTGCTTCACGATGATCGGCGGCTTGATGTGAATCACCTTTTGCGACGGCGCCTCGGCTTCGGCGGGAGCTGCGGCAGCCGCCGCACCGTCGGTTATCGATGTTGGCGCAGGCGGCTCGGGTGCTTTCGGCTTGGCTGGAGTGGGAGCGCTTGTCGTCGCGAGCGATTCGCGAATGCGTGAAATCGGCGGCAGCACCGTCGTCTTCTTCTTGACCTCGCCGTCGGCAACTTTCTTTTGCGGATGTTTCTTATCGATCAGCGAGACGCTTTCGACCGCTGGCCGAGGGGGCGCGGGCGGTTTCGGTTGCGGCTTCGCCGCCACCGCGTGTTGAGGAGGTGCTTTCGCCGGCGCGGGAGTATGCGCCGGTTTCGGATGCGGTCTTACCTTCTCTTTCGAAATCTTACCCTTGGCCGGGGCAGGCTTATGGTGCGTGGCAACAGCTTTGCGGGCTGCAGTTTTTTTCGCCGCTGTTTTCGATTTTGTTGCCATCTCAAAAAATTATTCATGGCTCAAGCCCCTTGAGCCGAGCCCGCTTCTTGTTTTGCGTCCTGTTTGTGGACGGCGTCGTGAATTTCACGCGCCTTTGCTTCGTCCACGCCCAGAATGTCTATCAAATCTTGAACATCGGCGGCGTGCAAGCCTTCCAGATTGGTAAAGCCCGATTTCACCAGCGTCACCGCTTGTTCGTCGGTGATCGGCAGCGCCTTGGCCAGTGTTTGCGCCGCTTGTGCGACCTTTTGTTCGACGGCCGTCGTCGCCGATGTGTCTTTGTCGATGTTGATTTCCCAACCGGTTAACCGCGAAGTCAGCCGCGCGTTCTGTCCTTTTTTCCCGATTGCGAGCGAAAGCTGATCTTCATCCACGGAAATGTGGGCGACCTTTTTCTCCGGGTCGAAGGTTAGATTTTTCACCTTGGCCGGTTTCAACGCTTCGAGAACGAATTCCTTCGGGTCAGAGCTCCAGCGAATGATGTCGACCTTTTCGTTATTGAGCTCGCGGACAATATTTTTCACACGCGAACCACGCATTCCCACGCATGCGCCAACCGGATCCACTTTTTCGTTCGCGCTGCAGACTGCGATTTTGGTTCGATAACCGGCTTCGCGTGCGATCCCGCGGATCTCCACCGTGCCATCCGCAATCTCGCTTACTTCCAATTCGAAAAGACGGCGCACAAAATTCGGATGACTGCGCGAAACGATGATCTCGGGACCACGCAATCCGTTTTCTACCGCGACGACATAGGCGCGCAGACGATCGCCAACGTTGTAATCTTCCACCACGACGCGTTCGCGTTGGGGCATGACCGCTTCAAATTTTCCAAGATCGAGAATCACGTCCGACCGATCGAATCGGCGGACCGTGCCGCTGACGATCTCGCCCGCGCGATCCTTGAACTCCTCGTAAATCATTTCCTTCTCGACCTGACGAATGCGTTGCATCATCGCCTGCTTCGCGGTTTGAGCGGCAATGCGTCCGAAATTTCGGGGCGTGACTTCCACTTCCACGGTGTCACCGACTTTCGCGTCCGGTTTGATCTTGCGCGCCCTGCTGAGCGCGATCTCGTCCTGCGGATTGGTAACGTTCTCAACTACGATCAGGTTCGCGAGAGCGCGGATGTCGCAGGTCTTCGGGTCGATGTCGATCCTCAGATCGCGGGCAGCACCGACACTCTTCTTGGACGCCGACAGCAGCGCCGTGGAAAGCGCCTCGAGCAGGATCTCGCGTTTGATTCCGCGCTCCCGCTCCATGTAATCCAGCATTGCTGCTATTTCCGCGTTCATAAAACATCCAGTCCGCAGACCAAAAGGAGTGGGACATCGTTTCCCACTCCCTCCAGCGCGGACTAGACCTGAATTTACCTTCGCTGAGGGAACCGTCAAGGTGTGGAGTTGAACGCCGCGCGCGCAGCATCCAACATTCCAGCTTCCAATGACATCGCGCGCCGGCAGTTTGACCATTGTCGTCCTAGTTTGGGCCGCGCTTTACTTGACCGGACTCGGTTCGCTGGCCATCAAAGGTGAGGAAGGACGGCGAATTTTGCCGGGGATCACAATGATCGAGACCGGCAATTATCTCGTGCCGCAGGTCGGCGGTGAAACCTACTTTCGCAAACCGCCGCTGATCAACTGGCTGGTGGCCGCGTCATTCAAAATTTTCGGCCAGCAGAACGAATGGACTGCGCGTTTTCCGTCGGTGTTTTGTGTTCTGCTCGTCTCGGTTTCGTTCGTGACAGTGGCGCGTCCAAGTCTTGGACCGCGTGGATCGACAATCGCCGCGCTGATGTGGCTGATTAACGCCGGCATCATCGAAAAAGGCAGGCTGATCGAGATCGAAGCGCTTTACGTTTCGCTTTGTGCCCTTGCGATCATTTTTTGGTTGAGCTTTTGGGAACGAAAAAAATCGGTGTGGCTGGTTTGGACGGTGCCATTTGTTTTTCTTGGGCTAGGCTGGTTGGCCAAAGGTCCGGTTCATCTTGTATTTTTCTACGGAGTCGCCATTGCCGTCACCTGGAAGGAACGCAAGTGGCGAGCCCTGTTTCATCCGGCCCATTTGATCGGCATTCTCCTGATGCTAGGAATTTTCGCGGCTTGGGCGATTCCGTTCGCGCAAGCAACCAGTCACGTCACCGCGACGACCAAATGGTCGCAACAATTTACTGGCCGCCTGCGCGGCACCGATTTTCAATTTGGCCGCTGGATCTTCAACATTCCGCACGGAGTTCTTTATCTTTTGCCGTGGGTGGTTTTTTTGCCGTTGGTGCGGTTTGAAAATTTTTCGGAGAAAGATCGACAACTCGCGAAAGCGCTGGCCTGGGGCGCAATCGTTCCGTTTGTGATCGTCAATTTGGTGCCGGGATCAATTCCGCGCTACGCGATGCCGGCGATTGTTCCGGCGATCTGGTTGCTCGCGATGACGTTCTGCGAAGAAAATCTGCGATGGCCCCGACGGCTCGGGGGAAAATCGTTTTCGTTTAAGGCGCGCCAGAACACGATTGCCGCAATCGTCGCCCTGGCCTGCATCGCAATGTCGACCTACGCACTCGCGATTATCCCGAAAATGGATCGACGGCAGCGGATCAAACGGCTAGCGGCGCAAGTTGAGTCAAACATTCCCCAAGGCGAGACCGTTTACGCGCTAGATCCAAATTATCAGCCGATCTTTTTTTACATGCACTCACGGCTCATCTACGCGGGCGACATCGACGAAGTGTCGATGGAAGCGAAGTACCTCCTCGTGCGCCCTGAGCGCGAACAGGAGGTTTTGGAGAGCAACCACTGGGCGCCGCGCCAGCCGCGCCGGATCATGCGGAGCACGGATTACCGGAAAGAATCGATTTTGTTACTCAAAATCGAGTGAGGCGTTGGCATTGACACTGCTTCCGATTTGGAATTAGTTAGCAAGCTAACGAATTTTGATCCGTGAAGACCTCCGATATCGATCTTTTTGGCCCGCTGTTGCACGGGACGGCCCGCGCTTGGCGGCTGAAACTGGACGAACGCTTGAAGCCAATGGGTTTGAGTCAGGCGAAATGGCGGACGTTGATGCATTTATCCCTCGCGCGGGGGCCATTGACGCAGGCCGAGATTGCATCGCATCTCGGAATCGAAGAGCCGACGCTGGTGACGTTGTTGCATCGGCTCGAAAGCGATCGCTGGGTCGCGCGCAAGAATGCGTCGCACGATCGGCGTTGCAAGACCGTCCACCTGGCGCCGCGTGCCCAACGCGTCATTGAACAAATCAGCTCTACGGCGTTCAAACTTCGACACGAACTATTGGACGACATTTCCTCCGCCGAACTTCGGATCTGCATGCGAGTGTTAGACCGCATTCGGCAAAAAGCGGAAAAGGGGAATGGAAACGGAAAGCATGCCACCGCACGGCGCGCGCGAGCTGAAAAGAACGGAAAGAATTAGCATGGGTGTGCGAATAGATTCAGGGAATGGAGCTTCGACGGAGGTTCAGCAACCTAGACGAGTGAAAACGACCGGCGGCAAAAAGCAGCAGCGCATTCCGCGCTGGGGAATTTTCCTCTTTGTCGTTCTGGCCGCATTTGCGGTCGCGCGCACTTTGCAGCGCGGCGTTCAAACTGCGAAATCAACCCAGCCGCCGATTCGGCCAGTGTTGGTCGCGAAAGTGATCAGCAAGGATGTTCCGCTTTACCTTGATGAAATCGGCACGTGCGCGGCCTACGAAACGGTGCTGGTTCAGGCGCAAGTCAGCGGCAAGATCATGGCGCGCCACTTTCAGGACGGCGCCGATGTGAAAAAAGGCGATCTCCTTTTCACGATCGACCCCGCTCCATATCAAGCCGCTCTCGATCAAGCGAAAGCGCAGGCCGCACTCGACCAAGTCACGTTGAAACGGCAAGCAGATTTGCGCGCCCGAAATGTCATCGCGCCGCAGGATTACGACATTGCCGTGGCAAATGCGCAGAAGTCGCAAGCGGCCGCCGAAGCGGCGCAGGTGAATTTTGATTACTGTTTCATCAAATCGCCGATCAACGGCCGAATCGGTTTGCGCAATGTTGACATCGGCAATTTAGTCGGACCATCGACCGGATCGCTTGTGACGATTCAGGGGCTCGATCCGATTTATACGGACTTTACCGTCGCCGAAACGGACCTCGCGTTGGTGCGGAAGTATCTCGGCGGACCAAATCTGAAAGTCCAAACATGGTCGCCTGATGCCAAGATCGCTCCGCGCACGGGTGATTTGTATTTCATCGACACCGCGGTGCAACCCGGTTCGGGAACCGTGAAAGCGCGCGCGGTGACGCCGAATCCCGATCGCGGACTCTGGCCTTCGGAATTCGTGCGAGTTCGTTTCATCCTCGACACGATCAAAGATGCGCGACTCGTTCCATCGCAAGCTGTGCAAATCAGCCAGGCCGGCCCGTTCGTTTTTGTTCTTAAGCCGGATAACACGGTCGATCTGCGCCCGGTCAAACCCGGACAACGACAAGACGGCGACCTCACGGTTGTCGAAAGCGGAGTCGAGCCTGACGAAACAGTCATTGTTACTGGACAGCTCGCGCTCGCGCCGGGGAACAAAGTGGATCCGAAGCCTTACAGCGGTGCGCAAACTGCGAATGACGGGAGTCCCGCGGCAAGCAAAAGCGCGCCGTAATTTTCATGGATCAATCGGACGAACATGACGGCGCGGGGAATGGCGAACGCGAAACGCGCGACCTACATCGTCTAGAGTCGACATCAGAAGGCGGCACACCGCAGTCGCCTAAATTAGTTCCGGTCAAGGGCACAGGACTTTCCGGACCGTTCATTCGCCGCCCGGTGATGACCGTGCTGCTCACGTTGTCAGTCATCGTCGCCGGGGTCGCGACCTACAACAAACTCGCGGTCAACGATCTTCCCGCCGTCGATTATCCGATCATTCAGGTCAGTTGTTCTTACCCCGGCGCGGACCCGGTGACGATGGCGAACAACATCGCGACGCCGCTCGAAAAACAATTCCTGCAAATCCCTGGCCTCGACATCATTACCAGCTCGAGCTCGCAGAGTAACAGCTCCCTCACGCTCCAATTTGTCCTGAGCAAAAGCATCACTGATGCGGCGACGGACGTGCAGGCTGCGATCCAGCGTGCGACCGGGAAATTGCCGATCGACCTCCCCAGTCCGCCGACGTTCAGCAAAACGAACCCGAACGATCAGGCGGTTTATCTGGTCGGATTCATGTCGGACACGCTGACCGACGGCGATCTATATAAGTACGCCTCCACCGTCGTGGCCCAGCGAATGGCGATCCTTCCCGGCGTTTCGCAGGTGAACATCTACGGCGTGCAAGGCGCAATCCGGATCAAGGCCGACCCGGCGGCTCTGGCTTCGCGCGGGTTGACGATGGACGATCTCGCGAACGCGATCAAAGCTGGAACGGTTTACTCTGGCGCAGGGCAGTTCGACGGATCCCATAGCACCTTCGTTTTGCAACCGAACGGCCAGATCGATCAGGCCGAGGGTTATCGAAATCTGATCGTCGCGCGAAACAAGGACAATTCACCGGTTTATCTGCGCGATGTGGCCGAGGTGAAACAGAGCGTGCAGGACGAGCGCACCTCGCGCTTCTTTTGGGTGCGCGGATTCAATTCGCCGGGCTCAATCGTCGTGCTGGCGGTTTCACGGCAGGCCGGTGCAAACGCGGTCGAAGTTGCGAATTCGGTGAAGGCGCTTTTCCCGGAGTTGCGAGCAAGTTTGCCGGGATCGATCAAGTTCACGCCGGTATTCGATCGATCACAGACGATCGTGAATTCCGTTCACGATGTGCGCGCCACGTTGCTGATCGCGTTCGTCCTGGTGGTGATGGTGATCTACGTCTTTCTCGGTCGCGCCACCGACACGCTGATTCCCGCCGTGGCCTTGCCGCTTTCGTTGCTGCTCACGTTTGCGGTGATGTACATGCTCGGATTCTCGATCAACAACCTGACCTTGATGGCACTAACCTTGGCCATCGGATTTTTGGTCGATGACGCGATTGTCTTTTTGGAAAACGTGATCCGGCGCGCCGAACACGGCGAATCGATTCTAAAAGCGGCTTACAACACCGCCGGCGAGATTTCGTTCACGATTCTGTCGATGACGCTTTCTCTGGCCGCCGTTTTTATCCCCCTGGTGCTTTTGCCTGGATTGCTCGGGCGCATCTTCCAGGAATTTTCGATCACAATCATTGTGGCGATTCTCGCGTCCGGTCTGGTTTCCCTGACCCTGACACCGTTGATGTGCGCGCGCATTTTGGGTGAGCGCAGAGCCGGCCACAAAAAGGCGCGAATGGAAAAATGGACCGGTGATTTCATTAAGCGCGTGATCGGTTGGTATAGTAGTGCTCTCGACAAATTTCTTGATCACGCCTACCTGACGGTGCCGATCCTCCTCGTCTGTATTATTGGTCTCTGGTTTTTCTTTACCCACTTACCGTTCACGCTCCTGCCGGTCGGCGACAGCGGTTTTGCCCGCGGCGTTTTCATCGCCCAGGAAGGCTCGTCGCCGGAACAGATGCGCGCGTTCCAGAAGCTGGTGAATCAAAAAATCGAAGAGGAGCCCAGCGTGGCGCAGTTTTTTACAGTGGCAGGCTCTGCATCTCGCAGCGCGTTATCGCAGGCGATAATTTTTGTCGTTTTCAAGCCGCGGGCGGAGCGTGACCCGATCGAGCAATGTCTGTTGCGGTTGCAAAAGTCGATCAGCACGATCCCCGGAATCACCGCTGTAATCACGCCAAGTCCCGTTCTTCAAATCAATGTCGGCGCGACGAACCAGACCCAGGGACAATACGCTTACACGATCAGCGGCATCGTCCCGGAGGATGTTTACGCCGCAGCCGATCAGATGATGTCGAAGCTGCGCACCTTTAAGGGATTCGCCTCAGTGCGTTCCGATTTCTACAACAACACGCCGAACCTGACGATTAACATCGATCGCGAACGCGCGGCCACCTACGGCGTTTCCACTTCAGCGATCCAAAGCCTGTTAAAGAACGCTTACTCCCAGAACTACGTCTATTTGATCAAGCAACCTGACGATCAATATCAGGTAATCCTCGAAGTAAAAGACAACGAGCGGGCCACCCCTGGCGATCTCAACAATCTCTACGTTCGCGGTAATAGCGGCAGCGTCGTCACTCAATCCGGTTCCGGCGGCGGCGGCATCACCACGACCACGGGGACGGCGGCCGATCTCGTGCCGCTGCGCGCAGTCACATCAACCAGTACGGTCGTTGGCCCGCAGGCGGTCAACCATTTCGATCAGTTCACCAGCGTTACGATTAACTTTAATCTGCTCCCTGGCGAGGCGATCGGCGACGCGACAAAGTTCATTGAAGACTCTTTTGCGCAAATACAAGCGCAGTATCCAAGCGTGCAATCGACCTTCCAGGGTGAAGCCCTCGTGTTCCGGCAACTATTCAACGCACTGCCATTGCTTCTGATCGGCGCTATCTTCGTGATGTACGTGATCCTCGGAATCCTTTACGAAAGCTACGTCCATCCCATCACCGTTTTGTTTCCCGCCATCGTGCCCGCCGTTGTCGGCGGATTGTTCACGCTCTGGATTTTTGGGTCGACCTTGTCGCTCTACAGCGTGATCGGGCTCTTCCTGCTGCTCGGAATCGTGAAGAAGAACGGCATCATGGTCGTAGACTTCGCCCTACAACGAATCGATGAAGGCTGGGATCTCCGGTCGGCGATTCATGAAGCCAGTGTCGAACGTTTTCGTCCGATCATGATGACGACGTTGTCAGCGTTGATGGGCGCGATTCCACTCGCCCTGGGTTTCGGTCAGGATGCGTCGTCACGTCGTCCGCTTGGCCTCGTGATTGTCGGCGGCCTCATTTTTTCACAAATGGTCACGCTGTTTGTAACGCCGGTGATTTATCTCTGGCTCGAATGGTTCCAGGAACGCGTTCTCGATAAAGTGCCGTTTCTGCGAAGCGCTCACACTCACCACAAAGCCGGAGCGGGGCCGGGCAAAGAAGGCGAGTTTGGACCGG
>Ga0209328_10000093_pt1 | contig 16798 bp, 11 predicted proteins | sample JacPinW_OM3H0_M1_FD_187954 | JGI IMG/M metagenome (GOLD analysis project Ga0209328, IMG submission 187954) | Forest soil microbial communities from Algoma, Ontario, Canada - Jack Pine, Ontario site 1_JW_OM3H0_M1 (SPAdes) (version 2) | ecosystem: Environmental > Terrestrial > Soil > Boreal... | reverse complement strand
AGCACTACTGTCTCCCGCGACACAAGCTTTGCCACCGCGCGGGAGCAGGCAGCCAACAACGCTGGTCTTCGTTTCGGCACCGGCATTATCTTGGGTTTTGCTGTTGGCGGCTTGTGGCGACGCTTCAGGTCCAAACGAGTTAGCTTGGCGCAGACCGCGTTACGGCTATACCCGAGACGACGAGCGATCTGCGCGGCGCTCCGTCCTGCGGCCCAGAGTTTTTTGAGCAGTGCTACGTCTTCCGCATCCCAACCCATAGGAGATGCTATACAACGACTGCCAACTACAGGCTAGTCGACATCCGGATTGCTTGGAGCATCAATCCCGGTGTGGCACTCACGGGGCTGCAGCCAGTCGCCAATCTCGTCGGCGAGACACCTGACGTCAACCGAGATACCTAAGCGAACTGTCCAACGATCACCATGAACGCCGGCGAGTTTGGGCCGACGAACCAATCGGACCACGATGAGCGCGCCACGCACTTTTCTACGTTGGAGCCCGCTTGTCATTGTCCAACCGTTCAAAACTCAAAGCGGCTGGTGAGGGTCAGCCTGATCGCAAACACGGGCCGCACGACCAGCTATAAAGCCCTCCAGAACAGCAAGATCATGATTAAATAGGCCGCGACCAGCAAACTGGCGCCCTGTAGGTGCACAAGAGTTCGTCCGGGCTTCGGTGGTGTTAGCCACCAGCTGAGCCGGTTGGCGGTCCACGGCACCAGATACGAGGTAAGGATGACGCTGAACGCGTTGCCAATGAACAGTGCAACCGGGAAATTCAGCTTTAGTGCCCCTGTCAGAATTGGAGTGCCCACCAATAGGCCCCACAGGAATACGACCGGATAGAGCGTCAGAAGGACGATCATGTTCATCTTCCACGCTGCGGGCGCCGGCGCACCCTCAGGCGTGGCGTCGCGAAACCACTGCTCGAAACCGCTTTGCGCCATTCGCGTGTGGAACTCAGCCGTCAGCGGTGCGGCTTCGTCGAGCAGCTGACGTCGTTGCGGTGACTCAAGCCAGGTCCGCAGATTGGTCTCGCTGTCGAAACGCAAGATCGCGATAAAGTCCTCCTGCACGCCCGGCACAGACGGTTCGAAGCGATAGCCCTGCAACCCCGCTGCCTTCGACTGCGCCGCGGCGACCTTCTGCTCCCATTTCAGGTATTCAGCCTCCATGCCGGGCTTTACCCGCGTGCTCATCACCGCGGAGACCGGCGCTGTGCGCGCGGCACTGGCATCGTCGCGCACGATGTGAACGTCGTCGCGCCCCACAAGCATTGGGGTGGCCCCTTCGATGCGGGACTGCCGTTCGGACGAGCCCAGCCATCGCTTGGCATCTTCCAGGCTGGCGAAGCGCTGCAGGATCACCCAATCGACCTGCAGCGGCGGGTTGGGCGGCATCAGTCGCTGCTCGATGAACCCTGGGAAGCTGGAGATCACCGTGCTGGTTTCGCCCTGCCATCGTGCGAACGCGTCGGCGTTTTCTGGCCGAACGCATGTTTGCGTGACGATGCTGACGCTGGTCGCAGCATCGCTCATTTAGCGGCAGCGAGTTTCGCGAAAAGACGATCGGGCGTGAATGGCAGATGGGCAAAACGCACACCAGTGGCATTGGCCAACGCATTCGAGACAGCCGGCGCCACCGGATTGATGCCGCACTCCCCCTGGGACTTCGCACCAAGAGGCCCGATCAGGTCGATCGTGTCGGCAAAGAAGATGTCGGTATGCGGCGTATCGGCAAAGGTGGGGATGCGGCAGTTGCGCAGCTGCGGATTGACCATGTGCCCTTCGTCGTCATGCACCATGTTCTCGACCAGCGCCCAGCCATAGCCCATTGCAACGGCGCCATCGAGCTGGCCGCGGCACTGCATCGGGTTGATCGGCCGGCCGATATCGGCCGCATGCACGCTGTGCAGCACACGGATTTCGCCGGTCACGCGATGCACTGCAAGTCGCACCCCTTGGACGTTGAAGGCGATCGTGCGCGGCGAGAGATAGGCCCGACGGCTGACCGAGAAGCGATGATCGACCTTCGCACCTTCAGCATGCAGCTCACGCAGCGAAATCCGCTGGTTGCCGCAGATGACACCGTCGTTGTCGAGGCGGCATTGGTCGATTGCCACGCCGGCGTAGCGACTGGCAAAGTTGATTATATCGTCCGACATGGCCTGGGCAGCCAAGTGAACCGCCTTGCCTCCTACCACAACGCCCGTGCTCGCAAAGGTGCCGGTGTCATAGGGTGTGCGATCGGTATCGGCGTTGATGATGTCGATATCATCAACGCGCGTGCCCAGCATCGATGCGGCGATCTGCTTGTGCGCCGTGATGATTCCGTTGCCCATTTCGGTCGAGCCGCAGGCGAGATGGTAGGTGCCGTCCGGCAGCAGTCGCATCTCGGCGCCCGAGCGATGCTCGGTCGGCGGCCCGCATTCCAGCATGGCCAATGCAACACCCTGGCCCTCGGCCCATTCCGCACCTTCGGGCTTCGTGACGCCATTGCCCTTCTGCAGCTCCCGCTCGACGATATCAAGGCATTCACCGATACCGTAGCTGCCGAAGCTGGCGTCGTTTGGCTCCTTCCAGATCGATTCGATGTTGTCGCCCGGCCGCACCACGTTCTTGCGCCGCATCTCGAACGGGTCGATGTCGAGCAGTCTTGCCAGCTCGTCGATCGCACATTCTACCGCGAAGGTGGTCTGCGAGGCGCCATAGCCGCGAAACCCGCCGCCCGGTGTCATGTTGGTGTAGACGGCGTGGCCGATGCCCTTCTTGTTCGCGCAGCGATAGGCCGCGATCGGGCTCGCCATCGCGGCTGCCAACGTTTCGCCGCCATGGCCGCCATAGGCGCCGGTGTTGGAGAACACCTCCACGTCGAGCGCCGTCAGCGTGCCGTCCTTGCGCGCGCCAATCTTCACTCTGGTGGTCATCTGGTGCCGCGTCGTGGCGCCGATGAATTCTTCCTCGCGGCTCCATTCCCACTTCACCGGGCGACCCAGTTTCATCGTGGCGAACAGCACAAGATCTTCCGAAACCAATTCCTGTTTGCCGCCGAAACCTCCCCCGACGCGCTCGGTGAACACATGCAGGTCGCGTGGCGGAATCCCCATGATGTAGGCGAGCTTTTGCCGCGCGGCGAACGGCGCCTGCGAGCTCGTGCGGATATGCCAGCGGTCATCCTCACCCTTCCAGGCGATCGATCCATGCGTCTCGAGATGCACATGCTGCACGCGGGTGGTCGAGTAGGTCTGCTCGTGCAGCACATCGGCTTCCTTGAAGCCCTTGGCGACATCACCGATTTCACCCTGCAGCGTGCAGAAGATGTTGTTGCTGGCGGTCACCAAGTCTTTGTCATGCAGCAGCGGTGCGCCGGGTTGCACCGCCAATACCGGATCGAATACGGTCGGCAGGATCTCGTATTCCACGTGCAGCGCCCGGCAGCCGGCCTCGGCCGCCGCCTCCGTCTCCGCCACCACGGCTGCGACCCGCTGGCCTACGAAGCGCGCGACGTTGTCGAGCAGCATGATGTCATCGGGGTCGACGAGATGGTCCTCGTGCAACGCCGAACTGAACAGACGCTTCGGCACATCTTCCCAGGCATAGACTGCGACAACCCCAGGCACGGCGAGCGCCGCGCTTCGGTCGATAGAGACAATGCGCGCATGGGCATGCGGCGAGCGCAGAACCTTCAGGTGCAGCAGCCCCTCGATCGCCAGATCCATCGTGTAGCGCGCCTTGCCGGTCACGATGGCATCGGTGAACGGATTGGGCAGGCTGGCGCCGAGTGCCTTGCCGGCCTCGTCCGGCTCGATGTTGCATCTGCCAAGCAGCGCGTCGTTGATCGACCGATAGCCGGTGCAGCGGCAGAGGTTGCCCTTCAGCGCGTGCGGCAGATCGGTCTTCTGCGCGTCGGTCAGTGTCACCGCCGTCATGATCATGCCGGCGGTGCAATACCCGCATTGGAAGGCCTGCGCATCGTGAAACGCCTTCTGCATCGGATGCAGTTCGCCGTTTGTGGCTAGCCCCTCGATCGTGGTGATCTCGCGACCTTCGCCTCGGAACGCCGGCACCAGGCAGGAATGGAAGGGCTGGCCGTCGATATGCACAGTGCAGGCGCCGCAATCACCGGCGTCACAGCCCTTCTTGACGCCGAACACATCGAGATCGCGCAAAAAGGTGCGCAAGCACTGGCCGGCCGTCGGCTTGGCCGCGTAGCGACGGCCATTCACATGGAAATGGGTCAAGCGAGCTCCGTGCGTATCTGTTCGGCAAGATATTGCGTGACGTGGCGCTTGTACGGAGCCGATCCGTGCACGTCGTCGAAATACGCTTCCGGCGGCAATCGGGCGTCGAGGGCATGGCGTAGTTCTTCAGCCGATGGGCAGGTGGCGAAGCGCAACTGCACCGGCCGTGGCGTGGCCGCCGAGACAGTCAGCAGGAAATCCGCGCCATCATCACCCACCGTGGCGATGATAAGGGCGGCCGAGCGTCCGAATTTGGTCAGCGACACCTGCCGCATGGCGGTTCGTTTGGACAAAGCCGCCACGGGCAAATGGATCTTGCGCAGCAGCTCGCCCTTCTGCAGCACGTTCTGGTGGTTGCCGGTTACGAAATCGACGACGGACACCTCGCGCGGTTCGCCGTTGCGCGGCCACAGCGTGCAGACGCCTTCAAGTGCCGCGGTCAGCGAGATCATCGCCCCAGCGGGCAGCGACATGCAGACATTGCCGCCGATGGTCGCGGCATTCCAAATCTTGAACGACATCAGGAACGAGTCGATGCATTTCCGGAACAGCGCCACCGCGCGCCATCCAGGCGGGCCTTCGAAGTCGTGCAGCTCCACGACCCGACAGGTCGCGGCGATGTCGAGGCCCGCTTCCGTCGCCGTCAGCGGCGCCCAGCCCAGGCTGTCGAGATCGATCAGCGTGTCGACGGCCACCTGTGGCTCGGAGAACAGCCAAGTACCGCCGGCCAGCCACGAATAACCATCACGCCAGCCATCGACGTCGTCAACGGATGCCGGGCGCTTTACTTCAGCTATCGTGGTCAAATTCATAATCGTCCCCGCTCAGGACTTGTAGACTTCAACAGTCTGCATCATGCCCATTTCCTCATGGTTCATCATGTGGCAATGGACCATGTAGACACCGGTAAAATCGAGAAAGCGTGAGCGGAACACGACCCGGCCACCCTTGCGCTCCACGATCACAGAATCGCGCCATTCCGGCACGGCCAGCGCCTTGCCGTTGACCGACACGACCTGGAACGGATTGGTGTGTATATGAAAGACGTGGTCGTCGTGCTCATGCGTGTTGACGATCGTCCACTCCTCGACCGCACCGAGCTTGACCCGTTGATCGATGCGGCTGGGATTAAACTTCTTGCCATCGATGAAGAAGCCGAATTCCTGCCAATGGCCGGCAGCATCTGCCTCCGGCGCGGTTGCCGAAAAGGTCACCGTACGACGGTTGGTGATTTCGGATTCCTTGATGGTTTGCAGTGGCGGGGGCGGCAATTCGCCCGGCAGCTTCATGTCCATCGGCGCGCCTGACACCACTACCCTCGCCAGTGGGCCGACCGGCGAGGGGTGCCCCTGATCGTAAGGTGCCGCGTTCAAGGCATAGGTGCCGGCGGAGCCCGCCTGCACCAGCAGATCAGCGCGCTGGCCCGGAGCGATCAGAACCTGCTTGAGAGGCTGCATGGCCCCGAGTTGAATGCCGTCATAGGCGACGGCATGCAGGTCATGCTTCTCCAGATCGAGCAGCATGTCGTCCTGATAGGCCGCATTGAGGATACGCCAGCGCTGCACCTCGCCTGGACGCATCTCGATCATCGGCCGGCGCTGTCCGTTGATCGCCAGGAAGCGTGTCGCCGTTTCCGGAAAGAGCGTCTCGAAATCCTCGACCATGCCACTAGCGTCGTAGACCACCTGGGTTAGCACCAGCAGGCGCTCGCGAGCGGATGCTATCTGCGGCACATCGGCGAAATCGCCTTCGATGACGACGGCGCCCACCATGCCGCTCGACATCTGGATATCGGCGCTGCCGTGGTGGTGGGGGTGATACCAGTAGGTCCCCTTGGTGTGGTCCTCCGGCAGCTTGATCTCGATGTCGTAGGTATGGCCAGGGGCCATCGAGCGCATGACGTTGTCGGCAATGCCGCTTGGGCTCGCATGCGATCCATGGAAGTGGAAATTGGTGTTGTTGAACTGATGCGGCTGACTGATGTCGGCGGGAAGCCAGTCCCGGTTCGGCGGCAGATCATTGATCAGCTTGATGCGCAACGTGTCGCCGGGCTTCATGCGCAAGGTAGGCCCTGGGCTGCCGCCTTCATAAGACCGAACATAGAGCCTGACACCGCCGATCTGCCGGTAGGCGTAGCCTACCCGCAAGGTCGTGCTAAGCATGCCATTGACGGACCGCCGCACCTCGGGCTCGACAAGCGGCTGATCCATGGCGGGCGCCGGCTTGTCTGGTACCATGCCCATGGTGGGAGACATGTCCATGGGGGAGGACATGTCCATAGTGCTCTGCATGGGGTCTTCGGCCCTGACGGCCCCCGCGGTCAGCAAAAACGCGCCGATCCCGATGCTGCCATCAAGCAGTTGGCGTCGTGACAGTTTCTTCATGCTCGTCGCGATGGCGACGGCATCATTCTCTTCTGGTCCTGCTGCATTTAAATTCCACGCTGCCCATAATTGATTCGTCTGCAATATACGCCTTTAGTAAATTCGACATGAAAGAATCCTGTCGAAAAAACCTGGTTGCAAAAGTAATTGGTGGTTTTCAAGCTGCATTGCGCCGCCGCTAGGCCACAACAGCTCGCGGGACGGATTCCAGTTTGTGCCCTGCTCAATCGTGGGCCAAAGACCTTGCTCTATCAGACCCCAGCTGAGAAGTTCGCAGAATGTGTTGCAGCGATCAGTTGAACCCGCCGCCGATACTGTTGCAAAAGTCGAAAATCGGGCGCCGCTGAAAATCTCGCGAAAGTTGATTTTCAGACATCTTTACTGCTGCGACGCTCTTTAGCGCCGCTACGAAGGCCGATGGTCGATTTTGGGTGAATCGATGTGGTCCCTCACGTCGCCGCGCGCAAAACGCATCAGTGGTTCTAAAAATTTTCGCCCGTCAGCCAAAAACGACTTTTTCAACACTATCCGCCAAAAGCTGCCAATCGAACAAGCCGAGTTTGCGTGCTTGCCCACTGCATGTCTCAAAAAGCAAGTTACGGCGCTGTATCCTCACCTGCGCTGGCTGTTGCTTCCCTCCGCAATGCTGCAATCTTAAGGATGAAACAGTAGCGGGATCTCTCCGAATAAACCCTTTGGAGCGTTTCCTGCCAAACCTCATGAGAGGCGCAGGATCTTGCCTGGGTTCATAATGTTTTTTGGATCGAGCGCCCGCTTGATCGTGCGCATGATGTCGAGCTCCGTCTTAGACCGGCAGTGAGCGAGCTCGTCGATCTTCTCGATGCCGATGCCATGTTCCGCCGAGATTGAACCTCCTATGGAGGTGATGAGATCGTTCACGACCCGAGTGATCGCGGCGGAATACTGAGTGAGTGTCTGCCGGTCCATGCCCTTCGGACCCATGAAGGAGAAGTGCAGGTTACCGTCTCCGATATGACCGAGCGGATAGGGGCGAATCGTCGGTAGGATATCGAGTACGGCCTTGCTGCCCTTGTCGATGAATTCAGGAATTCTGGAGACCGCCACGGATACGTCGTAGCTCAAGCCAGGCCCCTCGGCTCGCTGAGCCTCGGCCACGCTTTCGCGAATACGCCACATGTTGCGCGACTGCGTTTGCGTCTGCGCGATCACCGCGTCCAGCACGCGACCCGCTTCCAACTGGTCGGCAAGGAACTGTTCCATTTTTTCCGACATGCCCGTGCCGCCGTCCTGCCGCGACCGGGAAGACGACCATTCGAGAAGAAGATACCACTCGGTCTCCGCCTTGAGAGGATCCTGAGTGCCCGGAATGTGGCGGAGCACCATATCGATGCAGGCGCTGCTCATTAGTTCGCAGGAGCCGACATTGTCGTCCGACGCGACGTACGCCCCAGACAGAATGTCTATAGCTGCTTGGGGATCGCGGATAGCCAACCACGCAGTGCACACGTCCTTGGGCGCCGGCCAAAGTTTCAGCACCGCCTTTGTGATGATGCCAAGCGTCCCTTCGGCGCCCACGAACAACTGCTTGAGGTCGTAGCCGGCATTATCCTTCTTGAGCGAGCGCAGCCCGTCCCAGACATCGCCGTTGGCCAGCACGACCTCGACGCCCAATACCAGATTGCGCGCATTGCCAAAGCGCAGCACCTGCACCCCGCCAGCATTGGTCGACAGATTGCCTCCAATCATGCACGAACCCTGGGCACCGAGGCTGAGGGGGAAGAACCGGTCGTGGCCCGCAGCCGTATCCTGAATCGTCTGCAGGATGCAACCCGCCTCCACGGTCATGGAGTAACCGATTGGGTCGACATTCAGCACGTGGTTCATGCGGCCGAGCGATAACAGGATGCCACAGTGCGTAGGCCAAGGTGTAGCACCGCCCATCAAACCGGTGTTCCCACCCTGCGGCACTATGGCGATGCCGTTGTCGTAGCAGAGCTTCACTACCTTGGAGACTTCCTCGGTATTTGCGGGACGCACGACCGCCGCAGCCCGCCCGACCCGCGAACCGCGCCAGTCGGTCACGAACGGCTGCTTGTCGTGCTCGTCTAGGATCAGGCCCTTATCACCCACGATCTCACGCAAGGAGTCGAGAATGGCTGCCGTCACAGGAGCGCTCGGAATAGAGGGAACGGAGGGAAGGGTTACACCCGGCATTTGGTCCTCTCTTCGCGGATTTTCGTCGATTTTGCGGCGCTCAGGCGCGCCGGCCTTCGTTCTTGTTTTCCGTCGTTCTGGACTTTGGGATTCTACACTAACATGAGGCCTTCGCTTACGGGAACGTACTATCCCGCGACATTCGTGCAGATTTGGTTCGAACTCTTCGAGCGACGACGTTCGACCGGCTGGGCCGTCCCATAGCCTCACGCTGGATATCGTGTGCGGCCTCTTCGGCGCTATCGATCGACAGTGGAAAGCATGCCAAGGGCACACTTGCGCTTGCGGGCGCCGGAGGCTCGAACGTTCCCGAGAAAGGGCGCAAATACGCGGGCGTAGGCCGGCTGCTGGCGGTCCGGGAAGGTCGCCCTTTGGCCCCTTCTCGGACTCTCGGTTCGCGCCGTTTGGCCGCCACCACGTTCGGCCGATGGTTTGGCTTTCTCGCGGCCTCGATGACCCGGGCTCGCAGTTCCGGCGCGACACTGGGACGACCTGACAGAGCGTTCGACGCTGTGCCCGTCGCCATAGCGACATCCTTGCTGGCAATGACTTTCGCCCGAGCCAAGCCGCCCTACCGAGGTAGGCCTTTTCGATGCACGGGCCCCACGTCATTCGACTGCGCAGCTGGTCCGTGACGTCAAGGAGTCCTTCCCGGACATCCGAAGCAACGCTGGGCCGCCTGCCCAGAATAGATCAGAACGTTTCGCCGAGGATCACGCCCCCCTGCAAAGATCTCGGTTCGCGTCGTCATCCGACACTTCCTGCGGTCACGGAGTGGATCGCGTCCATGATCCTGGTACTAGCCGTTTCGTAGCGTCTGTCGTTGACGAATTCGTCGATTAGCGCGAACTCGTGCATCACCAGGATGCGATCGGCCATCGCCACCATTTCAGGCATATCGCTTGAGATGAGCAGTATTGCCATCCCTCGGTCTGCGAGCTCGTTGATGAGCTCGTGAATGTAGGACTTGGCCTTGATGTCGATACCGACGGTAGGCTCGTCGATGATGAGAATGTCAACGTCTGCCGCCAGCCACTTCGCCAGCGATACCTTTTGTTGGTTGCCGCCCGACAGATTCCCAACGCGCTGTTCGAGGTTCGGAGCACGTATCTCGAGTCGCACGGCCAACGGAGCGGCGAGAGCGATCTCATCGTTGCGAGTAAGCAGGCCGAGCGTGCGGGCGATCGAATCCCAAACGGTGATCGCGATGTTGCTGCGAATGGGATGATCAAGGATCACACCTTCGTACTTTCGATCCTCACTCACATACCCGATGCGAAGTCGCTTGATGGCATCGCGCACAGAGCGCACGCGTACTGCCGCGCCATCTACCAGGACCTGGCCGGAACGAATTTTGCCTTGCCCGAGAAGAGCACGGGCAAGTTCAGTCCGGCCCGCTCCCACCAAGCCGTACAGGCCGAGGATCTCCCCCCTGTGAAGGGTAAAGTCGACAGCCTTATGCCCATACGAAGTGGTGAGCGCCTGAGTCTGTAACCGCGGCTGATCCAGCTGCGGCCCTCGCTTTCGAGGCACGACAGGACGTTCTGATCTGCCGATCATCGCCTCGATCAAATTCCCTCGCGTCATGCCCACCACCGGTGCGGCCATCAACGTCGTCTCTCCGTCTCGCAGAACGGTGACTCGGTCGCAGAGTGACAGTACTTCCTCGAGCTTGTGACTGACGAAGAGGATCGCCGTTCCCGCCTCCCGCAGCTGGCGGACGAGCCGAAAGAGCGTCTCTGCCTCTGCCTCGGTGAGTGACGCTGTAGGCTCATCGAGCAACAGCACACTTGCCCTATGGCTGAGGGCTTTTGCGATCTCGACCATCTGCATCTGGGCGACGCTTAAACGACGGACCTCCGTAGCCGGATCGATATTGAGCCCCACTTTAGCCAGATGCTGCCGCGTCTCCGAATGCGCCCGCGCGAAGTCTACCAGTCCATTCCGCGTCGGGAGCCGCTCCAGGAGGATATTCTCGGCCACCGAAAAGTGCGGGATGAGGTTGCGCTCCTGGTGGACGACGGCGATGCCTGCAGCGATCGCATCCCTAGGCGAGCTGAAAACGAGGTCTCGATCTTCGAGTTTGAGCGTCCCGCTGTCGGCTCGGTGAACCCCGGTGATGATCTTGATCAGGGTCGACTTGCCTGCGCCATTCTCTCCCATCAACGCGTGAATCTCGCCACCCACCAGCGTGAGGGAGGCGTCATTGAGAGCACGAACGCCCGGAAACGACTTGGTGATGCTCTGTAGGGCGAGACTCATTGTGCCCTCTCCATGCGTACCGTGCGGATGCGGTTGATCCAGACTGCGGCAAGGATCAATGAGCCGAGCAGGAACGTTACCCAATAGGGATCGACTGCGAGGAGGACCATCGCGTTCTGGATCAGGCCGATGAGAACCACGGCGACCACGGTCCCTGTTATTGACACTGATCCGCCAGACAGACTTGCACCTCCGATGATCGGCGCAGCGAAGGAGATGATCAGCCAGTCCGATCCGATCGTGGGCTGAGCCGATCCGAGTTGCGCCACCGCGAGCACGCCCGCGATGGCGGCGATGAGACCGGAGAGACAATGCGCCAGCATGATTGTCCGCGACACCGAGATGCCGGAAAGCTCGGCTGCATTGCTGTTGCCACCGACTGCAAGCAGGTGACGACCCTTGACGGTGCGATTGAGGAAGATCGCGAGCAACGCGGTGACGATGATCGGAACGATCATCAGGAGTGGAAACGCTCCAATGCGACCATTGCCGAATGCGACAAAGTCAGCCGGCAGGTGATAGAATGGCACAGCCCTGGTGAGGCCGAGATTAATCCCGGTGAATGCCGAAGCAGTGGCCAGGGTAACCACGAAGCCGTTGATACCGGTTCGGACCGTCAGCCAGCCGTTCAGCAAGCCGGCCCCGCCACCGACCAGGACCGCAATGGACGCAGCTGGGATGGCGGGGACCCCCCAAGCATCCATCAGGCCCCCGACGAGGATAGCAACCAATCCTCCCAAGGCGCCGACGGAGAGGTTCATCTGACCTACGCCGAGCATGATCATCTGACTGAAGGCCGCCAACGCGACCACGCAGATGCTCCGCAGCAGCACGAACCAGTTGAATTCCGTGTTGAAGGTAGGGTTTGCAATGCTCAGCGCCACGATACCCAGCACCACGGCGAGGAGGATCCCTGACCATTGCTCGCGAAGCAAGAAAGTGACCGGCTTCATGCCTGCCTCGTCTGTTCCCGGGCAGACAGCACCGATCGATATCGTTGGAGCAGGATGGCTGCGAGGAGGAATACTCCAAGGAAGAACTGCAGCCAGAAGCTCGCGAATTGCAGGATCAAAAGCCCGCTTCGAATAGTGGAAACCAGCAGCGCACCCAGGATCGTGCCGATCACGGATGCAGCACCGCCTGCGAGTGAAGTGCCACCGATTACAGGCGCCAGAAAGGATGGCAGAAGCCAATCGTCGCCGGCCACTGCCGGCATTGCTGCTCCGAGCCGCGCCGTCAGCATCAGGGCCGCGGCCGCGGCCAGGACTCCCGATAGCACATGCACGAAGACGATCACGCGGGACACCGGTATGCCCGACATCTCCGCGGCCCTGGAGTTGGCACCAACCGAAAGAATCTGACGCCCCAGAACGCTATGCGCGAACAAGATGTAAAGCAGCCCGCCGATCGCCAGAGCCACGACAGCAAGCGCTGGAACAGGACCGACCGTTGCCTTCCCGAAGGCACCAATTTCGGACGGCAGGCCGTTGAGCGGTACACCGTGGCTAAGGATCAGCATGCCGCCCGAAAACAGGCTGGCCGTGGCGAGTGTCACCACAAAGCTGTTCACGCCTGTCTTAGTAATGGCAATCCCGTTGAGCCACCCGAGCACACCACCGAAAGCCAGCGTACCAGCGATCGCAAGGGGTATGGGCAACCCCAGCACCTGAAGAAAGTAACCGGCGAGCATGACCGAACAGACGCCGATCGCGCCGACCGAGAGATTCATACCGCCAGTCGCCAGAACTACCATCTGGGCGAAACCCACCACGACGTCCACCGCCACTGAGCGGCCTAGCGAATTGAGATTGAAGGTCGAAAGGAAGCCGGGCGACAGGCTTGCGAACACCGTCCAGAGGACAGACAGGATGATCAAAAGGCCGAATTGGGTGGAGCCCCGCGTCAGCAGTCCCGTGATCGAAATGGATGCACCCGAGCTTGACTGGACTTGCGTTGTCATTGACCTTCTCGCGACTGACGTGGTCGGCGCCAGGTGAATGGGCGGCACCGTGGATCGGAGCCGCCCGCACGACTATTTGCAGGTAAGGTAGGTGTCCTTGAAGGTCGCCTGCATCTTCTTTGTCAGGGCCTTCAGGTCTTCGGCATAGGTACCGACGTTATTGGCCGAGATCACGACCGTGCCGGAATCGACGAAATGGGCGGTCAGCGGAGTGGTGATCCACGGCGCATCCGGCTTCACGGTGCAACCACTCGCAAGCAGATCGAGCGCATAAGCGCCGATATAGGCCTGCCCATAGGGGTTTTGGGCAATCGTACCTGCGACAAAGCCGTCACGAATGCCGTTGAGTACGATCTTGTCGTCGTCGATGCCGACCATCTTGATCCGCTTGTCGCCCAGATTGCGGAGCGCGGTGGCGGTGACGACAGAGGAGATATACGCGGTAGCGATGATGCCGCCGATCTTGTCCTTCTGAGCGGCCAGCAGGGCATTGATCTTCTGGTCCCCCCGCTCCTGGTTGTCGGTGTCACCGACAGTCTGCAGAAGCGTGACCGCACCCTTGGTCTCGTCGACCGCCTTCGTCACCGCCTGCTCCCGCAGCGTGGTGTTCGGATCGACGAGCAACCCGGCCACATGGACGATGGCGCCTTTGCCGCCCATGGCTGCGATCAGCGCCTTGGTGCCGACATAGGCAGCCTGAAACACGTCCGTAGAGAAGCAGAACGCCGCAGCGGTCGGGTCCTTGGCGCAGCCGGCGATCGCGATCGAAGGAAGTCCGCCTGCCTTCAGTTCTCCGAGGGTAGAGTTGATGCCAACCGCATCGCCCGGGAAGATACCAAACGCGTTCGTGCCCTGTGCGGCGAGGCTTTCGAGCAACTGCGTCTGAGTCTCGAGCTTCCACTCGGCGGGCACCTGATACGCGACCTTTGCAATGCCGAAATCCTTTGCGGCGTCGGTCAGTCCAGGCTCCCAGCCAGCAAAGTAGGGGTGCGGACCACCCGGCACGAGCGCAATCCGGTGATCGGAAGCGACCGCTGCGAGTGGGGCCAGCGCGAGCGGGCCGGCGAGGCACGCAGCGAGTACACCCCGACCGACGCGTTTCATACCGCCGGTCACGAATCCCGTCTCCATTTGTCCAATCCTCAATTCATCCTCCTAAGTTGCTGGCTGGTTATGCTGGCGCCCAGCTTTGCGCCCATGCCCCGACCATCGTTGGATCGGTTGTCCAGTGGCCCGATCAGAGGCTCGGTAACCTGCTACGCCACCTCGCGGTCAGACCGCGAAGTCGCTCACTTTGGGCCTATAGGCCGTAGAACCTTTCGGCGTTCGATGCCCAAACCTTCTGTTGGTCCGCGCGCGTCATATGCTTGAGAGCCCCATCCACGACATCGACCCACCTGCTGTAGTCGGCGACCAGATTGACCACGGGCCAGTCGCTTCCGAAGACGAGGCGGTCTGGCCCGAAGATATCGATGACCGTTTCCAGATAGGGCTGCACCCGCTCGGGCGTCCATTCCGGACCGTCTTCGGTCAGGATACCGGAGAGCTTGCAATGGACGTGATCGAGTTGACGAAACTGCTCGATGTCACGGGCCCAGGACGTGAGTTCTCCCTGCTTGATCATCGGCTTCGCAATATGGTCGACGATGACCGGGAGGTCAGGGTAGCGCTCCACAAAGCGGACCGTGTTGATTATGTGCCGCGGCTTGATCAGGGCGTCGAAACGCAGGCCGAGCCCGCACAGCCGTCGAACGACCGCATCGAGTTCGGGACGCAGGATCCAATCATCCTCGGGGAGGTCCTGCAGGTAGGGCCGAATACCCTTCAGCACGGGCGAACGAGCCCATTGCTCGAGGTCTCGGACCGCGTCAGGAGCCAACATATCCACCCACCCGACGACGCCGCGGATGAAGTCGTGTCCGTCGGCAAGACCTAGGAGGTAGCCCATCTCCTCGATGGTGGACGCGGCCGAGACCAGTACGCAACCTTCGACGCCGTTCGCCTCCATCAGCGGTCGGGCATCACGGGGACCGTAGTCTCCGTAAAGAACCTTCAGTTCGGGCGTCATCCAGAGCGAGTAGGATCGCTCCATCGCCAGGGTCCAGAAATGCATGTGGGTATCGATGCGACGCATGCTTGTTCTCCGTCGTTACCGCCCTAGAAAATCCGGAGGCCCGCCAGGAGGCCGCCATCAGCGGTGAATTGCGCTCCCGTGCAGAACCCCGACCTGGGGCTTGCGAGAAAGGCCGCGAGTTCGGCGATCTCCCAGGAGTGACCGAGGCGTCCAAGGGGCACTGGTTTGGCGAACTCGCGGTACATTTCCTCAACACTCCGTCCATTTCCATTCGCCTTTGCAAAGTGTTCCTGCATCGGCGTGATGATCGACCCCGGGCAGATCGTGTTTGCGCGAATGTTGTGCTTGGCCAGGTCCACGGCCAGAGTGTGGGTAAACGTAACGATGGCGCCTTTCGTAGTCGCATAGGCGCAGACGCCGGGCGTGTTCGAAGTGGCCTGCACCGAAGCCAAGGTGATGATCGACCCACCCCGGCTGGCAATCAGGTGCGGCACACCGTAATGGCACGTGAGATACATCGACTTCACGTTGACCGCGAAAGTACGGTCCCAGGTGGCTTCGTCGGTCTCGAGCACATCGCCAATGGGATGAATGGCGGCCGAGCAAACCAGTATGTCGAGACCTCCGAAGGTCTCGACGGTCCGATCGATCGCGTGGCTTACAAATGCAGATTGGCTGGCATCGCCGAAAAGGCCAACGGCTTTGAGCCCATCGTCGGTGAATTGCTTCGCGACGATGAGTGTGTCGTTCGCGTGACCGACTATGGAGACGTTGGCTCCTCGCTCGGCAAGCAGCCGGGCCGTGGCCAAGCCAATGCCGGAACTTCCCCCGAGTACAAAGGCCGTCCGGCCCTCGAACTCGCGCTCCACTGGTAGAAGCTCCATCATCCTTCCCTCCGGCACTAGCAGGACTGACCGAATGCCGCCACCGCCTGGTCGGTCAGCGTGCACCCTGCCCCGGGCATCTGCGGCCGGACATAGTGGCCGTCCTCGACCTTAATGGGCTCGACAAAACAGTCCTTGATCCATGGGATGTATTCCAGCATCGAGGTCGCCGGATGCCAGTATGAAAGGTGGACATGCACCTGCCCCATGTCGCCCACGTGAGCGACGACCGGCAAGCGGTGCGAGTGCGCGTTGTGCGCGACCTGGATGTACTCGGTGATACCCGCGACGCGTGTGACGTCAGGCTGCACATATTGCACCGCGCCGGCGTCGATGAAGGTGTTGAACGCGTCGGCGGTATAAAGCTGCTCGCCGAGAGCCATGGGGATCGACGTCAATCGCGCAAGCGCGGCGTGGGACCCCACATCATCGTACCACATGGGTTCCTCGAACCAGAACACGTCGAGCGGTTCGGCCTGAGCGCAGAAACGCTGACAGGTGGGCAGATCCCATTTGCCGTTTGCATCGATTGCGATTGTGACATTGGGACCGACGGCCTTCCGCACGGCCTCGAAGCGGTCGATATCGATCATGGGATCCGCATGGCCGACTTTGATCTTCAGACGGCGAAAGCCATCGTGCTCGATCGCTCGCTTACAGCCATCGACCAGCTTGTCCTTGGGAATGGAGAGCCAGCCGATATCGGTGTTGTAGGCTTCGAGTCGCTCGGTCGTGGCACCGCCCAGAAGCTTCCAGAGCGGCAGTCCGGCGGCTTTGCCGCGGAGATCCCACAAAGCAA
>Ga0209328_10000092_pt1 | contig 16950 bp, 15 predicted proteins | sample JacPinW_OM3H0_M1_FD_187954 | JGI IMG/M metagenome (GOLD analysis project Ga0209328, IMG submission 187954) | Forest soil microbial communities from Algoma, Ontario, Canada - Jack Pine, Ontario site 1_JW_OM3H0_M1 (SPAdes) (version 2) | ecosystem: Environmental > Terrestrial > Soil > Boreal... | reverse complement strand
CATAACGTTCGTAAGAAACATTTTTGTCCGCGTAGGGCTGCTCGGCGTGATGCTCTTTCCAATACGCCTCTTCCTTCTTTGTATCTGTCATTTGGTTCCTTTCGCTTCTCCTTGATAATTTCGCTCTTGGACAGGGTGGCGGACTTGAAGAACAGTATTACAAACGCAGGCGCGGGCCGAATTGCGAAATAATTACGAATTCAATCTTATAATGGATCCGATCGAAGATGACTTTGTGAACGACGAACCTCTCGGCGCCGAGCAAAAGGCATCGGCCCGAAAACGCCGTCGCCGCCCGCCCAGCGTCTTGGAGCCCCGACCTCGTCGCCGGGAACAGATTAGGGGACGAGCGAGCGGGACGCGCGAACGGACGGAATTGTTCCTTCGCGAAAATCCGGTTCCGCTGGTGCTGGGCGCGCTTGCTGTCGGTCTCGCCATCGGTTTGGCGATTCGTTATGCGTCCCGCTCCGACGAAAAAGAAGTCGAACTGAAAACCCCGCTCGGACACATCAATTGGAGCGTCCTCTCGCTTCCGTTTCTCTGGCCGTTCATTCGTGGAATGAAAGAGAAACTTGAAGACTCAACCGATTCAATCAGAGACGGTGTGAGCAATATCGATCTCGATCGCTACACCAAACCGATCCAGAAACGCTGGAAATCCTGGACTCATTGAGGTAGGACGCTCCCCGAAGCGTCCGACGAATTCACGGTAGCGCGATCAGCCGCGCGTTTGATAATCTTGCCGCGTGTTGCGGTCCGTTGCTTTTCTTTTAGTCGTGGCGTGCGCGAATGCCTTCGCTAAAGAGCCAACGCAAACTCCCGAAGCCAACGCTAAGTTCGTCGGCGCGGTGGGATGTCGATCTTCCAGTTGTCATGGCGGCGCCGGTGAAAAACGGAGCCAGTACATTACCTGGTCACAAAAAGATTTTCACACCCGCGCTTACGCAATTTTGCTGGACGCGCGTTCGGCCCGTATCGGCGAAGCGGTTGGTGTCCCGCAGCCGCAGTCGAGCGCGCGCTGCATGGTTTGTCATTCGCCTTTTCAAGCTGTTGCTCAGACTCGCCTGACATCAACCGCGCGTCCCGATGAAGGCGTGTCGTGCGAAAGCTGTCATGGTGCAGCCGAACCGTGGCTCCGCGGCCATACCCGCACCGATTGGACCTATGCAACACGCGTCAGCGCCGGGATGCGTGACTTGCGAAATCTTTATGTGCGCGCCAACGCTTGCGTCGCGTGTCATCAAAATGTCGATGCTGACATTTTGAAAGCCGGGCATCCCGAGCTCGTCTTCGAACTCGACAGTCAATCGGTCAACGAACCGAAGCATTGGCGCGACGACCACCCGTGGAGCGGCGCGAAGTCGTGGTTGATCGGCCAAGCAGTGGCGTTGCGTGAAGTAACCTGGGCCGTCGCCAATAGAGTCCCGCAGGACGACAACGAATTCCAACGATGGCACGCACTCACGTGGATTCTTAGCAAAGTGCCGGAGGCTAATGGGAAAAAACCGGAACCCCTCGCGATCAGCGCGTTCGGAGGAATACAAGCCGAGGCTGATGGAATTGCACAGCGAGCAGGCCAAATGACTTGGACAACGCATTCTGTTCGAGATTTGTTGATCACTTTGGCATCCACAGAGAGCGATTTCATCGGTAAGACGGGTGATAAATCACTGCCCGAAATGGCGAAACGCCTCACGTTTGCGCTCGAGTCTCTAACTCGTGCGCTCAACGCCAATGGCGACCCGCTAAAGGTCGATAACGAATTGGCTGCGTTACGCACGGACGTCCAGCGACATTACGATTTTGATGTGGCGGCGTTTGCCGAGCATCTGCGGGCGTTGCGGACCAAACTGTAGCGGTGGTTTGTATCAGTTGAAGGGGCGCGACTCCTCGCGGAAGATGTCGATCTTCGCATGGCCAGAACAAATCAAGCCGAGCAGCCCGCCTGGCAGCAGAACGCGATCTTCGAGTTTTTCGCGTCGCTCAAACTCGCCGTCGTATTGCTAGCTGTGCTGATCGCGGGCGCGATCGTCGGTACCCTCTACGAATCGAGTTTCGACGCGAAAGTCGCGCGCACTTATGTCTATGGCGCCCCTTGGTTTAATGCCTGGCTCGTTTTGCTCGGCGCGAATTTGACTGCGTCGGCGCTTTCGCGTTGGCCCTGGAAAAAATATCACAGCGCATTTCTCATCACTCATCTCGGCATCATCACGCTCCTGATTGGCTCGCTCATCGGCCGGATTTTTGGTGTCGAAGGGACGATCACGCTTTTTAAAGGCGAGCCGCCGACTAATCGATTGCTCGTCGATCAGCATCAGCTCCGCGTCCACGATATCGATGGAATCATCAAGGGTTATCCGGCGGAATTTTTGCATCATCCGCCAAGTCCGGAGCGTCCAAGGAATCTCGGCAAGCTCGCAAGCGGCGCGCGTTTGCAAATTGTCGACTACGCCCCGGCAATCGAAGGCAAACTAAATCCCAGACCGCTCAAAGAGGGCGGCCTTCCGGCGCTGCATTTCAAAATCGAAACGGCGATGATGAACCAGCATCTTGAAAGCTGGTTGCTGGCGGACGATCCGCAGCACGGAAGCTTTTCGATGGGACTGGCCAACATCGCGTTGAAACGTGGCAGCGTTGCCGGATCTCAACCTTCGGGCGTGAATGCCAAAAACGAATCGATTGATCTCGAGGAATCGATTTTCGCTTTTAGCAAAGCGCCGGACGAACAGATCGGGCACGTCAACAAAGGCGGCAGCACCGGCGCAAAGGTTCGGCTCGAACCGCCGTCCCGCGATGGCGGGAGAAGCAAAGGCCGGGTCCTGATTTCGTTAGGTGGGAAAGAAACAGGTTTTGATGTCGCGGAAAATCTTGGCCGCGAAACGAAAATCGAGAAAACGCCTTTCGTGCTCAAGATCGACAATTACTGGCCAGACTTTCGGATCGAGAACGGCAAACCGGGTTCAATCAGCGATCAACCGAACAATCCGGCCGTGCTCGTGACCATTCACGGCAAAGGGGTGCCAGCGATGGCGCCGGAAACAAAAAATCCGCACGGCACAGGGGAAATGCCGACGACTGGCGGCCCGCCGACAATGCCTGCCGCTGGTGAAGCGGCGGCGAATCGGTTGACGTTGTTCGTCGCGAACGACGATTCGATTTCGTACGAACTTCTCTCGCGCAAAAATGGGAAGTCATCGGGCAAGATCGACATCAACAAACCACTCACCACTGGTTGGGCGGATTGGCAGCTTGTCGTGGACAAAACTCTCCCGCACGCAGAGCAATGGATAGATTTCACTCCGCAGAAATCGGAATCGACAGCCTCTACGTCTGCCGCTAGCGCCGAATTACCCGACGGCGTGCGCGTTCGAATGGAACAAAACGGCGAGACATTGGAGCAATGGGTCCCGGCCGGTTGGCAAGTTACAGTCCCGACTTCGCCTAATGAAACAATGGTCGCCTATGGCTGGAAGACGCTTCCGCTTCCGATCGGTCTTGAGCTGCTCGATTTCGACGTGAAACGGAACGAAGGCAGCGACGCGCCCGCTGGATTTAAAAGCACGTTGCGCGTGAGTAGTGCCGACGGCGCAACCGCGACCGGTTCTTGTTGGATGAATCGTCCGTTCAGTTATCCGAGCGGGTGGTTGCGAACTTGGACAGGACTGACCTACAAAATTTCGCAAGCGTCCTGGAACCCGGACAATCTCCAGCAAAGCAGCGTCCAGATTCTGCGCGACCCTGGCTGGCTTTTGAAATGGACCGGCTCGCTCCTTGTTGTCGTCGGTGTGTTCATGATGTTTTATCTCCAGCCGTATCGGAAACAAACTGAAGGCGAACCAATCACACCGACCGGTCCGAAACCGGCGAAGCGAGCGCAAGAAGTGCATTCGCTCGCGCGCTGAATCGGATTTATGATGGTGAATTCAAAATTCGTCAGGTTGCTCGGATCTTTCGTTATGATCGCCGCCTTGATCGGCTGTGCTTCAGACAAGAAGCCGGCTTGGATCCGTTTCGCGGAAAAGCAGCCGAACAAATGGGGGCATTACAGCGGCTATGTCGAAGCGCGTTGGGAAAACGATGGACGGTCAATGACGTTGTTGAGCGAACTTCGTTACACCGATCCGCAAGGCGTGGTTTGGATTGCGCCGACCGGCTCGCAGGTAGACGGCGCATCGATCCCCCGATCGCTCTGGTCGTTCATGGGCGGACCGTTTGAAGGAAAATATCGGAACGCGTCGGTGTTGCACGATGTCGCCTACGATCAGCGCAACCGTCCGCACGAAGTTTGCGACCGGATGTTTTACAACGCGATGCGTTGCAGTGGCGTAAGTGCGGTGGAAGCCGGGACAATGTATTATGCGCTCCGCAAATTCGGTCGCCATTGGAAAGCGCCGAAAGCCGAGCCGGTGAAAGTTGGCGACGAAATCGTCGCGCGAGCCGAGGAAGTGCGGTCGGCGATTCCGGTGAACCGCGGCGACATCAATACCACACGCGATTGGATCCGGAACTCAGATCCGAGTTTGCAACAAATCGAGCAGCGCGCAGACGCCGAACCGCGTTGATTTAGTCTTTACCTTTTCCGTTTCCCCCATCCGCGCTCGCTGGTTTCGCGGAGCCGTTTTTTTCCAAAGCGACGGCGAGGACTTCATCGACATTTTCCACGGGAACGAATTTCAATTTCTGTTTCGCTTCTTCCGGAACATCGACCAGATCTTTTTCGTTAAGCTTTGGAATGATCACAGTGGAAATGCCGGCGCGCATCGCGGCCAGACTTTTTTCTTTCAGTCCGCCGATCGGCAAAACCAAACCACGTAAGGTGATTTCGCCCGTCATCGCGACGTCTGGTCGCACCGGCGTATTAGTAAAGAGAGAAGCAAGGGCTGTGAACATAGCGATGCCGGCGGACGGGCCATCCTTAGGCACTGCGCCCGCGGGAACGTGGACGTGAATGTCCATATCACGGAAATCTTCCGGTTTTACACCGATCTCGCCATTGCGGCTGCGGACAAGACTGAGCGCGGCCTGAACCGATTCTTTCATCACTTCACCGATGTGACCGGTGAGCATGACGTTGCCCTTTCCCGGGTAACGGGTCGCTTCAATGTGCAGCACTTCGCCGCCAGCCGGCGTGTAAGCGAGTCCGGTCACCACCCCGGGTTTGCTCGTTTTCAATCTCGTTTCGCGCACGTACTTGGCGGGTCCCAGCATTTGTGCGACGAATTGCGGCGTGACCGTCACGTGTTCCGTCTTGCCGCGGGCAACGCGCGACGCGATCCCACGGCAAATCGTTCCGATCTGGCGCTCGAGCTCGCGCACCCCGGCTTCGTGGGTGTAATCGTTTATGATTTGCCGAAGCGCGACGTCCTGCCAGTCGACCTGTTCGGGTTTCAATCCGTTTTCTTCCATCTGCCGCCGGACCAAATAGCGTTTCGCGATCTCAAGTTTTTCGCGCTCGGTGTAACCCGGCAGCGAGATCACTTCCATCCGGTCGCGCATTGGTTCGGGCACGCCGTCGATGTAATTCGCGGTTGCGATGAAAATGACCTGCGACAAATCGAACGGCACATCGAGATAGCGATCGACAAAGGCGTTGTTCTGCCGCGGATCTAGCACTTCGAGCAACGCGCTCGCCGGATCGCCTCGAAAATCGGCACCGATTTTGTCGATCTCGTCGAGCATGAAAACCGGATTGCGTGTTCCAGCGCGGCGCAATTCCTGAATGATGCGCCCCGGCATCGAACCGATGTAAGTGCGCCGATGTCCGCGAATTTCCGCTTCGTCGCGCATTCCGCCGAGACTGATCCGGACAAATTTGCGTCCAAGCGCATCGGCAATCGATTGACCGAGACTGGTTTTGCCGACGCCGGGCGGGCCGAGAAAACATAAGATCGGGCCGTGCCCGGTTGGATTCAGTTTGCGCACAGCCAGATATTCGATCAGCCGCTTTTTTACCTTTTCCAGATCGTAATGGTCGCGATCGAGAATTTGCTGGGCTTGATCGAGGTCGAGATTGTCCTGGCTCAACTTGTTCCAGGGCAAATCGGCGATGATCTCGATGTAACTGACGATCACCGAATATTCCGGACTGGCCGGCGGAATGAAATCGAGCCGTTTCAATTCGCGCTCCGCTTGCTTCATCACTTCTTCCGGCGGGTTCGCTTCCTTCAACCGCGCGCGCAATTGTTCCACTTGCTCCTCGCTCCCGGTTTCCGTTTCGCCGAGTTCGTGCTGGATCGCCTTGATCTGCGAACGGAGATAGGCGCGACGTTGCGCATCGGAAAACTGCGACGCGACGTCTTTCTGCAATTTTTCCTGGATCTGCGCGATCTCCAGTTGCGCCGAAATGTGTTTTTGCACCACCTGCACCCGTTTCTCGACGTCGAGCTCTTCGAGCAATGCCTGCTTCTCGGCGACATCGATATTCAGGTTGGGCGCAAGAAAATCCGCAAGCTGTTCCGGGTTGTCGATGTTCAATACCATCAAACGCGCTTGCTCCGGCGTTTCCGGTGTCAGCTCGAACAGTCGCACCGCCGAGTCGCGCAAGTTTCGGAACGTCGCTTCCCATTCTTTGCTTTGCGGCGGCGGCTTCGATTCGAGCAAATCGATTTCCGCGCGCAGATACGGCTCGGTCGCAACGATTTTGCGGATTGAAAACCGGCGCAGCCCCTGCGCGATGATCAATAAATGATCGTCCGCCTGACGAATCATTTTCAAAACCTGCGCGGCAGTTCCGACGTGGTAAAGGTCCTGCGGTCCCGGATCTTCCTTCGCTTCGTCGCGCTGCGTGAGAAGACCGATCACTTTTGTGCGTGGCAACGTGTCGTCGAGCAACTCAATCGACGCCGGGCGGCGCACGTTCAGCGGCACGATCGTTCCCGGAAAAACCACGAACCCGCGCACTGGCAGGATCGACAACTCCGCGGGAATCCGCGGCGCCTTGCTTTGGTCGCTGATGTCGGCCGCAATTGCGGATGACGGTGCGTCGCCGGATTTCATTTCCAGTTCGGCCGGCAAGGCGATTTGTTCTTCGTTCGTCATTGTTTGATCGGCAGCCAAATCCAGAGCAGCCCGTTGCGTTGCTCCGCGCTCGCCTCGTTGATCTCTACTTCGACCGGCAACATCACTTCGCGTTCGAACGGTCCGTAATCGATTTCCATCGCCAGCAATCGCACCGCGCGGCCTTCGTCGCGCGTCGGCTCCGGCAACTCCCGCGCGCCTCGAATCAGGACGCGCTGCGGCTCGACCGTGAGATCGATCTGCGACCGCTCGACCCCGGCGAGATCGACGCAGATACGAATGCACTTCTCGCAGCGGTAAGCATTAACGGCCGGCTCCCAAGTGTGCGGCGCAAATTGAAATTGCGAACGCGCCAACTCGTAAGTGACGTCGTGCAATGCGCCTTGGAGCCAGCGCAACTTAATGCTGCCGATTGGGTCCATTTCAAAAGTGACCTGCCTCTATATAAACTACGCGGAAGCCGCGCTCGTCGCGTGCCTCTTTCGAGATACCGCGTCGCAAGCCGTTCGCGGCCACGCGGCTACGACCTCAATTTTCTTCGATGTCGATCTCGTTCTGTCAGCGGACTTTGCCAGGACCCCATAACGCGCGGCCCGGTTTCGCCCCGGTGTGCTCACCGTCTTTGATCACTTGGACGCCGTTGACGAAAACGTGTCTCATTCCGGTCGCGTATTGATGCGGTTTGTCGAACGTGGCGTGGTCGGTGATTGTTTTCGGATCGAAAACGACCACGTCGGCGAACATTCCTTCTTTCAACATTCCACGATGATCGAGCTCGAGATTTGCCGCCGGCTGCGCGCTTAGTCTTCGAATTGCTTCGGGCAAGCTGATCACTTTTTCGTCGCGACAATATTTGCCGAGCACACGGGCGAAATTTCCGTAGGCGCGCGGATGCGGATTTGATTTCGTGAAGGGCGGTTCCGGCGCCTGCGACGCTTCATCCGAGCCGAACGAAATCCACGGCTTCTGCAATTCTTTCTTCACGTTCTCTTCCGACATCATGAAGTAAACAGCGCCGATGCGCGACTCGTCTTCGGCGACAAGGTCCATCGCGGTGTCGATCGGATCTTTGCCGCGCATCTTCGCCACTTCGGCGAGCGTTTTGCCGGTGAGCGGTTTCAATTTTTCCGACTTAAACCCAACAAGAATGATGCGATCGGGCGAACCGGCAGAAAGGTAAAGATTTTCCCATTTGTCGCTGTCGATTTTCACCTCGGCTTTGATTTTCTCGCGCGTAGCCGGATCGCGTAACCGTTTGAACAACGCCGGATAACCGCCGTTTTCTGTCCACGGCGGGAAACACGCATCGAGCCCGGTCCCGCCGGCGGTATAGGTGTACATGTTCGCGCGGATGTTCAGCCCTTCTTTTTGGGCTGACTCAATCCGCGAAAGGAGATTGTCGATCTTGGCCCAGTTTTTCTGGCCGGCGGCTTTGATGTGATAAACCTCGGCCGGAATTCCGGCTTCACGACTGATCCGGAGCAACTCGTCGAATGCTTCAAGCAATTGGTTTCCTTCGCTTCGCATATGCGAGATGTATTTGCCTTTGTATTTGGCCGCGACTTTGCAGAGCTCAATTAATTCCTCCGTTTTTGCGTAAAACGCCGGCGGATAAATCAGCGACGTGCCGATGCCGAGCGCGCCCGCTTCCATGTCTTTTCGCACGAGCTCGCGCATCTGGTCGAGCTCCTGAGGCGTCGGTGGGCGATCGTCAAAGCCGATGACGTTCTCGCGAATAGTGGTCGCGCCGATGAACGAAGCGACGTTGCAGGAAATGCCATGCTTCTCCAAAAACTGCAAATATTCCGCCAGCGTCTTCCATTTAATGTCGTACTTGATATCGGCCTGCTGTTTCAGCATGAACTCGCGGACGCGATCGTTCACCGGCCCCATCGATTCGCCTTCGCCCATGATTTCGGTCGTCACGCCCTGGCGAATCTCGCTTTGCGAACGCCCATCGTGGATCAAAGATTCAGTCGACCATGAAAGCATGTTGATGAATCCCGGTGCGACCGCCATCCCGTGCGCATCGATAACTATTTTCGCCTTTCCGTTTTTGAAATCGCCGAGACCCGCAATGCGATCGCCTTTGATCGCAAGATCGACATGTTGCGCTTCGCCGCCAGTCCCGTCGTAAACGACGCCGTTCTTAATAATGACATCGAAGTCGGCAGCACGGATAGAGATGCTTGGCACCGCTAGAAGTAAGCTGAAACAGAGAATTGGGCGCTTCATTTCGCGATTGAAAAAGCGTTGAACGCCGATGTCGATCTTAAATCTATTCTTCGATCTCGCCGCCAATGTCGCGCAAGTGCTGGCGAAATGTGTGCTCGGGATCGGAGGAACGTTTTTTTAGATATTCGGTGAATTTCAACTGCTGCCGCAGCGTTCGACCGGATCTGATTTGGTCGGCTTGTTTTCTCTCCTTTTGCCAGATGTCGCGTGCGCTTTTCATCACTGGTTCGACTGAGTTGGCCGAAACGAAAATGCAACCGTCTTCATCTGCGAAGACGGTGTCGTTGCTGGTGATTTCGAAATCACCGAAGCGCGCGACTCGAAGCGCGTCGTCGGTCCGCGAATCCAATCGCTGCGGACCGGATGGGGATGATCCGTAGCTGAAAATCGGAAAACCGATTTGTTTCAATTCTGGGGTATCGCGATGCGTTCCCCACACCACGATTCCGGCCAGGTTGCTTGCTCGCGCCTCCAGCGCCGTCAGATCGCCGATGCATCCTTCATCGGTGCGGCCTTTGTTATCAATGACCAGAACGTCACCCGTTTTTGCCGATTCCATCGCTTCGAGAAAAACATCGACGCTGCCGAAATGTTTTGCCGGGAGCACGCCCCCGGCGATCCGGCTTTCGGCAATAATTGATCGAATCCCGACTGGCGCGATGTGGATCGGCAATCGCAAACGCAGCGCTGCATCCGCGATCAGCGGCGTGGACAGCTCGGCAAATTTTCCGGCGAGCTCGCTGTTTTTCAATGCTCCGATTCCTTGAGCAAGATCGACAACTGATCCTTCCAAAGCGCCGCAATGGTGTGGCTGCCGTGGCCGCGGGTCTTATCGCTCGTGGGAATTACAATGGCGCGACCGTGCGGAACGCGTTTGATGTCGCGTTCCAGAATTCCAAGCTCCGGCGGATTGATCAGATCGTCCGCGGAATTGATTGCCAGAAGCGGCGCCCGAATTTTTTCGAGATTCGGGCCGGGATCGTAATCGCGGGATGCTTCCAACGCGTAAAGAACATCGTTCGCGTCGTCTGTTTTCCCAATTTGCTCGACAAATTTATCGAGCACTTCGTCGGTCTTCGCGAGCGTCGGCGCTTCTTTTTGTCGAAGAATCGGACTACTGCTCATGAACCAGAGCATTTCCGCCGCGGTGCGCAGACTCGGCGGTTGTCCCGCTGCTGCGGGATATTCGCCGCCGTTCCAAGCCGGATCATTCCGAATCGCGTCAATAATCATGCGTCGCCAGGCACGATTGCGACCGGAAATTTGGATCGGCAAACTGGCGAGAGGCATGAGGGCGTTCATGAATTCGGGATGCGATTCGCCCCAAAGCCAGGTGTGCATTCCACCCATCGACGTGCCCATCACCAGTCGCGCGTGATTGACGCCGAGTCCCTCGGTCAACAGTCGATACTGTGCTTCCACCATGTCGATGTATCCGTAGCGTGGAAACTTCGCGTGCATTCCGTCGCTCGGTTTGCTCGATTTGCCGTGGCCGATTCCGTCCGGCAGCACGATGAAAAACTTTGTTGCATCGAGCGGGTGATCTTTTCCGAAAAGTTCGCCCGCAAACTCCGGACGGATAAATTGCGCACCGTTGCCGGTCGTTCCGTGCATGATGAGAACGGCGTTGCGGCTCTTGCCTTCCGCGTCTTTATCGATCTTGCCGAGCGTTCGATAATGAATCCGCAGCTCAGGCAAGGCTCCGCCGGATGTGAACTTGAAATTGTGAATCGTATAATCGCCCTCGGTCGGCGGCGGATAATCGGCCGCCCGCGTCGCGCCAATCGTTGCGATACAGACGAACGCTGCCGCGATAATTCGGCGCATGATTTTGTCTAACATCATCCGCGGGCCGATTCCAGCGACTTGACAGGATTCGGCTGTCGGGACGACTGGTTGCGGCCCTACACAAGGAAGACGTGCAAAATTCGTGGTCGGTTTCCAACCTAACTGAATTCGTCGCGGAGTCGGTGCGGAACGCGCGCGAGGGCAGCGTTCCATTTTATCATTTGCAATTCGATCGCGTTTTTCCCCCGGACTTTTATGCGGAGATGTTGCGCACGATGCCGGACGAGAACGACTACCGGCCGATGTCGGGCAAAAGCAAAATGGGAAGCAGCCGCCCGGATGGAAAACCGACCCGAACCAAGATTGATTTGTTTCCGGAATACATTCGCCATTTACCGCCGGAAAAATTCGCGGCTTGGAATGTGGTTGGCCGGGTCCTGCGTTCGGACGAGGTGAAAGTTGCGTTAGTCCAGCATCTCGCGCCGGGTTTGAAGCGACGCTTCGGAGAAAAGTTCGCCGGTGTCGGGATGTACCCGGTGCCGATTCTGACCCGCGACATTCCGGGCTACCGCGTTTTCAAGCACACCGACAGCCTTTGGAAAGGGATCACGGTTCAACTTTACTTGCCGTCGGACAATTCAAACACGCACATCGGCACGATTTTTCACGAAGAATTGCCGCACGGGAGCAAACCGATAAGAACGCAAATGCCATTCGCGCCAAACACCGGCTATGCCTTCGCGGTCTGGAATGATACCTGGCATTCTGCGAAACCGGTCGGTCCGGAGGTGAAAACGCGCGACAGCATTCTTTTGACCTATTTCGTCGATCGCGGTCTGTGGAGAAATTTGCGGAACCGCGGGCGACGGATCGGTAACTTTTTGCTGAACGAGCTGCGCAGTCTAAAGCGCAACTGAGCTACGGTCGGGCGATAGTCAGTTTGCCTTCGGCCGGGGCGGCGACGGAATGGTCAAACGCGCGCTGAACATTTTCTTTCCGTCGGAGAGATCGATCGAGCCGTCCCCAATTTTGACGACGCGAAGAATAAGCGCGACCGACGCATTTGGCGCCTGCAAGGTAACGCTGTCGCCCTCGGTAACCGTTTGTCCATTGATGACGGCCAATCGCGGATGACCAAGCGCGATTGCGCTGACCCGAACCATGTCGGCGCTGAGTTGGACCACGATCGGCGCAGGGGTCGCCGCCGAACCGGGACTGTCGGCGAGACTTTGGGTTCGGGCCTTAATAAAGGTCGGAAAGGTGAGTCGCTGACCGCTCTTGTCCACGTGCCGGCCGAAAATAATTCCGCAAATTGAAAGAAGGACCGCGCCGATCATCGCTCCGATGAATTTCCAGCGCGCGTTACCCGACATCATTCCGGCGCCTTTGAGGACAGATGGCGAATCGGAAGACACCTCGGTAGAAGTGTTTTCCTGCGCATCCATCGAGTACAGCAATCGCTCGGGTGGAATCTGGCTCGGCACCAACTGCATAACGCCCGCAAGAGCATCGGACGGGCCATCCCCTCTCCAAGCCGCCCCATTTCAACGGATTATGGCGAGCTTGTCCCTGCTTCCGGCGTCAGATAACTTGCTTGCGCGTGAGAAATCTCCACCTCGCCTTAATGGCTGCTCTATTGATTGCGGTTACGCACTTCGATGCGATCGCCCAAGAGCGAAACTCGCCGCAGCCGCCCGCAGACACGAGCGGGCTTGATTTCCATCAGTTCGGGTTGCTCGCAGTCCAAGACGGCGGACGGCGCAAACCGATCGACACTTTTTCGCGTGAGACCCTGATTCGAGTTACCGGAAGATCGACATATACCGACAAAGCCGGACACAAATGGCAGACGAACGATTTCATTTTCTCGGCCGTGCTGGAAACGCACGATTGGCGGACGGAACCGATGGTGCTCGTCTCGTTAGGCCAATTGAAGGAAAGGCTCGGCCTCGATAAAACGGAGCGCCATTTTTCTTTTGAAAAATTGGTTGCTTTAACGGAATTACAGCGGCTCACGAACGAAGCCCACGCGTTGAAGCGCGCCGAGAAAACGCTCGATCGTGTCCAACAGGAGGCGCTCGCGGTCAGCGATCGGCTCGCGCTTCTGGCCAACGTGATGAATGGCAGCGCACTGTTGATTGTTCCAGCATCGAAAAGCGAAACCGACCCTTGGGTCATCCCCCCGGAGTTTTCCCGTTACTACAGCGAAACTCAGTTCGCGCCGGTCCAAATCGAACTGCAAACCATGGCCACGAGTTATGTGCAGGCTGATGGCTTCAATTTCAGTCGCGCCGCCAGCCGGCTTCGCGAAAGTTTGCGCGCCCTCAGCCCTTCCGTTTATCCACCAGAGCGACAACTGCGGCTGGAATATTTTTACAATCATTTCGAAGCGTTCTATCGCGCGATTTGGTTTTACGGACTCGCGTTCTTGGTTCTGCTGGTCGCGCACGCGCGTGGCGGCGGCCGTTTGCTCCGAATTGTCGGAGTATCGATTGCAGCCCTCGCCATTGCCTTTCACGCCAGCGGAATCGTAATGCGCTGCCTGATCGCTGGCCGGCCGCCGGTGACGAATATGTACGAGTCGATCATCTGGGTGTCGTTCGCAGTTTCATTTTTCGGGATGATCTTTTTCGCGCGCTACCGGACATCGGTTTATTTGCTCGCCGCGTTGCCGGTCACATTGATCGCGCTGTTATTAGTGCATCAAATGCCGATCGCGATGCCGTCAAACATCGATCCGCTGGTGCCAGTATTGCGCGACAATTTTTGGCTGACCGTGCATGTGTTGACGATCACGCTCAGTTACGCTGCGTTCGCGCTGGCCATGGGCTTCGGCCACATCTTGCTTTGGCGCTACGCCCGCAATCCAGCGGTCGCGCGGGCGGACGCGCCGATGCATTTCTGGCTTTATCGCGTCCTCCAGCTCGGCGTCTTGCTCCTCGCGGCCGGAACAATTCTTGGCGGGGTCTGGGCGAATTATTCCTGGGGCCGGTTCTGGGGCTGGGACCCAAAAGAAACCTGGGCGCTGATTGCGTTGCTTTGTTACCTGACGACTTTGCATGGACGACTGGCCGGGTGGTGGACTGAGTTTGGTCTGGTGGTGGCAAGCGTGGTTTGTTTCCTCGCCGTGCTGATGGCGTGGTACGGCGTCAACTTTGTCCTCGGCAAAGGCCTGCATTCCTACGGATTCGGGATCGGCGGGGAGACTTATGTCGCCATTGGCGTGGTTCTCGATCTCCTGTTCGTGGGATTCGCGATTTGGCGCTACCGATCAAGTAAGCGCATCGGCTCGAGCACGCCGGCGGAAGCGGTGGCCGTCTAATCGGAGTTATTTCCGCGGCAAACGCGCTTCGCAGATCTCGCAAAGCACGTGGAGAATGAACTTGTGCGCCTCCTGAATTCGCGCGGTCGAATCGCCTTTCACAAGAAGATCGACATCGGCAATGCCAGCCGCGGATCCGCCATCGCGGCCGAGAAGTGCGATTGTTTTTAATTTCCGATCGCGCGCTTCTTCGATCGCGCGCCGAATATTTTTCGATTTGCCGCTGGTGCTGATGGCAATCAGAACGTCACCGGAGCTTCCAAACGCGCGCACCTGCCGCGCGAAAATTTCCTCGAAGGCGTAATCGTTTCCAATAGCAGTGAGCAAGCTTCCGCCCTCCGACAGATTCATCGCTGGATACGGGCGGCGATCTTCCACAAAACGACACGCGAGCTCGGTGCAGAAATCCGCCGCATCCGCAGCGCTGCCGCCGTTGCCGCAAGCCAACGCCTTTTTGCCATTCATTAGGCAATCCACGATCAAGTCGGCTGTTTTTGTAATTTGCGGTTCACGATCGGCAATCGATTGCAACGTTGTCGTCGCGGCGCCGATCGCACTGTTTAGAATTTCAGATGGGCTGCGCATGGCAAAAAAGTCGTGCGCGGTAGAGGTTTCGAACCTCTGACCCCTACCGTGTCAAGGTAGTGCTCTACCACTGAGCTAACCGCGCATTAAATTGGGACGCAATTATGCGACGCGGCCACTGCCTTGGCAAGTGGACCAGGTAGATCTCGATCTTCGATTCCAACATTCCTCGAAGAGGAAAGTTTTAAGCCGCGAGCTTGACCGCTTCTTTATGGCCGAGAATGCGGACTGTCTCTTTCAATTGCTCAACCTTGAGCGGCTTCTTCAAAACCGTGATGGGTCCTTTCGACAGGATGCGGTCGAGCATCGCGCTGTCAGGATACCCGGTGATGATGATGATTGGACAACCGGGTTGATCTTCCTTGATCGCATCGTAAACGTCGTCGGCCGGACCATCCGGCAATTTGAGATCGAGAAAGACGAGATCGAATTTTTGTTTTTCAAGTGCGGCAAGGGCTTCTTTCACGGTTCCGACAACCACGCGGCTGAAACCGATTTTCCGGAGGAAGAGTTTGAAAAGGTTTTGCAGGCTTTCGTCGTCGTCGACCACGAGGACGGTCGGTTGGCCGGATTTTTCTTCCTTGAGAATGTCTTTATCGAGGGAGGATTTTTTAATCCGCCAGCGACCGCCGATTTGGATGGCAGGGAGCTGGCCACGCTGGACAAGATAATAAACGGTCGGCAACGGGATCCGGAGATACTTAGCCGTTTCCTTAACCGTTAGGAGGTTATGCATGTGGGAAAATCACCAATTCGCGGGAAAATGGGCAAGACATTTCGCTTGGCTGAGCATTATAAATTCTATAATCGATGTCAATCCTTTCTTTGGACCATTAGCCTAACGACCCGGTATTCCAGGGGGGCCGGGGCACTCGCGACTGGACAAGGCTGGGCCCGAGGGTGACTATTCGATTTTCGATGAGCGCCCTTTTCTTCAAGCGATTTCTGAAGCGCCCCTTTCAGATCGCGTCAATCATCCCCAGTTCCAAGGCGTTGGTCGAACGCGTGGCCGATAAAATTGATTTCGACCGGGCGCGCGTGATCGCGGAATACGGTCCCGGCGAAGGAGTGCATTCGCGCGAAATCGCGCGCCGGATGCGACTGGATTGTCAATTGCTTCTCTTCGAGCTCGACGCCGCTTTCTCACGCGATTTGCGGCGTCAGTTTAGGGAAGATCCGCGCGTGCATGTCATCAACGACAACGCCGCGCATCTGCCGTTGGAATTGCGCAAACGCGGTATCGACGCGTGCGACTATATCGTTTCCGGCATCCCCTTTAGTATTCTGCAGATCGACAAAAAGCGCGCTCTGCTTCAACAAACCTACGACGCGCTCGCGGCTGGCGGGCGGTTTATCATTTACCAGGTCACGAATGAGCTAAAGCAGCACGCCAAAATTTTCGATCGCGCGAAGTCCGAATATTTCCTGCAAAACATCCCGCCCATGTTCATCACGGTTTTTGAGAAATCGAACGGCCGCAACGGCGAATCGCATCTATCGTTTCAGGAAAGTCGAGCTTCCGCAAATAACGCATGACCGGCGGCCGGACCCGGATGGAAAAAGATTCGATGGGAGAAATGTCGCTCCCCGAGTCCGCTCTCTATGGCGCATCGACGCAGCGGGCAGTCCTGAATTTTCCCGTTAGCGGCTACCGTTTGTCCCGCGCGTTCATTCACGCGCTCGGCTTGATTAAATGGGCCGCTGCCCAAGCAAATCATGATCTAGGTTTACTCGACGCCGAGAAATCGGCCTTGATCGTGCAAGCAGCCGAAGAAGTGATCGACGGCAAATTAGACGACCATTTTCCACTCGACATCTTTCAGACCGGTTCGGGCACGAGCACCAACACGAACGCAAATGAAGTGATCGCCAACCGTTGCGCGCAATTGGCCGGCAAAAAGATCGGCTCCCGCGAGCTCGTGCATCCGAATGATCACGTCAACATGGGTCAGTCGAGCAACGACGTGATCCCATCGGCGATTCACATCAGCGCAGCCGAACAA
>Ga0209328_10000091_pt1 | contig 17079 bp, 16 predicted proteins | sample JacPinW_OM3H0_M1_FD_187954 | JGI IMG/M metagenome (GOLD analysis project Ga0209328, IMG submission 187954) | Forest soil microbial communities from Algoma, Ontario, Canada - Jack Pine, Ontario site 1_JW_OM3H0_M1 (SPAdes) (version 2) | ecosystem: Environmental > Terrestrial > Soil > Boreal... | reverse complement strand
TTTTTACAATAGCCGCGTTTTTCGATTGGAAGAACATCTCGAGCGACTCTGGGATTCAGCTCGCTCCATTTTGTTGGAAATACCGATGTCACAGCGCGCGATGACCGAAGCGTTGCTGGAGACGATCCGGCAAAATAATCTACGGGAAGGTTACATCCGACTGATCGTCACGCGCGGGGTTGGTAATCTTGGTTTAAATCCGGAGCAGTGCAAAACGCCGAGCGTGATCATTATCACCGCGCAAATCGCGCTTTATTCGGAAGCGGTTTATCGGAACGGACTGAGCGTGGTTACTTGCGCGACGCGTCGCACCAACCCGAGCGCGCTCAACCCCGCGGTCAAATCGCTCAATTATTTGAACAACGTGATGGCGCGGATTGAGGCGAACCTCGCCAATGCCGATGAAGCCCTGATGTTAAACGATGAGGGCAACGTAGCCGAGTGCACAGCGGACAACGTGTTCATCGTCAAGCGTGGCCAGATTTTCACACCGCCAATCACCGCCGGCGCCTTGCGTGGGATTACCCGTTCGGTCGTGTTCGAAATCGCCGCCGAGACGGGAATTAAGGTGACCGAGGCTGACATTACACGTCACGACGTCTTCATTGCGGACGAAGCTTTTCTCACGGGCACGGCTGCGGAAATTATTCCGGTGGTCAAAGCTGATGGTCGTCCGATTGGAACTGGCAAACCAGGGCCGATTACAGCGCGGATGATCGCGCGGTTTCGAGAAATGACGCGAGAGACAGGGACGCCGATTTATTCGTAAGATCGACATCGAACCATCGACATCGGCGCGAAAGGTGCTCGACAAACTCGCAGCTTGAATGTTTTAGCGTGTAACAGGTCTAAGGTGTAGAAATGTTGTGCGACGTTTGTAAATGTAATGATGCGACCGTCTTCCTGACTCAAATCATTGAGGGGAAGATGCAGAAGGTGAATCTCTGCGACGCGTGTTCGAAAGATAAAGGCGTCCAGGATCCGACTGGTTTTGCGCTGGCGGATTTGCTTCTCGGCATTGGCGCGGCGGAGGAAATTGAAAAGGGGAGCTCGACCCAACGCTGCCCGGTTTGCGGCTTTACTCAGATGGATTTCAAAAAAGCGGGCCGGCTCGGCTGCAGCACCTGTTACGCGACTTTCACCGAAGCGTTGACCGCGTTATTGAAGGCGATGCACAAAGGCACGGCGCACGTCGGCAAGGTGCCGCAGCGCGCGCATCGCGCGGGAGAGTTGAGCGATAAAATGCGCAATCTGAACGAGAGCCTGCAAAAAGCAGTGGCGGAAGAAAATTACGAGTCGGCCGCGTCTTTGCGCGACCAAATTAAACAACTCGAAGGCGAATTGGCGGGATAGCGCTGTGAAATTTTCAAATGTCATGTCGAACACCGGAGAATGGCTCCGTGGCGAGGGACCGCATCATCAAATCGTAGTCAGCAGCCGGGTCCGGCTCGCGCGCAACTTGCGCAACCGCGCTTTTCCCGGTTGGGCGAAGAAAGCCGAGCGCACTGCGATTCTTGAGCTGATCAAACCGCACCTAGAAAAACTTCCCGAAATGCAGGATTCGTTTTCAGAATTGCTGCAGGACCTTTCCGCGCTGGAGAAACAAGTGTTGGTCGAGCGGCATCTAATCAGTCGCGAGCATGCGGCCAAGAGCGCAGGCAGCGCCGTGATCATGAATCGTCGGCAAACGCTCAGCATCATGATCAACGAGGAAGATCATTTGCGGATGCAATCGATGCGCTCGGGGTTGCAACTAAAACAAGCTTTCAAACTTCTCGATAAGATCGACAGCGCTCTGGAGAACGAGCTCGAGTTCGCTTACGACCAGCGCCTTGGTTATCTGACCGCGTGCCCGACCAATGTCGGCACCGGCATGCGCGCGTCAGCGATGCTGCATTTGCCCGGCCTGGTCCTGAGCGAGCTGATCAATCAAGTGGTTCAAGCGGTGAGCAAAATCGGTCTGGCCGTGCGCGGTCTTTATGGCGAAGGGACTGAAGCGATGGGAAATCTCTTCCAAATTTCCAACCAGACCACCCTCGGCGAAAAAGAAGACGAGATCATTGCTCGACTTACCAAAGTGATAGAAACAATCATTGATAAGGAACACGACGCTCGGCAGGTCTTGATTCAAAAAAAATCGAACACGCTCTGGGACCAGATCGGTCGCGCCTATGGCGTTTTGACTTATGCGCATGCCATGAGCTCGAAAGAGGCGCTCAATTTGTTGTCCATCATCAAACTCGGGATCGATCTCAACGTCTTCCCGGAAGAGAAGCGGCTGCCGATCGATGAACTGTTCATGGATACGCAGCCGGCGCATCTCCAAAACAGCTCGCAGCAAAAACTCAACGCTGAGGAGCGCGACCATCTTCGCGCCCAAATTATCCGGGCGCGTTTGAAAGTGCTCCCCAAACCTGATATCAGTAAGCTGGCAAAGGACTCCGGCAACGGCTCGAGTCCGGCGTCATCAGAACAATGAACAATTTTACTCCTCGTGCCCAACAGGTCTTGCAGCTCGCTCGCAAAGAAGCCGACCGCTTCAATCACAATTATGTCGGCACCGAGCATCTGTTGCTTGGATTGATCAAGCTCGGCCAGGGCGTGGCAGTCAACGTTCTCCAAAAAATGGGACTCGATCTCGAAACCGTGCGCATGGAAGTCGAGAAGCAAGTTGGCTCCGGTCCGGAAACGAAAATCGTTGGCAACATTCCGTACACTCCGCGGGTGAAAAAGGTTTTAGCGCTCGCCGGCAAGGAAGCAAAAGCGCTCAATCATTCCTACGTCGGAACCGAACACATTCTGCTCGGTCTGCTCCGCGAAGGCGAAGGCGTCGCCGCACGGGTATTAAAGAGTCTCGAGATCGACATCGAGCGCACACGCAACGAGATCTTAAAAGAGCTGGATCCGAATTTCACGCCGTCGGAAACAGAAGAAGGCGAGCCGACTTCGAAAAAGGATGTCAAAACTCCCGCGCTGCGCGCGTTCGGCCGCGATCTGACTGAGCTGGCAAAAAAAGGCGAGCTTGATCCGGTCATTGGACGCCACAACGAAATCGAGCGCGTGATTCAAGTGCTTTGCCGGCGCACAAAAAATAATCCGGTCCTGATTGGTGAGGCCGGTGTCGGCAAAACCGCTATCGCGGAAGGTCTGGCGCAGGAAATTTCGAGCGGCAATGTCCCCGAGCTCTTGCGCGACAAGCGCGTCGTCACGCTCGATCTCGCCTTAATGGTCGCCGGCACAAAGTATCGCGGTCAATTCGAAGAGCGCATTAAAGCGGTGATGGATGAGATCCGCCGCTCCAAGAATGTCATTCTTTTTATCGACGAGCTGCACACGATTGTGGGGGCCGGTTCCGCCGAAGGCGCGATGGACGCATCGAACATCATCAAACCCGCGCTCAGTCGCGGCGAGTTACAATGTGTCGGTGCGACGACGATGAACGAGTATCGCAAATACATCGAGAAGGACGCTGCGCTCGAGCGTCGGTTCCAAACCGTGAAAGTTGATGCCCCGACCGTGGACGAAGCGATTGAGATTTTGAAAGGACTGCGTCCGAAGTACGAAGCGCATCACAAAGCCAAATTGACCGATGAAGCGCTTGAGACCGCTGTGAAATTTTCCGAGCGCTACATCACCGGCCGTTTTCTTCCGGATAAAGCAATCGACGTTATGGATGAGGCCGGGGCACGCGCGCGGATCAACTCCATGACGCGACCGCCGGACGTGAAGGAAATCGAGAAGGACATCGAACAGATTCGCCTGCAAAAAGAGGCCGCGATCAAGGCGCAGGATTTCGAAAAGGCGGCCGCACTGCGTGACAAGGAAAAGCAGACCAAGGAAAAACTCGATTCGATTTTGCAGAAGTGGCGTCAGGAGCGCGAAGAAAAAGAAGTGCTCGTGACCGCCGACGACATGATGCACATCATTTCAAAAGTGACCGGTGTTCCGCTCCAGCGGATGGAGCAGGCCGAGACCGAGAAGCTCTTGAAAATGGAAGAGGAGTTGAAAGGCAAAGTGATTGGTCAGGACGAAGCCGTCATCGCGGTCTCCAAAGCGTTGCGCCGCAGCCGGGCCGACCTCAAAGATCCGCGACGTCCGATTGGCTCGTTCATTTTCCTCGGACCGACCGGCGTCGGTAAAACGTTCCTCGCCCAGAAGCTCGCCGAATTCATGTTTGGCGACCGCGATGCGCTGATTCAGATCGACATGTCGGAGTACATGGAAAAATTCACCGCCTCGCGTCTGATCGGTTCGCCTCCGGGCTACGTGGGCTATGAGGAAGGCGGCCAACTTTCCGAAGCGGTGCGACGTCGTCCGTATTCGGTCGTGCTCTTCGACGAAATCGAGAAAGCGCATCCGGACGTGATGCATCTTCTCCTCCAGATTCTCGAAGAGGGCAAAATCACCGATTCGTTAGGCCGGAAGATCGATTTCCGAAACACGATCATCATCATGACGTCGAACGTTGGCGCCGAGCTGCTCAAGAAACAGACAACGATGGGCTTCGGCGCGCCGCGCGAAGGACACGATTACGATTCGATGCGGGAAAAAATCCTGGAAGAAACGAAACGCGTCTTTAAGCCGGAGTTTCTGAATCGTCTAGACGAGATCACTGTCTTCCACTCGCTCGAGAAGCCGCATCTCCTGCAGATTGTCGATCTTGAGGTGGAAAAAGTGAAGGTTCGCCTCAGAGCCAAGGAAGTAGAAATCATTCTCGACAACCTGGCGCACGAGTTTGTCATCGAAAAAGGCTACGATCCAAATTACGGCGCCCGGCCGATGCGGCGCGCGGTGGAGCGTTTTCTCGAAGATCCGCTCGCGGAGGAAATTCTGCGCGGCAACGTCAAGGCCGGCACCAAAGTTCAGGTCACCGCGAAAGATGGAAAGCTCGTTTTCCAATCCGACGCGCCGAAAAAGAAACTGGCCGAGCCGATCGCTGACTAGAACGTCGCGAGCTGCCGGTCCGTCGTCTGATTGATGTCGTCCCGGAACTGGTTCTTTGGACTAATCCTGGTCGTTGCGACTACGCTCGCCTATCAGCCGGCTTGGAACGGAAAACCGATCTGGGACGACGAAATTCATATCACGTCCGCCGAGCTGCGATCGGTGCACGGGCTCGCTCGGATTTGGACGGATCCTGCTGCGGCTCCGCAATACTATCCGCTTCTTCACACGGTTTTTTGGATCGAACATAAACTTTGGGGCGCGTGGCCTCTTCCCTACCACCTTCTCAACATTGCGCTGCATGCACTAACGGCCCTGCTGCTGTGGCGAATCCTTGAGCGGCTTCGACTTCCCGGCGCCTGGCTCGCTGCTGGGATCTTTGCGCTGCACCCAGTCTTGGTTGAATCCGTCGCCTGGATCTCGGAACTCAAGAATACTTTGTCAGGAGCGTTATGTGCGGGTTCGGTGCTCCTCTATCTGAAATACGATCAGGAGCGAAGACGCAGCGCTTATTTCATTGCGTTTGCGCTCTTCCTCGCCGGCGTGATGACCAAAACCGTCATCGTCACTTTACCGGCTGTGCTCTTGGTCATTTTCTGGTGGAAACGCGGAACATTGAGTTGGAAGCGAGACTTTGCACCGCTCATTCCTTTTTTTCTGGTCGGACTCGTGGCCGGTCTCGTCACGGTCTGGGTGGAACAAAAGTTCTGTGCCGAGAATGGTGAGACATTCGATTTTTCGTTGCTCGAGCGATTTCTGATCGCGGGACGCCTGTTCTGGTTTTATCTGGGCGAACTGTTATGGCCGCGCGATCTGACAATGATCTATCCGACTTGGAACGTCCGTCAGGATGTCTGGTGGCAATATCTTTTCCCCGTTGCCGCACTGATCTTGTTTCTCTGGTTGTGGATCATTCGCAAGAAATCGCGTGGTCCACTCGCCGCAGCGATCTGCTTTCTCCTGATGCTTTTCCCGGTGCTCGGTTTCTTCAATCTCTCCTACTTCATGTCTGGCCTTGGTCCGGCTCGTCACGACGCCATATTTCGCGCCGACCATTTCCAATACTTGGCCACGATTGCAATTATTGCTCCCGTTTCCAGCGGACTGGCTTGGTTAGGTGCACGGATCAAAGCAAGTATGCGTGCGGTTGTTTATGCGGGTTCCGTAGCGTTACTTCTTTTGCTGGCGAGCCTGACCTGGGCGCAGAGCACGATTTACCGCGATGCGGAGACTTGTTTTCGCGCGGTGATAGCGAAGAACCCGAATTCAGCGACTGCTCGAAGCAACCTCGGCAGCGCGCTTCTCAATAAAGGGTCGGTCGACGAAGCAATCGTTCAATTGAAACGCTCACTCGAAATTGATCCCGATTATCAATTTGGCCACTACAACCTCGCCGCTGCTCTACTCGAAAAAGGCGAACCAGAGGAAGCGATCTCGCATTTGCGGATCGTTCTGAAGATGAATCCCAATCATCCGAAAGCTTATTACACTCTCGGCAACGCGCTTTCGAAGAAAGGTGAGGTTGACGAAGCCACCGCTTCTTACAAACGCGCTCTTCAACTTCAGCCTGATTTTCCCGATGCCCACACCAATCTTGGCAATCTGTTGCTCGAGAAGGGCAAAATCGATGAGGCGTTGATGCAATATCGAGCGGCTCTGCAACTTCAACCCCAAGACGCCCGCGCGCACTACAACCTCGCCGTCGGTCTGGTGCACAAGGGCGAATCGGATTCGGCCATTGCCGAACTGCGAATCGCTCTAAAACTTGATCCTACGTATCCGGACGCGGAACCATTGCTCCATGATCTTCTCGCGCGGAAAACGCAGCCGTAAATCCTGGTTTCCTCGACCCAAACTTCCTCAAACCGCTCGTTCGTTAGTGCGCACGTCATCCCGAGCGGAGCGAGGGATCTCACACTCGGAGCCTTGATCACACAAGATAGTCAGAGTGGTCAACGAGCTTATGGGAGATCCCTCATCCCGCGATGGCGGGATTCGGAATGACAACGCGATGAAGTCACGCGCGCGGATGCGCTTCGGCGTACGCTTTCTTTAAGCGCTCGACCGTCACATGCGTGTAAATTTGAGTCGTCGAAAGACTGGCGTGGCCGAGCAACGCCTGCACACTGCGCAGGTCCGCGCCACGATCGAGCATGTGAGTGGCAAAACTGTGACGAAGTTTGTGCGGACTAATCGAAATCGGAATCGACGTGTGCCGCAAGTAACGTTTCAAGATCAACCAGATCGAGCGCGGCGAAATTCGTTTTCGGGATTTACTAATGAAGAGCGCGCCGGAATGCACGTTCGCGGCGGAGCGATATTTTGAAATCGCTTCCAGCGCAGGTGCGCCGATTGGGCAAACGCGCTCCTTACGACCTTTCCCTAAAACGCGCACCGACTCGGTGTAAAGATCGACATCTTCCACGTCGAGCTCGGCCAGTTCGCTCAAACGCAATCCGCTGCTGTAAAAAAGTTCCATGACTGCGACGTCGCGCAGCGGCATCCATTCCGGCGCGGCGCGTTGTTTGGCAATCTTCAATGGCGCAGCCAGCAATTCTTCGATTTGTTGCCTGGTCAGCACAAGCGGAAGCTTTTTTTCGACCTTTGGGAGTTGCAGTTGGCGCACGGGGTCGATTCGAAGTTTTTTTCGATCGGTCAGGAATTTGTAAAACGCGCGCAACGCTGAGAACTGCAAACGCACATAGGAACGCGCCTGAGCGCGCTTCATGATCGCGAAGAGATAATCGCGAAAATCGTCCGCCGTGCATTTCTTCCACGGCTTTTGATTTTGTCGGCGGAACGCGCCGAGGGCGTGCCGATAAGCCTTCAGCGTTCGCGGCGACGCATTTCGTTCGACCGCGAGATAACGCAAAAATTCTGCCGCGAGATTGTCTTTGTTCGAACCGCCAGCCCGGCTCGGACTCAAAATTGCGGCTCCGGTTTCTCGATCATGTAGCGGGTTTGGGCCGCTTCGTACCGGCCGCTCATCTGGGTTCTGAAAATCGGCGGCGGGTTGGTTGAGAGCACCTCGAAGTTTTTGAGGATAAACTCCGGATAGACCCGATTGCTCGCCGGCTCGTAAACCTTGTCGCCGCTGAAGTTCCCGTAAAGTTTGTACTCGTAATTGTTGTCCGAGCCGAACTTCAGCGCCGCGCGGTCGGGCGCGAGTTTTTGTTTTTCATTCAACATGACGAGCTGCGCCGTGCTCCAGGGCTGGTTCGGTCGCCGCACGTATCCCCAAAACTTGAAGTCCGGTTTAAAATAACGCCGGCCGATATAATAATCGCCCGCCGGCTCGGCTGCGATCCGTTGAGCCATCGCCACCTTCGCGTTTTGAATGCCTGTCGGCTCGGTTTGGCAACCGGCAAAAAAAAGAAGCGCGGCCGCGAAGAAAACGGGTTTTGCTCGCAAGATCGACATCTTCCAGGATCGACATCTACTCAGCTCTGCGACCCGCGCAATCGCGGGTTTCTTTTTGCATCAAACTGTGGCGCTCGTAATTTGAGGCCAGATGCTGGAATTGGAGGTTTACGCCGCAGGTCTTCGCGATCTGGACAAGATTCTGGAGCTCGATCATCAGCTCGCGGCCATTCCCGGCCTGCGTTACAAGGTCGATCGCAATCACCACTTGGTTTATCTCGAGTTCGACCAACCCGCGATCACCCTCCGCGAGATCCGCGCGATCTTTCGCGAGCTTGCGCTCGATCCGCGTTTTGTGGGCGCGATTCCGGCAGAGCTTCGGCCAAAAACAAAAACGCAGCCGCTGGGTGTCTAAACACAACAGCAATGTTCGCTCGATTCTTTAACGCGCTGGGACGATCGCTCATTCGGTTCATTCAGTATTTGGGCGAGGTGGTTTTCCTGGCCGTGGATACGTTCCACTCGCTTTTTACTCGTCGATTGCGCTGGAAATTATTTCTCAACCAAATTGTCGAGATCGGATTGCTCTCGCAGTTGGTGGTTGTCATCACGGGCGGATTCACCGGCGCAGTTTTTACCGCCCAGACCTATTTCCAATTTCACAAGATCGGAATGGGCTCGGCTGTTGGTGCCGTCGTGTCGGTCGCGATCCTCCGTGAGTTGGGACCCGTCTTGACCGCGTTAATGGTGACGGGTCGCGTCGGCGCAGCGATGTCGGCCGAGATCGGCACGATGAAAGTAACGGAACAAATCGACGCGTTACGCGCGCTTGCGGTTTATCCGACCGATTATCTGGTCGTGCCGCGCGCACTGGCCATGATGGTCTCGATGCCGTTGCTCGTGGCCGAATGCATCGCCGTTGGGATCGCGGTCGGGTACTTCGTCGCGATTTTCTTGCTCGAAGTAAATGGCACCTACTACATGGCGAACATGGTTCGTTGGACCCGAAGCCGGGACATCATCATGGGCCTCTCGAAGGCGTTTTGCTTCGGCATTTTGATCGTCTTCATCAGTTGCCACAAAGGATTGACTGCGCGCGAAGGCGCGGTTGGTGTCGGCCGCGCCACAACCGAAGCCGTCGTTAACGCTTCGCTCGCCGTTCTGATCAGCAATTTTTTCCTAACCATGTTGCTCAACATTATTTACCCCGCGGGCTATCAATGAGCGCGCAAGATCCACATAACGGCTCAATGATTGCCGTGCATGGGTTGGTGAAAACAATTGGCGCGCAGGAAATTTTGCGCGGTGTCGATCTCAACATCGCGCATGGTGAAACACTTGCGATTATCGGGCGCAGCGGCGGCGGCAAAAGCGTGCTGCTCAAGCATCTAATCGGTTTGATGCGACCCAACGCAGGCGAAATTTGGATTGAAGGGCAAAACATTATCGACATGAGCGAGCGGAACCTCGCGTCCATTCGCCAAAAGGTCGGCATTCTTTTTCAAGGCAGCGCGCTTTTCGATTCGATGACAGTGGCCGAGAACATTGCGTTTCCGTTACGCGAAGCGGGCGAGCGCGATCCCAAAGTTTTGAGTAAGCGCGTGACCGAAATGCTCGAGGTGATGGAACTGCAGGGACAGGAAGAAAAAATGCCGGTGAACTTGAGCGGAGGAATGAAAAAACGCGTCGGCCTCGCGCGCTCGATCATTCGTCAGCCATCGTGCATTCTCTATGACGAACCCACTTCCGGACTCGATCCTATCGTTTCCGATTCGATCAATCGTTTGATCCGCCGGCTGCAGCAGCGTCTTGGCGTCACCAGTATCGTTGTCACCCATGACATGAAAAACGCTTTTCATGTCGCCGACCGGATCGCGTATCTGCATGAAGGACAAATTTACTTTCAAGGGACGCCGGAAGAGGTCCGGCGATCTTCCGATCAACTTCTCCAGGATTTTCTGCTTGGTCGCTCGGACGAACAGTTGACCCCGAAAGCGTTCGGGGTGGAGAGTTGAAGGGCGAAATGAACCGGCACGAGCGAGGTTTGGAATTTAAAGTCGGCATCTTTGTGTTTGCCGGCCTGGCGATGTTGGGCGCGCTGGTAGTGCAATTCGGCAGGCTGGGGGAAGGCTTCAAAACCTACTACGCGCTCACCATCCGCTTCAGCGACGCCAGCGGCTTGTTGAAAGGTTCTGACGTTCTGCTCGCGGGTGCGCGCATCGGAAAGGTCTCTGGCGGGCCGCGTCTGGTCCGCGAAGGTAACGGCGTGGCAGTGCCGCTGAAGATTTATGATTACGTGAAAATTCCCGAGGGAAGCAAATTCACAGTTGGGAGTTCCGGTTTGCTTGGCGACCGTTTCGTCAGTGTTACAATGCCGCCAGGCGTTCCGACAAAATTTGTGCGACCAAATGCCTATCTCAATGGCACCCGCGAGACCGGCATTGACGATCTCACCCACGAAGGCGGTGCGCTGGTCGGCGATCTCCGTGGCGTCGTCCAAAAGATCGACACGACCGTGACGCGCTTGAACGATGACATGCTTTCTAAACAAACTGCCGAGAATTTGAAGTCGAGCGTGGCGCACTTGAACGAAGCGACGAGTGCCTTTGCCGAATCTGCGAAGAAACTTGGCCCAGTTGTCGACAAAGCCGATTCGGCGATGGACTCAACCAAGAAAGCGGCCGACGATCTGCAGAAAGTGATGAGTTCCGCCACACAAGGAAAAGGATTGCTCGCCGCGCTGCTCACGAATCAGGAACTGGCCAATAATTTGCGCGCGCTCGTAAGCAATTTGCGCGCGCACGGCGTCCTGTTTTATCGCGACAGCGCCGCGAAGATCGACAGCAACGCTACGCCGCCGCCTAAACCGCGCGCACAAACCGGAGGACGCTGATGACGCCGCTGCTGACGATTAATTTGCTCCGTGTTCTGTTCATCACGTTTTGCGCAGTGATTGGCGCAAACATTTCCTCAGCATTGATCGGGAATCTTTGGCCTGGCTTGGTCCTCGGATTGATCGTCGGTTTGATCGTGGTGCTGGTCGACCGCCTGCTCAAAGGTGTTTCGCTGCGCCTTTTTTCCTCAGCTACATTCGGACTCTTGCTCGGATTGATCTTCGCGAACCTGCTGATGGCTTCCGATGTTTTGCGTTATCAATCCGAGATGATGCAGTGGTCGATCCGACTCATCGTTTACGCGGTCTTCGGCTATCTCGGGATGATGTTGGCAATGCGAAGCAGCCGCGACGAATTTTCGCTTATCATTCCGTATGTGCGCTTCGCCCGCGAAACGACTCAGCACGAGCCGCTCGTAGTCGATACCAACGTCATCATCGACGGCCGCATCGCCGATCTTTGCGCGACTGGATTTCTCAGCCGCTCCCTGATCGTGCCGCGATTTATTTTGGATGAATTGCAATTGCTGGCGGACTCTCACGAGCCGACGAAACGCGAACGTGGCCGGCGCGGCCTGGAAATTTTGAATCAACTCCAGCGTTCGGGCGACGTGGAGCTGACGATTCATGACAGTACCGGCGAAGATGTCGATGTTGGAACGGATGCGCGTCTGGTGCGGATTGCCAAAGTCTTGAAAGCGCGCCTGCTCACGAACGATCACGCGCTCGCGCAAGTTGCGCGGTTGCAAGGCGTGGGTGTGCTCAACTTGTCCGACCTCACGCGCGCACTTCGGCCGACCGTTGTCGCTGGCGACGAAATCGATCTGCATTTGGTCAAGGAAGGCCGCGAGCCGCACCAGGCCGTCGGTTATTTGTCGGATGGAACGATGATCGTGGTCAATCACGCGCGCGCGCATGTCGGCAAAACCCGGACTGTTGTCGTCGGCGGCGCGCTCCAAACCGCGGCCGGTCGCCTCATTTTCGCCGAACTGAAGAACGGCGCCACGCAGGCGTCGGTTTCGCGCGAACCGATTTGAAGCGCTTTTAGCGCTAATTTTCCTCCCATGCTGACGGTCCGGACCTACTCCAATCCGACGACGGCCGGATTAGCGAAATCGCTTCTCGATAACTATGAAATTCCTTGCGCACTTCTGCACGAGAACGCGAATCTCCTTTATCCATTTGCGATGCCGAGTCGTTTATTGGTTGACGACGATCAGGCCGATCGAGCAGTGCAGATACTGAATGGAAATTTGGAAGAGGCGGCAGAGATCGAGACGGGCGAAACGGCTAATGAAATCTCGGTCGGTCGTGAAACTGCACGCGAAATTGCTAATCGCAACCCGTGGGAGCTTCTCGTGCTCGCCTTCTATTTATTAGTGCCAGCAATTTGTGTGTTAAGAACGAAATTCCCATCGCTGGCGACGGGCTCGCGAGCTCGCTATTTCATCGCTCGCGCCACTGTAACACAGTTCCTCAGTTGGCTCCTCGTTTTGTTCGCGGTGGCTTTAGTCGTGTTCTATTTTCTGGTCCGTCACTCATCGCTGAAATCATCGAGTGAGCAGTGAGGAGGCTGCGCCGAATAAACTCGACGCGGTTTCACGTTTCCTGAGAGAAATCGGCTCATGAAACTTCGGCATCTCTATCTCGCGTTTTGTTTGATTGGGCTAGTTCTGCCTTACTCGCAACTCGTTCCCTGGATCATGGAGCATCACGCGTTGAATATGCCGTTGTTCATTCGCGATCTTTTCGCGAATCGCATAAGCGCGTTCTTCGCGTTTGACGTTATTGTCTCGGCGGTTGTTCTCATTTGGTTTATCCAAGTCGAAGGCAGGCGTCTGGGAATGCGCCTTCTCTGGCTGCCGATTGTCGGCGTCTTATTGGTGGGCGTTTCGCTTGGATTGCCGCTCTTCCTTTATTTGCGACAACTCCAGCTCGATCGAACAGCTGGGCAATTGTGAAATCTTGGCGATCGATGAAAGCAAATGATTTTCGTACGCTTGCTCTCAGTTTTCCTGAAGCAATTGAATCGGCGCACATGGATCATCCCGATTTCCGGGTGCGCGGGAAGATTTCGCGACGCTCGGCTACCCCGATAAAGATTCGGGAGTGGTGAAATTAACTCCCAACGAACAAAGAGACTTCGTTCGAAGGGATCCGAATGTTTTCCAACCGGTGAAAGGCGCCTGGGGCCGACGCGGAAACACAAGCGTGCAGCTGTCCACGGCCAAGATCGAGAACGTCCGCGAAGCACTTGGCGCTGCTTGGCGCAACACTGCACCGAAACGGCTCGGGAAAACGTTAGCGTAGGCCGACTGCCGCCCGGACGCGGTTCATGACATCATCGGCGATTTCGTTGGCGCGTTTGGCGCCGCGAACGAGAACGTTGTCGATGTACAATTTGTCGGCCAGGATTTCTTCACGACGTTTCCGCATTGGCAAGAAATATTCCCACAGCTTTTCGAACAGTTGTTTTTTGAAATCGCCGTAGCCGGTGCCGCCTTTTTTGAATCTCGCGTGCATTTCTTCGAGTTCGCTCTTAGAAGCAAAGAGCGAATACAACTGAGTGATTGTCGATCTTAACGGATCTTTTGGCGCCTCGACCGGCGTGGAATCGGTCACGATGCTCATCACGCGTTTCCGCGTCTCTTTTTCTTCGCCGAAGATGTCGATGGTGTTGCCGTAGCTCTTGCTCATCTTCTGGCCGTCGAGTCCTGGCACAGCTTCGGTTGCAGCCTGAATGCGCGGCTCGGGCAGCTTGAATATCTGTCCGAACTGCTCATTCATTTTGCCGGCGAGATCGCGTGTCATTTCAATGTGCTGCTTTTGGTCTTTCCCGACCGGCACAACATCGCTGTCGTAAATCAAAATATCGGCGGCCATGAGCACGGGATAGCTGAACAATCCGACCGTCGGCGACATCCCGCGCGCGAGTTTGTCTTTATAAGAGTGGGCGCGCTCGAGCAATCCCATCGGAGCAATTGTCGACAAAATCCAGGTTAACTCCGTCACTTGCGGTACATCGCTCTGTTTGAAGAGGGCCGCGCGCTCGGGGTCGAGACCGGCGGCGAGAAAATCGAGCGCGATGCGGCGGACGTTCTTGCGGAGATCCTCCGGGTCGCGCACACTGGTGAGCGCGTGATAATCGGCGATGAAATAAAATGCCTCACCTTCGTTTTGCAGTGCGATCGCCTGCCGCATCATGCCGAAATAATTGCCGATGTGCAGAACGCCGGTTGGTTGGATGCCGGATAAAATGCGCATGTGATGGCTCCAAGGTTGAACGTTCATATCCAACGTTCAACGTTGAAGTTCAAAATCGCTCTGGCCAACTTATTGCTTAGGAACTAGATAACCCGTCGAATGGCCGAGAAAAAATCCAAGCCTGTTTCCGTTGTCACCGGCGGCGCGGGCTTTCTTGGATCGCATCTGACCGACCGATTGCTGGCAGAAGGTCATCGCGTCATCGCGATCGACAATTTGATTACGGGCAACACGGCGAACATTGGGCATCTGGCCGGAAACGAGAACTACAAGTTCATCAAGCACAACGTTTCCAATTTCATTTTCGTGCCGGATGAAAAGCTCGATTACGTCTTTCATTTCGCGTCGCCGGCCAGCCCGATCGATTATCTTGAACTGCCGATCCCAACTTTGAAAGTCGGCGCGCTCGGCACGCACAACACGCTCGGTCTGGCCAAGGACAAAAAGGCGACGTTCATCCTGGCATCGACATCGGAGTGCTACGGCGATCCGCTGGTGCATCCGCAAAAGGAAGATTACTGGGGTAACGTCAACCCGATCGGGCCGCGCGGCGTTTATGATGAAGCCAAGCGTTTCGCCGAAGCGATGACGATGGCGTATCACCGCTACCACAAGGTCGACACCAGGATTGTGCGCATCTTTAACACTTACGGTCCGCGAATGCGGTTGCGCGACGGGCGGGTGGTGCCGGCGTTTATCGGCCAGGCGTTAAATGGCAAGCCGCTTACCGTCTTTGGCGACGGCTCGCAGACCCGCTCGTTCTGTTATGTGTCGGATTTGATCGACGGAATTTTCAAGCTCGCGATGAGCGATTTTCACGAGCCGGTCAACATCGGCAATCCGCGCGAGATGACGATCAAGCAATTCGCAGAGGAGATTATTCGGATCACCGGCGCAAGATCGACAATCGACTATAAACCGCTGCCGGTGGACGACCCGAAAGTGCGACAGCCGGACATCTCGCGCGCGAAAAAAGTTCTGGGGTGGGAACCAAAAGTTCAGTTCGAAGAAGGAATCAAGAAGACGATTGAATATTTCCGGAATGCGTTAAAGGGTGCTGGCTCGAACTGAATCAAGCCCGCCGTGAGCGCCCGATGCTTTCTTGTTTGCGGTACCCTCCTTTTGTTGCTCGCGAACGGGGCGAATGCCGCGAGGTACCAGCTGGCGAAAGACGGACAAACCCTCGTTTGGAATAATCTGCGTGGCGTGGCTCAGGAGGTAACCTGGTCAGGGCTTCGGGACGTAAATGGATATGCGACCGGAGAAGGCACCTTGATCTGGTATCGACTCGGAAAGTTCGTGAACAGCTATACCGGCCGAATGGTCCAAGGAAAGTTTGAGGGGCCGGTAATTCGGGAACAGGGCCAAACAAGATTGCAGACGACCTTCGTGAACGGAGAGAAAGCTGGCGATTGGTCGGAGCCGGGATCAACTGTAAGTCGTACTCCAGGTCCTGCATCTAAGGAAAAATCCAGCAAGGCAGCTGAAACCGAACCCACCGAGGAACCGTTAGCCGCGCCGCCCTCACCATCACCATCGCCATCGCCCACGCCCATAGCAACACCAACACCACTGCCAACGCTATCGTCATCGCCAACCCGATCGCCGACTCCGATATCGACATCAACACCAAGGCCAACAGCGACATCAACACCGAGACCGACACCAACGGCTAAACAAACATCGACCTCAACGCCCACACCGATAACAACACCATTACGACGCTCGATGCCGTCGCCCGTTGAACAACCAGCCAAGAAAGATTTTCGTCTGGATGATGTTGTTGAAGGGCGAGTCCACGAGTCTCTCCAGTTAGGCACTCCACCCTCCTCTTTACCAAGTCCCGTTAAAACAGTGCCGTGGCCATTGCCATCGTTGCCAACTGCGCAGAGCGCATCGCCAGCCGCCAGTCCACCGGGAGTCGATCCGACCCAAAAGCATCGGATGATCGAAGAACTCAGAAAAGAGACAGAATCCGTTCTTGCTCAAGTGCGCGGCGCGACTGGGAATTTCCGCGAGATCGATCGGCTTGAAGCCGTGCAAAATTTACCAGCGACTGTTTCAGCCAACGTTACTGTCCTGGACGCTCGAGCACGCGATTTTCGCTTGAAGGTGGGACACGAAGTAGCGGCTTACGAATGCCTGGCCGAAATCGAAGCAGTCGAAGCGCTTGTTCTGGTCGATGAAATTACGCGCGACATAGGCGCCAAGGATACGCCCGCTGCGCGTAAGAAATTATCGGGTTTTCTCAAGCGCTATCATGAACCGACTGCTGATAATCAGAAACAATTATCGCGCTATCTGAATTCAGTGTTGTCGTTATGCAATCGATTGAAGGACGAGGCCGCGACGCATTTGCAGCAAGCCCAATCGCTCGGCTCAGCCGGAAAAGCAGGCGAAGCACTCCGCGAATATCAGGAAATTTATCGGATCTACCCAAATCCGATTACGGCGGAAAAGATCCGGCAACTCGAAGGCAAACCACGCTAGTCTCCACCCCTGACTCGAAATTGAGATAAGACAATCGAATATTCGACAATCGTTGAAGGGAGGAGAACATCATTACCGATGTATGAACGTCGAAATCATCCGTTACTGAGCCGCGCGAAATTCGCCCG
>Ga0209328_10000090_pt1 | contig 17164 bp, 17 predicted proteins | sample JacPinW_OM3H0_M1_FD_187954 | JGI IMG/M metagenome (GOLD analysis project Ga0209328, IMG submission 187954) | Forest soil microbial communities from Algoma, Ontario, Canada - Jack Pine, Ontario site 1_JW_OM3H0_M1 (SPAdes) (version 2) | ecosystem: Environmental > Terrestrial > Soil > Boreal... | reverse complement strand
TGATCTTCGCGTCGGGTAGCGCCTTCATCCAGCCATTGGTATAGCCGATGACGGCGTCTTTGCCCTCGAGGCGGACGTCGCCGGGGGCACTGAAGCGGGCGTTCGGCGCGATCAGGGACCGAAGCGCGGTCTCATCGTGACTGTTGAACGCCTGGTTGTACTTGGCGGCAAGTACCTTGGGATCGGTGACGATGGTAGGCATAGCGATTCCTTTGGAATCCTTCTAAGAACTCTTGGCCCAGCCACCCGGCGGACCTCATGCGGGGGACCTGACGGCCCTAGCCCTCAACTAGTGGGGGCATAATTCCTATATACCCATGGCCAAGCGATGTCACCCCGTGTGGCAACCCAGGGTCCGGGTCAGGCGGGAGCGTAGAAGACCCTGACCGAATCAGGAAGCGATGCCACAAGATCATCGGGAAGCACGGGCACGGATCGCGAGCGGCTCCAGGTCTCAGAGATAAATTCGTCGACCCACTGTCGTGCCAGTTGCATCACCGCGGTTAGTGGCATCCCGGCCAATTGAAGAAGCTCCTGGCGCTCGAGGAGGAAAGCCTCGAATTCCTCCAGGTAGCGCCGTCCTCGTTCGCGCATGAGGGCCAGAATCTTCGTGGCGTCACCATTTGATTGGGTGGCCTGCGCATGCCGACCCTTAAGGGAGGCCAGATCGTCGACCAAGCCTTGCGCCAGCGGCATGATCTGTGTCCGCAGCCTCTGGATGTTGCGAATCCGTTCCGGACCGATCCTCTGGACCCATTCCTGACGGCCCTTCGCGTCGCCCAGCTGGCAGGCGCCGTAGTAGTGGCCAGGTTCGCCCGGAATCTGCTTCGTCTCCATGTGCCGGCACGACCAAATCGTGCGGAGCGGCCGGTCATTTGAGTCGACCACGATGGCATGCCGCGTCTGGTACGTCGGACACTCATTGAAGTCGGCTGTAAACGGCTTCGGATACGGACACGCGTCGTTAGGTCGTACAGTCATTGCCGCCCCTCACAAGTTATGCAATACTTCCTCATTGCCTTCGAGAAGCACAGCATAGGATAGCCTCAGGGCTTTGGCAAGAGGGGAATACAGATGTGCTAGAGGGAAACATGTGCACAAGTGTTGCAGAAGTGCCTCCGCGACCTTCATACTAATGAGCCGTGGGTGCCGGTGGCGAACAGCCCGTCTACAGCATCGGTGCGGTGGCCCAGATGCTGGAGGTTCCGGCGTCGACCCTTCGGGCCTGGGAAGAGCGCTACGGGGTGATCATCCCGCACCGGAGCGGTGGCTCGCAGCGGCTCTACTCCCGTAACCAGCTAGAGCTGCTCCGATTCATCAAGCGGCAGCTCGAGTCCGGGATGAGCGCGGCCGACGCGCACCGCGTGCTCAGCCAGGAATTGGCATCCGGCCGGCTTCCTTCAGACGGCGACGGCGAGAAGGAGGAGCTTCGTCCCCTGGTGTTGATTGCCGAGCGCGACCCGTACGGGGCTGAGCTCTCGGAGTACTTTCTGCGGACGGAGGGTTACGAGGTGGCGACTGCGCTCGATGCCATTCAGGCCCGGCTGCAGTTCGAAGAGCGCTCGCCCGACCTGGTAGTGCTCGACCTCTTGATCTCGGGTGGCGCCGGATTTCGCTTGTGTCGCGAATTCACGGCGAGGGTCGGCACCCGGGTCCTGGCCATCTCAGCCCTGGATAGCGCCGACGAGGCTCTGCAGGCTGGGGCGAGCGCGTTCCTCAGCAAGCCGATCGAGCCGCTCCGACTCATCTCGACGGTGCGCGACCTGCTGGGCACGAGTGCGCTGGCCCGATCGGTCAGCCGGGCCAGGGTGACGTGACCGAGCGCCTTTCCAGCGGCGAGGCACGGCTCGACGGCATCCTCCACGGCGGACTGCCCGCGAACGCGATCAACCTGATCATCGGGGCCCCGGGTTCCGGCAAGACCATCCTGGTCGAGCAATACGTCTTCCGCAACGCCACGGTCGAGCGGCCGGCGTTGTATCTCTCCACGGTATCGGAGCCCTTCGACAAGGTCATCCGGTATGGACAGTCGCTCACATTCTTCGATGCGAAGGCAATAGGCAAACGCGTGCTCTACGAAGACTTGGGAGATGTCCTATCGGATCACGGTCTGGCCGGGGTGCTGACGCGGATCGACGACCTGATCAAGGAGCATCACCCGGGCCTGGTGGCGATCGACAGCTTCAAGGCGCTCCACGCGTTTGCGGCCGATCAGGGCGAGTTCCGCCGCTTTCTCCACGACCTAGCCGGTCGGCTGACGGCGCTGGCCGCGTCGTCGTTCTGGGTTGGCGAGTATGACGCCTCCGACTCGACGAGCGCCCCGGAGTTCGCGGTAGCCGACGCGATCATCGCACTCGGTACGGCGCGGACGGCAGAACGGCAGACTCGAATTTTGCAGATTCTCAAACTGCGGGGTAGCGGTTTCGCCGCTGGGGAGCACGCCTACCGCATCAGCTCATCCGGCCTGCATGTCTTTCCTCGGCTGGCCGATTCACTCGATGGCTCGGACTACGCGCTGAGCCCGGAGCGGCAGTCGACGGGCGTCGACGCGCTCGACGAACTCCTCGGGGACGGTTACTGGGCGGGTTCGACGACCCTCGTGTGCGGCCCGTCCGGCGTTGGCAAGACGCTCGTGAGCCTGCACTTCATCTTCCGGGGCGCCGAACACGGCGAGCCCGGTGTGATCGCGACGCTCCAGGAAAATCGAACGCAGCTGTCCCGCATTGTCGAGGGATTCGGCTGGTCCCTCGACAACAAAGACGTCCACCTCATGGCACGGTCTCCCGTCGATGTCTACATTGACGAATGGGTCTATGAGCTTCTCGAGCTGATCGAGAAGACCGGCGCGAAGCGCGTCCTGATTGACAGCCTTGCGGATCTCTTCTTCACCATCGGGGATCCCATCAGATTTCGAGAATGGATGTACTCGTTAACGCAACGCCTGGTTCGAAAAGGAGTCAGCCTGTTCATGACCCTCGAGGTGCCCGACCTTTTCGAGGTGATGCGCATCTCGGAGCAGGGTATGTCCCACCTATCCGATAACGTCCTGCTGCTCCAGTACATCCGGACCGACTCGCGCATCACGCGTGCGCTGACCGTCCTCAAGACCCGAGCCAGTCACCACGAACCCGAGATCAGGGCCTATGAGATCTCGAAGGAAGGCATTGTGCTGGGCCCCCCGCTGGCCCACCTCGTGGGCGCTCCAGCCTAATCAGCGAGGCGCGGCGCGGTGCCGTTGTGCCAGGACTTCGAGCACGTTGGCGACGCTGAGGCCACGCTCCCGCAGCAGCACGCTCGTGTGAAACCAGAGGTCGGCCACTTCGTTGGTGAGCGCCTCGTCGCCTTCTTGAGTGCCGGCGAGCAGGACTTCGATCGACTCCTCTCCCACCTTGCGGAGGATCGCCGCCCGTCCGCCGTCGAACAGTTTCGCGGAGTAGGACCCGGGCGGTCGATGCGCTTCTCGGTCGCGTAGCGTCGCATCGAGCTGGTCAAGGATCGTGGCCGGGTCGGCAAAGCACGACCGCTGCCCCGTGTGGCAAGCCGGTCCCGCGGGATGAACCGAGAGGAGGAGCGCGTCGGCATCGCAGTCGGCCTGGATTTCCTCGACGTGCAGCACATTGCCCGACGTCGCTCCTTTGTGCCATAGCGCTTGCCGGCTGCGGCTCCAGAAGTGCGCCTCGCCACTGTCGACCGTGCGGGTCAGCGCCTCCCGGTCCATGTACGCCACCATCAAGACGGTGCCGGTCGCTCCATCCTGGGCGACGGCGACGATCAAGCCACGCTCGTCGAACGTCAGGCTGCCGACGTCAGGCGCGTTCAAATCCGCACCGGGATGCCATGGTCGGCCAGGTATGCCTTGGTTTGAGGGATGGGGAACGCCCCGCTGTGGAAGATGGAGGCCGCCAGCGCAGCATCGGCCTTCCCTTCGTTGAACACCGCGACCAGGTCTTTCGGGTGACCGGCGCCGCCTGAGGCGATCACCGGGATCTGCACGGCGTCGGCCACCGCGCGGGTGAGCTCGAGGTCGTAACCCGCCCGGGTGCCATCCGCGTCGATGCTGGTCAGCAGAATCTCACCGGCGCCTCGACGCTGGGCCTCGATCGCCCAGCCGACCGCGTCGAGCTCCGTCGGCGTCCTCCCTCCGTGGGTGAAGACCATCCAGCGATCCTGGGAGACGCGTTTCGCGTCGATCGCCACCACGATGCATTGCGAGCCGAAGGCGCGCGCGCCCTCGGTGATCAGCTCCGGTCGCTGCAGCGCCGCCGTCTGGATCGAGACTTTGTCCGCGCCCGCGCGCAGCAGGGTCCGGATCTCATCCACATCGTGGATGCCCCCGCCAACGGTCAGGGGAATGAAGACCTCGTGAGCCGTCCGCTCGACGAGCCCGACCAGCGTCGCCCGGCCTTCGGGTGTCGCGTCGATGTCGAGGAAGGTGAGCTCATCGGCGCCGTCCTCGGAATATTTCCGGGCGAAGGCGACAGGGTCTCCCTGGTCTCGCAGTTGCTCGAAATGCGTTCCCTTCACGACTCGCCCGCGGGCGGTGTCGAGGCAGGGGATGATCCGCTTGAGCAACATGTGAAATGCGGCTAGGCCGCGGCCTCGGCATCCGCGAAGCGCAGGAACTTCTCGAGGAGGCGCAAGCCGGCGGTGCCGCTTCGTTCGGGATGGAACTGCACACCCACCAGTCCCTGGCGAGCGATCGCACTGACGAAGGGAACGCCGTGCGTGGTCTCGGCGGCGGTGACCGCGGGATAGCGAGGCACGACAACATAGGAGTGCACGAAGTAGAAGGCCTCGCCCTCCATCCCTTCCAGCACCGGATGCGGACGGACGCGATCGGTGGTGTTCCAGCCGACGTGGGGCAGCTTCTCCTGCGTTTTCATCAGCTCCACGGTGCCGGGAAAGATCCCCAGGCAGGCGGCACCGTCCTCGGCGCTCCAGTCGAAGAGCAGCTGCATCCCCAGGCAGATCCCAAGGAATGGGACGCCGTTGCGAATGGCGGTAATGACGGCCTGGTCAAGGCCGCGCTCCCGCAGGTTGGCCATTGCCGGCGCCGCCGCGCCAACCCCGGGAAAGATGATGGCCCGCGCGTGGGCCAGGTCCCCGGGGGCCGAGGCGATGGTGCAGGTCGCGTCGAGGCGCGCCAGGGCATTCTCCACACTGCGCAGGTTGCCGGCACCGTAGTCGATGAGCGCGATCATTTCGTGCTCGGGCTTCGGCCATGCAGCGCCGGATCCACCGCGCATGCCTGGCGCAGCGAGCGGGCGAGGGCTTTGAAGGTCGCCTCGGCCAGATGGTGGTCGTCGCGCCCCGAGGCGATCACATGCAGCGTCATACCGCCACGGAGCGCAAAGGTCTCGAGGAAATGGGGGACCAGGGTTGCCGGCAACGAGCCGATCACGACGCCGCGGAGCGGCACGTCGATCATCGCGTAGCCTCGGCCACCGCAGTCGACGGCGACGGTCGCGCGGCTCTCATCGAGCGGCACGACGGCGTCGCCGAAGCGCGCGATGCCCGATCGATCGCCGAGCGCTTCCGCCAGCACTTCTCCCAGGACGATGGCCACATCCTCAACGGTGTGATGCGCGTCGACCTCCAGGTCGCCGCGTGCGTTCACGTCCAGGTCGAACCGGGCATGTACCGCCAACGCGCGCAGCAAGTGGTCGAGAAATGGGACGCCCGTGGCGATATCCGAAGTGCCGTCTCCGTCGAGGTTGAGGCGCACCGACACGTTGGTCTCCTTCGTCTGCCGCTGTTTTGCGGCGGTGCGATCAGCCGGCATGCGCTCTCCATTCGGACAGCCCGTCGACCAGGCGAGCGTTCTCCTGCGCGGTCCGCACCGTGATCCGAATGAATCCGGCGAGCGGTGACCCCTTGGGAAACGTCCGCACCACCAGCCCGCGACGCAGGAGCCATGACGCAGCCCCGTCGCCCGTGTGGACCAGGAGGAAGTTCGCCGCTGAGGGATGCACCGGGAGGTCTAGACCTGTGATCTCGCGAGACAGCGTGTCGCGGCTCGCGACGATGCGGGAAACGCGCTCGCGCATCCCGTCGAGGTCGCGCAATGCCTGGACGCCGAGCGCTTCCGAGATGACACTGATGCTCCCCGGCGGGCGGACCCGGCGTAGTGCGGCGCCGATCCGGGGCCCCGCGAGGGCGTACCCGACCCGAACACCCGCCAGCCCGAACGCCTTGCTCAGGGTGCGGACCACCACCAGGTTGGGAAAGCGCGCGACCAGCCCCGCGGCTGTGACGGCCGAAAACTCGAAGTAGGCCTCGTCGACGGCGACCACGCCGGGCGACGCCTCGGCGAGCCGCTCAATGAAGGCGACCGGCAGCAGCTCTCCCGTGGGATTGTTCGGGTTGCACAACCAGGTGAGGCGGGCGTGACGTGACCGTTGCACGAATCGGTCCTGGTCGAGGTCTAGCCCTACCCCGGGGATCGCATCGACGCGACCGCCGGCCATCTCGCTGACGATCCGAAACATGGCATAGGTGGGGCGCGTGAGAACGACCGGATCACCCGCGCCGACATAGGCTTTTGCCAGCAGATCGAGGATCTCATCGGCACCCGCGCCAACGGTGATCGTCTCCGCCGCGGCCCCGGTGTACGCCGCCAGCGCGCCGCTGAGCATCGTGTAGCTGGTGTCGGGGTATTCGTTGAGTGCCAGCACTCCGAGCTCGTTCAGGGACGCGCCTGGCCAGGGCGACGTGTTGGTGTCGAAGCGCACCACGTCACCCTCGGGCACGCCGGCCTCGCTCGCGATGCGCGCGCTCGGCGGCTCCCATTCGTATGGCTGCATTTCGAGGATTGCTCCGCGGGGCCGTGGACCGTCGGGTCCCGTGAAGACGGCGGAGCCGCTCCGCCGGGCGCGAATGGATTGCGCATGGGCGGTGAGCTGCTCAGCCCCGGCGATCGCGTCGATGACGGGCTCGAGCTGGGCGAGGCCGGACCGGTCCAGCGACTGGATCTGCAGCGTTCGACCGAACGCGTCGACGCCAAGGGCGCTAAAGGAGCGGCTCGCTCCGCCCGTTGGGAGCACATGGTTGGCCCCGGTCGCATAATCGCCCGCCGCCGCGGGGGCAAACGGTCCGAGAAACACGGATCCGGCGGCCGAGATGCCAGCCAGCCATCGCTCGGGCTCGGCGCACGCGAGGGTCAGGTGCTCCGCCGCGAAGTCATTCGCGAAGGCAACCGCCGCTGCCAGGTCCGTCGCGGTCAGCACTCGGACCTGGTCGGCAAGGTCGCCGTCCACCAGGTCGCGCACATGAGCGGCGATCGCTGCGTCGGTGCTGACCAGGACGCCGCGTGCGTCGGGCGCGTGTTCCGCCTGGGCTCGCAGGTCCGCCGCGATCCATGCAGCGGGCACCGACCCATCGGTCAGGATCAGGATCTCGGACGGTCCCGCCGGCATGTCGACCGCCGCCTCACCGAACACCGCCAGCTTGGCCGCCGTGACGTAGGCATTGCCGGGCCCAAAGATCTTGTCGACGCGGCGAATGGACTCGGTGCCGTAGGCCATGGCCGCGATCGCCTGGGCGCCTCCGACGGCGTGGACCTCGGTCACGCCCGCGATTCCGGCGGCAGCCAGGATCACGGCGGCAACCTGTCCATCACGCTGCGGGGGCGAGCACATGACGATCTCCCGGCAGCCGGCAAGGCGGGCGGGGATGGCGAGCATCAGCACGGAAGAGGGGTAGGCGGTCCGGCCACCGGGCACATAGATCCCGGCGCGGTCAAGCGGACGCCACTCACGCCAGACGCGAACGCCCCGCACGACGTCGACGGGCTCCTCGCGGAAGCGCTGGGCGACGTGACCCGCTTCGATGTTCGCGGCCGCGACCTCGAGCGCGCTCCGCAGTCCGCGATCCAGGTTGTCCAGCGCGGCGCGCATCGCCTGGCTGGGAACGCTCGTCTGCCGAAGCCGCACGCCGTCGAAGCGCTCGGTCAGATCGAGGAGCGCTGCGTCACCGCGTCGCTGAACGTCGAGGAGCAGCGCTCGCGTGCGTTCCCGCACGTCGTCGGGCACCGGTGTGCGGTTGACGAGCGAGCGGTAGGCGGCGGTCCCCGGCGCTGGGAGGGCGTCCACCGCGATCATGGGATGAGCTTCTCGATCGGCAGCACGAGGATCGAAGTCGCCCCAACCGCCTTGAGCGGACCGAGCAGCGCCCAGACCGCGTCTGCATCCACAACGGCGTGCACCGCGATCATCGACGGATCGGCCAGCGGCATCACGGTTGGCGACTGCATCCCAGGGATCACGTTCTTGATCAGGCGGAGCGCATCCGCTGGCGCATTCATCATCACGTACTTCTTGCGCCGAGCCGCAATCACGCTGGCCAGCATCGTCTCGAGCTCACGCTTGCGCTCGGTCTTTTCCGGCGTCAGATGGGGATGGCTGATCAGCTGCGCCTCGGATTCGAGGATCGTCTCGATGGCGCGCAGGCCGTTGACGGCCAGCGTGCTGCCGGTCGAGACCAGGTCGACAATGGCGTCGGCCACGCCCAGCAAGGGGGTGATCTCAACCGCGCCGCTGATCTCGATCAGCTCGACGGAGAGGTTCCGTTCCTTGAAGAAGCGCGCTGTGGTCCGGGGATGCGAGGTGGCCACGCGCCGGCCGGCGAGATCGCTGAGCTGCTGGAACGGTCGCTCGTCGGGGACGGCCACCCCCAGCCGGCAGTGGCCAAACCCGAGCGCCATGCATTGGGTGACCGGGCTGCCACGCTCCTCGACCAGATTCGACCCAGTGATTCCCAGGTCGACGACGCCATCTGCGGCGTACTCCGGGATGTCCTCGGCCCGCACGAAGAGCAGGTCGAGCGGGTAGTTCTCACACGGCGCAAACAGGCGCCGCTCGTCCGCCTCGAATTGATAGCCCGCCTCGCGCAGGAGCACGATCGCCGGCTCGGCGAGGCGACCCTTATTCGGGATGGCCAGGCGCAGCCGGCCATCGGTGAGCCCCGAGCGGCCGTTCATTTCGCGCGTGCCTTCCGCCGGTCGAGCAGCAGCCGGTAGCCGCCTGTCCCAAAGCGCCGCCAGGAATTGATGCGGGTGATGGTGGCCGTGCTGGCGCCGGTGCGCTGCGCGATGTCCGCGTAATGAACACCCTGGTCGAGGAGCTTGGCCACCTCCCAGCGGTGCGCGAGCGTGTGGAGCTCGGGGATGGTGCACAGGTCGCGAAAGAAGCGCTCAGTCTCCTCGGGCGACTTCAACCCGGCGATCGCCTTGAAGAGATCTGTGGTGGCGGGGGTGATCCAGCTCTGCGCGGGAGGGCCCGACTTGGCTCGAGGCGTCGGGATCCGCCGGCGTCGCTTTAGCATGTTAATATGCTAACACGATGACAGGAGGCCCGTCGCCCGGCCAAATTTCCGGATGCTGATCATCCCGGCGATCGACCTCCTCGGCGGGCGCGCGGTGCGGCTGGAGCAGGGCGATTTCGCCCGAGTCACCGATTTTGGTCCGGACCCGGTCGCGCTCGCCCGCGCGTACGCCGCCGCCGGGGCCACCTGGCTGCACGTCGTGGACCTGGACGGCGCCCGCCTCGGCCACTGGTGCCACCTCGATGTCATCGCTGAAATGGCGGCGGCCGCCGGGGTGCCGGTGCAGGCCGGCGGCGGCGCTCGCGACCTGGCGCAGATCGAAGCCGCCCTGAAGCGGGGCGTGAACCGGGTGATCGTCGGGACGGCTGCGACGGAATCGCTCGCGAGGGCAGCATTATGGGCGGCCCGCTTCGGTCCGCGGCTCGCCTTCAGTCTGGACACCCGTGACCGTAGAGTCCTCACGCGCGGTTGGCGCCACGTGTCGGCGGCAGACCCGGTCGGGCTGGCCGAGAAACTCAGGGACATGGGTGCGCGCCGCTTCATCCATACGGACACGGTGCGTGACGGGACGCTGCGCGGGCCCGATTTATCCGGCCTGAGGGCCCTCCTTCCGCTGGGGGTTCCAGTTCTCGTCGCCGGCGGCGTGGCAACCTACACCGACCTGGAGGCCATCAGGGATGCCGGCGCCGAGGGGGCAATCGTGGGGCGGGCGCTGCTCGAAGGGAAGCTCGAGCTTGGCCCCGCCCTGGCGATCGCTAAAAGGACGGCATCCTAAAGCGAGAGCAGAAAACGAGAGCGGCACCTCGGGCACCGCTCTCGTGTCAGGGTCTCAAACTCGGTCGTCTTACCGGACTGGCGCGACCGGCGTAAGAATCTCGGTGAAGTAGATTTCGAAAGCCTCGGTCCGGGCATCGCGGCCGCCAAACTTCTTGACCGCGTCCGCGCGCAGAGTACCGATCGAAGTCTCACTCTTCTGTAGATCGTGTTCGGTGTCCCAGATCGAACCCCCGAACGTCTTGCCGGACTGGCGGTTGACGAAGAAGTAAGCGGTCCGCGCGCCGGGCTGCTTCGCGATCGCCGGCAGGATGTTCTCCGTAAAGTTGGAGATGGCGTCAGAAGCGTGCGCCGGGTCGCCCTGAACGGTGGTCACGCGCGCGTAGGCGCCGGCCATCGGTGGCTTGAAGCGCTCGAGCAGGGCGACTTCGCACTCGTCGTCATCGACGATGCTGCCACCGATCTTGCTCAGCATTTTGAGGGCCTCCGGACGAACCTGGCCCCGAGCATCCTTCATCGTTCCTTCGGTCTCCCAGTAGGAAACGGTCAAGGCGTCGCCGGTCTTCCGATTGCCGAGAAGCGTCACGCCGGTGAAACCCTTCTGCTTCTTGAAGAGGGGCAGAATGTCCTGAGTCCAAAGCTTGATCGCTTCTTCGACTTTGCTCGGATCGCCCTTGAGACGTACGACGCGGGTGTACCAGGTCGCCTGATTCTGTGCTGACATACGAATGTCTCCTTGCACGACCTGCTTCGGCAAGTCATGACTGGTGAGGGATCGACCGAAAGGACCAGGCTCAGTTGATCTTGAGCGAGGGAGGGACGTCAAAGCGTCCCGAGGGGCCTTACGTCAACGATACCCGTTCCCCGAACGGCTCAACCCTGAACCGTCATTTGCCGGACGTTTCGCCAAGTTAACCCCTCCTTGACGCGGTTCGCTGACCCCTGCTACCGTTGGTCCGTTCGTCTCGACCACGACTAGACCAAGGGAGGGAAACCCATGACGCGAACGTTCTTTGGCCTGCGCACGCGTGTCGTCGCACGTTTCAGCGCCATCGCCGGGGCCGCGGCGCTCGTCGCCGGAATCACACCCATCACGTCGACGGTGGGCGCCGATGCGGCGTCGACATCGCAGACCTACATCGTGCTCGCCAAACAGGAGAACGTATCGGCTCGCCTGCTGAGCCAGCTCCGCCTGCAGGGCGGCACGATCGTGGCGAGCTACGACGCGATCGGAGTGGTCGTCGTCCGGACGGGCGATGCCCAATTCGCCGGCCGGGCGCAGAAAAACCTCGACGTCGAGGGCGCCGCCAATGCAAACGCGTTGGCATTCCATCTCAAGCCCACGATCGAGAACAGCGGCGGCGATCATGGAGGGAATGGCGGCAAGCCCGCCAGCGATAGCGACAACCTGTCCGCGCTGCAATGGGATATGAAGCAGATCCAAACCCCCGCAGCGCACAAGATCACGGGCGGCAGTCGCTCTGTGTTGGTTGGGGATATCGACACGGGCCTCGATTACACCCATCCGGACCTGGCTCCCAACGTCGACAGCGCGAACAGCGTGAACTGCCTGAGCGGTTCGCCAGTGGCGGGCGCTGCCGCGGCCATGGATGTCAACGGACATGGGACGCATACGGCAGGAACCATCGCCGCCGCGTCGAACGGCATCGGCATCGTCGGGGTCGCGCCCAACGTCCGGATTGCCGGCATCAAGGCCGGGGACAGCCAGGGATTCTTCTTCCCCCAGGCGGTCGTCTGCGCCTTCATGTGGGCGGGATCCCATCACTTCAACGTCACGAACAACAGCTATTTCGCCGACCCCTTCTACTACAACTGCCCGAACGGCAGCGCGCAGGAGCGCCTCATCCTCAAAGCCGAGGGACGCGCGATTGCCTACGCGACCCGAAAGGGCGTCGTCAACGTGGCGGCGGCGGGGAACTTCGCGGACGACATGGCGAACCCGACGCAGGATCGTCAGAGTCCGGACACCCTGCTTAACCCGCCGACACGGCCCGTGACACGTGATTGCAAAGTAATCCCCGTCCAGATGCCGGGAGTCATCGCGGTCAGCGCCACGGGCAACCTGGGCCGGAAGTCGTTCTACTCGAACTACGGCATGGACGTCATCAACGTTGCGGCTCCTGGCGGCGATAGCGTTCTGCAGGCGACGGCGGCGGCGCCCAACGGCCGGGTCCTGTCGACCTACCCGGTAAGCCTCAAGAGTTCCTGCGGCCGCTCGGTCGTCGATCCGGCCGGCGGACCGAACGCCTTCTACTGCTACCTGCAGGGGACCTCGATGGCATCGCCCCACGTGACCGGTTTGGTGGCGCTGATGATCAGTCGGTTTGGTGAGATGAGCGCGAGCGACGTGCGCCGCCAGCTGGAGCGGACGGCCGACCCGATCGCCTGCCCGACGGCGGCGGTGCTGGCCCAGTACGCTTTCTTCCCGTCCGCCAACAACGATGCGCCGCAGACCTGCACGGGTGAGGCGGACAACAACTCTTGGTACGGACACGGCCAGGTCAATGCGTTGAAGGCGATCGGCGGCGGCGACGAAGGCGGCGATAACCACCAGAACTAGTCGTTCGTAGGGGCCGGGCAGCGCGCCCGGCCCCTACTTGTGAGAGAGATCCGTCTATGGAGATCGAGAATGGCAGCTGAGCAGGCGACTGACAGCTGCCTTGGCTGCCGCGGTCCGCTGCAGTCCCTCGGCGTGGAGCACTTTCGGGTCGGCGGCGTGAGCGGCGGCTGGGCGGCTCTGGTCGGGAAGTGGGCGGAAGTCGGCGAAGGCATCCTCGACATGGAGCTCCTGGCCTGTCGCAACTGCCGCCGCGTCGAGCTGCGCGTCCCGCAGCAACGGTAACCGGCCGGAGCCTACCCCAGGACCGGCTGGACACTCGGCAATTCGGGTGATATACCTTCTTTGGCAGGCGGCGGATCGGCTAATCAGAGGGAGGTGGCTATGAGGCGCAGGGTTGCCGTCACCATCAATGGCACCAAGCACGAGCACGAGGTCGAGCCTCGACTGCTGCTGGTGCAGTACATCCGCGATGTGGCGGGGCTCACCGGGACACATGTCGGATGCGACACCAGCAACTGCGGGGCGTGCACTGTCGAGCTCGACGGTCACAGCGTGAAGTCCTGCACGCTCTTCGCCGTCCAGGCCGACGGGGCCCAGGTCACGACGATCGAGGGCCTGGCCAAGGGATCGACGCTACATCCTCTTCAGAAGGCATTCTGGGACGAGCACGGCCTCCAGTGCGGCTTCTGCACCCCGGGCATGATCATGGCGGCGAAGCAGCTGCTCGAGCGCAACCCCAACCCGACCGAGCAGGAGATCCGATTGGGGCTCGAGGGTAACCTCTGCCGCTGTACCGGCTACCACAACATCGTCAAGTCGATCCAGGCAGCGGCCAAGGTGATGGCGCCTGGGGCCGAGCGCAAAGCGCCCGCGCCGGTCTCCTAGAGGGAGGATTTCAAGATGGCGATATCCCAGATGGTTGGCGCCTCCGTCAAACGACGCGAAGATCCTCGGCTCGTCACCGGGACCGGCAGCTACGTCGACGACATTGCACAGACGGCCGTCGTCCACATGCACGTGATCCGATCGAGCGAGGCCCACGCGAGGCTCCTCGGCATCGAGACCGCCCGAGCGAAGGAAGCCGATGGCGTAATCGCGATCTTCACTGGGAAAGACCTGAAGCCGGATTTCGGCGCACCGCTGCCGGTCACGGTCTGCTTCGTGCCTGATAAGAAGTATCCGAACCACTATCCGCTCGCGATCGACAAGGTTCACTACGTGGGCGAGCCCGTCGCGATCGTGCTGGCCTCGAGCCGGGCCGCCGCCGAGGACGCTGCTGAGCGGATCGACATCAAGTACGAGTCACTGCCGGCGGTCACCGACATCGAGAGAGCCATCGAGAAGGGCGCTCCCATCCTCCACGAAGAGCTGGGCAGCAACCTCTCGTATGACACCAAGTTTGCGGCCGGCGATATCGAGGCCGCCTTCAAGGAAGCGGACATCACGATCAAGCAGCGCCTCGTCCAGCAACGCCTGATCCCAATCGCGATCGAGCCACGCGGCGTGCTGGCGGATTACAAGACGTTCGCCAACAAGCTCACCGTGTGGTCATCGACCCAGATTCCGCACTTCGTCAAGGTGTGGCTGGCTGTCATTCTTGGCATTCCCGAAAGCAACGTTCGGGTGGTCGCTCCCGAGGTTGGTGGCGGGTTTGGGTCGAAGATCCGGGTCTACCCCGAGGAGATTCTGACGGCCCTCGCGTCGCGGAAGTTGGGTCGGCCGGTCAAATGGATCGAGGATCGAAGCGAAAACACCAAGGCCACCCACCATGGGCGGGACCAGATCTGGGACGTCGAGATCGCCGCGAAGAAGGATGGCACCGTGCTCGGCATCCGGCCGACGCAGTGGCTCAACCTCGGCGGCTACTGCAGCCAGTTTGGCACCTTCCAGGTGTTGGGCATGCTGGTCGCGCAGGGCGCCTACAAGCTGAAGGCGTTCGATGGACGGGCGGTCGGCGTGTTTACGAACACGACGCCGACCGACGCGTACCGCGGGGCCGGCCGGCCAGAGGCCACCTACCTGATCGAGCGGGTGATGGACCTGGTCGCCCGCGAGACCGGCATCGACCCGGTCGAGGTCCGGCGGAAGAATTTCGTCCGGGTGGAGGACCAGCCCTTCACGACGTTGCTTGGGCTTACCTACGATTCGGGCGACTACACCATCACGCTGGACAAAGCGCTCGAGATGGTCGACTACAAGTCGCTGCGGCGCGAGCAGGCGGAGAAGCGCAAGCAGGGCAAGTACATCGGCATTGGCCTCTCGACCTACATCGAGATCTGCGGGTTGGGCCCGGCAGGCGCTACACAGGCGGCGGTCGGCGTCTCCCTCTGGGGTATGTCGGTCGTCAACGTCCATTTCACCGGCAAGGCCACCGTCATCATCGGCAGCTCGCCGCATGGGCAGGGGCACGAGACGACCTACGCCCAGGTGGCATCCGACGTGCTCGGCATCCCCGTCGAGGACATCGACGTCCAGCATGGGGACACGGCGATCGGCCCCATGGGGATGGACACCTACGGCAGCCGGAGCACGGCGCTGGACGGCAACGCCGTGCACATCAGCTCGATGAAGGTGCAGGAGAAGGCGCGCAAGATCGCCGCCCACTTGCTGGAGGCGGCGGAAGGCGACGTCGTCTACGAAAACGGCAAGGCCTTCGTCAAAGGCACGCCGTCGAAAGGGGTCACCATCCAGGAGATCGCCGTGGCGGCCTTCCAGACGGCCCGGCTCCCGAAGGGCATGGAAGGCGGCCTCGAGGCCACGACCTTCTTCGATCCCACCAACTTCGTCTGGCCGTTCGGCGCGCACATTGCGGTCGTGGAAGTCGATGCCGAAACCGGCGCCACGAAAATCCTTCGCTATGTCGCCGTCGACGACGTCGGCAACAGGATCAACCCGATGGTGGTCGACGGGCAGCTCCATGGCGGCATCGCCCAGGGTATCGGCCAGGCTCTCTTTGAAGAAGCGGTTTATGACGAGTCTGGCCAGCTCCGGACGGGCAGCCTCGTCGACTACCTGATTCCGACGGCGTCCGACGTCCCCTCGTTCGAGCTGGCGGCGACGGTCACCCCTAGCCCGGTCAACCCGCTGGGCACCAAGGGCGTCGGGGAGGCGGGAACCATCGCCTCAACCCCCGCCGTGATGAACGCCATCGTGGATGCCCTCGAACCATTCGGGGTCAAGGACATCGACATGCCGGCCACCCCACAGAAACTCTGGGCGCTGATGCACCGCAACGGAGGGACAAAACGATGACGCCTGCCGCATTCGATTACGTCGCCCCGCGCAGCCTGCCGGAGGCGGTTGCGGAACTGGTCAAGCACGGGCAGGAGGCGAAGGTCCTCGCGGGCGGACATAGCCTCATCCCGCTGATGAAGTTGCGCCTCTCGACGCCGTCCTTCCTGGTGGACATCGGCCGCATTGGCAACCTGAGCTACATCCGTGAGGAAGACGGCCACATCGCGATCGGCGCGCTGACCAGTCACCACGATATCGAGTTTTCCGACCTGCTGAAGAGCAAGCTGCCGCTGCTCACCAGCGCCGCCTCACAGATCGGCGACCCACAGGTTCGCAACCGCGGGACGATCGGCGGGGCCGCGGCGCACGCCGATCCAAACGGTGACTTCCCCGCCTGCTTGCTGGCGCTCGATGCCGAGCTCAAGGTGGTCGGTCCCAAGGGCGAACGCACCATCGCCGCCAACGACTTCTTTGTCGACACGTTCACGACGTCACTCGAACCCAACGAGATCCTGCGCGAGATCCGGATCGCGACGCCCCCGCCGGGCAGCAGAGGCGCCTACCTGAAGTTCAGCCGGCGGTCGCAGGACTGGGCGATCGTGGCGGTCGCCGCGCAGGCGAGAGTGAGCGGTCACGAGGTCACGCAGGTGGCGATCGGCCTCACCGGGATGGGAACCCGCCCAATCAGGGCGTCCGGGGTGGAGCAAGCGCTGCGTGGCAAGGCGGGGCACGACGACGAGCTTCGCCAGGCGGCCGAGCGGGCCGCCGACGGTACCGACCCGCAGCAAGACCTGAACGGCTCGCCGGATTACCGCCGGCACCTGGCACAGGTCCTGACCCGGCGGGCGCTCGAACAGATCACGGCGCACCACTAACAAACAGGGAGAGCAGCGGCACCTCGCCGCCGCTCTCCCTACAATTCGCTACATGCAGGACCTTCCCGTTTCGTCGATCGAGGACGTCGAGCGGGCGCTGCAGGCACACCACTACGTTGCCGATCGCAGCCTGGCAACGACGATCTTCCTTGCGCTGACGCTGGACAAGCCGCTTCTGCTCGAAGGTGAGGCCGGGGTTGGGAAGACGGAGGTCGGCAAGGTGCTCGCCGAGATCCTCGACACGCGGCTGATCCGGCTGCAGTGCTACGAAGGCATCGACGTCAACAATGCCGTCTACGAGTGGGCCTACGCCAAGCAGATGCTGCACATCCGCCTGCTCGAAGCGGCCGGCACCAACCGCGACGAGACGGAGCGCGAG
>Ga0209328_10000089_pt1 | contig 17168 bp, 16 predicted proteins | sample JacPinW_OM3H0_M1_FD_187954 | JGI IMG/M metagenome (GOLD analysis project Ga0209328, IMG submission 187954) | Forest soil microbial communities from Algoma, Ontario, Canada - Jack Pine, Ontario site 1_JW_OM3H0_M1 (SPAdes) (version 2) | ecosystem: Environmental > Terrestrial > Soil > Boreal... | reverse complement strand
GGGGGACTCTCCGCGGACCGCGCTCGCGGATGGAGCCCCTCACCCCGACCCTCTCCCCGCGAAGGGCGGGGAGAGGGAGAAGACGCCCCTCCTCCTCGTCGAAAAACTCGTAAAGGAATATCCGCGCCAGGGCGCGACAGCCACGCTCGGTAAATTGTTTGGGCGCAAGCCCCCGGTCGAACTCGAAAACTTCCGCGCGGTCGACGGCATCAGTTTTAGCGTTGGCCACGGCGAAAGCGTTGGCCTGGTTGGTGAGTCCGGCTGTGGCAAATCCACCACCTCGATGATGGTGATGCGGCTATTGGACCAGACCTCGGGCCGCATCAGTTTCGACGGCGACGAGATCGGAAACATCCTGCCCAATGCGTTTGCGCGGCTGCCGCTGCGCAAGAGCATCCAGATGGTGTTTCAAGACCCGACCGACAGCCTCAATCCGCGCTTCACGGCGGTGCGCGCCATCGCCGATCCGCTTCTGCAGCTCGGCGATATCAGGGGTCGGGACGCGCTCCGCGCCCGCTGCGAGGAATTGGCCGGCCTGGTCGGCCTGCCGGTCAACCTGCTCGATCGTTTCCCGCATCAATTGTCGGGTGGCCAGAAGGCTCGCGTCGGTATTGCCCGCGCCATCGCGCTGCACCCCAAGCTGGTGATTTTGGACGAGCCGACCGCGGCGCTCGACGTGTCGGTGCAGGCGGTGGTGCTAAATCTGCTGCAAGACCTCAAGACGTCGATGGGCATGAGCTATTTGTTCGTGTCGCACGATTTGAATGTGGTGCGCTTGTTGTGCGATCGTGTCATTGTGATGCGGACCGGTCGTATAGTGGAGCAGGGGCCGTCCGAACGGGTCTTGGGTGATCCGCAGGATGCCTATACAAAGGAGCTGCTGACGGCGATCCCACACCCGCCGCTGGCGGTTCACTGAACGCTGCTACCGATGAGAGAAGAATGGCTGCTGACCCGCTTGACGAGTACATCAACGCCGTCGCCAATGCCTTGGGCCTGCCGGTCGAGCAGGCCTGGAAGCCGGCGGTCAAGGCCAATCTCGAGGTGTCGCTGAGGTTGGCGCGGCTGGTCGACGAATTCGCGCTGTCAGACGAAACCGAGCCGGCCAGTGTCTTTGCAGCCTGATCTTGCCATGACGGTTGAGCGCGACGGGCTGTCAGCCTCGGAAATTGCAGAAGCCGTGAAGGGCCGGAAGCTGTCGGCCCTGAGCGTGACGGAAGCTGCGCTGGCGCGGATTGCCAAGCATGATCCGATCCTGAATTCCTTTACCGACGTCACCACGGAGCGGGCGCGCGCGAAAGCGCGCGCGGTCGATGCTGCGGTCGCGGCCGGCAAAAATCCCGGCCCGCTCGCCGGCGTGCCGTTCGCGGTCAAAAACCTGTTTGACGTGCAGGGGCTCCCGACCCGTGCCGGCTCGAAGATCAACCGCGAACTGAAACCGGCAACGCGCGACGCCACCCTGATCGAGCGCCTAGAGGCCGCCGGCGCGGTGCTGGTCGGCGCGCTCAACATGGGCGAATACGCCTACGACTTCACCGGCGAGAACGTGCATGACGGCCCCTCGCGCAATCCGCATGATGTGACGCGGATGACCGGCGGCTCGTCGGGCGGCTCCGGCGGCGCGGTCGGCGGCGGCCTGGTGCCAATAGCGCTGGGCTCGGACACCAACGGCTCGATCCGGGTGCCGTCGTCGTTTTGCGGCATCTTTGGGCTGAAGCCGACCTATGGCCGCCTGTCGCGCGCGAGATCGTTTCCGTTTGTCTTTAGCTTTGATCATCTCGGCCCGTTCGCGCGCAACGTCGAAGATCTGGCGCTGGCCTATGACGCCATGCAGGGGTCCGACCCGGACGATGCGGCATGCACAACGCGGCCGGCCGAGCCTGTGAGCGCGCTATTAGCGCAGGATATCGATGGCCTGCGGATCGCGATCGCCGGCGGATATTTCCAGAAGAACGTTTTCCCCGAAGCCATTGAGGCCGTGGCGCGCGTTGCGAAAGCGCTCGACGCCGCGCGAACGGTCGAAATCCCGGAGGCCGCGCGCGCCCGAGCCGCGGCTTACGTCATCACCACTTCAGAAGGCGCCTCGCTGCATCTTGACCGCCTGCGCCGGCGGCCGAACGATTTCGATCCGGCGGTGCGCGACCGCCTGCTGGCGGGCGCGATGGTGCCGGCGCCGCTGGTCGACCGCGCGCAAAAATTCCGCCGCTGGTATCGCGCGCAGATGCTGGAGCTGTTCAAGTCGGTCGACGTCATCATCGCGCCGGCAACGCCCGGCGTCGCACCAAAGCTCGGGCAGGCGACCTTCGTGCTCGACGGCGTCGAACAGCCGGTACGCGCCAATATCGGCATCCACACCCAGCCGATTTCCTTCATCGGGCTGCCGGTGGTTGCCGTTCCCGTTCCGCTGCAGCCGATGCCGATCGGCGTGCAGATCATCGCCGCACCCTGGCGGGAAGATATCGCGCTGCGGGTTGCGTTCGCGCTCGAGCGCGCCGGCGTCGCTTCCGCGCCGCCGCCGAGGGGATTTTAAAAGATGCAGGTCGATCTGCCCGAAGTGCTCACGGAGGTGACCGCGCAGTTCGCGCGCTACGAGAAGGCGCTGGTGAGCAATGACGTCGCCGTGCTCGATGAATTGTTTCGTGCCGATCCGCGCACGCTGCGTTATGGCGTCGGCGAAAATCTCTACGGCTACGAGGCGATCATGGCGTTTCGCGCGGCGCGCTCGCCGATCGGGTTGAACCGCACCACTGAAAAGACCGTGATCACGACCTATGGCCGCGACACCGCGGTCGCCTCGACACTTTTTTATCGCGACACGCTGCCCGGCAAAGTGGGGCGGCAGATGCAGACATGGGTGCGCTTTCCCGAGGGCTGGAGGATCGTCGCCGCCCATGTCAGCATCATCGCCGAGTCAGCGGATAATAAGACGGGTCAGAAGACATGAGTCTTGACGATCTTCCGACCGGCGCTCCCCAACCCCCAGCCGCCAAGGCTGAGCCGGTGGTTCGCCGGGTAGACCGCGCCTCACCCTATCCGGACAAGATCACGCGCGCCGAAGAATTGCGTTTGCAACTCGCCGACGAAATCGTGCGCGGCGCGCTGCCGCCGGGCTCTGCGCTCGACGAGACCGACATCGCACGGCGCTTTAACGTTTCGCGCACGCCGGTCCGCGAGGCGCTGCGCCAGCTCGTGGCCTCGGGCCTGGTCGATGCGCGGGCGCATCGCGGCGCGGTAGTGGCGCGGCCCTCGATCGAACGATTGACCGGGATGTTCGAGGCCATGGGGGAGTTGGAAGCGTTATGCGCAAGCCTTGCCGCGGAGCGAATGATGCCCGCGGACCGCCATCGGCTGGAAGCGGTTCATGAAGAACTCCGCGTCTTGAGCTATGCCGGCAATCCGGACCGCTTTCACGAGGTCAATGAACGCTTTCACAACACGATTTATGCCGGCTCGCAAAACACCTATATCGCCGAAATTACGCTGGCGACGCGGGTGCGGGTACAGCCGTTCCGCCGCGCCCAATTCCGCAATCTCGGCCGGCTGGCAAAATCCCACGCCGAGCACGACCGCGTGGTGGTGGCGATTTTGCGCGGCGACAAGGCCGGCGCGGCCAACGCGATGCGCGCGCATATCGAACTGGTGCGCGACGAATACGAGATCTACGCGGTGGGCCACGAAGCGCCTTGATGCCTACGGCCGTCGTCCCCGCGCAGGCGGGGACCCATAACCACAAATGTTCGTGGTTGGACGCTGGCGCCCCAGCTCTTCGCAAAATGAAGATCGGTGGTTATGGGTCCCTGCTTTCGCAGGGACGACGGGGTGGAGCTACCCCGCCGCGGCTTCGGCCACAAACGCGCGCCAGCCTGAGAAGGCGGAGATGTCGCGGGCGCCGTTGACGTCGGCGGCTTCGACCAGAAAACCTTTGACGCCGCGGCCGTCGGCAAGACGGATGGTGCCGATCGACAGCGGGGGCGGGATCGCGGCAACGAATTTTCCGAACGCTGCCGCCGGCAACGCCCAGATTTCCAGTTCGATCGACGATCCCGTGCCCGACTGCACGCGCAGCATGCCGGGCTTTGGCGGTGTGGTGTCCAGCGCATAGAGCTTGTAGTCCGGCGCGGTTGCGGCTGCCTCCAGCAAGCGGCCGCCGAACTCCCTCAATTCGCCGTTGAGCGCCATGCCCGAAAGATGCGCGCCGACCACGGCGATTGGGATCTCCTCAGAGCTCGTGTTGATCGGCAAGGCCGCAAGCTGTGGCTGCGCGAGGCCCTTCGCGCCCATCGTCAGCTTGGTGTCGGCATGAAAGACGCGGCCGATGCTGGCGAGTTGCGCGTCATAGCCGGCGGGCGCCAATAGCGTGATGCCGAATGGAATGCCATCGGAGCGCATCGACGCCGGCAACGCGAGGCCGCAGAGGTCGAGCAGATTGACAAAATTGGTGTAGGTGCCGAGCCTGGAGTTGAGCTCGAGCGGATTGGCGAGCACCTGCGCGGTTGTGTACACGGTCGGCGCGGTCGGCAGCACAAGCGCGTCGATATGAGCGAAGGTACGCTCGGCTATCTTGCGCAACGCCTGCAATCGATAAAGCGCGGCAAACGTGTCCGCGGCGGAAAGCCGCTGTCCCGCGATGATGATCTCGCGGGTCACCGGATGGATCGCCTCCGGCGATGATGCCAAGAGGTTGCGGATCACGAGATATCGCTCCGCGACCCATGGCCCCTCATAGAGCAGCCGCGCCGTCTCATAATACGGTTCGAGATCGAACTCGACCAGCGTGGCGCCGAGCGCGGTCCAGCGCTTGAGCGCTTCGCCGTAGGCCTTCTCCGACGCCTTGTCGCCGAAGAAGATCAATTGCCCGCTGCGGGGAATGCCGAGCCTAAGATTGGCCGGAAACGGCGTCAGCTCCTTAAGCGGCCGGTTGCGCGAATAGGGATCGGCGCCGTCGGGACCGGCCATCGCGGCCAGCGCCGTCATGGCGTCGTCGACGGTCAACGAAAACACCGACACGCAATCGAGCGTCCGGCATGCCGGCACCAGGCCCGCGGTCGAGATCAGCCCCAGGCTCGGCTTCAGCCCGACGATGTTGTTGAGCATCGCCGGCACGCGGCCGGAGCCCGCGGTGTCGGTGCCGAGCGCCAGCGGCACCAGCCCGGCCGAAACCGCGATCCCCGATCCCGAACTCGACCCGCCCGGAAGCAAATCGCCGCGCAGGGGATTTTTGGGGATGCCATAGGGCGAGCGCACGCCGACCAGGCCGGTGGCGAATTGGTCGAGATTGGTCTTGCCGATCACGACGGCGCCGGCCGCGCGCAGCCGCGCCACCGCGGTCGCATCATGCGATGGCACATAGGAAAACGCCGGGCAGGCGGCGGTGGTCGGCAAACCCAAGGCGTCAATGTTGTCCTTCACGCCGATGGGCACGCCATACAGCGGTAGTTGGGCAGGATCTTTCGCGCTCAGCGCCTCGGCTTCCGCAATCGCCTGTTTTTCATCGCGCAGGCTGATGAAGATCGCGGGATCGTTGTGATCGCGAATGCGCTTAAAACTGCGCGCGACGGTTTCGGCGGGCGACACGGTGCCGGCGCGATGGGCGGCGACAATCGCTGCGACGGTTTCAGTCACGCGCAGCCCCGATCAAAGATTGCCCGATCAGACATGGGCTGCATCGATAGGTGCGGCAAAGCAGCGTCTCCGGGTGCGAAACGGAAGGAGCGGCCGAGGGTCGCCATGTTTGATTGTGCTCCGGGGAGGCGGATTTCTCTCATGATCGAAGCAAGCGGTGTGCCATGTGTACAACGGAATTGCAGGAGGGATTTAAGAAAATCAACTCGTATTATCAAGCGCTTGATCGCTATTTTGCTGGCGTGATTGGGCCGCGTCAATCACGTTTGCTCATTTTATGAGCAGGGCCATCGTGCGGGGCAGGCCTGCTCAGCCGACCACCTTGCTGCTGCCCTGCGTGATCAGCCGCGCCGCGCGCTGATCACGCGCATAGACCCAGAGCCAGCTCAAGGCGACGCTAAGCCGGTTGCGCAGGCCGATCAGGAAATAGATGTGGGCGATGCCCCATATCCACCATGCAATCGCGCCGCGCAGTCTGACGCGCCCGAAATCGATCACCGCCTTGCGCTTGCCGATCTGCGCCAGGCTGCCGGCATGCTTGTAGCGGAACGGCGCGGAGACACCGCCGCGCAACCGCGCCTTTATCAAGTCGGCGACATAGCGGCCTTGTTGCTTGGCCGCAGGCGCAATGCCCGGCACCGGCTTACCATCCGGGCCCGCGATCACAATGGTATCGCCGATCGCGAAAATCTCGGGATGACCGGGAATGCTGAGATCGGGCTCGACTTGCAGGCGGCCGGCGCGGTCGGCCGCGGCTGACAACCATTCGGCGGCGGGCGAAGCGCGCACGCCGGCGGCCCAGATCAGGGTTTTGGCTTGCAGCCGCTCGCCGCCGTAGACGACGCCGTCGGCGTTGCAGTCGGTAACGGCCTTTCCCAATACGACTTCCACGCCGAAGCTTTCCAGCGAACGCTGCGCATATGCGGAAAGCTCGTCGGCAAAGCCCGCCAGCACCCGCGGCCCCGCCTCGATCAGGACGACGCGTGCCTTGTGGGTATCGATGTTGCGGAAGTCGGGCGCCAGCGTGTCGTGCGCGAGTTCGGCGATGGTGCCGGCGAGTTCGACGCCAGTAGGTCCCGCGCCGACGATGACAAACGTCAAAAGCGCCGCGCGCCGCTCTGGATCGGTCTCGCGCTCGGCGCGCTCGAACGCGACCAGGATGCGCCGCCGCAGCGTGGTGGCGTCTTCCAGCGTTTTCAGGCCCGGCGCGAACGGCTCCCATTCGTCATGGCCGAAATAGGCGTGGCGCGCGCCGGTGGCGAGAACCAGCGTGTCGTACGGTATCGCGTCGCCATCATCGAGCAGCACGCACTTGGCTTGCGCATCGACGCCACTGACGGTGGCGAACAAGGTCGTCACCTCCGGACGGTCGCGCAAGAGATAGCGGATCGGCCAGGCGATCTCTGACGTGGCCAGCGATGCAGTCGCGACCTGATACAATAGCGGCTGGAACAGGTGGTGATTGCGCCGGTCGACCAGCGTGATTGCGACCGGCGCGCCCGCGAGCCCAAAGGTTGCTTCCAATCCACCAAAACCGGCGCCGACGATCACCACGCGATGGGGCTCGGCTGGTCGCGTGGGTTCGGTCGTCATGTCGAAGCCTTCGGTTTCAGATCCTCAGCTTCGATTCATGTAAGCGTTTGGAGGTCGCTATCCAAGACCGTCATGCGCTCCGCGGGACCTGTGCAAGGGCCACGCGGTCGCGCGCCGGCAACCACAAGCCGGCAATGGCCCCGAGCAGCGAAAGCGCCGCCGCCAGCATCATCGCCGCTGCAAAGCCTGAGCTGAATGCCGCGGGCGAATGGACCGACCCGTTGCCGGAAAATACCGCGACCAATGCGGCAATGCCGAAGGCGCCGCCGAGAAAGCGTCCCATGTTGAAGACGCCGGACGCTTTGCCCATCTCGGTCACCGCGACCGAGCTTAGAATCGCATTTTGCGCAGCCGGCATCGCCATCGAGACGCCGACGCCTGCGAGCACCAATGGCGCAACCAGGCTGGAATAGGCAATTTCAGGCGAGGCTGTTATCGCGATCCAGCCGAGGCCGATCGCCTGCATCAATAATCCCGTCACCACCAGCGGCCGTTCGCCTGATTTGTTGACCATGGCGCCCGCGATCGGCGCGGTCACGAACAGCGTCGCCGTCCAGGGCAATAGCCGCAAGCCCGCACTGAGCGGCCCAAAGCCGAGCGTGGTTTGCAGGAATTGCGGCAAGAGAAACAAGACGCCATACATCGCCGCATAAAATGCAAAACTCGCGATCATGCCGGCGGAAAAAGCCCGCGGCTTGAAAAGCCGCATCGGCACCATCGGCGCCTGTGCCCGGAGCTCCCACATCACGAAGATGGCTGCGAGCAACGCGCCCGCAACAAGCGCGCTCACGACTTCAGGGCTTGCCCATCCCGCAACATTGCCGCGCAGCAGGCCCCATACCAGCGCCAGTGCGGCAGCTGCGACAATGATCAGCCCCCAAATATCCAGCGTGGCTTTTGGCCCAAAACCTTCGCGCAAGCGCGCCAGCACGAGAGCGATCGCGATCAAGCCGATCGGCAGATTGATCCAGAAAATCCATCGCCAGCCGAAGCTTGCGGTGATGAAGCCGCCGATCGCGGGGCCGACGATGAGGGCAAAGCCGGTGACGCCGCTGAAAATCCCGAGTGCTCGCGCGCGCTCTTCCTTCGCAAAAGCGCCGCTCAGGATCGCCATCGCGAGCGGCATCACCAATGCGGCGCCGGCGCCTTGCGCGGATCGCGCCGCGATCAGTGATGCCACGCTTCCCGACAGCGCGCAGGCTACGGATGCGAGGGTGAACACGGCGATGCCAGCGGCAAACATCCGCCGTCGTCCAAAACGGTCGCCCAAGGCCGCGCCGGTCAAAAGCAGCACCGCAAAGGTCAGATTATAGGCGCTGACCGTCCATTGCAGCGTTTCGACCGAGGCGCCGAGGTCGGCGCGGATGGCGGCAAAGGCCGTGGTGATGACCATCGCATCCAGCGCCATCATGAAGGAGGCCAGCGCGGTCACGCCCAGCACCCAGTTCTTTCCGCTTGTTACATTCGATTCCTGCATCGTCTCTCTCCGCCCAATTCGCGGGGCCGCTTGATGCGGCGCCTCGTGGACCAGACGAACGGGAACCGCGGAAAAGGTGCGGTCGAAAATTTATTTTTCTGCCGAATCCTTTTGCCGTGCTGGAACGTCTTGGGACCGAGAGCAAAGGAGCCGATCGCCATGGTAAATCTTGAAGGACAGAAGGTCGTCGTCACCGGAGGAAGCCGCGGGCTCGGGCTCGGCATCGTCGAGGCGCTGGTGGCGAAGAAGGCGCAGGTGACCGTCGTCGCGCGCGATCCGGAACGTCTCACTGAGGTCTCGAGACGGCTCGGCGTGAAGGTGGCTCGCGGCGACGTCACCGATGAAGAGCTGGCGCGGGGCGTTCTCTCGGACGTTCGACCGTCGGTGCTGGTGCTCAACGCCGGCGCGACGCCGCCGATGGGCCCGCTTCACGAGCTCAGCTGGGAAGACTTCAGCCGGGCGTGGGACGTCGACGTCAGGGGCGGGTTTCACTGGGTGCAGCAAGCGCTACGCCTTCCCCTGCCGCGCGGCAGCCGCGTGATCATCGCATCGAGCGGGGCGGCGCTGAACGGCTCGCCACTTTCCGGCAGCTACGCCGGCGCCAAGCGGATGTTGTGGCTGATGGCGCACTACGCGAACGATGTGGCCCAACGGCTCGATCTCGGCATCCGTTTCCAGGCGATCCTCCCCCAACAGATCATCGGCGACACCGAGCTCGGGCGCAAAGCGGCCGAGGCTTATGCGAGGAGCAAGGGCGTCAGCCTCGAAGCCTTCCTCGCCGGTTTCGGCGCGCCGATGCCGCCGCGCAAGGTCGGCGACCACGTCGTGTCGATCCTCACCGATCCGCGCTACGCGACCGGCGTGGCATTCGGCATGAAGGGCGACCTCGGCATCATCTCGCTCGACGCTTGAATCGCGGAGAAATCAATCATGGAGAAAATAATGAAACAGACCTTGATCAGGTATAAGACCAAGCCGGACATGACGGAGAAGAATGCCGAACTGATCTCGGCGGTGTTTGCGGAGTTGAAGGCCGCCCATCCGGAAGGCATCCGCTATCTTTCACTGCGTCTGGAGGACGATACGTTCATCCATTTCGTCGAGACCACGACTGATGACGGCACCAGTGGGTTGACAAAACTGCCGGCGTTTCAAGCGTTCCAGAGCGGCGTTCGCGAACGCTGCGCCGAACCGCCGCTGGTCCGGGCCGTTGCAATTGTCGGCAACTATCGCATGCTGGGTGAACCCTGAGGCAGAATGAGACCGGTCCCGGAAGTGTCGGCCACCGACAGTATCGACCGCTTGCTGGTTGCGATGCGCCCAAAGCTGCATCGCTATTGCGCGCGCATGACAGGCTCGGTGATCGATGGCGAGGACGTGCTGCAGGATGCCATGATCAAGGCGGTGGAGGCGTTTGCATCCGCCGGCCCGCTGCAAAATCCGCAAGCCTGGCTGTTCCGGATCGCTCACAACACCGCGTTGGACTTTTTGCGGCGCCGCAACCGGCAGCAAGCTCTGCAATCGGGCGAGGAGGTGGACATGATTGCCGATCCGGCCGACACCATCGCAGCTCACGAGTTTGCCAGCACAAGCCTGCGCACCTTCATGCGGCTTCCGGTCGCCCAGCGCTCCAGCGTCATCCTGATGGACGTGCTCGGTTGCTCGCTCAAGGAAGTCTGCGAGGTGATGGACTACAGCCTGCCCGCGGTGAAGGCGGCGCTGCACCGCGGCCGCGCGCAGCTTCGCGAATTGGCGGATGAGCCGGACGATCTGCCACAGCCAAAGATGTCGGAGGCCGATCGTGATCGCCTCGGCAAATATGTCGCGCATTTCAACGCGCGCGATTTCGACGCGATCCGCGCCATGATATCGGACGATGTGCGGCTCGAGCTCGTGAACAAGACGCGCCTGAACGGCAAGGCCGAGGTTTCCAGGTATTTTGGCAACTATTCGCAGATCTCCGACTGGCACCTGGTGCCGGGGTTGGTGGAACAGCGTCCCGCGATCCTGGTGTTCGATCCGAACGAGCCCGGCGCGGGGCCCAAATATTTTGTGCTGCTGCAGTGGTCCGCCGACAAGGTCGCGACCATCCGCGATTTTCGGCACGCGCCCTACATCATCGATGGGGCCGAATATCTGATCTGATCCCAGGGCCGGCCGTATCCTACGAAGTGCCGCCCCCCAACCAGCACTATAATTCTTGCCATCCGTATCAGCTGCGAACTATGGTGCAGGCCGCGGAGGCATGAGCCGAAGGTTCTAGGAGGGAGCCGGCGGTTCGCGCTTGCTGCCGCCGAGCGATTTCGCGCACAAAACAGCGTCACCTTGGTTGGCGGGACATTCGAAAAGACGAGGAGGGGGATCGAGTATGAGAACGGCATTCTGGCTCGCTGGCGCGACCGCGCTGGCACTGACATCACCCGCTTTTGCCGGGGATTCCATCAAGATCGGCTTTGTCTCGACCTTCAGCGGCCCGACCGCCGTGATCGGCAACGACATGCGCAACTCGTTCGAGCTCGCGCTCGATCATCTCGGCCGCAAGATGGGCGGCAAGCCGGTCGAAGTGATCTACGAGGACGATCAGCAGAAGCCTGATGTCGGCAAGCAGAAAACCGAAAAACTGGTGCAGTCCGACAAGGTCGACTTCATCGCCGGCTACATTTGGTCGAACGTGCTGCTGGCCTCGCTGAAGACCGCGGTCGATACCCAGACCTTTCTGATCTCGGCCAATGCCGGACCCTCGCAGCTCGCCGGCGAATTGTGCTCGCCTTACGTGTTTTCGACCTCCTGGCAGAACGACCAGACCCCGCAGGCCATGGGCCTCTATATGAACCAGAAGGGCGTCAAGTCGGTATTCTTGATCGGCCCGAACTACGCCGCCGGCAAGGACATGCTGGCCGGCGTCAAGAGCACGTTCAAGGGCGAGGTCAAGGGCGAGGAATATACGGTGTGGCCAACCCAGCTCGATTTCTCGGCGGAGCTTTCGAAAGCGCGCGCCTCGGGCGCGGAATCGATCTTCGTGTTCTATCCGGGCGCTGCCGGCGTGCAATTCCTCAACCAATATGCGCAGGCCGGGCTGAAGGCACAGATGCCGCTCTATACGGCTTTCACCGTCGACGAGTTGTCGCTGCCGCTACAGAAGGAAAACGCGCTCGGCGTTCCCGGGGCGCAGGAATGGGTCAATGATCTGCCGAACGAGCAGAACAAGAAATTCGTCGCCGATTACCGCAAGAAATATCCGAACCTGCGCCCGACCTATTACGGCGCCCAGGCCTACGACGCGGCGCAGCTGATCAACAGCGCCGTGGTCGCGACCGGCGGCGACACCTCCAAGAAGGACGCCATGAAGGCTGCGATGGAGAAGGCGAGTTTCCCGTCGCTGCGCGGGTCGTTCAAATACGGCAACAACCACATCCCGATCCAGAATTTCTATCTGCAGGATGTGGTGAAGGATGCCGACGGCGCGCTCGCGCTGAAGACGGTGGCCACCATCGTCAAGGACGACCAGGATCGCTTCCACGACAAATGTCCGATGAAGTGATCGGGGGTCCAACCCGCACAGCGGCGGCCTTCGTGCCGTCGCTGTTTTCCTGTCGGCACGTGTTTTGCAGCCCGACGATTTGCGTAGGATGGGTAGAGCGAAGCGAAACCCATCGCCTTCGTGGGGGTCGAAACCGCTGATGGGTTTCGCTTCGCTCTACCCATCCTACAAAGTTCGGAAACTTTTAGAGCCTCCATGCTGCTTGTCGTCGAACAATTTTTGAACGGATTGCAGTTCGGGCTGCTGCTGTTCCTGCTGGCGGCGGGCCTGACGCTGGTGTTCGGCATCATGGACTTTGTCAATCTGGCGCATGGCTCGCTCTATATGATGGGCGCCTATTTCGCCGCGACCTTTGTGATGTGGACGGGGAGTTTTGTCTTTGGCGCTATCCTAGCGCTCGGCGCGACGCTGCTGCTCGGCATCGCGCTGGAATTCGTGGCGTTGCGGCACTTCTACGGCCGCGATCATCTCGATCATGTGCTGGCGACCTTCGGGCTTATTTTATTTTTCAACGACGCGGTGCGGCTGATCTGGGGCCCGGCGGGATTGGCGTTGCCGCTGCCGGGCTGGCTGACGGTGCCGATCCAGATCATGCCCGGCGTGTTCTATCCGAGCTATCGATTGGCGATCATCGTGGTCTCGCTCCTGGTCGCAGCCTTTCTCTATGTGGTGGTGATGCGCACGCGCCTCGGCATGCTGATCCGTGCCGGTGCCTCCAACCGCGAAATGATCGGCGCGCTCGGCATCAACATAAAACTGCTCTACACGCTGGTGTTTGGCCTTGGCGCAGCACTCGCCGGCCTCGCCGGGCTGATGCAGGCGCCGATTTTGACGGTGCAGATCGGGATGGGCGAGAACATCCTGATCCTCGCCTTCGTCATCATCGTGATTGGCGGCATCGGCTCGATCCGCGGCGCCTTCCTGGCCGCGATCTTCGTCGGGCTGATCGATACGCTTGGCCGCGCCTTCCTGCCCGATTTGCTGCGGAAGATCCTGAGCTCCGCCGCCGCTTCCACCGCAGCCCCCGCACTCTCCTCGATGCTGATCTACATGCTGATGGCGATCGTGCTCGTGGTGCGGCCGGAGGGGCTGTTCCCGGCCAACAAGCGATGAAAGACCAGCTCAACGCCCGCAACGCGGTCGTATTGCTGGTGCTTGCCGGCCTGCTGCTGCTTCCGCTCTACACGTCGATGAGCGGAAACGTGTTCGCGCTGACGCTGTTCACCCGCATCGTGATCTTTGCACTCGCAGCCAGCAGCCTCAATCTCATCATGGGCTACGGCGGCATGATGAGTTTTGGGCATGCCGCCTATCTCGGGATCGGCGGCTATGCCGTTGGCATTCTGGCGGCCGAGGGCATCGGCTCGGGATTTGTCCAATGGCCGGTGGCGCTACTTTCCTCGGCGCTGTTCGCGCTCGTGGTCGGTGCGCTCTGTCTGCGCACCCGCGGCGTCTATTTCATCATGATCACGCTGGCGTTTGCGCAGATGGCCTATTACGTCGCCTCCGCGCTGTCTCGCTATGGCGGCGACGACGGCCTCACCATCTACAAGCGCAGCGATTTCGGCGGCTTGATCAATCTGTCGAACCGCGTGCAGTTCTATTATCTCTGCCTGGGCTGCCTGTACGGCGGGATCTATCTGATCTGGCGCATCGTCAATTCGCGCTTCGGCCTGGTGGTCCAGGGCCTGCGCTCCAACGAAGCGCGCATGCAGGCGATCGGCTTTCCCGCCACGCGCTACCGGCTGGTGTGCTTCGTCATTGCGGGCACGCTATGTGGGCTTGCCGGTGCGCTGCTTGCCAACAACACCGATTTTATTAGTCCGGCGGTGATGTACTGGACCCGTTCCGGCGATCTGATGGTGATGGTCATTCTCGGCGGCATGGGCACGCTGTTCGGCCCGGTGGTCGGTGCGATCGTCTATCTGGTGCTGGAAGAATTTCTGTCGCAGGTGACGGAATATTGGGCGCTGATCATGGGCCCGCTGTTGCTGCTGATCGTGCTGTTCGGGCGCGGCGGCATTGTCGGCGTCTTGGGGAGGTTTTCCCGTGGCTGACCCCTTGCTCCGCGTCGAAAATCTGGTGCGGCGATTTGGCGGCATCGTCGCGACCGACCATGTCTCGCTCGAGGTCGCGCGTGGCGAACTGCACGCGATCATCGGCCCCAACGGCGCCGGCAAGACCACGCTGATCAGCCAGTTGACCGGGCAATTGCTGCCGCATGCCGGCGCGATTTATCTGGCCGGCCAAGACATCACCCGCGTGCCGGCCTGGCGCCGCAGCGCGCTGGGACTGGCGCGTTCGTTCCAGATCACCTCGCTGCTGCCGGATTTCACCGCGCTCGACAATGTCGCACTCGCCGCGCAAGCGCATGACGGCCACTCGTTTCGCTTCTGGGGCAATGCCCGCAAGGAGAGCGGCCTGCGCGCGACTGCGCTGGCCGCCTTGGAACGCGTCGGACTTGGCGCGCGCGCCAACACCCTGGTCTCGAAATTGAGCCATGGCGAGCAGCGCGAACTTGAACTCGCGGTCGCGCTCGCAACCTCGCCGCAGCTGTTGCTGCTGGACGAACCGATGGCCGGCCTCGGCATCACCGAATCCGCGCGCATGGTGAAGCTGTTGCAGGAGTTGCGCCGCGAAGTCACGATCGTGCTGGTCGAACACGACATGGACGCGGTGTTCGCACTCGCCGACCGCATCAGCGTTATGGTCTATGGCCGCGTCATCGCCTCCGGGGCGCCTTCAGAAATCCGCCAGAACGAAGACGTAAAACGCGCCTATCTCGGCGAACAGCACGCGGTGACCCGCGATGGCTGACGCGGCGCCTCTGCTCGAAGTCGACGGTATCGAGACCTGCTATGGCCTGAGCCAGGTGCTGTTCGGCCTGTCGCTGATCGTTCGTTCCGGCGAGATGGTCGCCATGATGGGCCGCAACGGCATGGGCAAAACCACCACCATCCGCTCGATCATGGGATTGACGCCGGCGCGCGCCGGCGCAGTCCGTTTCGCCGGCCAGGAGGTTCGAAAACTGCCTTCGTTTCGGATCGCGCAATTGGGAATTGGGCTGGTGCCGGAGGGGCGCCAGATCTTTCCCAACCTGACGGTTCGCGAAAATCTGGTCGCCGCCTCGGGAAACCGTCTCGGCAGCCCCGATCCCTGGACCATCGAAAAGATCCACGCGCTGTTTCCGCGGCTCGCCGAGCGCGGCAACAACATGGGTAACACGCTGTCCGGCGGCGAGCAGCAGATGCTGGCAGTGGGCCGCGCGCTGATGACCAATCCGCGGCTGCTCATCCTCGACGAAGCCACTGAGGGATTGGCGCCTCTGATCCGCGACGAAATCTGGAATTGCCTGTCGATGCTCAAAGCACGCGGCCAGTCGGTTCTCGTTATCGACAAGAACATCGAGAACCTGACGCGCATCGCAGACCGCCATTACATCATCGAGCGGGGAAGGGCGGTCTGGAGCGGCACGTCGGAGCAACTGATCGCGGAGCCCGATCTGCAGCACCGCTATTTGGGGGTGTAGTTTTTGTCGTCCCGGCCTTGAGCCGGGACCCATACGCCGAGGCGTTCGTGTTAAGACACGCCGTTCGACGGCTTTCGCGCAACAACAAACAGCCGTGGTTATGGGTCCCGGCGTTCGCCGGAACGACAGGGAAGGAGCCGGAGGTGACAATGAAGCGACGGCATTTCATTGCGCTGCTCGGCGGTGCGACGGCGTGGCCGCTCGCGGCGCGCGCGCAGCCATCGCCCATGAAACGGATCGGCGTGCTGGTCATCGGCAATGCCGACGTGCCGTCCTTCCTGAACGAACTGCGCGAAGGCCTGCGCGAATTCGGTCGCATCGAAGGACAGGATTACACGATCGAGTTCCGCTCGGCGAAAGGACAGCTCAGCCGGCTACCCGAACTCGCATCCGAGCTGGTTCGGCTCAAGGTCGACGTCATTGTCGCACTTTACACGCCTTGCGCCCTGGCTGCGAAAGAAGCCACGCGCGAAATCCCGATCGTCATCCTGTCGGGTGATCCGGTCGTGACGGGTTTGGTCGAGAGTCTTTCTCGGCCCGGTGCGAATGTCACCGGCCTGTCGCAGTTAGGCGCTGAGGTTCACGGCAAATGCGTCGAGCTGTTCCGCGATATGCTGCCGTCTGCGCGGCGCATCGCCGCGATCGCCAATGCCGACGATCCATTGTTTGCGAAGACCCTGATCGAACATATCCGTCGCGCCGGCTCTGGCACGGGAACCGAAATCAATCCCGTCGTGATGGTCCGCAGCCCGGACGAACTCGAAGCAGCCGTTGCCACGGTGGTGAAAGAAAAAGCTGACGCCCTGGTCTATCAGGCCAGCTTGCCGACCAAACGCATGGTCGAACTCACCCTTGCGCATCGCCTGCCTGCGGCAACGGGCGTTCGCGCCTTTGCCGAAATCGGCGGCCTGATGTCCTATGGCGCGGACGGGCCGGCGTTGTTCAGGTATGCCGCGACGTTCGTGCACAAGATTTTTCAGGGCGAAAAGCCGGCGGACCTTCCCGTCGAGCAGCCGGTCAAGTTCGAGTTGGTCATCAATCTGAAAACCGCGCAAGTGCTCGGCCTCGCGATCCCGCCCGCACTGCTCGCCCGCGCCGACGATGTGATCGAGTGAGGATTTTGGATTTTGTCGTGGCTTTGAGTCCTCGTCATGGCCGGGCATAGCCGTCCGAAGGACGGCGTCGCTTCCGCTCGCCTATGTCCCGGCCATCCACGTCTTTCTTTGCCGCTACGCGGTAAAGACGTGGATGCCCGGGACAAGCCCGGGCATGACGGGTTTCAGCATAGATGCCGCTTCTATTGCCGGCATTTCTGGTTGGACTCTTAGGGATGACGGCGTGTGCGCGGCTGACGCTACGTGCAAACCGCCTCGACATTGTTGCCGTCGGGATCGATCAGGAACGCC
>Ga0209328_10000088_pt1 | contig 17182 bp, 11 predicted proteins | sample JacPinW_OM3H0_M1_FD_187954 | JGI IMG/M metagenome (GOLD analysis project Ga0209328, IMG submission 187954) | Forest soil microbial communities from Algoma, Ontario, Canada - Jack Pine, Ontario site 1_JW_OM3H0_M1 (SPAdes) (version 2) | ecosystem: Environmental > Terrestrial > Soil > Boreal... | reverse complement strand
GCGACATGTCCTTCGTCGCTCCTCTTGCGCAACGTCGGCTTGGATTGATTGCGGTCCCAGCTCCAGGTGTTACGGAACCAAATCGTCGGGAGCAAATGCAGCGGCGCCGGTTCAGGACCGCAGTTTTTCGCGCTCACCCGAATCAAAATGTCGTGCGCGTCGGCCTTGGCGTACTCGAACTCGATATCGAAATAGCGGTTCTCGGCGAAGGCGTTTGTGTCCCAAATTTCAAATTCGCGTTCCATCTTTGAGCGCGCGCCGCTTTGCGCGACCAGCTCTTCGTAGGGAAAACGCGATTGCGGATAGCGATAAATCATCCGCATGAAACTGTGCGACGGCGTGTTGTCGATGTACCAATAAAGTTCCTTCACGTCTTCGCCGTGATTTCCTTCCGGACCGCTGACGCCGAAGATCCGTTCCTTCAAAAACGGATCGCGCTCGTTCCAAAACGCGAACGCGAGACAGAGCCGGCCTTTGTGATCACTAATTCCGCCGATGCCATCCTCGTTCCAACGATACGTGCGTGACCGCGCGTGATCGTGCGGAAAATAATTCCAGGCGTCGCCGTTCGCGCTGTAGTCCTCGCGCACCGTGCCCCACGCACGCTCGGCAAGATACGGCCCCCAAAAATGCCACGGCTCGTCCGGCGGTTTATTTTCGTCGAGGCGACGCTGCTCGGCGTTCATCACCGGCGATTACCAATCGAAAATCGAAAATCGGCAATCTTAAACTGCGTCACTCCCACTCGATCGTGCTTGGCGGTTTACTCGAGATGTCGAAACAGACGCGATTGACGCCTTTGACCTCGTTACTGATGCGCGACGAGATCCGGGCGAGCAATTCGTAGGGGAGCCGCACCCAATCGGCGGTCATGCCGTCCTGGCTCTCGACGATGCGAAGCACAATCGTGTTTTCGTAAGTGCGCTGATCGCCCATCACGCCGACCGAGCGCACCGGCAGCAGCACAGCGAACGATTGCCAGACGCGGTAATACCAATCGCTCGCTTTCATTTCGCTCTGCACAATCGTGTCCGCTTCGCGCAAGATCGACAATCGCTCGGGCGTAACGTCGCCGAGGATGCGGACGGCGAGCCCAGGACCAGGGAAAGGCTGCCGATAAACAATTTCTTTCGGCAAACCGAGCTGCAATCCGACCTGGCGGACTTCGTCTTTGAACAATTGCCGAACCGGCTCGACCAATTCGAAATGCATTTTCTCCGGTAACCCGCCGACGTTGTGATGACTCTTGATCACGGCCGCCGGGTTTCCGGCGATTGAAACGCTCTCGATCACGTCGGGGTAAAGCGTTCCTTGGGCGAGAAATTTGTAACCGCCGTGCTTGCGCGCCTTGTCTTGCCGATCTTCCGCGAGCAATTCTTCGGTCGCATGTTGAAAGACGGCAATGAACTCGTTCCCGATGATTTTTCTTTTCTGCTCAGGATCGGTTACACCTTTGAGGGCGGTCAGGAAACGCTCGCTCGCATCGACGTATTTCAAACGAACATGAAAATTTTCGCCGAACACGCGCTGAACCATTTCTTCCTCTCGCGAGCGGAGCAGTCCGTTGTTCACAAAAATGCAGGTGAGCTGATCACCGATGGCTTTGTGGAGCAATGCGGCCGTGACCGACGAATCGACTCCGCCACTTAAACCGAGGACGACTTTTTCGTCACCGACCTGACGACGCACGCGTTCGCACGCCTGTTCGATGAACGAGCCCATCGTCCAATCCATCGCGCACTGGCAAATGTGATAGACGAAGTTTTGGAGAATCTCTTTGCCGCGAGGGGTGTGGGCCACTTCGGGATGAAATTGCAGTCCGTAAAGTTTTCGTTGTCGATCTTCGACCGCGGCGAAATCGGAACTCTCGGTCCGCCCGGCGGTGAGAAAACCTTTCGGTAACGCGGTCACCTCATCGCCGTGACTGTTCCAGACATCGAGTTGGTTGCCGAGCCCGTCGAACAACTGCGAGCCGTTGGTGATATTCAACATTCCCGCGCCGTACTCGCGCCGTCCGGTGAAGACGACCTTGCCGCCGAGATGATGTGCCATTTGCATCAAGCCGTAGCAAATTCCAAGCACCGGAATGCCTAACGAAAAGATCTTCGGATCAATTTGGGGTGCGTTTTTGTCGTAAACGCTGGCCGGACCGCCGGAAAGAATAATGCCGTTCGGGTTAAGTTTTTTAACTTCCGTTGCGGGAAGATTGAACGGAACAACTTCGGAATAAACCTGCAGCTCCCGCACTCGACGGGCGATGACCTGGGTATATTGCGAGCCGAAATCGAGAATAAGGATCTTTGAATGTTTCGGGGGTGCGGCTGTTTTCATTCGCTACGGATGCGTTTGGGGAACGCCGTGTTCGCTGGCTGGATCGCCGGCCTCTCGTTGCTCGGGGCCGATTCGGCCTTGACCGGTGACGCCGCGCTGCAACTGCGATTGAACTTCGCTGCCATTTCGTTGTTCGAGCGGATCGGCACAGCCGCCGGCAAGCGCTGCGCACGCGATCATGAGGAAGATCGACAAGGGCCTCATCCGCTCATTTTAGGAAACAACGACTTGATTGCAAATTGGCGATCAACGATTTCCAATCGGGTGGAATGATCGACTCGGAACTTTTGCTCCAGGGCTATCGGCTTGGCGTCTTCCCAATGGCGATGGAAGACGAGTCGATCGTCTGGTTTTCCCCCGACCCGCGCGCGATCATGCCGCTGGAAGATTTTCATGTGCCGCACGCTTTGCGCCGCGTCGCTCGGAAAAGAGTTTTCGAGATCAAGATCGACAATCGCTTCGGTGAAGTCATTCGTGCATGTGCCAAACGCAAAGACACCTGGATCAATCGCGAGATCATCGAGAGCTATGAGCGCTTGCACGAGCTCGGACATGCGCACTCGGTTGAAGCCTGGAGTAAAAACAAACTCGCCGGCGGACTTTACGGCGTCGCCATCGGCGGCGCGTTCTTTGGCGAATCGATGTTTCACCGCGTGACCGACGCCTCGAAGATCGCGCTGGTCGCTTTGGTGGAGCATTTGCGCGAGAAGAAATTTGCGCTGCTCGACACGCAATGGACTACGCCGCATTTACAACAATTCGGCGCGATCGAGATTTCGCGGGACCAGTATTTGAAATCATTGGGCCGCGCGGTCGAATTGCCGCGCAAATTCTGAATTCGATATCCAGGTTCGGCGCTCGCCGCGCCGTAGGTGGACGGAGGCGGGTTTTCTGCTTTAGTGACCATCCGCGACGGCTGGGTAGCTCAGTTGGCAGAGCAGTGGACTGAAAATCCACGTGTCGCCGGTTCGATTCCGGCCCCAGCCACATCTTTCTGAAAGCACATCGGGTGCAGCAAATTTTGCGGTAAAGTTGGCCAGACGATCTTTAGAATGGCCGTTGTCTTTCATGTTTGATCCTAAGAGGAAAAGATCAGTCTGAACAAATCAGAACGATGGAGCCCTTAACACGCATGCTGCCCGCACAGCGGCGGCGTACCATTCTTCTAATTTTGGTCCTGCTGCTGCCGTTAGGTCTCAGCATATTCTTTATCTACGGCGCGCGCCCGAACCCAATCTCACACGGCAGCATGACGCCGCAGAAGAAATCAACACAATCAATCGGCGACGGTCGCCTGGTTATAATCATTGTCGACAGTTTACGGCGCCAGGCAGTGGATGACTTTATGCCGAATCTAAAGGCGCTCGCGCAGCAGCGCGGTTCAGTTTACCTCGATGTTCACACCGCGGGGGGCAATATGAGCTTGCCCTGCATTCAAACACTTCTGGAAGGACGGGAAAGTCCTTACGCCAGCGCAATTCATGATTTTACCGGTGAACATGGTTCAAATAATAGCTTACCGGCCGCCGCGGCCCGCGCCGGTTTGAATCCCGCGCTTATAGCAGACTTCATTATCCTTGGACTATATGGCCAATACGGAGCGATCACCGTAAATCGCCCTGAGCTCGCGCAATCGGAACTCGGCTGCGATCTGGCCGCGATCGACAAGACGATCGATATTTTGTCGGACAAAAAATTTCGGTTAATCATCCTGCATGTGGGCGGAACCGACAGTGCGGCTCACCGTTGGCGTCCCGGCCACCCCGAGTACGAGCGGCATTACCGTGCGGTGGATGCGAAGTTATCCGAGCTGATCGAGAAGCTCGATCTGAAAAACGACCATCTCATCATCACCGGCGACCATGGTCATAACGAACGCGGCAATCACGTCCCTTGGTCGGTGGCAATCTTTGCGGGCGGTACGTATCCGCAGTTGTTCGCGGCGTTGGGCTCGCTCGGCCAATTGCAACAAGTCGACATGCTTTTTTTCATGGCTTTCCCTCACAACCTGCCGCTGCCAATCGATTATGAAGGTCGCTACTTTGGAATGGAAACTCCGGTCGATTCTGCGGTGGCCACGCCCGAGATTCAGGGGCGGCTGAATGTGTTCGGAAAAGTCCAAGCCGACGCACTCAAAGTTAGTCCGGATAATCTTCCGAGCGCGATTGCCGACAGACGGGCCGAGGCCCATTCGGTGTTGGTGGCTTCTTTTCAACGTGCATCACCATTGCTAGTCCTTTTTGTTGCGTGGATCACCTTGGCATTTCGGGTCAACAACTCTCCGAAATCTCCCATATGGCCACTCATTGCGATGGCGATCCCCGCGATCGGACTGTGGTTTTACGCTACCCCGACCTTGGGGATGGCGGTCGCGTTTCTCATCGGCTTCTTTTTACTTTTGTGGGCAATCAAAGCAGGCGAGTTCCGGCATCTTTGCTTTCTTCTTCTGCTGTTCGCGTCCGCGGCCTGGACTGCCTTCAATCCAGAACGTTCGCAGCGAATATTTTTGCATCATCCTATCATTGTTCTTATTGCCGCCGGAACAGTGATTGTCTTGGTGCGCGCACGTGATTTACACGGCTGGCCGGCGGCGTTTTTAGCTGTTTCAATGTTCGTGCTGCCGAGCGGTGGTTTTAAAACACAACTCGGTCCCAATATCCTAAATGCGTGGTTGCTCGGCGCTGCTTTCGTTTTGCTGGGCCTAATTGTGACCCGGCGGTTTCGGCAGATTCATCTTACGGGTAGAGCTTGGATCGCGTTTTGTGTGCTGCTGATCGCGGGCAAATTGCTTCGCGGTCAACGCCCAAACATCGGCAGGATCCACAATATCGTCATTGATTGGTTAAGCCGGCACTCGGCGGCCGGTGCGGCGGCGAGTGTAATTTTGTACCTTGGTTGCGCGTCTTATTTGGTTTTGGTCGTTCGCGGACGGGCGGCGCGGATCATGGTGGCTGCGACGATGGTAATCTTGCCGCTCTACAGTTGCTGGTTCGCCAAGCTCCCATTCGCTATCTTAGCGGTGGCTTCAATCGTGCCGGTGTTCTTTGCGTCGTGGGTTACCATTTTTGATATTCCTGGTCCGTTGAAAGACGAATCACATCTCGTTGCAGAGCGCTCCGGACTACTCGTTGCTGCCACGCTGTTAATGACCTTCTGGATGTTGTTTCAGGGCTTTTTCATTCAAGAAATCGATTTCTCTTTCGCACTAAAGTATCTCCCTGAAGGAGTGTCAGGGTTGAAAGAGATAGCTTTCTCTTTTCCTCTGACTTTCGTAAAATACGCGTTGCCGCTAGTCCTCGTTGTTTTCACTTATGTTGGACTTCGCGGTTTGCTTGCGGCAAGCGAAGCAATGATCGCAGCCTTGATATTTTGCAATTTGAAATTGGCTACGTTGCTCCTACAGATTTTCCTCGGGCCGCTCGGGACGCACCAAAAGTTCTATGAACTGGCTATGTCGGACTTTGTGTTTGTTTCACATGTCGAGCTGATCGTTTCTCTAACGTATCTCGGCCTGGTTCTCAGCGTGCCAGTGCGCAGTGAGCCAATGCTGCACGAGGCATAGGCGCCTTGCGATTGCTTTTCCTTACAGTTACTCAGTTCGCAGGGCAGTGATCGGATTTACGTAGGTCGCGCGGCGGGCGGGGAGAAAACAGGCGAGCAACGCGGCGGTCACGAGCATTAGACTCGAAGCAATCAGCGCGAACGGATCGGTCGGACTAACTTGATAAAGAATCTGAGCAAGGACGCGTCCCGCGGCCAATGAAAGCAAAAGCCCGGCGAAGACTGCGACCGCGGTTTGCAGCGCTCCCTGGCGCATGATCAACACGAAAACATCTTTCCGATGCGCGCCCAGCGCCATCCGAATCCCGATCTCACGGGTGCGACAGGCGACGGCGTAGGCTTTCACGCCGTAAACGCCGACGACCGCGAGAAGGAGCGCGATTGTTCCGAAAGCGCCGAAGAGTGTCGCGCCCAATTTGACGATCCAAAGTCCGACGCATCGATCCACAAGATCGACATAAGGTGCGATGTTGAGAATGGGCAGGTCGGGATCGATCTCGCGCAAGCTCTGACGCACGGTCGAAATCATTCCGGCCACTGCGTGTTGATCCTGGGTGTTGAGGCGAACGTGAAGAAAGATGTTCCCGCTGTAGCCGTGCGCGAACGGCACAAATAATCGGGCGAGTGTAGTGTCGTTCTGCACATCATGGCGATGGGTATTAACGATGCCGACAACTTCCATGTCGTTAGGCGAGCCGTCGCTTGGCGGGATCGTGTAGCGAACGTGCTGGCCGATCGCGTCTTGGTTCGGGAAGAGCTTCTTTGCCATTTCTTCGTCGATGATGGCAATGCGCCGGGTCTCTTTGCTTTCGCATTCGGCCTGGGTGAAATCGCGGCCGCGCAGGAGCTTTACTCCGATTGAATCGAAATATCCGGGCGTAATCGCGGTGTAGAGGGCACTCGCGCCGACGTCCGGTGCTTTTGGATCGGTCGAAAGCGTTTCGCGGGTCGACATGATCCGCCGCGTGTTGGTGAAATTCCCGTAAGGCAACATAGTTCCAACGCCGACTGCGCGAACGCCAGGTAATTGTCGCGCGCGCTCCGCGATGTTGAAGATCAAACGGCGCGCATCGGCCGGTTCCTTTTTCACGAGAGTGAAATCCATTTCGGTGACAAGATCGCCGGCGGCCACAAATCCCGGATTCAATCCGGCGGCTTTGAGCGCGCCGCGGAAAAATAATCCGGCCGCGAAGAGCAACATGAGCGAGAGCGCGATTTGCACCATGACCGAGATGTGACGCGGCGCGAAGAAGCGGTTGAAGCGCCCGATCCGCGCAGGCTCGCCGACTTGTTGTTTCAAGTCGTTCACGAGATCGGCTTTGGTCGCCTTGAGCGCGGGACCGAGACTGAAAAGAATGGTGGCGATCAAGCAAAAGAGAAACGTGACTGAGAGCACCGCTGCATTCGGCGCAAGATCGATAACGAACGAAAAATTTACGCTGCCGAGCAACGAAGCGAGCGAGTGGAGCAGGAGATTGTTACACCAAACGCTGAGAATGAGTCCGACCAGACCGCCGCAAACCGCGAGCAACAGTCCTTCGCACAACAATTGGCGGACGATCCGCCAGCGCGATGCGCCAACCGCGAGTCGGACGGCGATCTCCTTCGACCGCGACGTGCCGCGGGCAAGCAGCATGTTGGCGAGATTCAAACACGCGATGAGCAACACGGCGCCGGCCATTGCCGTTAGGAGCGTGCCGATCAAAGTGATCGGGCCGTCGTCCTCTGGTGATGTGCTCAAGCTGAACCGCGACGGTTTTTGAATTTGCACTTCGCGCACGAATTCGGCATCGGCGGCTTGCATGGCGTTGAACCGTTGGGACAACATCGGCAATCGCGACTTCGCGGTCTCGATCGTCAGACCCGGGCGCATCCGTCCGACGAGATTGAGCGCATAATTCTTCGGATTCTCCAAATCGTGCATCGTTTCGGAATCGCCAAAGGCGGAGCCGAGCTGCGATCGAGTTCCAAGCGGTACCCAGATGTCGGGGGCGATCAATGCGCTCGCGCCGCTGAATCCTTCCGGCGAAATACCGATCACGATGTAAGGCTGGCCGTTGATCTGAAGGGTGCTGCCGACAAAATCATTGCGCTCGCCCGTCCGTTTCCAAAATCCGTAGCTCGCGACCACAACCGGGACGTTGGCGTTCGGCCGGGCTTCCTCGGCGGTGTAAAACCTTCCCCGAAATGGTTTGACTCCCATCAGCGAGAAATAATTTTCCGAAGTCAGAAACGCGAAGCTGCGTCGCATCTCATGATCGCGCCCGATCCCGGCGACCGCGAACTCGAGCGCGGCAAGATCGACAAACAGATCGCCACCATTCTCACGAAGCTCGCGGTATTCGTTGTAGGAAAACTCGCGATAATCGTGGTTCGCGTTTTGGCGGCAATTGAAGACGTTGACCACTTCCTGCGGCCGCAGCGGCACCATCGGATGCAGCACCACGCTGTTGATCAGCGCGAAAATCGCTGAGTTCACTCCAATGGCGAGCGCCAGTGTCACGACTGCTACGGCCGTGAATCCCGGCGACTTGAGAAGCTGACGGAAAGCGAACTTGAAATCCTGGATCATGAAAACCTCGATTTGTTTTCATTGAGATGCAGGCTGCCTTGGCTTTGGATTCAACGATCTTTGCCTGTCGAAAATATTTCTCGTCAGTTGAAAGATTTTCGCTTCGACTCCGTATTCCTGATTAAACCTTCGAATTATGCCTGAAGCCTCGCCGACAGCTCCGCCGCCGTTACCGAAATCGCAGCCCTCCTTTGGAAAACGCCATAGCACGATCATCAAGCTGCTCGGAGTCGGCGCGCTAGTGCTGATTCTGTTAATTCCGCTGACGATGATCACCGGCGTGTTGAACGATCGCTTGCAACGCCGCAACGAAGCCGTGACCGAGATCACTTCTTCGTGGGGCAAAGAACAAAGTGTAATCGGTCCCGTTCTGGGAATTCCGTACCAATACAAATTTAAAGCGGTCAAGGAAATGCCGGCACCGGATGGAAAGATGGAGCGGCGGGAAGTGGAAGAGACCGCGATCGCGACTGCGTATTTCCTTCCCGAAACGTTGAGCGTCACGGGGGATGCGGAGACGCAAATGTTGCATCGCGGGATTTACGACGCGGCAGTTTTTCGCGCGCAGGTGAAGCTCTCCGGAAAATTTGCGCCACCCGATTTCGGCGCTCTCAAGATCGACATCAAGGACGTGCAATGGAAAGACGCCTTCGTCACCATCGCGGTGAACGATTTGCGCGGAACACGCGAGGGAATCGTGCTCGATTGGGGCGGAACAAAGCGACCGCTTCTACCGGGGTCACAAGTTCCCGGTTATACAACGGGCGCGACCGCGCCTCTCGGAGGCGACAAACCGATCGGTGCTCCGGTTGAATTTTCAATTCCGCTCGATTTTGACGGCAGCGAAGGAATTTATTTCGCGCCGTTCGGTGTCCAAAACGAAGCAGTCCTGAAATCGAACTGGCCGGACCCGGCATTTCGCGGAGCATTTTTACCGGCAGACCGTTCGGTGCGTGCGGATGGGTTTGATGCGAAGTGGAAAGTTTCCTATTACGGTCGCAATTATCCGCAGGCGTGGACGAGCCGTAATGGAAACGAGCGCTTCACCACCAGTGCGGTTTCGGAGTCGCTTTTCGGCGCGCAGTTCCTGTCGATCCTCGACGCCTACCGCTATGTCGAACGCTCGATCAAATATGGCGTGCTCTTTCTCGTGCTCGTATTCACGACCTTCTTTCTTTTCGAAGTGACAGCGCGACAGAAAATTCATCCGTTCCAATATCTGATGGTCGGCGCAGCGCTTTGTATTTTTTATCTGCTGCTTCTCTCGATCTCCGAGTTTATCGGATTCAGCTATGCGTATCTGATCGCGGCGGTGGCATCGACAATATTGATCACGTGGTACTGCCGATTTTTCCTCGGCGGCGGCGTAAGGACGTTAATGATCGGGGCGGGCTTGGCCGGCGTTTACACGTTTCTCTACATCACCCTACGGCAACAAGATTACGCGTTGCTGATGGGCGCAATCGCGCTCTTCATCGTGCTCGCAGTCGTAATGTACGTGACGCGCAAAGTCGATTGGTACGCGCGCGACGCAGGTTAGCAGCAATCGAAACGAAATCAGAGCGATTGGACGCTCTTGAGCATTTCGTTGAAAGCGTTGTAAAGCTCGCGGTGCTGAGTCACGGCGCGCCGGAGGACCGGTTTCAAATTCGCCAGATCGGTAATGTTGATGACTTGATCGACGCTGTGCACGAACGCGCTCATCGCATCGTTGGTGGCGAAACGGTGGCTGAGCAGGATAACGAAATGCTGACGCCGCTGCGCATCCGGACGTGTGACTAACTCCGCCAGGATCGGGTTTGTTTGCAGAGTTGAGCCTTTGAAATTTTCGTAAACAAATACCACGTCGTAGTTGTAGGTCTTGAGCTTAAGCACCACGTCTTCCTCGTAGAGGCCGAGGTGCACTTTGTAGGTCATGTCGATCAACTGCGGGACGATGACTTTCTGATATTGCTGATGATCGACGCAGACCAGGGCGGTGTTGTCGCCCAAATCGAAAAACGGTGTTTCGTGTTCCTGATCCATAAGTATTAGCGGAACGCGTTTTCGGGAATGTCGAGGCGCAGGCCCGAATCGAGATCGCTATCGACGCCGCGCGCTTTTTGGATCAAATCGATACCGCGAGTAATTCGGCCTTTGCGTGAGGCAAAAAGTCTGGCCGTTTCTTCGGTGATCAATTCTTGCTCATAAGCTTTCAGGATCGATTGGTCGAATGTCATCCAGCCAAACGGCGAGCTGGCTTCAATAATTTCGTAGAAGCTGCGGTGCTCGCCTTCGCCGATCGCCACTGCTTCCCGGGTGCGCAAGTTGTGACCCATGATTTCAGTCAGAAGCTGGCGGCCGCCGCCCACTTTTGGCGCGAGGCGCTGACTCACGATGTAGCGCAGTGAGTCCGCCAAACGAATTCGGAGCTGTTGCTCTTCGCCTAACGAAAACAAACCCAGGATACGATTGATGGATTGGCCGGCATCGACAGTGTGCAGCGTGCTCAAAACCAAATGGCCGGTCTCAGCTGCCATCATTGCGATTTCAACGGTGGCGCGGTCGCGCATTTCGCCGACCAGAATGACTTTCGGCGCCTGACGGAGAGCGGCGCGTAATCCGGTGGGATAATTGTTGAAGTCGTGCCCGAGCTCGCGCTGATTGAAAGTCGCTTTGCTCTTCGGGTGCACATACTCAATCGGATCCTCCAGCGTCACTACGTGAACTGGCTGGGTCTGATTAATTTCATTGAGAACCGCCGCCAAAGTTGTGGTCTTGCCGCTGCCGGTAGCACCCGTGACCAGCACGAGTCCGGTTTTTTCCTTGGCGATCTCGTAAAAGATTTCCGGCAGCCCCAATGACTGAATCGTGGGCACTTCGCTTTGCAGTTTGCGAAGCACCGCCGAAAAGTGACCCTGCTGCCGGAAAATGTTCACGCGAAACCGCGCTTCGTCGCCGAGCGAATAACTGCAATCGCACGAGCCGCCGGTTAGATAATCGTAAATCAGGCGACGATTACCCTGCATCAGAGTGAGCGCGATTTGCTCGGTTTGGTGGGAAGTGAGCGCCTCGATCGGTGGATCGACATATACGGGTTTCAGTTCGCCGAAATCTTCAACCTGGAGCGGATGACCGACGGAAAAGTTCAAATCGGAAATGCCGGTGTAGGTTTTCAGCATCGCCGATAAAATTCTGTCCAAGTCGGGAATTCTCATAGCTCGATCTTATTCTTCGGTGGCGTCGATTGGCGGTTGCGACAGGAATTGGCGGAATCGTTTCTTGTCGATGCACTTGTCGTAAGCTTCTTCCGGCGAGACGCGCGCGTGCCGGAGATGCTCCATGATGGCGTCGTCCAGCGGCTGGTTGCCTTTTTTCTTGCCGACTTGAATCATGCCCGGGATTTGGTGTGTTTTTCCCTCGCGCACGAGATTGGCGATTGCGGTATCGACTACCAAAATTTCAAGAGCCGCAACCCGCCCCGGTTTGTCGATGCGCTTAAACAGGTTTTGGGCGATCACGCCCTTAAGCGATTCGGCCAATGTGGTCCGGATTTGATTCTGCTGGGTCGTTGGAAAGACGTCGATGATACGGTCGACCGCTTTGGCAGCATTGGAGGTGTGCAACGTGCCGAAAACCAGGTGACCCGTTGCAGCGGCGGTCAGCGCAAGCTCGATTGTCTCCAGGTCGCGCATTTCGCCGACGAGAATGATGTCCGGGTCTTCACGCAAGGCCCCCCGGAGAGCGTTGGCGAATGACCGAGTGTGAACCCCTACTTCACGATGTTGGACCAGACAGTTTTGACTGCGATGCACGAATTCGATCGGGTCTTCCACGGTGATGATATGGTCGTGGCGATGGAGATTTGAGTGGTCGACCATCGCGGCGAGCGTGGTCGATTTACCGGAACCGGTCGGACCGGTCACCAGGACAAGGCCTTTTTTCAACATCGGAAATTTCTTCAGGACGGGAGGAAGGCCTAATTCATCAACCGTCAGCACCTGCGAAGGGATCGAGCGGAACGCGGCTGAGATCCCGTATTTTTGCTGAAAGAAATTGACGCGGTAGCGCATGATGTCGGGCACTTCATAGCCAAAATCGACATCGAGGGTTTCCTCGAACAACTTGATCTTTCCCTCGGGCGCGATCTCGTAGACCATCGCCTTCAGGTCGTCGTTTTTCAGTGGCGGAAAATCGACGCGGACCAAATCGCCGTTGATCCGCAGCATCGGCGAATTGTTGGTCGAGAGATGAAGGTCGGAGGCCTTTTGCTCCGCCATCAATTTGAAAAAGGCGTCAATGCGAGCCATGGGCGTTGTTGCCTGCAGAAGCTAAATTGATGCCATGAACGGGTGATTCATGGTCCACCGCTCGAGGCTGAGCCAGTTCGAGTTAGCGGTTCGGCTGACGAGCTGCGTCCAGAGTGGAACGGACTTGTTCCAGCAACTTCTCGCGACTGTATGGTTTCGGAATAAAACCACGAAGACCCTGTGCCAGCATCGAAGCGATCTTAGTCTGCTCGGCAAAGCCGCTGCTCAAGACAACATCTACTTTTGGATTGAGCGAGCGCAGCTCTTCAAACACGGCGTCTCCATCAATCACGGGCAGGAAGTAGTCGAGGATGACGAGTCCGATCTGCTTGCCCATGCTTTCGTAAATTTTAAGCGCCTCAAATCCATCATGCGCGATTACGACCCGGTAGCCCTCCTCGGCCAACATTTCCGACGCCAGGTCGGCAACATCCGGCTCATCCTCAATTAAGAGAATGTATTCGCGGCCGCCGTCCGCATTTTTAACTCTGACGCCCCGTGGAACACCATTGTCACTGGGCGCGGTTGATTGCTTGGCATCGGCGGTCGATTCGCGTTTTTGCTCACCTTTCCGCGATGTGCGCATAGAACGCCGCGCTTGGTCCTCCGTTCCATCTGGAGGCGGCACGACTGTAAAGCCAGTTTCACTTTTTCGCGCTGCCGCTGTTTTCCGCGCCGCACCGGCCAGAATCTTTGAGGTCACACGATCAAAAAGAGATTGCGCGGTCTTGGACGCGAGCTCCACGCGCTCTCCGAGCAGGTCGATATAATTATGTTCGCCGCGATGTCTGCCGGCAAGGTCCGCATAACGCGAAACCTGTTGCAAAATAGAGTTCAATTCAGTGGAAGTCGCCGCGATCCACTTCAAATCTTCTTGGTCGAGCATAAGCCTCGCATTTATCTAATCACTTTCGTTCAAGCACGCCCACCAGACACAAAGTAACACCGAAAGAACGGCGACGCCAAAAGCAGCAAACGTCAGCATGAATTAAAGCAAGTTTACCAGCACGGTTCATGCCCCACCGGGGCGTTGCCCGTCAATCGCAATTATTTCTTTTCGGGCAACTTGCGCGCATGATTTTACCTGACGCGCGGACAATGCGCGACATCATGATGAATCGCTGAAAGAGCGACGCTATTTCCCCAACGCGTGCCGCAATTCTTTTTTGGCGGATTCCACTTCGCGCTCGGTCTGATTGCAAAGCAGGATCGCGCGCAATTTGTCGCCTTGATAATAACGGGCCAGAAACTTTTTCTTTGCGTGCGTGCCGCGGAGATCGACCCGTGTCGGCTGCATACTAAAATCTCCAACAAAGTGCAGCCGCAAATCGAACATTTCGCTCCAGAAATACGGGACCTGTTCGTAACGAATCCGCTTTTTCCCGGTCATGTTTGCGCCGGCAACAAGTCCTTGCGCCCGCGCGTTCTCCCAATGGGTTTGGCGCCGCACTCCGCCCATGATGCGATCGGGATAAAACGCCAGATCTCCGACCGCAAAAATTCCTTTCTCTTCGGTCTCCAGATATTCCGTGACCGGCGAGCCGTGAGGTCCCGAAAGAGGTGTGTTCCGCACGAGATCGAGGTTTGGTTCGGCGCCACAAGCGACCACGGCCAGTCCCGCCGGAACGCGGTTGCCGCTTTTTGTCTGAATATTTCGCAGCACGGTCTTGCCTTCGAAACCATTCAAGCTTTCGCCGATCAACATCGTGATGCCGTGTTTCGCGTAGTAATCGGTCAGCCACGGCCCGGTTTGCGAATCAAGGTAGCGATTTAACAGGTAGGCGTTGCGATGCATCATAGTCACCTTCAATTTCAGCATCCGCAGACTTGCCGCGGCCTCGCACGCCAGCAGCCCTCCTCCGATTACGATGACCGTCTTTTCGATGTTTGCCATTTCGCGCAACGCGAATGCGTCACGCACTGTCCGCAGATAAATCACGTTCCCGAGGTTTACGCCAGCGACCGGCGGTCGCACCGGCCGGCTGCCCATCGCCAGACAGGCTTTCGTAAACTCAATGCTCTCGCCATTTCCAAGTACGGCCAAACGCCGCTCGATATTGAATTGCTTTACGATCGTTGCGAAACGGGTCTCGATTTTGCGCGAATCGAACCAGCGTTGGTCGAAGTGCGCGAGTTTTTTCAGGGGCGGGTTTTTTTCCCGCAAAAAATCCTTCGAAAGCATCCAGCGGTTGTACGGCGGCATAATCTCCGCGCCGACGATCGTGATCGTGCCGCGCTTGTCGTGCTTACGAACCCCTTCGCACGCGCTCGCGCCGCCAATGCCGCTTCCGATAATTAAGTAGTCACGCTGGAGCATCCGGAAAAAGTTGAACGATAAAGAATTCGGGCACTCAATGGTAGGGAAAAATGATTTCGACCGCTTAAATGTCGATCTAAGTATCTGTCGTTATTGTAGTTGTATCCGTCTCTGGCGGCGGACACTTTTACAACACTGCCCGACAAATTATTACCGAGGCTATGACGCCCGTTAGATCGGCCAGCAATCCAGCCGGAATTGCGTGACGCGTTTGCTTGATCCCGACCGACCCAAAATAAACAGCCGCCACATAAAATGTGGTCTCAGTGCTTCCATAAATAGTAGCGGCCATCAGGCTGATGATGTTGTCGGGTCCGAGCCGATGCACGACGTCGGTCAACAACGCAAGCGTGGCGCTTCCACTCAATGGCCGCATTAACGCGAGCGGCACCAGATCGGTTGGAAAATGCAACGGCGTCAGAATTGGACTGAGCAACTTCGTCAGCAAATCGATTCCGCCTGCGCCTTTGAACATTCCGATCGCTACCAGCATCGTGACTAGGAACGGAATGATCCGCAAAATCACGTTGAACGCTTCTTTCGCGCCTTCGACAAACTCGTCGTAAATCTTGATCCCGCGCGCGGCGGCGTAGACCGGGAAAAAGCTGAGCAAAAATGGAATCGCGAGAAGGGATAGCGCGTTGACCATTCGCGCGAATGGATTTTGCAACGCTGGATCAGTCGGCATTGGTAGTCGAAAAATTTCCGGCATTACCATTCGCAAAAAAAGCATCACAAAGAAAACACCAAGGAGCACGAGCGCGATCATTCCCCACGGCGCCGGACGCGAGAGGGGCGGTTGGCCAAGCGAATCGTCGTCGAACGCAAATTTATCGGCGGACTGCGATTTCGAATATGCCGGCTGCGGCACCGCCGGTTCTTTTTTCTTCTTCGAACCTTCGCTCGCCACTGGCCGGAAAAACGACAATCGCTCGAAGAACTTCGCGGAAAGCACCGCGACGGTGGCCGCGCAAAGTGTCGCGAAAAACGCCGTGCCGACGATCACCGTCGGTCGCGCCGATCCGGCCGCGGCCAGAATTGCAATTGCGGTCGCCGGAATCAATTGCACCGAGCTGGTGTTGATTGCCAGAAACGTGCACATCGCGTTCGAGGCAACGCCGGGTCGCGGATTCAACGATTCCAAATCGCGCATCGCGCGCAGCCCGAGCGGCGTCGCCGCGTTTCCGAGTCCGAGCATGTTCGCCGCCATGTTCATCAGCATCGAACCCATCGCCGGATGGTCCGTCGGAACTTCAGGAAACAATCGCTGCATCAACGGCCGCAATCCGTACGCGATCCGTTGCACCAAACCGGCCCGTTCAGCCACACGCATTAAGCCCAGCCAGAGCGCCATGATTCCGATTAGTCCGAGCGCGATCGTCACTGCTGTCTTCGCGCCATCGAGCGCGCCGCCGGTTACATCCTTGAGCCGATCGTTCCAGCCGCCAATCGCGACCGCGAGCAAGACCAGCGCAAGCCAAATGTAATTCAGCACGCTGATGTTTTAGCCACGTCGCTATGCGACGTCCAGTCTTTGACGACATAGCACGTGGCTATACGCCGATTTATGATTGCATTGTCGATCTTGTCTTCGACAGACTGATGCCATGAACGATTCCCGCGACATTACTGGCAATCCCGCACCGCTGGGTCTCCTCGGTTTCGGCATGACGACCGTTTTGCTCAATCTGCACAACGCCGGCTTTTACGAACTCAACGCGATGATCCTGGCGATGGGCATTTGTTACGGCGGCATCGCGCAAGTCATTGCTGGCATGATGGAATGGCGAAAGGGCAACACGTTCGCCACCACCGCGTTCATCTCCTACGGACTGTTTTGGCTCTCGCTCGTAGCCCTGATCATCCTGACAAAACTTGGTTGGGGCGCGCCTTCCAACGACACGGCGATGGCTGCGTATCTGGCGATGTGGGGATTGTTCACGCTGGTGATGTTCCTCGGCACGCTTCGACTCAATCGTGCGTTGCAGATCGTCTTCGGCACGCTCGCCCTTTTGTTTTTCCTGCTCGCTTACGGCGATTTCACGAACGCGAGTCCCGCCTTTAAACATTTCACCGGTTACGAAGGAATTTTCTGCGGCTTCTGTGCGGTCT
>Ga0209328_10000087_pt1 | contig 17195 bp, 16 predicted proteins | sample JacPinW_OM3H0_M1_FD_187954 | JGI IMG/M metagenome (GOLD analysis project Ga0209328, IMG submission 187954) | Forest soil microbial communities from Algoma, Ontario, Canada - Jack Pine, Ontario site 1_JW_OM3H0_M1 (SPAdes) (version 2) | ecosystem: Environmental > Terrestrial > Soil > Boreal... | reverse complement strand
GTGGAATATGGATGCGGATCTTCGGCGGCTCGCCGTTTTCGACCTCATCCCACTCGGTGGGTGTCGCGATCAATTCGCCGTCGCTGTCGCGGCCGGTGATGTCGGCCATCAGGGTCGCGGGCAAACCTGCCGGTTCGCTGATCTTCTTGCCGCTCTTCTTGATGGTGCCGTCGTCGGCGAGTTCGCGTAAGATTCGCTTTAGTTCCGCGCGGTCGGCGTTCTTCAGGCCGAACTCGCGCGCGATCTCGCGGGTTCCGATTTTTCCCGGATGGGCACGGATGAAGGCGACGATGGCGTCCCGGGCCGGAAAGCCAAGCTCGCGGTTTTTCGCCACTCTATCCCCGGGCCTTGCCGGCGCTTTTCTTCGCGGGCGTTTTTGATGCGGGCTGAGTCTTCGCCGGCGAGGTTTTGGCCGTCGCCGTCACCGGCGCGCGCGCCTTGCTGACGGCGTCGGATTTCGGCTTTGCCGCAGCCTTTTTCACGGCAGCTTTCTTCACCGGCTTCGGCGCCTTCGCATCAGCTTCCCCCTTGGCTGGCTTCGCCGCCTTGGCCTTGGCAACTCGCTTCGGCTTGGCCCCGCCCTTGGCGACGCGTTCGTCGATCAGTGCGATCGCCTCGGGGAGCGTAATTGTGTCCTGCGTCTTGTCGCTCGGGATCGTGGCGTTGACACCGCCCGCGGTGACATAAGCGCCGTAGCGCCCGCTCTTGACCGCGACCGCGCCTAGCGTCGGATGATCGCCGAGCGGTTTTCCCGGATCGGCGCCAAAACGACGGCCGCTCGGGCCCTTTGCGATTTTTTCCGCGATCAGCGTCACCGCGCGGTTGAGCCCGATGTCGAACACCTCGTCGCCGGCCTCCAGGCTGGCATAGGTTTTTTCGTGCCGCACGAAGGGACCAAATCGGCCGAGGCCCGCGGTGATCGGCTCGCCGGTCTCCGGGTGCTTGCCGATTTCACGCGGCAGCGACAATAGCTTTAGGGCAAGATCAAGTTCGATATCCGAAGGCGACATGTTTTTCGGAATGCCGGCGCGCTTCGGCTTTTCGCCTTCCGCATAATCCTTTTGCTCGCCGAGCTGGATGTAGGGGCCGAACCGGCCGGCCTTCACCACGACGTCGAGATCGGTTTCGGGATCCTTGCCGAGAACGCGGTCGGCGCTGGCTTCGCTGTCGGCCGCGAGCGGGCGGGTATAGCGGCACTCCGGATAGTTCGTGCAGCCGACGAAGGCGCCGAATTTCCCGGCCTTGAGGTTGAGTTTGCCGGTGCCGCAGGTCGGGCATTGCCTGACATCACCGCCATCCTCGCGCGGCGGGTAAATGTGTGGCCCCAGCATGTCGTCGAGCGCATCCAACACTTGCGTGACGCGGAGGTCCTTGATGTCGTTGACGGCGCCAATGAAATCGCCCCAAAAATCCTTCAGCACCTGCTGCCAGGAAATCTCGTTGTTGGAGATGCGGTCGAGCTGCTCTTCCAGGTCGGCCGTGAAGTCATACTCCACATAGCGCTTGAAAAAATTCTCCAGGAACGCGATGACGACGCGGCCCTTGTCCTCGCCATGCAGGCGCTTTTTCTCCAGCTTGACGTAGCCGCGGTCTTTTAGGACCTGCAGGATCGACGCGTATGTCGAGGGGCGGCCGATGCCGAGCTCTTCCATGCGTTTCACCAGCGATGCTTCCGAGAAGCGCGGCGGCGGCTCGGTAAAATGCTGGGTGACGGCGAGGTCCTGGCGCTTCAGCGCTTCGCCTTCGCTCATGGCGGGGAGGCGGCGGCTATCTTCGTCATCGCCGTCGTCGTCGCGGCCTTCCTGATAGAGCGCCAGAAAACCATCGAATTTTATCACTTGCCCGGTGGCGCGCAGTTCCAGCGCGCGGGCGCCGGCTTTTGCTGCGATATCGACGGTGGTGCGCTCCAGCTCGGCCGATTCCATCTGGCTCGCGATGGTGCGGATCCAGATCAATTCATAGAGTTTTGCCTGATCGGTATCGAGACGCCGGCGCATTTCCGCGGGCCGGCGCGACAGATCGGTCGGGCGGATCGCTTCATGCGCTTCCTGCGCGTTTTTGGCTTTGGTCTGGTACTGGCGTGGCGCGTCCGGCACATAGGCGTTGCCGTAATCTTCGCCGATCACTTTTCGCGCCTGGGTGATCGCCGAATTGTCGATCTGCACGCCGTCGGTTCGCATATAGGTGATGAGGCCGGTGGTCTCGCCGCCGATGTCGATGCCTTCATAGAGCCGCTGCGCGATCCGCATGGTATGCGCCGGCGCAAAGCCGAGCTTGCGGCTGGCTTCCTGCTGCAGTGTTGAGGTCGTGAACGGCGCCTGCGGATTGCGCCGCGCCGGCTTTGCCTCGACGGTGGTGACCGTGAAGTTAGCTGCCTCGATCGCTCTTTTAAAATCTTCGGCCTCGGCACCGCTGCCGATGTCGAGCCTTTGAATTTTTTTACCGTCGGCGCCGACCAGGCGTGCCTCGAACGCGTCGCCGCGCGGCGTCGTCAGGGTCGCGACCAGCGACCAGTATTCGCGCGGGACGAATTTCTCGATTTCGAGCTCGCGGTCGCAGACCAGCCGCAGCGCCACCGACTGCACGCGGCCCGCCGAACGCGCGCCCGGCAATTTGCGCCACAGCACCGGCGAGAGGGTAAAGCCGACCAGATAATCCAGCGCGCGGCGCGCCATATAGGCATCGACCAGCGCGCCATCGATCTGGCGCGGATGCTTCATGGCGTCGGTGACCGCCTGCTTGGTGATGGCATTGAACACCACCCGCTCGATCTTCTGATCTTTCAGCGCGCGCTTTTCTTTCAGCACCTCCAGCACATGCCAGGAGATCGCCTCGCCTTCGCGATCGGGGTCGGTTGCGAGGATCAGGCGGTCGGCGCCCTTGATGGCGCGGGCGATATCGTTGAGCCGGCTGGCGGCCTTGGGATCGACCTCCCAGATCATCTGGAAATTCGCCTCCGGATCGACCGATCCGTTCTTGGCCGGAAGGTCCCGGACATGGCCGAACGAGGCCAGAACCTCATAGGAGGCTCCCAAATACTTATTGATCGTCTTGGCCTTTGCAGGCGACTCCACAATGACGATATTCATGTCATTCCAATGGCTTACGGGAAAAATAAAGGCCGGTTCCGCGAGACTCGCGTCGGCCGTTTCGCCCCGAACATGGGTGGTGCGGGGCCCCCTGTCAAATCGACAGATGTTGAAAAGCGGCTTTCGGACCGTCGGGCCGGGTCAAAAAAGTTGTAAAATTCGTCCCATAGTTGCACTCTTGTGGGGAGCGTATTTTTTATAGAAGAGATATTGGAAGTAATTTTTGGCCAAGGCAGGGCGGGGGCGAACCCGCGGATCCCGGGGCAGGGATGGCGGCTCGCGAGTTGAAGATCCACCGGGGGATGGCGGGCCGGACGAGGCCGCTTCCTTCATTACCGAAACCGTTACCGAGCTGGCTCTACTGGCACGGCGCCACAAGCTCGGCATGCTGATCCTTCTGCTTGAGATGGCCCAAATGGAAGCCGAGGAGCGCGTCCGGCTGCGCGGCAAGGGGAAGCTGTCGTGAGGGTCCCTACGCGCGCCGCCGCCGTTTCGCGCCGGCGTTTGGCCGCAGCTCCGTGTCGCCGTCGCCGAGCAGCCTTCCGTCGCTGGCGCGCAACTCGAGCTTTCGAACCGGGCGGCCATTGTTGCGATCGACCAGAAGAGTAGGGAAGCCGCCGCCCTCGCCGGAAAACTCTTCGCTCCATTGCCGCAGCGCGACCAGCACCGGAAACACCCCGCGCCCCTTCGGCGTCAGCACATATTCCTGATAGGCGCTGCCGTCGGAGGCCGGCACCGTCTTCAGGATGCCGTGCTCGACGAGGGCGCGCAGCCTTACGGTGAGGATGTTTTTGGCGAGCCCGATGTTCTTCTGGAACTCGCTGAAGCGGCGAAGCCCCAAAAGCGCGTCTCGGATGATCAAGAGCGACCACCAGTCGCCGAGCACGTCCAGCGATCGCGCGACCGGGCAATCGTCATTCTCCAGACTGGTCCGTTTCACCATGGCGTCCTCTTACATCGAACCACGACCCCGATCACGGCGTTGTGTAGTTGCATTATGAAACCAGACCCTCTAGATGGCAACATAGTTTAATAATGCAACCACTCGGAGACCACCCATGCGACTGAAGAACAAGACGGCGCTCATTACCGGCGGCAATAGCGGGATCGGGCTTGCGACCGCGCGGCTGTTCGTAGCGGAAGGCGCGCGGGTCGCGATTACGGGGCGAAATCAGGCGACGCTGGAAGCCGCCGCGAAGGAACTTGGACCCAACGGGCTGGCACTTGTCGCCGATGCCACTGATATCGCGGCCACCGAAAAGGCGATAAAACAGGCGGTCGAAAAATTCGGCAAGCTCGACATTGTCTTTGCGAATGCCGGCATCCCCGGCAGCACGCCGATCGGCGGCACCACGCTCGATGCGTTCGAGACGGTGATCCGGACCAACATCACTGCGGTGTTCTTTACCGTGCAGGCGGCTGCCCCGTATCTGAATGACAATGCATCGATCATTCTCAACGGCTCGGTGATCTCGGTGCTCGGCAATCCCGGCTATGCGGCCTATGCGGCGAGCAAGGCTGGCGTGCGGGCAATGGCGCGGGTGATGGCCTCGGAACTCTCGCCGCGGGGTATCAGGGTCAATGTGGTCGCGCCGGGTGCGGCGCGGACGCCGATCTGGAACGGCGCGGCGCCGACGCCGGACGCGTTCGACGCACTCGAAAAACGCATCGCGCGCACGACTCCGCTGGGAAGGATCGCAGAGGCGGATCACATCGCAAAGACGGTGTTGTTCCTCGCCTCCGACGATGCCGCGCACGTGCAGAGCGCCGAAATCTTCGTCGATGGCGGTGCGACGGGTTCCCCCGCGGGCGCGCCGATCTTTCGCGGGTAGAGGGAACTTTAGGGAAAGCATGAATCCAATCAGGACGATTGACGATAGGTCGCATCGCAATCGTGCTGCTCGGTTCCATCGCACGGTCGAAGTTTTTTTACGGAACCTGATTCGTGAATTGAACCTTTGCTGCTTCAGGCTCGACATCTCGGTGGGCGCGATTTTGACCATTGACGCATTGGAGAGCTTGAAATGCCGCGGGCCATTCCTTTCTTCATACCGGTATCGACGTATACGCCTGCATCGGAGAAATCCGATAGCTCGCTTGATCCCATCCTGTTGTTTGGCGGAATTTGCCTGGCGGCCTTGATGATCGCCGTCTTCACGGGCGTGCAGGGCGTTTGGCTTTAAGGGTTTTCATCACCTCACATTAGCGACACCAGCCCGCTGCCGCGTTTGGGCGACGGCGGGCCGTGTCTGATTTCCTGTTATGCGGCGTGAAGATTGGTCGCCGCCTGCAAGGCGCCTGCGAGCGCCTTCTCGCGATGTTCCGGTCCGACCTGGACCCCCTCGGCGGAAATGAGTTCGAGGTTGTTGACGCCGATGAAACCGAACACCCAGCGCAAATAGGTTTCCACATATTCGCCCGCCGCGGCCGGCGTGCCGGCCCCATAGAATCCGCCGCGCGAGATCGCGACGATGACGCGCTTGTTGCCGGCCAGTCCTTCCGCGCCTTGCGCGCCATATTTAAATGTCTTGCCCGCCACCACGATGCGGTCGATCCAGGCCTTGAGCTGGCTCGGGATCGTGAAATTATACATCGGCGCGCCGAGCACCACGATGTCGGCGGCCAAAAACTCGTCCAGCACGGCCTGACCGGCGGCGAGGTCCTGCAGCAGCGCGGCCTCGGGCGTAGCCCCTTGGGCCGCGGCGAGATGCAAGCCTGACAGATGCGCCAGCGGCGTCGAAGTGAGATCCCGATAGACGATTCCGAGATTTGGCGTTGCCTTGCGCAGGCGATCCACGATTGCGGCGGAAACCTGGCGGCTGACGGAATGGGGGCCGAGAACACTGGAGTCGATATGCAGGAGTTTCATTTGGGTCACCCTTGGTATAAGTTTGTAACTGAGACTATATGAGTGACTGTCCGCAAACCCCGCAAGAACGCACTTTTTTGATACAAGAGCACATCAATGAAACCCGAGCACATCAGAGTGCCTGTCCTGCCGCCCCAGCCGCATCTCGAAAGCGATTGCCGCGGCGTCGCCTCGATCCTGGCGCGGGTCGGCGACAAATGGAGCGTGTTCGTCATCATGCTGCTCGGTGAGGGCCCCCGGCGCTTCAACGAGCTCAAGCGCATGGTCGGCGGCATCTCGCAGCGGATGCTGACCTTGACGCTGCGCGGGCTCGAGCGAGACGGCCTGGTCACGCGCACGGTTTTTCCGACCATCCCGCCGCGGGTGGATTACGAACTAACCGACCTCGGCCGCGGGTTGTCGAAGCCGGTGGAGGCGCTCGGCAGGTGGGCGATGGATCATCAGACCGAAATCCAAGCCGCGCGGACGCGGTTCGACGGGCGCAACGAGCCGGGCTGATCGTCAGATCAGCGACACCAGCCCGCCGCCGTGGCGCTCGAGCCGGCCGGCGAGTTCGAGCTCCAGCAGCACGGTGCGCACGATGGCAGGCGTTGTCCCGGCCATCCGGATCAGGTCATCAAGCAGGAGTGGGGTCGGCCCGAGCAGATTGACGATGCGCGCTCGCTCGCTCGCATCCGGTTCGGAATCGATCGGCTCCTCGTCCGGCTCACGCAATTCGATCGGCCGTTCCATGATAGGCTCGACTGCGTTGATGACGTCGGAAGCTTCGGTCGTCAGCGTCGCGCCCTGTTTGATCAGATCGTTGGTGCCGGCGGCGCGCGGATCGAGCGGCGAGCCGGGGACAGCGAACACCTCGCGGCCCTGCTCGGCGGCGATGCGCGCGGTGATCAGCGAGCCCGAGCGAAGCGCTGCCTCGACCACGACGACGCCGAGCGCTGCGCCCGAAATCAGCCGGTTGCGCCTCGGAAAATCCCGCGCGCGCGGCACATGCCCGAGCGGCATCTCGGAAATCGCCGCGCCGCCGGTAGCGATGATCTCTGCCAGCAGGTCCTGGTGTTCCGGCGGATAGATCCGGTCATGACCGCCAGCCAGCATCGCGACGGTGCCGCTTGAGATACTGGCGCGATGCGCCGCCTGATCGATGCCGCGCGCCAGCCCCGAGGCAATGACAAAACCGGCCTCGCCGAGATCCCGCGCGAGCGTGCCGGCAAATTTGAGACCGGCGCCGGAGGCGTTGCGCGAACCGACCACCGCGATCATCGGCCGCATCAACGTATCAAGCGCGCCGCGGACGCCGAGCAGCGGCGGCGCATCGTCGAGCGTGGCGAGCCGTGGCGGATAACCGGCTTCGCCCGGCGCGAGAAGGCTCACACCAAGCCGTTGGCTTGCGGCAAGCTCATTGCGCGCGTCTTCCTCGCTGCAAATCCGTCCCGGACGATCAGCCCCGCCACGACGCGCGAGATCAGGCAGCCGCTGCAGCGCGGTGCGCGCGCTGCCGAAATGATGGATCAATGATCGAAACGTGCGCGGCCCGACATTGTCGGAGCGGATCAGCCGCAGCCAACCGATGCGCTGCTCATCGGTCAGATTTGTCGCGCCTGAGGTTTTGATGTCCACGCGCTCCCCCTATGGGCAGCATGGATCAACCTGAGCGCGTGGGGAAGGGGGGTGCTCCCGTCATTTCGGGACACGCCGGTGGGGGCGTCGCCCGAGCGCTTGCCCGATCCCGCCCCGGTTCGTAAAAGCGGTTCGATCACGTTAAGGGAAAAATGCCGATGATGTCGCTCGCCGAACTCCAGCGCCGTATCGACCACGGCGATCTTTCGGCCGATGAAGCGATCGCCCGGTCGTGTGAGGCCACCGACGAGCACGACAAAACCATCGGCGCGTTCGTCTGCCGCGTGAAAGACGCCCATGCGGCGAGCACAGGTCCCCTGCGCGGCATCGCGGTTGGTATCAAGGACATCATCGACACGTCAGATTTTCCGACGGAAATGGGCTCGGCGATCTACCGGGGATGGCGGCCGCGCGCCGATGCATCCGTGGTGGCGATGCTGAAACAGGCGGGCGCGACCATCCTCGGCAAGACCACGACGACGGCGTTCGCCTCGCGCGATCCGACGGCGACGCTCAATCCGCGCAACCCCGCGCATACGCCGGGCGGATCGTCATCCGGCTCGGCTGCGGCGGTCGCAGCCGGCATGATTCCGCTGGCGCTGGGAACGCAGACCGGCGGCTCGGTGATCCGGCCGGCCTCGTTCTGCGGAGTAGCCGCCATAAAACCGTCATTCGCGCTGCTGCCGACGGTCGGTGTGAAGTGCTATTCGTGGACGCTGGACACCGTCGGGCTGTTCGCTGCCAGCGTCGAAGACCTCGCGCACGGACTTGCGGCGATGTCCAACCGTCCCGAACTGCGGCCACGTGCCGCGCTCGAGACCCCGCGGATCGGCGTCGTGACCCAGGATTTCGCCGGCGCGCCGGATGCGGCGAGCGGGGAGGCGCTGCGGATCGCTGGCGGTGCGGCAGAACGCGCCGGCGCCTCCGTTCGCGCGGTCACGCTGCCGGAGATTTTTGCGCAAGCCTGGCGAATACATCCGACGGTGATGGAATTCGAGGCGCATCAGGCGCTCGCCTGGGAGTACCGGACGCACCACGACGCGATGCCACCGCTGCTGCGGGCAAAGCTCGATGAAACCGTCGGCCTCTTGCCCGCCGAGTATGACGAGGCGCGCGGGATAGTGGGCCGGGCGAGGGCTGCACTGGCTTGCCTGTTCGACGACGTCGATGTGTTGCTGACGTTCTCCGCGCCGGGCGCAGCGCCAAAGGGGCTCGACTGGACCGGCGATCCCAGTTTCAACCGGCTCTGGACCCTGATGGGTGTCCCTTGCGTCAACGTTCCCGCTTATGTCGCCGAGGGTAGACTGCCGGTCGGTGTGCAGGTGATCGCCCGATTTGGCGACGATGCGGGAGCGCTTGAGGCCGCGCGCTTCGTTGAAGAGGCACTGACGCGGGGATGATCTGGTCTCCGTCATTCCGGGTTCGATGCTTCGCATCACCCCGGAATGACGATTCTACTCACTTCTCCCCGATCCGCCCTTCCGTCCCCGCTTGCAGCCGCTTGATGTTTTCGCGGTGCATGTAGAACAGCAATAGCGTCAGCACGGCGAACAGCGAGGCGAGCGCTGGCTGGCCGAACCACCACAAAAACAGCGGCGTGACGAAACTTGCGACCAATGCGGAGAGCGAGGAGTAGCGTGTGGTTGCGGCGGTGGCGATCCACAGTAGGCAGAACACCACAGCAGCCGGCCAGAACAGGCCGATCAGCACGCCGATATAGACGGCGACGCCTTTGCCGCCCTTAAAACCGAGCCACACCGGAAACAAATGGCCGAGAAAAGCACCGAGCGCCGCCAGCATCGCGGCGTTGGGGCCGCCGAAATAGCCGGCGACGATCACCGCGACCGTGCCCTTGAGCATGTCGCAAATCAGTGTCGCCGCGGCGAGGCCTTTGCGGCCGGTGCGCAGCACGTTGGTGGCGCCGATATTGCCGGAGCCGATCGAGCGCAGATCCTGTGTGCCGGCAAGTCTGGTCAGGATCAGCCCGAACGGGATCGAGCCGAGCAGATAGCCGAGCACGAAGGCGACCGGCAGGAACGCTTCAGATGACATCGCCGTTCCTCCCTTGACCGTGTATCCCGCTTTCATCAGACATGCTCGTAGACCGTGCGTCCACCTACGATCGTGCGTACGACGCGGCCCGAGAATCGGGCTTCATCGAATGGCGTGTTCTTGCATTGCGACTTGAGATCGGCAGGGTCGAGCACCCAGGGCGTGTCGGGATCGATCACGATGATGTCGGCCGGCGCGCCCGCGCGCAGCGTGCCGCCCGGCAGACCCAACAACTCGGCCGGGCGCGTCGACATCGCGCGGATCAGGGTTTTAAAATCCATCTCGCCATTGTGGATCAGCCTTAAGCTCGCCGGCAGCATGGTCTGCAGGCCGATCGCGCCGGAGGCTGCTTCCGCGAACGGCAGCCGCTTGACCTCGACGTCCTGCGGATTGTGATCGGACATGATGACGTCGATCAATCCGGAGGCAACCGCTGCGACCAACGCCTGCCGATCGTCCTCGGTGCGTAGCGGCGGTGAAAGCTTCAAAAATGTCCGGTAGGGGCCGATGTCGTTCTCGTTCAGCGTCACATGGTTGATCGAGACCGAGGCTGACACCGCAAGCCCGGCGTCGCGCGCACGCTTCAGGATTTCCAGCGACTCAATGCAGCTCAGCGAAGCCGCGTGGTAGCGCCCGTTGGTCAGCGCGACCAGCCGCATGTCGCGCTCCAGCATCACGGCCTCGGCGGCGTTGGGGATGCCGACGAGCCCAAGGCGGGCGGCGAACTCGCCTTCGTTCATGACGCCTTCGCCGACCAGATCCGGATCCTCGGTGTGGTGCACGATCAGCGCGTCGAAATCCCGTGCGTAGGTCAGCGCGCGGCGCATCACCTGCGCGTTGGTGACGCTCTTGTCGCCGTCGGTGAAAGCCACCGCGCCGGCCGCCTTCAACAGGCCGATCTCGGTCATCTCCTCGCCGCGCATCCCTTTTGTCAGCGCCGCCATCGGATGGATGTTGACGATGGCGGTGTCGCGGGCGCGGCGCAGCACGAAATCAACCGTGGCCGAATTGTCGATCACCGGCGAGGTATCGGGCTGGCAGATAATGGTGGTGATGCCGCCGGTTGCCGCGGCCTGGCTTGCGGAAGCAAAGGTTTCGCGATGGCTGGCGCCGGGCTCGCCGACAAAGGCGCGCATGTCGATCAGCCCGGGGGCTATGATCTTGCCGGCGCAATTGACGATGTCGGTCCCCTCGGGCACGCCGGCAGCGCCGATGCCCCGCTTCGAATCGCGGATCATACCGTCCGCGATCAGCACGTCGCCCACGCCGTCGAAATCGCGCGAGGGATCGATCAGGCGGGCGTTGGCGAGCAGGATCGGGCGGCGATCGGTCAGCATTTAAGCGTTCGGCAGGTTGCGGGCGAGCGCTTCCAGCACCGCCATCCGCACCGCCACTCCCATTTCGACCTGTTCGCGGATCAGCGATTGCGCGCCGTCGGCGACAATGGAGTCGATCTCGACGCCGCGGTTCATCGGCCCCGGATGCATCACCAGCGCGTCGGGTTTTGCGTAGGCCAGCTTCTTCTGGTCGAGGCCGAAATAATGAAAATACTCCTGGGTCGACGGCACGAACGAGCCGTTCATGCGCTCGCGCTGCAGCCGCAGCATCATCACGATATCGGCACCATTGAGACCCTCGCGCATGTCGCGGGCGACCTCGACGCCCATCCGCTCGATGCCGCGCGGGAGCAGCGTGGAAGGCGCGACCACGCGCACGCGCGCGCCCATGGTGTTGAGCAAGAGGATATTGGAACGCGCCACCCGCGAATGCATGACGTCGCCGCAGATCGCGATCACGAGCCCCTCGAGCCGGCCCTTGTTGCGGCGGATGGTGAGCGCGTCGAGCAGCGCTTGCGTCGGATGCTCGTGCGCCCCGTCGCCGGCATTGACGACGGATCCGTCGACTTTTCGGGCCAAAAGTTCCACCGCGCCGGACGCGTGATGCCTTACCACCAGGATGTCCGGATGCATGGCGTTGAGCGTCACCGCGGTATCGATCAGGGTTTCGCCCTTGCGCATCGAGGAGGAGGACACCGACATGTTCATGACATCGGCGCCCAGGCGTTTTCCCGCGATCTCGAACGAGGATTGGGTGCGGGTGGAGGCCTCGAAGAACAAATTGATCTGGGTGCGGCCGCGCAGGCTGGTACGCTTCTTGTCGACCTGGCGGTTGAGCTCGACATATTCCTCGGAGAGGTCGAGGAGACCTGTGATGTCGTCGGGGGAAAGCCCCTCTATGCCCAGCAGGTGCCGGTGACCGAGGACGAAGGTCGATTTCGATTGTGGGGTCATTAAAACGAGAGCTATAGGCAGAGATGCAGAGCGGGGCAAGGGCGAATAGGGGGCTTACGAGTTATCCCCGGTTTCGTATTCCGCCCATTCGTCATGCCCGCGCTCGTCGCGGGCATCCACGTCTTTTCTCGTTAACCGTAAAAAAGACGTGGATGGCCGGGCATAGGCTAGCGGAAGCGACGCCGTCCTTCGGACGGCTATGCCCGGCCATGACGATTGAGGGACTGGCCGGGGTGAGAACCATTTTGATCGCTCTTGCGGTCATCACTTATTCTGCTTCTGCGCAGGTCCGCGCGCAAACGCTGCCCGGCGGCTTTGTCCATCTGCGCGACGTCGATCCCAGCATCATCCAGGACATCCGCTACGCCGGTTCAAATAATTTCGTCGGCCGGCCGCTTAACGGTTACGAGGCCGCCGAATGCGTGGTGAAACGCGAGGTCGGGCTGGCGCTAGCGCGCGTGCAGCGGGAACTCGTGCCACAAAAGCTGTCATTAAAGATGCTGGATTGCTACCGCCCGGCGCGCGCGGTGCACGACATGGTGCTGTGGGCGCAGAATGGCCGGGAAACGCCGGCCGAGCGGCGCTATAATCCGGCTTTCAGCAAGAAGGACCTGTTCCGGCTCGGCTACATCGCCGAGCATTCCGGCCATTCCGCCGGTGCTGCCGTCGACGTCACGTTGGTCGACCTGAAGGCTGATCCTTCATCCCCGTTCGATCCGAACAAGACTTACGCGGATTGCACCGCCGATTCGAGCGCCCGCGCTCCGGAAGCAAGCGTCGATATGGGCACCGGCTACGACTGCTCCGACCTCAAGGCGCACACGGCGGCGCCGACCATCACGGCGGAGCAGCGCCGGTGGCGCAATCTGCTGGTTGCCGTGATGACCAAGCAAGGTTTTGTGAACTATTCGAAGGAGTGGTGGCATTTTTCGCTGCCGGGCACCGGCCGGCCCGCGTATGATTTCCCGATTGCACCGCGGCAGAAGTGAGTGGGCGTGAAACAAGGCTCTTTCCGGCGTAGGATGATTCTCCAAATTCCGACCGTGAGGGGGCGGCCATGACGCAAGCCACATTCGCGACCCACGAAGTGTTCAACCAGTCGCCGCCGTTCGAAGACGTCGATCTGTTCGCAGCCGACCAGCCTTTGCAGGAAGCCGTCGCCGCCAATGGCGGCGCTGCGGCAGAGAAAGAACTGTCCGAGTTCGGCCAGCACTGGGGTTCGGCGGCGATGACGGCGCGCGGCCGCGTCGCCAATGAGAACACCCCAAAGCTGCGCCTCTTCGATCCCCGCGGTATCAGGCGCGACGAGGTCGAGTTCCACCCCGCCTATCACGAACTGATGGCGCGCAGCGCCCATGCCGGCATGCACAATTCGACCTGGACCGCCGACGGCAAGCCGGCCGGGGACGCCGCCGAAGTCGTGCGTGCCGCAAAATTCTATATGGCAGCAGGGGTCGAGACCGGGCATCTGTGCCCGATCACCATGACACGCGCCTCTGTCGCGGCCTTGGCGGCGCAGCCGGATTTGCTGGCGAAGGTGATGCCCGTGATCGCGACCCGCGCTTACGACCCAGGTTTTGCGCCATGGTGGACAAAGCGCGGCATGACGCTCGGCATGGGCATGACCGAGAAGCAGGGCGGCACCGACGTGCGCTCCAATTTGACGCGCGCAACGCCTGACGGCGACGGCTATTCCGTCACCGGGCATAAATGGTTCATGTCGGCGCCGATGTGCGACGCCTTTTTGGTGCTGGCACAGGCCGATCAGGGCCTGACCTGCTTCTTCATGCCGCGCTTTCGCCCCGATGGATCGGTCAACGCGATCCAGTTCCAGCGCCTGAAGGACAAGCTCGGCAACCGCTCTAACGCGTCCTCCGAGGTCGAATTCACGGGCGCCTATGCGACGCGGGTCGGCCACGAGGGCAAGGGCATCCGCACCATCATCCAGATGGTGCAATTGACGCGGCAGGATTGCGCGATTGCGTCCGCCGGCCTGATGCGCTCCGGGCTCGCGCATGCGCTGCACCACGCGCGGCACCGCAGCGTGTTCCAAAAGCACCTTGCCGATCAGCCGCTGATGCAGATGGTGCTTTCGGACATGGCGCTGCACGTCGATGCGACCATCGCGCTGGTGATGCGGCTGTGCCGTTCGTTCGATCAGGCGCCGCAGGATGCCGGCGAAGCCGCGTACCTGCGGCTCCTGACGCCCGCAATCAAATACTGGGTCTGCAAAAGCGCGCCGGGATTCTTGTACGAAGCGATGGAGTGCCTCGGCGGCAACGGCTATGTCGAGGAGGGCATTCTGGCGCGGCATTTCCGCGAGTCGCCGGTCAATGCGATCTGGGAAGGTTCGGGCAATGTAATGTGCCTCGACGTGCTGCGGGCGCTGTCGCGGGAGGCGGAAGCGGCCTCCGCGGTGTTGCAGGGTCTCACTGATGAAGCCAAAGGGCTGCCGGGCGCGGACGAAGCGGTAGCGTTCATCGGCAAGGCTTTTCGACGGCCGGACTCTGAGCGCGTGGCGCGGCTTGCGGTGGAGAAGCTGGCGCTGCTCGCGGCAGCCGCCGCTCTTCAAAAAGTGTCGCCGCATGACGCCGAGCTGTTCGCGCGGACCCGGCTCGCCCAGAATCACGCCAGCATGTACGGCGCCGTCGATCTTACCGCCGACGATGTCAGAGGTCTCCTGGAGCGGGCGCTGCCATAATGGATTCTCTCGATCCCGCAAGTCCCCTGACCTCGGTCATCCCTGCCCAACGCCCGCCGCGCATCTGGAAATTCTGGGGCACATTGCTGTGGGGCCTGTTTGTGTTCGCGGCGATGTTTGTCGGACAGCTCGCGGTCATCGCCTGGTTCATCCTGCGGCAGGAAGGGCCGCTCGATGTCGCCGCCATGATCCATGTCGTCGGCGGCGGCCTGACGATTTCGCTGTCGGTGATCACCGGCTTGCCTGCGGTCCTCGCCGCGCTGTGGGTTGCGATCCGCGTTTCCGGCACGCCGTTTGCCGACTATCTCGCGCTGCGCTTGCCCTCCTGGAGCGGCCTTCTGATCGGCGCCGTCGCGCTGTTCGTGCTGGTGATGGGCTGGGACATGATATCGCGCGCCACCGGCCGCGCGGTCGAGCCGGGATTCATGGGCGATGTCCTGAAATCGGCGCGCGCCGCCGGTGCGCTGTGGCTCTTGGTGATCGCCTTCTGCGTCGCCGCTCCGATCTCGGAGGAATTTTTCGCGCGCGGCTTTCTCTACCGCGGCTGGTCTCAGTCGTTCCTTAAGGCGCCGGGCGCCATCTTGCTGTCGTCGGCGGTGTGGACGGTGCTGCATCTGCAATACGACTGGTTCTTCCTCGGCGAAGTGTTTTCGATCGGGCTATTGCTCGGCTATCTCCGCTATCGCTTCAATTCGACCTGGCTGACGGTCATCCTGCACGGTTGCAATAATCTGGCTGCGGTGGTGCAGACCTACGTGCTGACGGGGCAGGGGTAGTTCTTCCCGTCATTGCGACCCGTTGGCTCGCAATGACGATCTTGGTTGTCAGCGTCCCCCGCCCAAATTCGCCAGCCGGTCCAGCGCGCCCTGCAGGATGAAGATCGCGGCATGTTCGTCGATCACTTCCGCGCGGCGGGCGCGGCTCATGTCCATGCCGATCAATTCGCGCTCGACGGCCACGGTCGAGAGCCGCTCGTCCCACAAGGCGATCGCAAGATCGGTAAGTTTTGCAAGATTGCGGGCGAAGGCGCGGGTGGATTGCGCGCGGGGCCCCTCGCTGGCATCCATATTGACCGGTAGGCCCAAGACAAAACCAACGGCGTTGCGCTCGCCGGCGATGGCGAGCAGCCGCGCCGCGTCGGCCTTGAACGCCTTGCGCTGGATGGTTTCGACGCCGGTCGCGAGTTTTCGGTCGGGATCGGATACCGCGACCCCGATGGTCTTGGTGCCCAAATCAAGACCGACCAGCGCGCCTCGTGCGGGCCAGTGCGCGACGGCGTCGATCAGGGGTAGGATGAGGGCCGGCATGGCGCTCGCATAACATGTGGCCGGCCTGGCGGGAAAGGTTTGGTGGAATGGACCGGCTGACTTTATTCGGATTGTTCGCGGTCACATTGATGCTCGTGTGTTACGCGCTGGAGGAAACCAGCCGCTGGTTCGTGCTGGCGTTTGCGGTCGCCTGTGCGCTCGGCTCAATCTACGGATTTCTGCAGGGCGCCTGGCCGTTCGGGCTGGTCGAGGCGGTCTGGGCGGTCGTGGCGCTGCGGCGCTGGAGCGTCAGGCCGCTATGACCTGACCATCTTCCTTCAGGCAGGCGACGAAACCCTGCAGCGCACTGTATTGATGCGCGCCGCGGCGCTGAATGAACAACGTATCGACCCGCGACTGCGACGCACTGAGCGCATGGAGATGGATGCTGCCACTAAGATCGCGGCGCTCGACGACGGCGCGCGGCAACAGCGTGACGCCCATGTCGGCCGCGACGCAGCCGATCATGCCATCGAGCGTGCCGAATTCAAACCGGGCGGCAGACGGCCATCCGAACTCCGTAAACACCTGCTCAAGCCGCTGCCGGTAAGTGCAGCCGGTGCGGAACACCAGCGCGGTCGGACCGGATTCGCTGGTGCCGGCGCGGAGCGCCGCGAGACTTTTCCAGCGGCTCGTCGTTACCAGCACCAGCTCTTCTTTGAAAGCCGTCGTGGCCGTGAGTTCGTCATGATCGATCGGTCCGGCGACGAAGGCGCCATCGAACGTGCCATCAAGCACGGAAGCGACCAGATCCGCGGTGGTCGCGGTCCGCAGGCTCAACTGCACCGCCGGAAAACGCCGGTGAAATTCGGCGAGCAGCGCCGGCAGGCGTACCGCGGCTGTCGTCTCCATCGACCCGATCGAAAGCGGCCCTTTCGGTTCGCCGTCGTCGCGTGCCGCAAGCACGGCTTCGCGCAACAGCGCCGCCATGCGCTGGGCATAAGGCAGCAACCGCCGGCCGGCGCCGGTCAAGGTCATGCCGCGGCTGTGCCGCTCAAACAACGGCGTGCCGATTTCGGCCTCGAGCGCCTTCACGCGCTGGGTGATGTTCGACTGAACCGTGTTGAGCTCGTCGGCGGCGCGGGTGATGCCGCCGGTGCGCGCCACCGTAGCAAAAGTCGTCAAATCGGACAATTCCATGGAACCTGCTCCGTTTCATTTATGAGATGGCAGCATTCTAAAGAAATCATTTATCGAGAATGCTAGCCGAACCTATGATGATTGTCCAGATTGGAGAATGGATATGTCGATCGCCACGCCCCTGACCGC
>Ga0209328_10000085_pt1 | contig 17268 bp, 16 predicted proteins | sample JacPinW_OM3H0_M1_FD_187954 | JGI IMG/M metagenome (GOLD analysis project Ga0209328, IMG submission 187954) | Forest soil microbial communities from Algoma, Ontario, Canada - Jack Pine, Ontario site 1_JW_OM3H0_M1 (SPAdes) (version 2) | ecosystem: Environmental > Terrestrial > Soil > Boreal... | reverse complement strand
TCCTCGCAAATGGTGACACCGATTTTTTTCCCGTTCAGGTCGAAAGGCTCGACGCGGGCCGCCGGTTGAAAATAACGGTCCTCGTCGAAGACGTCGTAAGTTGGCAAAAGCGATTTGTGGGCTTTGCGAATCGGTTCTCCGGGCGCAAGCAGCGCAGCCGCGTTATGAAATGGGCGGCCACGGCCTTCGTTCCGGTCGACAAAGCCGACCAGCAACGCTGCCTTCCCGATCCGGCGATGAAGTTCCTCCACAATCTCGAGCGTTTCCGGAACGAAGCGCGACTTGAAGACAAGGTCCTGTGGCGGATACCCGGTGATCGCAAGTTCGGGCGTGACAATGAGTTCAGCGCCGGCCGCGGCCAATCGTTCGTAAGATTGGACGATTTTCTCGAAATTACCCCGCAAGTCGCCCACGGTGGCATTGAGCTGGGCGAAGCCGACTTTCATCACGCAAATTATGCGCGGGTGAGCCAGCGGCAATCGTCTTTTGTGCTACTTAATCGGATCGAGGACCGCGCGGTGCTTGTAGCCTTTATTCAAGGCGTCGTCGGCGCCCTCGACGAAAACCCTTGCCCATTCGATGAGGCTGGCGGCAAGGAAACCGGCGAAGGCGCAGATGAGGACTTTCTGGAAGAAGGTCGCGTGCACTCCTTTTTAACAGCAACGATAGTGCCAGTGGCGAAGCTCTTTATAGATTGCTTCGACAATGTGAGTTCGGCACGGGAGTTGCAGAATTCTCCCTGCCATGGCTGATCCCGCTAAGCTCAAAGCCGATGAGATGGATCCCGGGAGTTTGTCCCGATTGCTCGAACTGGAGCTGATTCAAAAGCGCGCCACGTGGAAACAAGCGGCCGAGCGCTACCGTGCGTTTCGCGCCGCCGGCTTCGTTTTCCTCTTCGTCCTAATCGTCGGCTGCCTCATCGGCGGTTACTTTGCCTTCCTTCGCGTGAGCGAAACACGACAACGTCAGCCAACCGCCGCCACCAGTTCCACTTCGGACCGTTGATGTCGATCTTGCGCGGAGGAATAACTATTCCGCGGCATGCGTAGCTTCAGGACCGCCGTTGCTCTTTGCTCGAGCCAACTGTGTCCCGGCGTTCCGATCGGCGATGACGAAGGTATTGTTCTCTCCCAGTTTCGACCACGGTCCGCGCGGCACGTCCTTGAAGTCGACGAACTGCCAATCGGTCACATCAGTTTCATTTAGACTAAGATAATCCCGCACCGCCGGAGAAACATCGAGACCGGCGCCTTTGTTCAGGTTTGGTTTTGGCCGTTCGTTGCCGAAAACGTATTGCCAATGGTCGGTCCGAAACGGTCCAGCATCTTCCCATTGCGCGTACGCGACTTTGTTTCCTTTGCGAATTGCGATCCAGCGATCTTTGCAAACCGAAACGCCGGGGCCTTGATACGCGCCCTTGAACCATGGAACGACGCGCGGCGCCTCTGGTCGATGACCGGTCGCGGCTTTGTCGTTGTAGGGCAGTGCACAATAAAATGGATTCTGCCGCGGCGTGAATTTTACCGGCGTATAATCCTGTCGCCGCGCCGGATTTGGATCGTCAAAGCCGCCGTAGCTTTTCGACCACTCTTTGTCCCATGAACTGGAGCGGTTCGGCGCCGGATTATTTTCACTCGGCTTTTCACCGATCCAGAAAACGGTGGTCACAATCTGGCGCTTCCAGGGATACGGTTCGCTTGGCGAGGGTGGGGCCGATCTCAAATGAGTTGGCGCGAACGCGAGCGATTCCACACCGACCCGGGATTGGTCCGATTTTTTTTCTGGCTTTTTACTCAACTTCACCTTCGTCGGCTCCGCCTTAGTCACTGCTCCGTGAGCAAAAAGCGACGTGACCGACGAGAGCAAAGCTGTCAGCGTGTGTGTGATTTTCCCCGGTTTCATATGGCCCAGCGGCGCGAATGCGCGGCAAAAATTTAGACGTTAACCCTCCCTAAGAAATTCGAATGAAGTCGCGTGATCGCGCTTAGTCAAATGAGTTATGTGCGGATAGAGCTTTTGGAGTCTTCTTTAAATCACCTCACCTGCCGCTACGCGTCGTCCTCTCCCTCCTCGAGGGAGAGGAGTGAGGTGAGGGTTCTGCTCCGCTCCAAGGCGCTTTATTCGATAAATTTTCCGGGATTTAGAATCCCATTTGGATCGAGGATGTCTTTGAGTTTGCGATGAAGATCGCGCACCGGTTCGCTGGTTGCTTCCGGCCACCAGCGTTTTTTCGCCAGACCGATTCCGTGTTCGCCGGTGATAACACCGCCCCAGGCCAGCACTTGCGCAAATAAATCATCGAGCGCGCGCTCTACTTTTTCGCGCACGCTCGCGTCACGATTGTAACGGTCCGCCATGATGTTGATGTGAATGTTGCCGTCGCCGGCATGGCCGAAACAGGCGATCGGAAATCCATACTTCGCGTGCAAGCGCTCCGCGAACTCGACAAGATCGACAATGCGGCTCCGGGGCACGACCACGTCCTGGTTCAATTTCGTCAGCCCGGTCGCGCGGAGCGAATTACTGAATTGCCGTCGCAAGGCCCACAGCTTCTCGCAATTTTCTTCGCCGGTTGCCATTTCAAGCGCATTTGGCTTGTTGTTCGCGAGTAATTGGCGAATCGCTTCCGCTTCGCTTCGCACGCTTTCTTTCTGGCCGTCAAGATCGACCAGGAGATGGGCGCTGCCCGGCGGAACAAGGGCTTTGCCCAGGTCCTTTCGCGCGGCTTCGAGCGTAAAACTGTCGGCGATCTCGAGCGATGACGGCAAAAAACCTTTCTCGAAAATTTCCTGCACCGCGGCGGCCGCTTGCGAAATGTTAGCGAATGCCGCGGAGAGCGTTGCCCGCGCCGGCGGAAGCGGCAGCAACCGCAGCGTGATTTCAGTGACGACGCCGAGCATTCCTTCCGATCCAACAAAAAGACCAACCAAGTCGAATCCCGTTTTATTTTTGTGGACGCGTCCGCCGGTCCGCAGAACCTCCCCGCTTGCGAGGACCACTTCCAAGCCGGTCACATAGTTGCGCGTGACGCCATACTTCAAACAGCGCGGCCCGCCCGCGTTCGTGGCGATGTTCCCGCCGATGCTGCAATCTTTCATGCTCGCCGGATCCGGCGGATAAAATAACTTTTTTGCGCGCGCGGCCGCCTTCAGGTCGGCCGTGATCGCACCTGGTTCGACAATCGCGATCGCGTCGGCAAAACTGATTTCCTTGATCCGGTTCATTCGCATGAGCGAAAGTGCGATGCCTTTCTTCGACGGAACGCAGCCACCGACGTAACCGAATCCAGCCCCTCGAGCGGTCACGGGAATTTTTCTCTGCGAAGCAAATCTTAGCAGCTTCGACGCGTCGGATGTCGATCTTGCGAAGACCACAACTTCCGGCACTTCAGCGGCGAACCATTTATCGCCGCTGTGTGCCGCGAGAGTATCCGGATCGTCGGCGATTGCGTCGTTGCTTAGCAACTGCCGCAGTTCGTCGCCCAATGACATCTAGTTAAGTGGGACGATTCGGTAGTGTCGCGATCGTTCGCTGTGTCGTTTGAGCAGTCGCCGCGCCTCGGGAGGGATGACCGGTTGCTCATAGTCTTTGCCCGCGAAAATTTTCACGGCATCGAGCGTTTCGAAGCGCAGCAACGTGATAAATTCCATCTCATCGTTTCCCGCTTCCCGAACAAATAATTCCGCACCTTTATAGCCGGGAATGCTGCGTTGTGCGATTTCGAGCAAAACTTCTTCGCGCAGGAGCTTTTCGTATTTCTCCCCGTTTTTGCATGACGTCCAGCCGTGCCAAATCCGCGCGATCATAATTTCTACATCCCCATAATTTGGTAGCCGCCGTCCGCGTAGATCACCTGGCCGGTGATGGCCGCGGCGTCGTCGCTCGCTAAGAATACGCCGGTCGCACCCAGTTCGGACGGCTCGCAACTGCGCTTCAATGGGGCCCGTTCCTGGTAATGCTTCAGCATCTGGCTAAATCCGCTGATGCCGCGCGCGGCCAGGGTTTGCACCGGACCGGCCGAAATGCAATTCACCCGAATTTTTTTAGGGCCTAAATCGTATGCGAGGTAGCGAGTTGATGCCTCCAGGCTGGCTTTTGCCGCGCCCATGACGTTGTAATGCGGCACCACTTTCTTCGAGCCGTAATAAGTCATGGCCACAATGCTGCCGCCATTGGTCATTAATGGTGCAACTTCACGGGCAAGCGCGACCAGCGAATACGCGCTGATGTCGTGCGCGACCCGAAATGCTTCGCGCGTCGTGCTTACGAAATCGCCTTCCAGTGATTCTTTCGGCGCGAAGGCGATCGAGTGCAGTAGAAGATCGACATGGTCGGTTTCGCCGCGGACTTTTTCGAAGAAACTTTTTATCTCGGCGTCGTTCGACACATCACAAGGGAAGAGCGGCGTTTTTTCTCCAAACGCTGTCGTTAATTCCTCGACATTTTCTTTCAGCCGTTCGCCTTGATAATTGAAGATCAGACGCGCTCCCGCCGCCGCCCAGGCTTGGGCGATTGCCCAGGCGATACTGCGCTTATTCGCGACACCGAAGACAACTCCAACCTTTCCTTCCAGCACTGGTTGCGTCATACAAGATCGACAATATTGCGGCGCTCAGAGAGGGCCGCTACAGAAATCTGCAGGGTCGCCTCGGCGACTTGCTCTACAACGTATCAATCGCCATGATTTATTCTTCACGCTTATGAGTACTCGATTCGCTTCGATCTTCGGTTTGTTCGTCACCCTTTGCTCGATTTCGCTCGCCCAGGAAGAATCTCCGCCCGCATCCGCGCCCGCCGCGGCGGGATCGCTGCCGGCCGCATCGCCGGTCAGCACGACACCGCCGTTGTCGGCTTCAGTGACGCCTGCGCCGTCGTCTGGCGCTCCGCAATTGACTGACGTTCTTTTCAAAAATCTGAAAGCACGTTCGATCGGTCCCGCGGTGATGGGCGGCCGCGTCTCCGACATTGCGATCGATCCACGCAATCCATTCGTGTTTTACGTCGCGCTCGGACACGGTGGCGTTTTCAAGTCGGGCGACAGCGGCGTTTCGTTCGACCCAATTTTCGACAAACAGCCCGTGCTTTCGATCGGGGCCATCGCGGTTGCGCCTTCCGATTCGGATGTCATCTGGGTCGGAAGCGGTGAAGCGAACGACCGGAATTCTTCCGATTGGGGCGACGGCGTTTATCGGACGACTGACGGCGGCGAGCACTGGACGAACGTCGGGCTAAAGGACAGCCGGACGATTGCACGCATCGTTGTCGATCCGAAAAATCCAGACGTCGCTTATGTCGCGGCGATGGGACATTTGTGGGCGGACGGTGGCGAGCGCGGCCTCTACAAAACAACTGACGGTGGCAAAACGTGGAAGCTCGTTCTGCAGGCCGCCGCGCCGCACAACGCGCGCACCGGCTGTGGCGACGTAATTCTCGATCCAAGTAATCCGCAAATTGTCTATGCGGCGCTTTACGCGCGGCAGCGCACGCCTTGGAGTTTTACTTCCGGACCGAATGCGACCGCCGGTGAGGATGTCGGCGGAATTTTCAAGAGCATGGACGGCGGTGCAACCTGGAAAAAATTGAGCGGCGGTTTGCCCGCCCAAACCGGACGCATCGGTCTGGCCGCGAGCGCGAGCAATCCGAAAATTGTGATGGCGGTCGTGCAAAGTTTTGAAGGCGGTTCGGGGACTCTGAGCGACCTGCGCAGCAAGAGCGGCGGCGTTTTTCGATCGGAAGACAACGGCGAGCATTGGACGCGGATGAGCGCGATGGATCCGCGCCCGTTTTACTTCAGCCAGATCCGGATCGATCCGGCGAACGATCAGCGCGTTTATCTGCTCCAGTTTGCGCTCTTGGTGTCAGATGACGGAGGCAAAAATTTCCGGGAAGATCTTTCCGAAAAAGTTCATGCCGATTGCCACGCGCTGGCGATTCAGCCCGGCACTGTGCCGGCGCCCAAACCGCCGAAGCCGGAAGACAAAAACAAACCGCCGAAACCGCCGGTGTGTCAGCGTTTGTTGCTGGGGACGGACGGCGGTCTTTACCAAAGTTTTGCCGGCGGCAAAAATTGGGACCACCTGAGCAAGATTCCGGCCGGAGAGTTTTATCGGATCAGTCTCGACGATTCGAAACTGTACTTCCGCATCGCGGGCGGGTTGCAGGACAACGAGAACTGGGTCGGGCCGAGCGGCGTGCAGAGCAAAGAGTTGATTCGCAACTCCGATTGGACCGCGCTCGCCGGTGGCGACGGTTTTTATGTTCTGTTCGATCCCACCGATCGCGACACGTTTTACGCCGAGAGTCAGGGTGGGGAAGTGCACCGGATCAATTTGCGCAACGGCGAGCTGCGGCGTTTGCGGCCCGAACCAACGGAAGGTGCGCCGCGTTATCGGTTCCATTGGAATTCGCCAATGGTCATGAGCAAACACAAACCGGGCGTGATTTATCTCGGTGGCAATTGCGTTTTCAAACTGACCGATCGGATGGAAAAATATTCGGTGATCAGTCCTGATCTGACGCACAACGATCCAAACAAAACGAATGCGGTCGGGAGCGGCGCCGAAAATTATGGCGTGGTGTTTTCGCTGGCGGAATCGCCCAAGCGCGCAGGCTTGCTCTGGGCCGGGACCGACGACGGTCGACTTTGGATCACTGAAAACGACGGCGGCAAATGGACCGAGCTGACCAACAATTTGCCGGAGCCGGCGCGCGGACAATGGGTCGTGCGCATCGAGGCGTCGAATATCGATCCAAACGTCGCTTACGTGGCGACCAATGCGTATCGCACCGGCGACGATCGTCCGATGATCTTGCGCACGAGCGATCTCGGCAAAACGTGGCAATCGGTCGCTGGCGATTTGCCGGCGAGCGCTTCAGTCGAAGTCGTTCGCGAAGATCCGGTCAATCCGAAACTGCTCTACGCTGGGACGCATTTCGGATTGTTCGGGTCATTCGACCAAGGGGCGCATTGGGTACGGATCGGCGATGTTCCGCCCGTGCGGGTGGACGACATTCAAATTCATCCGCGGACAGCTGATCTCGCCATCGCGACTCACGGCCGCAGCATCGCGGTTCTCGATGACAGCACGCCGTTTCGTGAATTCACTCAGGAGATCGCCGCGAAACCGGCACATCTATTTAGTGTCCGCTCGGTCACCGGCGCTTATCTCCAGCCCGGATTTGTGGATGCCAACGGGAAAGGCATTTATCGGGGAAAGAATCCAGACGAAGGCGCGCTCTTTACGGTCTGGGTACGCGAATTCACCGGCGACGAAATTAAAATTTCAGTCACGAAATCGAGCGGACAACCGGTCGCGACCATCAAAGCACCCGGCACGCCCGGGTTCACGCGATTGAATTGGGACCTGCGCCCGACCAAAGATGTCAGCGTCGAATACGGCGGCGACGATCCGAAACGCTTGCTGCCGGCGGGCGATTACAACGCCGAACTAACTTTCGGCACGAACAAGGTGAAACAAAGCTTCCACGTCGATCTGGCCGAAGGCATCACGCCGAGGTGATCTGAACATTTCCGCGTTTGAAACTTGACTGCTTTAAGCGGTCGAGTTTCAAGAGCGCGTCGTGGGATTGAACTCAGCAGGCAATCGCGTGTCTTCGGCAAACGCCGGAGAGCATTTCCCAGAGCGCATCGAGAACGCGGCGCACGGACGCGCGCACGTTGTCGATGTCGTGATTGTCGATGTACGAGTTGAGCATTTCGCGCTCGGCAGCGGAATGTTCGCGGTCTGCTTCGATGTGCACCGCGAAATATTCGTAATGCTTCGGATCGTTGAATCCGTAATGCTTTTTCAATCCGTCGATCTTCGATTCACAGATCGCGGGGATCTGACTCTCGTAGGCGTAAAGCACGGCCAAACCCTCCGCGGTTGGTTTCTCGCCGCAGACAGATCGAAACGTATCGATCAGATTTTTTGTCTCCGGTTGCTTCTCGGTCTTCGCAAGATCGACATCTTCCACGCCGAGGCCTTCAGCAAATTGCTTCCAAAGCTCCGGGTGATTCGGCGAGCCGGCTTCCTCATCGATCAAATTGGACAGAATTTGTTTCCGGGTCGGTTGATCGTCGCACTTGGCGTGTACCGCCGAGAGATAAGTCGGAAACGCCGCGACATGGTGATAGTATTGCCGCGCATAATCGGTCAGCGCCTCCTTGCTCAGCTCTCCGCGCGTCCAGGCGAGATAAAACGGATGTTTTAAGAGATGCTTCTCCGCAATGTCATTGTCGATCTTATCGAGATGTTGGTTCATAAGCTCTTTTCTACGGAATCATTACAGCCACAGATTGACATAGATTTTCGCAGATAAAAGAAACAGAATTCTGATCTGTGTTTCATCGGTGTTTATCTGTGGCGACTGTCTATGCTGATTTCAAAATGTGTTTGATGCCGCGGATGGGGATGATGACCCAGTCGGGACGATTGTTTAGTTCGTAGCCGATTTCGTAGACGGCTTTGTCGAGGAGGTAGGCTTCGAGAAGAATTTGGAGGTCGTCGGAGTTTTGCGGGACGAACATCGCGCCGGGCGTTGTCTGCAAATAACTTTGGAGAAAGATGCTGCTCATCTGCCGATACCAGAGATCGGCCCAGCGCTCGAGAAACGGGACGTCTTCGGTGCGCATGGCCGGTTGCCAAAGCGCACTGTAGGCCGCGTATTGAAACGAGCGCATCATCCCGGCGACGTCGCGTAATGCTGAGCGCTTCAGTTTTCGCTCGCTCAACGGCCGCGCCGGTTCGCCCTCAAAATCAAGAATGACGAAATCTTTTCCGGTCGAGAGAATTTGTCCGAGATGATAGTCGCCGTGGATCCGAATTTTCGCCGCGTTAGTCTTGCGATCGAGCAGACGCTTTTCGCAGGCGAGAATTTCCTTCTCGGTCCCGAGGACTTCTTTGGCTTCATCGCGAAGATTTTCGGGCACGTCGCGCAATTTCTTTTTCAACGAATCGAAATTGCGGCGCAGAAGAGCGCGCATGCTCTGATAAACGGAACGCTGGGCCATGGCATTGAACGGCTCGGGCGCGAACAGGGGATCGTCCCGGACCGACGCGAGCGCGAGATGCAATTCGCCGGTGCGTTGCGCGAGCAGTTTCGCTTTCTCGGCATAAACGCCGCCGACCAGGTCCTCAACCAGCGGTCCGGCCGGCGCGGTTTCATTTTGCAACTCGGCTTTGCGCGCGAGCACGCGTTCATAAAAACGGCCGACGTGATCGAGCGTCATTGTCCAGGCGTCGGCTTCGCTCGTGATTGCGTCCTGCAACAAGCAAACAACGGTGGGCTGCGTTTTAGCTCGGCGATATTCAATTGCGCCGCCGAACGCGGGCACATTTTCAAATCGCGCGCGCTCGGTGAGGAACCGCGTGACTTCCACGTCCGGATTCACGCCGTCTTCGAGCTTTCGGTAAAGCTTGAGGAAAAATTTGTCGGCAAAGAGCATGGACGAATTGCTCTGCTCCCCGCGGAGCACATTTGAAGGTGGAATGGTCGTGACCGGTCCGATCCGTGGACTCAGTGCGCCGACAAGATTTCCGTTTCGCCCACTGGCATGTTGTCGATCTAACATGAGCCGGAAAAGCTTTTCGCGAAAATCGGCGTCCCAGACCGCGTCGAACAGAATCGAAGCCTTCTCGTCACCGAAGCGCGCGATGACAGCGTGGGGCGCGGATTGGACGAGCGCGCTCGCTTTCTCTCCGGAGACAATCTTTACTGGAAGGGCGTAGGTTTCGGTCGGTCCGTCGAGGTAACTGACTTCGACGAACCAAAATTGTGCGGCGTTGGGCTCGGAAGAAATGGTGGAGCGCTCGAGCACGCGCATCTGCCGCAGTGTGCGAGCTTTTGCGCCGAACCAACGGCAAGTGGCGATATATTCGGGCAGAATTTCGCCTTCGATGCGCGCACGCTCGCCATCGTCGAGCAACGATTGCAACTCAGGACGCGCGTTGAGCGTTGGGACCACCCGCTTTTTCTCCAGTCGCCGCCGCTCGCTCTGCGGTTGCAGCGTAAACCAGTAATGCGAATGCGGGCCAAGGGTCAGCACGTAGGCGGATTTTTTGATGATTGGAAATGGATTGCGGCTGAACACTTCAATCGGGACACATCCGGAAAAGCGCGACAAATCCAGCTCAACCGATTGCGCGAAACGGGAAAGATTTACGACAACAAGAATGGTTTCGTTTTCGTAGCGGCGGAGGAAGGCGAGCACCTTTGCGTTATCCGGAAAAAGAAATTCGAGAGTGCCGCGTGAAAAAGCGCGGAAATTTTTTCGCATCGCGATGACGCGGCGCATCCACCAAAGCAGCGAGGACAGATTCTTTTGCTGATTTTCGACGTTAGTTGCTTCGTAGTGGTATTCAGGATCGATGATGACTGGCAAATGCAGCTGTTGCGGGTTGGCCAGTGAAAAACCGGCGTTGCGATCTGGGCTCCACTGCATCGGCGTGCGACAACCGTTGCGATCGCCGAGGTAAATGTTGTCGCCCATTCCGATTTCGTCGCCGTAGTAGATGATGGGCGTGCCGGGCATGGAGAGAAGCATGGTGTTGAGCAGCTCCATTTTCCGCCGGCTGTTGGTGAGCAACGGCGCGAGGCGGCGGCGAATGCCGAGGTTAATGCGCGCGTGCGGGTCATTGGCATAAACTCGCCACATGTAATCGCGCTCCTCGTCGGTCACCATTTCGAGAGTCAGCTCGTCATGATTGCGCAGGAACATCGCCCACTGGCAGTTGTCGGGAATCGGCGGCGTTTGATCGAGGATGTCGATGATCGGAAACCGATCCTCCATTTGCAGGGCCATAAACATTCGCGGCATGAGCGGGAAATGAAAACTCATATGCGATTCATCGCCGCTGCCGAAATATGCGGCCGCGTCCTCCGGCCACTGGTTCGCTTCCGCGAGCAACATCCGGCCGGGAAACTTTTGATCGACGTGCGCGCGCAACTTTTTCAGGTAGGCGTGCGTTTCGGGTAAATTTTCGCAGCTCGTGCCTTCGCGCTCGTAAAGATAAGGCACGGCGTCGAGCCGCAATCCGTCGACCCCCATCGCCAGCCAGAAGTCGCAAACCTTCTCGACCGCTTCGTGCACGACCGGATTGTCGAAGTTCAAATCGGGCTGGTGCGCGTAGAAACGATGCCAGTAATAAGCCTTGGCCAGCGGATCCCACGACCAGTTGGAAGTTTCGAAATCTTTGAAGATGATCCGCGCGTCAGAGTATTTTTCCGGCGTATCGCTCCAGACGTAAAATTCGCGCTCGGGCGAACCGGCACGCGATTTTCTCGATTTTTGGAACCACGGATTCTGATCGGACGTGTGATTAATGACCAACTCGGTGATGACGCGCAGCCCGCGCCTATGTGCGGCGTCGAGGAACGCTCGAAAATCGTCGAGCGTTCCGTAGTTTGGATTGACGTCGTAATAATCGGCGATGTCGTAGCCGTCATCGCGCAACGGCGATGGATAAAAGGGCAACAGCCAGATAGCGGTGATGCCGAGCTCCTGGAGATAATCGAGCTTTTGGATCAGGCCGCGGAAATCGCCAATGCCGTCGCCATCGCTGTCATGGAAGGTCTTGACGTGCAGCTCGTAAATGACCGCGTCTTTGTACCAAAGCGGATCGGCCATTGGTTCTCTAGTGCTCCCCGGCATGCGTGTAACCTTTGCCGCACAAAGCACGCCGCGCAATGATCCGTTAGCTTCCTCCGCAAAAAAGCGGCCACGTTTCCATGGCCGCTTTTAGAATAAACTAAATCTTGGCTATCCCTTAACTTTGGTGATCTGCGATGCAACGCATTGCCATTGTCCGTTGCGCAACATCCAAGTGTCGGTAAAAAGAAAGGTCCGATCGAAAGCTTTACGGTCTTTGCCTGTTCCCTTTTCCCGGGCGCGGCCGGTCACAACCACAACATTCGGCCCGAAAGCTTTGACGTTTAGTTTTTCGTTCTTTGCCGACTTGTACGTGTCCGTGTCTTTCTTGAATTCTGCCAGCATGCTGGATTTGTCCACAAACTTGCCGTGTGAAGATATGCCGACGAAATCAGAGGCAACGAACCCCTGGACTGTCGAAATGTCGTGGCTGGGAATCGAAGCTTCCCAGTTTTCCTCCATCTCCCTGACACTCATTTTCTTCCCGCTTGGAGCAGCGGGAGCGGCTGCAGCGGCCGGCTTTGCGGCGGCCGTGGTTGTGGCTTCCTTTTTCGCAGCAGCTGCCGGTGAGGTGGCGGCTTCCGCTTTCTTTACCGCAACTGGAGAGGCTGCTTGAGCCGGCTTGGCCACGGGCGTTTCGTCGACTGTGGCCGATGCTTTTTCTTCGGTTGCCGGCGCCGTCGATTCTGCCGGCGATGCTGATTCTTCCTGAGCAAAAGTCATTGCGGCGAGGAAGGCGGTTGCGAGAAATGAAATGATAATTTTCATGGGATTTTGGTTGGCTTTAGCCGGTGTAGCGCGACCTAAGTTGAGCGCGAATCGTATTTGGGCAGCTAGGCGGCGGTCAAGGCTTATCGCGATCAGAAGCCCGAGGTTTGAAAACTGTTGGACGCGGCTGACCGGCCGAACTAAGACTTGAGAATGTCGGCGGTCGATCCAAATCTGCAGGCCGCTCCTGCGTCTGATCCTGACGTGGCGACCTCGGAAAAATCCACGACGAGTGCGGTCGAACTTGAGCCGGGCGCGCCGAGCGATGTCGATCTTATGTTGGGCATTCAATCGGGCGACGCGGACGCGCTTTCCCAACTCTATGATCGTTACAACGGGATCGTGAAGGCGCTCATTTTGCGCATCATTCACAACGATACCGAGGCGGACGACCTCCTTCAGGAAGTGTTCATGGAAATTTGGAATCGGGCGAAGAATTTCTCCGCCGAAAAGGGAAAACCGCTAGGCTGGATGGTGACATTGACCCGGCGGCGAGCGATAGACGCGTTGCGCAAGAAACAGGCTTACAACCGGGCCGAAGAACGTCTCCAAGCCGAGCCCCAGCAGCAACCTGTTGCCTGGGTGCGAAATGTCACTGAGATGGAGATTCGAGCCGGAGATACCCGGGTTTTGATGGCCAAAGTGATCAATTCTCTCCCGGAGGCCCAGCAGCGGGTGATCGAACTTGCATTTTTTCAGGGGATGAGCCAGCGCGAAATCGCTTCTAATACGAATATACCTTTGGGCACGGTAAAAACCCGGCTCGAATTAGGCTTGAAAAAGATATATGACGGTTTGAAGGAGTTGAAAGATGAGCTTTGAGGAATTCCAGAATCGCGCACGGCTCTACGTGATTGGAGCGTTAGAACCCGAAGAGCTGCAGGACTTTGAGGCTGCGCGCAAGCAATACGGCTCTGCCGCCGAGGATTTTATTAATCAGTGCTATGGCTTGCATGAAGCTTTCGCTCTTAGCCTTAAGCCAGCCAGGGCTTCCGGTGCCATCAAGGACAAGTTGATGTCGATGGTGCGGGGCCGCGGTCGCGGCCAGGGTCAATCGGGCTCTCCCTCGGCCTGACCGCCTAACTCCCTCAGGATAAATTCCTGGAGAAATCCGTAGAAATTTATCTGAAACAATCCGAGGTCCCGGCGCGAACCGATGGGGGACCGATTGTGGTCGTTTAGCTCTTCTTCAGAAAATTTGTATTTGGTAGCGATCACGAGCCGGGCCTGATTGAGAGTGTTCAACCACGCATCGGCGTGCTCGATCGGAATGTGGAGAGTGCAATTGCTCAACGATTTCTCATTTCCATTCAGTTGCGCGAGATCGTCGGCCACGGTTTCGCTGGCAGTGCGAAAAAGGCGTCGCAATTCCGGTTCGACGTAACTTTTCCACTCCGCGCGAATTTCCTTTTCCGCCGAAGGCTGACTAAATAAACGCGCCTCGGCCGCGGGCGCGCCGTCCGGATTAGCGCTGAGCGGGATTTGTCGCAGCAGCTCAGCCAGAAACGGATCGAGATCGGAAATCTGCAGGGCGTCGTCTTCGCGGCAAATCTCCATATCAGTTAATTTTTTCCAGCGTTGCGAGAAGGAGATGACCGTGAAGCTGCTGCACGTAGAACTCAGCGCGTTCGCGCACACCGCTCCATAAAATCGAGCGGCCTTTGTGATGCACCTCCAGCATGTGACGCTCCGCCTTTTCGCGCGGATAACCGAAGACGCGCTGGAACACCATCGTCACATAAGTCATGAGATTAACCGGGTCGTTGTGCACAACGACCTGCCACGGCAGATCGAGTTCTTCTTCACCTCGTGTTTCTTTTTCCCGGACCGGTGCTTCCACCGTGGATGTAGATCCCTTTTCGAACTGCACGGCGTTCACCGCGCTCATGAAAAAATGCTATCACACTGTCTCTGCAGTTCAAACTGTGGCGTCGACAAGAATTCGCCCTTGAACGACTTGCATTCTCCGCGCGCTTCTTTCATTTCGATCATCGAAGCCGTGTAAGTGGAGCAAACCGTGGACCACGTACAAGCGCAGCTCACGCGCGAGAGCGTTTCCGAACCGTCCGGCATTACGCCGCGCAGTCTCGGCGCTGATGAAAATTTCGCCGTGCTGAAATGTGATCACATCGGTTGGTCCTGATTCGCTCATGAATTGTCGATGCAACGACGCGATCTTCCGATCCGAGACAATCAAAACCGAAATCTCGCGCAGCTGCGCCAGATCCGTCTTCTTTTTCCGCGGCACACGAAGACATAGCCCGAGTGCCTTTCGCGCGAACTTCTCAAGATCGACAACGCCCACCGGTACTTTGCGCTGAAGATTGCGCACGGTGATTTTCGGGACCCCAGCGTCAATCTTAGGTTTCATCGCAACCGCCGTACGTTGTCTAATTGCTTGAGAAGCGCGTAAATCATTTCCGTTCGCTGCATCTGCCCGCCGGCAGCAACCGCACGGCGCGACGGTTCTCCCCAAATCGGCTCGATCTCCAGTGGGCGACCGGCTTCCCAGTCGAGCAACGTTGAAGGTTTATATCCGCCCATCGTTTCCGTTCGCTCGATATGTTCACGCCAGGCATCGCTCGACAATGCGTGGCCGCATTTATTGGCGGCCGCGATCACTTCGTCCATCAACGCGAGCGTCGCCTGTCGCAAATCTTCATCGCCAACTATCGCAGCAATGTCGATTCCGCCCGCTAAGATCGACAATCCGTTGAACGGAATGTTCCAGATCAGTTTGCGCCAGCGCTCGAGCGCGAGATCGTCGGTAATGTTGCAAGTCACTCTGCCCCGCGTGAATTCAGCAGCGACTTCGCGCGTCCGCGATTGTGAGGCGCGCCCGAATTCGCCCAAAACAATGTGACCGTAGGCGTAACGCTCGATCTCTGTCCTCGATCGTCGATTAAGGGCGATGAAGCAGAGTCCGCCCAGCACGCGTCCGGCGCCGAACTGTTTCGCCAGAAATTCGTCGTTTCCCAAACCGTTCTGTAACGTTAGCAACATCGTTCGCTCGTCCAGCAGCGGCGGGACAAGATCGACTAGATCGGAATTTGAAGTCGCCTTGACCGCAACGATCACCAGATCGCACGCGCCAATCTCTTTGGTCGAGTTGTAGCAATTGATTTTCGCGACCTGGAAATTTTCTCCCTCACCGCGAACGAAGATGCCGTCGCGCCAGAGGTCGCTAAGATCGCCGCGCATCAAAAAGTGCACGTCGCTGCCTGCGTGGGCGAGTTTTGCGCCGTAGTACGACCCAATCGCTCCCGAACCCACGATTGCAATGCGAAGCCCCATTGAGGTTTAACCGCAGAGATCGCCGAGTCCGCAGAGAAAACATATTTTCAGACATCTGAACTCTGCGAGCTCTGTGTTCTCTGCGGTTATCACGTTGGGGGTCTCTGTTCTGATTGGAAATTTCGCGTAATCAGGCGCGCGCCTTTGTTGAAGCTGAAATAGGCCCAGGCCCACTGGAAAAGAACTGCGAGGCGATTGCGAAACCCGACCAGAAAAATGACGTGGACAAACAACCATGCCAGCCACGCTGGGATTCCGCTAAGATGGATCAATTTGAGATCCGCCACGGCTTTGTTGCGGCCTATCGTCGCCATGCTGCCTTTGTCGAAATACCAAAATCGTTGCGGCTTTCGGCCGTTGATCATTGCCAGAATGTTGCGCGCCGCGTGACGACCCTGTTGCATCGCAACCGGCGAGACGCCAGGCAACGGCTGACCGGTTTGATGCGAGAAATTCGCCAGATCGCCGATTACTTGAACCTCCGGATGATCGGGAATGGTCAGATCTTTATTCACGATCACACGACCGACGCGGTCGATTGGCGCGCCGAGTGAATGGCCGACAAACGAGGCATTATTGCCGGCCGCCCAGATTTTGACGCGACAAGGAATGAATTCGTCGCCGACTTGCAGACCTTGCTCCGAGAGATTGGTCGCGTGAATGCCGGTACGCACTTCGACGCCAAGATCGACAAGTTGTTTCATCGCGCTGATCTGTAAATCTTCCGGAAAGGCGCCGAGCACGTGCGGCTCGCCTTCGACCAGAATCACTCGCGCCTGAGACGGGTCGATGTGGCGGAAATCTTTCGCCAGCGTGTAACGCGCGATTTCGGCGATCGCGCCCGCCATCTCGACACCAGTCGGCCCGCCGCCAATCACGACAAAAGTCATCGCAGTCTTACGTGCCGCCTCGTCAGAAATTTTTTCGGCGTATTCGAATGCAAGCAGGATGCGACGCCGAATTTCCACCGCGTCTTCCAAGCTCTTGAGGCCGGGCGCAAGTCTTTCCCATTCCGGATGGCCAAAATACGAGTGCCGCGCGCCCGTCGCGACAATAAGATAATCGTAATCAAGCTCGCCATCGACCATCTTCACTTTCTTGGCATTCACGTCGATCGATTCCACTTCAGCGAGAATCACCTCCATGTTTTCGCATTTGCTCAGAATTGCGCGTACTGGCGCGGCGATATCAGCCGGGGAAAGCGCCGCGGTCGCGACCTGGTAAAGCAGCGGTTGAAAGAGATGGTAATTCGTCCGGTCGACCACGGTGACTTGGACGGCTTCACAGCAGAGTTTCTTGGCCGCCTCGAGTCCGCCAAACCCGGCGCCTATAATCACAACGCGTGGTTTTTGGTTCGACGGCGCTTCCATATGTCACAATGTTCCAGCAAACGCCGAACGCTCAACGTCCAATCCAATCTGAAAGAGGTTGTCAAAGTAATTGCTGCGTCTATCTTTCGCGCCTCATGCCGAAGCCAATTTCTCGCAGCAAAACGCGCAAAGCGGTCGCGAAACGATTTAAGATCACCGGTCGCGGCAAAATTTTGCGTTCCCAAT
>Ga0209328_10000084_pt1 | contig 17373 bp, 14 predicted proteins | sample JacPinW_OM3H0_M1_FD_187954 | JGI IMG/M metagenome (GOLD analysis project Ga0209328, IMG submission 187954) | Forest soil microbial communities from Algoma, Ontario, Canada - Jack Pine, Ontario site 1_JW_OM3H0_M1 (SPAdes) (version 2) | ecosystem: Environmental > Terrestrial > Soil > Boreal... | reverse complement strand
CACGACGTTCCCACTCGGCCTGACCAAAGAGAAAGCGCAGTTCGATACGCGGAGCGTGGACGAGAACGCCCAGTTTCTCATCGGCAAAATCAAGGACGCCTACGAGCGGAAATCGAGTCATGAAGAGCCGACCGCGGTCAAAAGCTTGGAGCGTTACATCATTTTGAACGCGATCGACCGCCTGTGGCAGGAGCATCTCTACGCGATGGACGCGCTGCGGGAAGGCGTTTATCTCCGCGGCTACGCTCAGAAGGATCCGCTGATCGAGTACAAGACCGAAGCTTACGACATGTTCGTGGAGCTGATGGCGAACATTAAGAACGAAGTGCTGCACAATCTTTTCCGCAGCACATCGAATCTCCAGGCATTCGAGAATTTCCTGGCAACGCTTCCCCAGTTTTTGCTCCGCGAGGATGCTCCAACGGCTCCTACCGCAACTGCCCCGGCGCGCGCACGTCAGCCGCAGCCGGTGGGAGCGATGGCCGGAGTGGCGATGGATGGAGACGGTGCTGGCGAAATGTCGATCGATGTACCGGTGCGACGTTCGCTTCCTAAAGTCGGTCGAAACGAGCCGTGTCCGTGCGGGAGCGGCAAAAAATACAAAAACTGCTGCGGGCGCACAGCGTAAGTTCGAAAGTGATTACTTTCGAAATTTGAGATTTGTTTTATTCTAGGCACTCTTCAAATCAATCCATGGGAAGGCTTCGGACACGATTGGTCATTAGCTTGTTGCTAGTGGCGACTTTGTTGAGCGGTTGCGAAATCCATCGCCGCACAATCCGCGAATATCAGACGGACCCAGCGGGCCGGACGAGTATGAAGAATGTGACCGAGGTGCAATATTGGAAAGAGCGAGTGGATGAACGGATCGCGGCCGAAATCGCGAAGGAAAAACCGGAAGCCGGCTATGACACCTGGCAAAATTACTGGCGCTGGTGGTACAGCGTGTTGCGCCGAAAGAAGAAACCGCCGTTTAAGTCTGACGAGTTCAAAACGTCGGAGGACATGGTGAATTATATCAAGGAGAAACGCCGAGCCAAAGGTTTGCCGACCTACGAAGACTAGGGAAGTCAGAAGTAAGAGTTAAGAAGTAAGAAAAGTTTCGTCGCGTTCGCGCGTTCTTTGCGCGAAAAAGGTTCGTCGATGGGTGAAGCGATCGAATCTTACGTGCCGGCGCGGCTTGACCGGATGCCGTGGAGCGCGTGGCATTGGTTAATTGTCATTTCGCTTGGAGCGACCTGGATCCTCGATGGTCTCGAAGTCACGCTGGCCGGTTCGTTGGGGGGAATTCTAACGCGTCCCGAAACACTCGGCTTTACCGATAGCGAAGTCGGCGCGAGCGCGACCTGTTATCTTGCCGGGGCGGTGATCGGCGCGCTTCTGTTTGGTTACGGAACGGATCGCTTCGGCCGAAAAAAATTATTTTTCATTACGGTTGCGGTTTATCTGATCGGCACCGCGCTCTCGGCATTCTCGTGGAATTTTGCGAGCTACGCGTTTTTTCGTGCGTTGACCGGTGCGGGCATTGGCGGTGAATACGCCGCGATCAACTCGGCGATCGATGAATTGATTCCGGCCCGTCTTCGCGGCCGAGTCGATTTGATGATCAACGGCTCGTATTGGATGGGCGCGGCCTTGGGCGCCGGAGCAACGCTTTTGCTTCTCGATCCAAGACGGTTTCCGATTTGGTTAGGCTGGCGGTTTGCCTTTGGAATCGGCGCGACGCTTGGATTGATCGTGATCTTTTTCCGCCGGTGGATTCCGGAAAGTCCACGTTGGCTGATGATTCACGGGCGAAATGACGAGGCGGAACAAATTGTCGATCAAGTGGAACGAAACATTGGCGCTCCGGCGATGATAGACCGCCGCTACGATGATTTGCCGCCAACGCGAATTCATACGCGTACACACACGCCGTGGCGGGAAATTTGGAACGCGATCGCGCACGAACATCGACATCGTTCATTCCTGGGTTTCGTTTTGATGGCGACGCAGGCGTTTTTCTACAACGCGATCTTTTTTACTTATGCGCTGGTGTTGATGCGGTTTTATGACGTGCCCGAACGGAGCGTCGGCGGATATTTACTTCCATTTGCGCTGGGCAATCTCCTTGGTCCGTTCGTGCTGGGACATTGGTTCGATACCATCGGTCGCAAGAAAATGATCGCCGCGACGTATGGCCTCGCTGGGATTTTGCTGGCGGTGACCGTCTGGCTGTTTCACGCCGGACTGCTCACCGCGCAAACGCAGACGCTTGCGTGGACGATCATCTTTTTCATCGCCTCAGCCGCCGCGAGTTCCGCCTACTTGACGGTGAGCGAGATTTTTCCATTGGAAATTCGCGCGATGGCAATCGCCATTTTCTACGCAGTCGGCACACTGATCGGTGGAGTCTTCTCACCGTGGTTGTTTGGCTGGATTATTGGAACGGGATCGGCAGATAAGCTGCTGACTGGTTATCTCGTAGCGGCTCTTTTGATGATCGCAGGCGCGATTGTCGAACTTTGGATCGGAGTTCCAGCGGAGCGCCGGCCGCTCGAACACATTGCCGCGCCGTTATCGAGCCGGAACTGATAACTGGCAGGTATGAATTGGACCGGCGGGCGTTAGTTCACTGCAGTAAAGATGAAACGCTTCGACTCGAAACATTCCGGTATCCAAATCAGTATTCGACTTTAGAAATCTTCGAAGGACCCCGCCATGGGCGCCGTGACATCGCGCCAGGGTGAAGTGCGGGTGCCACGGTCGCAAATCGGCCAGCAGTCCGACACCGAGAGCGGCTTCCTGAACGCGTTTGTGAAGTTGAAAGAGATGCGGATGGCCCTGACCGACACCGATCCAGATTATTTTCACTATTCCTTCCGGCGGAAAGGTTCCTACGCCTTCGACCGGCAGGAAAAACGCGCGAAACTCGATCGCGTTTAGTCTTTCGCGCAGCGCAAGATCGACATCTTCGCGGACGTCCGGGAAAAAACCGAGAGTAAGATGGATTTGATCGCCCGCAGTCCAGCGAACACCGCGAATGCGCGGATCTAGATCGACTAGAATCTTTCGGATTGATTGCGCAGGGTCGATCGAAACAAAGAGGCGGCTCAGCTTCACTTTTGCGGCCGAATCTGCGCGCCGGTTGTGGGTTCATCGCCGCTTTGGCTCACTTGTGGCGGCAAACTGCGATTAAACATTTTCATTATGCGCGCCATCAAGTTCGGAAAGACCGCATTGGCGGCGATGATCAAGTAGGCCGAGAAAGGCATGACGAGAACCGGCTTTCCGGTCGCGCAGGCGCTCAGAATCTTGCGGGCGGCGCGCTCCGCGGAAATCGAAGCGAAGGGGATCTTGCGAGACCGGTCGAACCATCGGTATTCCGCCGCATGATCGCCTTTGAACGTTGCGTGAACATGCGAGCCGGTGCGCATCATTCCAGGCGTAACTGTTGTCACGTAAATGTTGTCGCGAGCGAGCTCGGAGCGAATCGCATCGGAAAATCCGGTGAGCGCGAATTTACTGGCGGAGTAGGGGGCAGTGTGCGGAACGGCGATTCTTCCGCCGATCGAAGAGATGTTCACGATCCGTCCGCCGCCTTTTGCGCGCATGTGAGGGACGATCAAAAAATACACAATAAACGGCGCCCAGAAATGGAGACGCATGGAGCGATCGAAATCTTTAAACTGCATGTGAGGGAGCGGTCCGACTTCGATAATGCCCGCGTTATTGATGACGATGTCGATCTTGCGGAAATGTTGGAGTGTCTGTTGGACGGCGGATTGAATTTGCGTCGTCTCAAGCAGATCGCACGGGACGGTCAGCACTTCTGTCGCGAAGCGAGCGAGATCCTCTTTTGCGCGGAAGAGCTCGACGGTATCGCGCGCGAGTAGGGCGACTTTTCCGCCGCGAGCACAAATCTGGCGCGCGATTTCTAGACCGAGACCGCGGGAACCCCCGGTGATGAGCGCGACTTTATCGCGAAAGTCGAAGTGAGCCATCCGCCAACCTTCAACGTTTACCGCTCATGTCCACCGTTGAATTAGAGCGATGTCGATCTAACCGTGTTTGCGGTTAAAGCGCGCGATCTCACGAGCGGTTTCGCGTTCGACGGCGCGTTTCTTCAGATCGGCGCGCTTGTCACGCGCGACCTTGCCCTGCCCCACGCCGAGTTCGGCCTTAAGCTTTCCGTTTTTCCAATAGAGTTTGAGCACGACAAGGGCGCGGCCTTTGATTTGGGTTTCGCCATAGAGTTTGTCGATTTCCTTACGATGAAGCAGAAGTTTGCGCGTTCGTTTGGCCGCGGGGATCTCGTGGCTCGCTTTTTCGTAGGGCTGAATGTCAGCGTTATAGAGAAACGCTTCGCCGTTCTCGATCCGCGCGAAAGCGTCGCTGATGTTGGCTTTGCCGGCGCGAATCGATTTAACTTCGCTGCCCTTGAGCTCGATGCCAGCTTCGTAGCGTTCGAGAATGTGAAAATCGCGGAGCGCCTTGCGATTGAGGATCGACTCGGCGGACATGATCGCGTTTGCAACGCGACGGAAAACTACGCGTTGTCGGGGCCTTTGACTGGCTCGAAGGCGAGCTTGCCGGCGATGATTTCCTTGAGAGCGATATCGGTCAGAGACATTCGCGGCGTGGTTTCCACCATCGGGCGATGTCCGAGACCGAGCTGGCGAACGCGCTTGGAGACAACGTTGATCAGGAGTTGCTGGTTGGGAATTACTTGAGCGGCTTCCTGGAGAAGTTGAGTTGTCATATGGCGGAAGGACCTGACGGCGCGGTTGGCCTCCGTCGGGAATTGGAGGATGGTCGGCGCACTCGTCGCGAGCGCGGATGGAGTCAGTTGCGGGGCGAGCATAAAAACGGAGCGTGACTGTGCGAGCGGTTGGCGGAGTTGTCAACCGATTTTGATTCCGGCCGAAGCGACGGAAATTAAAGCCCGCCCTACAGATTTGCCACGAGTAGTGGCTGTTTTGGAAGACCTTCTGCAAATCGCGAAATGCGCTTCGATAACAGGTGAGCCGAAAACGAACTTGCTCATTTTGACGATTCAGAAACATCACGGATCTCGTGTAAGGATAGCTGTATCACAACCATAAACCGCTCGGCTGCTTGCCAGGGAACCAGAGATGCGCGACTATTCGCGGCCATCAGTGCTTCTCGATGAATTCGGGCTGTGGCTCAGCTTGGTAGAGCGCCTGGTTCGGGATAATACTCAGTAAAGATTCTCTCATTACTCTCATGTGCTCCGACGTGGCTTTTCATAGGTAAAAGGGCGAGTTCCAGCGGTCTCACGGGTTCTCAAAAAGCGCTCAAAAGATCGCGCCGGTGGATAAAATCGGTGGATAAAACTAACGGGCAGGTTCGAGGCCGTAGGGCTCCGTGGATAAATTTCACGAATCTGGCTTTTTCATGAATTCATGACAAAACAAGGTCTCGGCAGAATCTGTCCAAGAAAGCAGCACGAAGGCCCGTCCAGTGCTCCCAGTAAACACGATGTGTTCATTCGGACCCAAAAGGCCGGTTTTGATCATTACCTCACTAAGCCGTTGGACATGGCTCAGCTTCGGTCGCTGCTGCATGAGAACGTAGTGTAACGGATTTGGACTTTCTCAAAAATTTCTTACCCCAGCGCTCCCGATAGCGTGTCTCGTTGATTCCAGCATCCCAGACGCGGCCTAATTCAATCACCAGCGAAATGGTTTTGGCGCCTATCGCGCAAAATTGCTCCGCGGTGATCTCCTTTTCCTTGAGAGCGGCCTGGAGATATAGCATCAAAGAATCCAGCATCTCGCGGCGCCACCTTTTTCTCCAATCAACGAAGGCACTGATGATCGGCCGAGCATCATCATCCTCGTCTTCAGTACTGTAATCGTACGGGGTATTTAACCACGCTTGGAATTCTTTTGTTCGGATCCGGCCCCCGCGGAATGCGAGGCAACCTGCCGCTTTGGCCGCTTTGACCTCATAGATGCTGATGCCGAGCATCGCCGCCGCTTGCGCTTGGGAATCGAAATAAGGCGGTAGATCCATGTTTTCTTCCTAAGCGAGTACCATGCCTCGCGCGTGTGGGAAATGTGTGTGTGATTTTTTTTGGAGGGCTGCGCGTACACAAACATCGACAGTTGGAACAACCCGCGTGACGGGGACTGCGTTGAAAGCTATCTACCTTGGGAGGCTCGAAAAAGCTTCGGTTTCGAGCCCCGTAGGCTCCGCGGATTTTCTGTATTACAAAAAGAATTCGTTAGGCGCTCCGAGTCTCGGCAATCTTCTCTTCCGTCCCGCCTTCCCGAGCCGCCTTTGCGTAAAGCTACGGCGAGCTAGGGCCTGCCGCGTGGCAGACACAGGCGCGCGCAGTTGCGTGCTGCGCGCGCCGGATCAAGATGTAAGGCTGACGATTACTTCGTCACGGTTAGCTGCGCGGAGCTGGTGCCGATTTGTGTCGCGCCGAGGAAGACATCCAGCGTGATCGAATAGAGTCCTACTGGAGTCGATTTTGCGATCGGGAGCGGCCAACTCACGCTTCCCGACTGGTTCGCTTTCAATGTCAGCGGCACAGTGAACATCAAGGTCTTGGTCCTTGGTGTCGTTAGGCTAATTTTCAGCGTGAGCGTTTGCGCGGTGTTGCTCGGATTACTGTAGGTCGTGGTGACCGTCACCTGCCCGCCTTGTTTCACGGTCGATGGATTTATTCTGATGGTGAAACTCGGCAACGCCGCTTTGACCGCGAACGTGGTCGTGGCGCTGCTGCTGTTATGCGCGCTGTCGGTCGCAGTGATGGTGATCGTCTGAACGCCGACGCCGACCAGCGTTCCCGCGGCCGGACTTTGCTGCAATGTGACCGTGCTGCAATCTGATGTGGTCGTCTGCGCGAGAACATTGGGCACAGGCGCTTTGCCCTGGCTGTTCGCGGTCGCGGAACTCGGAGCCGGCGCAGTTATCACGGGCGCGGTCGTGTCAGCCACCGTGACAACCGCGGTCGCGGTGCTGCTATAGCCAAAGGAATCGGTCGCCGTCAGCGTGACGTTGTGGGTGCCGATGGCGAACGGCCCGCTTTGGTCTAACGAGAGCGTGATTGTGTCGTTAGGCGTGCCGGGGGTGGAACCGTTATCCACCTGTTGGGGCGTGATGCTAGCTTGGCAATCCGGGTCGGCCGAGACGGTGATGTTTTTTGCTCTGGCGACCGGCGGAAGTTGTTGCACTTCGAACGCACCGACATCCGCCGCTGCGCCAATCACCCGCGCGAAACCGCTGCCGCGCTGATCGGTCGTGAGCGAGGCATCAGCAAAACCGCGATCAATCGCCGGACTGCCCGACATAAGGGCGATCGTTTGGGTTGGGCCGCCGTTGTCTTTGAGCAGAGGCAGATTGTTCGCATCCAATTGGAGACCCGGATTCGCAACTCCCAACTGATCGCCGGCGCCGTTAATCCAAGCGTATCCAACGGCCGTGCCAATCAGATTGTAGCCGGCCGAATTCACTATCGGATTTCCTCCGCCAAATGGATCTGTGAATATATCCGGACCCGTAGGCGCCGAGTTGAGCGCAACCAGGGTACTGCCGAGGACGGAGGAACTACTCCAAGAGTAAAGACCGCCACCTAAAAGCGTCGCGGTGTTTCCGCTGACCGTACTGTTAGTAATTGTGAAGTGGGAGGCCGTATCCCGGGACCCAATCCCGCCGCCGTAAACACTGGTATTTCCGCTGACAGTCGTATTAACGATGGTGACGTCGGCTTGCCGGTAGCCTATTCCGCCGCCATAGAAGAAATTCGTGCCACCGGATTGCAGCAACACATGATTATTGCTGATGGTGCAATTACTGATCACGGAGGTTCCGCCCAGAATTCCAACCCCGGCCCCGTAGCCTCCGTTATCGGGTGCCTGGTTGCCGGTAACTGTGCACGCCGAAAGCGTCAGGCGGCCAGGGTTTGTTATAAAAGGACCTACTAAGATGCCGGCGCCACTACTGGCGCCGCTAATCGGCGTTATGCCATTAGCGATGGTTAGTCCAGTCATGGTGACTTGCACTCCAACCACGTGAAAGACTCGCGACAATGACGAGCCGCTGACGGTCAGGACCTTTGCGCCCGGCCCCTGAATCGTCAGGTCCTTTTGGATTAACAGCTCGCCGCTGGTTAGACCAATTTGCGGTCCCAGGTTGGGCGCAAAAGTGATAGTGTCGCCGGTAAAAGCGGAGGCAATCGCGCAACGGAGCGAGCCCGCGCCGCTATCGTTCGCGTTGGTGACAACCGTTGCGCAAGGATTCGGATTGTATTCGTATGCTCCGATGTCGCGATTGCTGCCTATCGGACGATCTGCCCCGCGCTGATCTTTCAATTTACTACCGTCAGAGTCAAAGACTGGACTCGTCGCCGCAGTGTCGATGGCGCTGCTGCCGGCCAACAGCGCGATGGTTTTGGTAGGGCCGCCGTTAAACTGCAAACCGTTCGGATCGAGGTTCAGATTCGGATCGTCCGTGATGATATTGCCGCCTTCGTCATACCAATACCAATTAGATGAGACAATGTTTCCGCCACTCTGCTGGAAGGCAACGATCACGTTAAGCAGCGCCGCCGTGTCCGAGCTTGTCCCCGCAACGTAGATACCGCCCCCTGAGTTCGGATTGGCAGAGTTCGCGGTAATAGTACAGGCATGTAATTGAGGACCGCCGCCAGCGTACGGAACGTCGATATAGAATCCGCCGCCTAAAGGCGCGGTATTATTGGCAACGGTGCTGTTGCCGATTTCTGGGTTACTACTCCTTGTGTAAATTCCACCGCCGCCTGTAGTGGCGGTGTTGTGATCGATCGTTGAGCGAGTGATCAAAGGAAGTGCAGTGTTATTCGAGTTGCTCTCGGCATAGATTCCACCCCCGTTGGCAGCCGAATTCTGACTGACAGTGCAGTCGCTCAGGAAGAAGTTCGCACCGAAATACAGGCCGCCGCCGAGAGAGTTGGCGCCCGTGGCCTGATTGCCAGTGATGACGCACTTCGTCACGGTCAAGACACTCGACGCGAGGTTATCATGGGCGATGCCGCCTCCGAAATCCGCGGCGCTGCCATTCGCAATGGTCAGGCCTGACAAAGTTGCGTCGGTCTGAATGTGAAAGACGCGCGACGCGTGGTTGCCGCTAATGGTCAACTGGTTCGCGCCGGGTCCCTGAATGTTCAGGTTTTTGTTAATCAGCAACTCGCCGCTGGTTAGCGTAATCGTCTGGCCATTGAGCGCCGGAGCGAAATTGATCTTGTCGCCAGGTGCGGCGGCGCTGATCGCGTCGCGCAACGAACCGGGGCCGGAATCGTTCGGGTTGATGACGGTCAAGGTCGCTGCCAGCGCGGGAAAGCCGCTGACCGCCAGGAGGCTGAGAGCGACTGCCGCGCACTTCAATCTGAGAATCGGGTTTGTTTTCATATTTGTGCCTTTCACAGAGGTAAGGCGACGAATCCCGGCAAAACCTGTCATCGAATTTTACTGCCTTGCCGGCGACGCTGATTAAATCTCCCCAAAAACGGACCTGTTTGTTATGCTTCGGCTTGGAATTTCCAAAAATGTCGACACCATCGCCGGAGGGCGTTTCCAAAATATTGACCGGTCGTGCCGGCGGCGATCGAGATGCGCTCGATCAGGTGATGCCGCTGGTTTATGAGGAACTACGCAATCTCGCCCATCGCTATATGATTCAGGAACGCGGCGGGCACACTTTGCAAACCACTGCGCTCGTCAACGAGGTCTATTTGAAGTTCGCAAACAGGGACGGCATGCGCGCGCAAAATCGGGCTCACTTTCTCGCGCTGGCCGCGCGGCAAATGCGTTGCATCCTGGTCGATTACGCGCGGGGTCGCGCACGTGACAAACGCGGCGGCGACGCGGAAAAAGTGCCACTCGATGAAGCCGTCGTTGTTTCGAACGATCGCACTGCGGAGATGCTCGCGCTCGACGAGGCGCTCAATGGATTGGCTAAGTTCGACGAACGAAAGAGTCGCGTGGCCGAACTCCGATTCTTCGCTGGCCTGACCGTCGAGGAAACGGCCGAGGCGTTGTCGATCTCGGTCGAAACGGTGAACCGCGATTGGCGGATGGCGAAAGCGTGGTTAAGAAAAGAGCTCCAGCCCGGTGACGCCTGAACGCTGGCGGGAGATCGAGCAGTTGTTTCACGCAGCGCTTGAACGCGCGCCCGGCAAGCGCGCAGCGTTTCTCGACAACGCTTGTCGTGATCCAGCCATGCGCGCAGAAGTCGAGGCACTGCTACGATCGGATGGCGCGCAGGACGATTCAGTTGATACGCTGCCGGGAAACATCGCGGCTTCCTGGCTGACCCAGGATCAAACCGAAAAGCTGATTGGCCAGACAATCGGGCGATACAAAATTCTTCGCACACTCGGCGCCGGCGGGATGGGGCAGGTTTATCTGGCGGAAGATCCGAGTCTCGGTCGGAAAGTCGCGCTCAAGCTTCTCCCCGCGCAATTGATGCAGGACCAGAATCGGTTGCGGCGTTTGGAACAGGAAGCGCGCAATGCCTCCGCTCTCAATCATCCCAACATCATTACCATTCACGAGATTGGGCAATGGAACGACACGCATTTCATCGTCACGGAGTTCATCGAAGGCAAAACGTTGCGCGAGCGGATGCAGTCTGCGCCGGTGCCGTTTTCAGATGTTCTTGAAGTCGGAAGCCAGATCGCGAGCGCACTCGCCGCGGCGCATGCGGCTGGAATTGTTCATCGCGATATCAAACCGGCCAACATCATGGTGCGCGATGATGGCTACGTGAAAGTGCTCGACTTTGGCCTGGCTAAACTCGCCACTTCTCCCCATCTCGATCGAACCGATCCGGGCCAAGTCATGGGAACGATTGGTTACATGTCGCCCGAACAAGCGCTCGGAAAACCGCTTGATCAGCGCACGGACATTTTCAGTCTCGGCGTCGTTCTTTACGAAATGGCCACCGGAGCCCGACCCTTTGACGGCGATAGCGACGCGGCGGTTTACGACGCGATTCTGCACAAAGCTCCGCCTCGGAGTCAGAAACTTTCCAACGAGCTCGATGGCGTGATTCGCCATGCGCTCGAAAAGGAACCGGCTGCTCGCTACCAAACAGCGTCGGAGTTGCGCGCGGACCTCAAGCGAATCGAAGCTGGGATAAAACCGCAACAGACCGGCAGTAAACGTAGCATTCGCATCGCCCTCGCATCGGCGGCGGCCATCCTGCTGGCGCTTGCTGCCCTTTGGTTCTGGGGCCTGTCGAATACCCGCAAGAGCGACATCGACCAAAAATCGGTCGCGGTGCTTCCGTTCGATAATCTCAGCGCCGACCAGGCGAACGCTTATTTCGCCAGCGGCATGCAGGATGAGATTTTGACCAAGCTCGCTCAACTAGGCGAACTCAAGGTTGTCTCGCGTGCTTCAACCGAGAAATATCAGAAGCTTCCGCGAAACCTGCGCGCGATCAGTCGCGAATTAAATGTTGCCACCGTTCTGGAAGGGAGCGTTCAGCGGTCCGGCGACAATATGTTGATTAATGTGCAGTTGATCGATCCCCGGACCGACACGCATCTTTGGGCGGAAAGTTATCAGCGAAAGTTTGAAAACGTTTTCGACGTCGAAGCCGAAGTCGCGCGCAAAGTCGCGGATGCTTTGCATGTGAAGATCGCGGCGTCGAGTCAGGACCGGCTACGCGCCGTGCCGACAACGAATCCGCACGCTCACGATCTTTTTCTGCGTGCACACGCATTGGGCGCTCATTCGGATGAACAAAGCCTCCAACGAAAAATCGAGCTGCTGCGGCAAGCCGTGGAAGAAGATCCGAATTACGCGATGGCCTGGGGCGACCTGGCCGGCGCCTATCTCACGATTGCCGACGCGTATCGCGCGCCGCGCGAAGTATTGGACCAAATGCGGCACGCGGCATTGATGTCGATCAAAAGTGACGACAAAGCCGCCGTCGGGCACATTTGGTTGGGCGCAATCTCGATGCTTTACGATCGCAACTTTCCGTTGGCCAAACGCGAGCTGGAACGCGCCGTCGCACTCGATCCCAACTCATCCGACGCGCATCGATGGTTTGGTTGGTATCTGGCGCGGATCGAACGAAATTTTGTCGGCGGCCGCACCGAACTGCAACGTGCGCGTTCGCTCGATCCATTTTATACCTGGCCGCTCGTATTCGAATCCGCCATTAGCATTGCGCAAGGCGACAATCAGGCCGCGTTGCAATTTGCTGAACGAATCATCGAAATCGATTCGCGCTTTTTTTACGATGTCGATCCGATCGCCAATGTCTACGCTGCCACGGGCCGCTGGCAGGATGCAGTGAAACGTTACGAATCGCTTCCACCTGGAACATTGACCAAGCCGAACTTCCAGCTCGCGATCTGTTACGCACAACTCGGCGAGAACGAGCGTCCTCGAAAAATCCTGACCGATCTCGAAGCTTTCGCGAAAGAACATTATACCGACCGTACCCACATCGCCGCGATCTACGCCGCACTTGGCGACAAGGACAAAGCGTTCGCTGCACTCGATCGCGCCTGCGACGATCGTTCCGCCCGGGTCAGTTCGCCGCGCTTCTTTTTCTGGCTGTCGCCGTTGTTCGACGATCCGCGATTCGTCGCCCTGGAAAACAAAGTAGCGCATTCCGCGATCTCGTCAGCTACCCCCGATAGTCAGTGAGGCGGTAAGACGATGTGTGCGGGCACTGTCAAAAAGGTATCAAATGAAGGGTCCGTAACCCCGTAAAGCAGAGGTCAAATTACAGCGATCAGAGTTAGATTTCTGTCACTGTCAAAAAGGTTCGGATCCCTCCACTTCAAGGGCTCGACCCAGGAGAAGTCGTCTCCCGAGATTTCCCGTTTCGACTAAAGAAAAGCCGCAAATGACAAAAAGGTACCGGACCGTGTAGGCTCCGGGGTTTTTGTAATACATTTAAACCCTAACGAGTAATCGATGCGACGGGGACCCAGGCCCCTACCGTCCCATCGTCCGCCCTGACTCCTTATTTCTCTTGTTGCGCCTCGCATAGATGCAAAGCCAGGCAAATCGCCGATCTTTGTGGTGGCACGATGACCGTTTTTAAACATTTTCCGGCTTCGCCACTCAATGAAATCGTCGAGCTATTCTGGTACAGCGTGCGCGACCCTGCGCCGCTCCGGGGCACCGGCTGAATCGGCGCTCACTCAAACCGATCTCTTTCAGCGAGCAGATTGGCCTGACGCCGAAACTCTTTCTATCTCGTTAGGCGATGTAGGATCGCTCAGACTGTTGTAACCCAGATGCGCTCGAAAGTTTCTCCGATTACATTCCTCGGCTTATTTATCTCCCTCTTCGGATTCGTGACGCTGCGCTTACTCTTTCGCGGCCTTAATGCATCTTCATCAGTCACTGCAGCTGCCTGGAAAGAACTGGCCATTTGGCTTCTGGCTGCGGTTCTTCTTGTGCTCATTCGGTTTGGGGAACGGCTCCCGCTCAAGTCCATCGGTCTTGGCGTTTCGCCTTGGCGTCAATCGATTCGATATGGCTATATTCTGACCGGCCTTTGCGGAGTTACTGCATGGATTGTTCTCTCATTTACCGGCTACGGACACGGTCCGGGGTCGACGGAGTTTAACAAGATCCCGATATGGTTCGAAACGCTCGTCGTAATCCGCTCGGGCATTATCGAGGAATTATTTTTCCGCGGATATGCTATTGAACGCCTGGAGGCAATCGGTTGCGGCCGGCTTCTCTCCGCCGCGATTTCACTCCTCGTGTTTGCCGCCACGCACTGGACGGGCGGGATCGAGAATATCATCCTCGCCTTCGTCGTCGGCATTATCCTAACCCTATTCTACGTCTGGCGGCGAGACCTCGTAGCAAACATGATCGGCCACGGATTAAGTGATCTCATTGGCCTGGTCCTGCCGCGTTTGGTGCATTGACGGGAAACCATGCTGTTACTTAAGCACATCTGGGCGGTAACCTGGCGAATTCTCGTCTTCTTCATGGCGTGGACGCTTCTGACTGCGCCGCTCATCATCCCGATCGTGAAGAAATATGCGCCGCGCGGTAGCGCGACACCACTCGGACTGCGCCTCTATATCGAAATCGTAAGTGTCTTGAGTATTTTGATCGTCGCGTGGCTCATGCTTCACTTCCTTGATCGGCGCCCGTTCGTTTCTCTGGGCTTCGCTCGACGTGGCCCAGTGCTCGGGGAAACGGTAAGCGGCAATCGCTCGGGGCTGGCTGGAGCCTCTTCCATCTTGCCGACCGCCGCTGATGACGGGGGGAAGTTTGGGGTCGAAGGAGGTTTGATCGCGATCGTCATCACCATTTTGGGCACACCGCTCGTGCTTCTTGCCTTCAGGACCAGATCTCGCTCGGCCACAACAACGCCCTAACCATATGATAGAAACAAGATACCACTCCGTCGCGCGCTTGAATTTCACACGACTAAATCATGTGGCGCGTTTTGCAGCCGAGTGCCTTAGCGGTTCACGCGTTAGAGCTTTTCTCTTTGCGTTTAGACAAATCTCCACCGCGGCGCCGTTCAAATGGTATGCGGCACACCATGTACACGAAACTAACGCTCTTGATTTCTGTCGCGGTCGTCTGCGGCGGCACCGATCTTCGCGCGCAGGAGCCGTCGACCGAGGGGAAAACGACTCCAGAGCCATCTGGCGTCACTCGCCCTCAGGAATCCGGTCCTGTCCTCCTCCAGCCCGGACCGGACGGTAAGCCTGCTTCAGGCGCTGGCCACCCCGGCATGCTTCTCCGAGGTCCGGGCGGCGGCCCTCCTCCGCTGCTACCCGAAGCCAAAGTCATTCCGCAACCGAAGAACGACAAGGAGTTGGCCGCAGCCATAAAAAAGCTGGCAGACACACTCGCTTCCTCGGGTCGGTTCTCCGGCAGCATCCTCGTGGCCGCCGATGGTAAACCGCTGGTGGACGGTGCGTGGGGCGAGGCGGATCGCGAGCAGCGAATCGCAAATACGCCAGAGACCGCTTACGACGTCGGGTCGATCGGAAAGCTTTTCACTCAGATCGCGATTCTCCAGCTCCTCGAGAAGGGAAAGCTTTCTCTCGACGACACTTTTGGAAAATACCTAACGGATTATCCCAACCCGGATATCGCGGGCAAGGTCACCATTCGACAACTCCTGCTCCACTCCAGCGGAATGGGCGACATCTTCGACCAGAGCGGGTCAGAAAACCTGGGGAGCATAACGGAATTGAAAGGTTTCCTTCCGCTCTTCGCCCATAAGCCGCTCGCGTTTGAACCTGGTTCCAAAAATCTTTACTCAAACGCAGGCTATGTGGTGCTTGGGATGGTGGTCGAAGCGGTCAGCGGGGAGAACTACTACTCTTATATAAAGGCGCACATCCTTGATCCGGCCGGCATGTCGCGGTCAGGGTTCTTCGACCGGAAGCATCTACCCGCGTCGGTGGCACATAGTTACGACGGCGCCAAGGATGTCACCGACGCACAACCGGAGCGCGGATGTCCGGCCGGCGGCCTCCAGGCCACCGGCCGGTGATCTGCTTCGGCTTGTTCAGGCGATCAACGGCGGCAAGCTGATCAGCAAAGAGTCGGTGAAGCTCCTGCGCGACATGATCCCGCATCCGCCAAATGCGCCACCGCCACCGGACGACACCAAGCTCGCTGCGTACGGCATTGGCGGCGGCGCACCTGGGGTGAACACAGGTCTGTCCATCGACCCAATCGGTCACTATACCCGAGTGGTGCTTTGCAACATGAGTCCACCGATGGCGATGTCGATGGGCGCGACGATCTCCGAGTGGATCAAGCAGATGCCCAAGTAACCGAGCGCCGAGATGGCGAAAAGTGCCTATTCCGTGTGACGCGACTTGGAGGAAGCGATTATTGATCGGGGTCAGCAAGTTTTTCACCCGATACATCTGAACCCGAGGCGATGCGACGAACGGCTCTTGGCGTTGCGATTCAACATTTAGGATAGCTATTAACTCTTCACTTCAAGCCACGCGCGCTCTTAGAGCCGTCGCTGATCTTGGGTCTCTCGGTGCTATGGGATGAAGCCGTGGAGGGTTACTTCCCGATCAAGCCGGAGGATCTTTCTTGGAGACCGTCTAATCTGATGAAGATGCCCACTGTGGATTTTCTTGAACGAACCAAAAACGAAATTTTGGGAGCAAGATTCTGGCGACTTCCGCCAAAGAGCGCGCGAGACGAACTACCTTTTCCGCGTCAAGGTCGACCAATGCACGACGATCTCCGCGGCAACCCCGCGTTTTGAGTCGCTCGTTGAAGAGATAACCGCCGGAAAATAGCTGTCTGGAGGTCAGCGATCACAGGTCAGATTTGCCGGAATGTCAAAAAGGGAGCGGAACCGGTTCGTCCCAGGAGAAATCAGTATTTTCGAGTGTCATTTCGGCCGAAAATAAGCCTTAAGTGACAAAAGGGGAGTGAACGGGCTAGGCTCCAAGGTAAAGAGGCACAACACTTTATCTCATTCGTGTTTATGCTTGGGGACTGGATCCGACTTCGACGAGGTTCGCCGATCTGAAATATTCACGACCGATGCAACCAGTCGAGCGCAGGCGAAGAAAGGGTTCGAGCCCCGTAGGCTCCGAGGCTAAATTCCACGAACTCGGCTTTTCATGACGGATTCATGACAAAAGTGCGCCATTTTCTTTTATCCGTGGAACAAATAAAACCGCAGCTAGAAGGAGGTCTGTTCGCGCACTGCCTTCAATTAACCGGGGTTGGAATTCTTAGACTCCGCTGCTGAAGCACAAAGGACTCTGCCGGCCAGACACGCGCGTGGAATGGGGCGGAATATGTCAACCGCTTCCTTTGCTCCTCTGTACAGACCACCTCAGCTTGTTGGGCGTTCGCCGTTGCCGTGACGTTGATGCTGTGGCCTTGCCGATATTCCGGGAATGTCAGCTTCAACCACTCGCTCAGCGCGCGTCAGTCTTTCTCGCCCGCCGTGCGAACGCGGCGACCAGTAGGCCCACCCACTCCAGCCGGTAGCGAATCTTCTTCCAGATCGAACGCACTCGCGGAGTGTAGCGCGCTTCAGAGTTACCGCGACATCCTTTGTCGGAAGCAAAGTGGTCAATGCTTCACCGCTTTAACGTCAATGTCTCTATGACGATCGTACAAGTTCTTTAGATACTCGAAATTCTTCCAGAAATCTGGCAAGCCTTTGCCCTCTGACCAATTTGATTTCGCCTGATTACGAATTGGGGCCATGGCTTCCCAAAACTCATCGGGGAATGGAATGATCTCATATACTAAGTCGAAGTCGATGTAACCTAAACGCACAAGTGTGCCGAGCTCTTCATAATGGCGGCCGACCGACGCGATGTTCGCTGCCTCTTTCGAGTGATAAAACCTGCCCACATTCCCATATTTTTTTATCAGTTCCGGG
>Ga0209328_10000083_pt1 | contig 17609 bp, 15 predicted proteins | sample JacPinW_OM3H0_M1_FD_187954 | JGI IMG/M metagenome (GOLD analysis project Ga0209328, IMG submission 187954) | Forest soil microbial communities from Algoma, Ontario, Canada - Jack Pine, Ontario site 1_JW_OM3H0_M1 (SPAdes) (version 2) | ecosystem: Environmental > Terrestrial > Soil > Boreal... | reverse complement strand
GTGGCCGAACTGGCAGCCTTCTGCGCGTCAGTTGGCGAAACTACTTTTCGCTTGAGCAGTTCCTGCTGGCGTTTTGCTTCGTCACGCAGGAATTCCAACAAGGCCACTTGCGACTCGGCATCGTGAGTGGCGCTGTCGATCTGGGCGACGGCAAGATCGCGACGCGCTTTCAGTTCGGCCGCATCCAACTCGACGATTGGTTGCCCGCCTTTAAGTTTGTCGCCCTCCTGGGCGAAAATTTTCTGGACGCGCCCGCTCATGCGCGGACCGACGTGCACCTCGTCCACTTCGATCGTGCCGGAGACGGCGTTCTTTCGATTTCCGCACGAGGAGAGAAAGATCAACAATCCAACCGCGAGGAGCGCGCAACCCGCACTGCCGATATGATTTCGTGCGAACAATGTCCCCGCTAGTCGCATCTCCCCAACAATCTTGCAAACCGTTGGGCCACCGGTAAACACTTCACAATGGCCGGCTACTCCGGAACGCCGTTACCGCAGAAACTTGGAATCAAACCGGGTTTGACCGTCGTCACCATCAACGCGCCGGTGAAGTATCGCCGGTTGCTCGGCAAAATTCCCGATGGCGTGACATTTTCCCACCGCTTGATACCGGGTTCGAACTTTGTCCATTTCTTCACGAGCCGTCGGGGCGAATTGCAAAAGAAGATGTCGATCTTGCGCGAGAAAATAGCGGACGACGGAACGGTTTGGATTTCATGGCCGAAAAAATCCTCGGGAATTTCGACTGACGTGACTGAGGACGTGGTTCGGGAGATTGCATTGCCGCTCGGGTTCGTGGACATAAAAGTTTGCGCGGTCGACGAAACATGGTCGGGATTAAAGTTGATGATTCGCCGCGAAAACCGAAAATCGAACAAATGAGAGCGCGCATTTTTGATCACATTGATTTGCGGGTGAAAGACCTTCATCGAGCAATGCAGTTTTACGGGAAGCTGCTGCCCGCGCTCGGTTTCACCTGTGATCGCCCGGATGAAACCTGGGGGACATTCTATTCCGTAGGCGGCGATAAACCGTCCGAGTTTTTTGGATTCACAGAAGATCGACATCATCAACCGAATGGCACGCGGATTTCATTTTGGGCGGACACGCGCGACGGAGTGGATCGAATCGCAACACTTGTCCGCGAGATCGGCGGGGGAAATCTGGAAGGGCCGGAGATCTGCGCCGATTACAGTCCGGGATACTATGGTTTTTTCTTTGAAGACCCCGACGGCAACAAACTGGAAATTTGCTGCCGCGAAAATCCAATCGTTGCGGAGTGAAAAGAGTTCGGCGAAGAGTTCGTTGATGAGTGATCCAGCGCACGTTCCCGCCATTGTGCAAGGGCGGCGTGGCGTTCGTTATCTCAAAGTCATCGCGCTCTTCAAAATTTTCAAAGGCTTGCTGCTCTTTCTGTTGGGCTTTTCGCTTCTCTTTTTAAACGGTCGGCCGGTTTGGCTCGATCAAATTTCAGACTGGGCGGACGACCAACTTTTGCTCGCCCACAGTAAATACGTCATTTTTCTGCTCAACAAATTGCAAGAAGTGCTGGCCGGCGGCGCGTTGCGCGCCACTGGAATTTTGGCGCTCTTTTATTGTGGTGTACTTTTTACCGAAGGGATCGGCGTTTACATGCAAAAACGCTGGGCCGAGTTTTTAATGATATTCGCCACCGGCGCATTGATCCCGCTGGAAATAAGGCACGTCTGGCACCGCTTAATTTTTCACCGACCAGTGCTCGCTCCGGTGATTCTACTTTTGGCCAACTGCTTCATTGTCTGGTTCCTCTACATGGTGCTCAGACGCGACAAAGTTGAAAAACAGGCTGCGCCCGAGCGAGAATTGATCGAAACCCGTTAAGGTCAGAAGCGCGCTTAGCTTATTTTGGCACGACGCCAAACTCCGCGAGGGCAACGATTGTTTTTCCCATCGGAAGTCCGACCACATTAGTAAAAGAGCCGTCGATCTTCTCGATGATCTCGCTACCAAAACCTTGTGCAGCGTACGCGCCCGCTTTGTCGAGTGGATCCACCCGCGCCAGATAATTGTCGATCCTGTCGCGACTGAGCTGGCAAAATTGGACGCGAGAAATTTCGTGGAAGCTTGTCGATTTCGCCTCGGCCAGGTGGCAGATGAAAACGGACGTGCAAACTTCATGTGCGCGCCCGCTCAATCGTTGCAGCATCGCAACGGCGTCGTTCTTGTCTTTTGGCTTTCCGAGAACGTGATTGTCAACGGCCACGAGCGTGTCGGCAGCGAGCACAATGTTCTTTGGGCGGAGGCGAGCCGTTGCCATCGCCTTGCGCATCGCGTTGAACGCGGTCAGTTCGCGCAATGTAAGATCGACATCGAACCTTTCGGCCACCTTGGGCGCGAGTATTTCGAAGTCGAACCCCGCTTCTCGAAGCAATTCGCGGCGGCGCGGCGAATTGGAAGCAAGCAACAGCGTTGGGTGCACACGCCGAATGCTACGCGATTACGGCGTCGCTGACGGAGAAGCCGCCGAACTTTCGACTGGCGGCGGCGCAGCGTCGAGCGGCTTCTTCAATTCTTGAAAATCTTTTGGAATGTCGAATTCGGTCGCGCTGATCGAATCTTTCTTGATGGACATGATGGTCGTCGCGACCTGGTTGTTGCCAACATAGATCACAGTCTTGAGCGGCAATCCGGCGAAATCGGTATAGTCGGGCATGCCCATGTTGCTCGGTTTCCAGGCACCGGAGACAGGGGCCTGCATTTGTTTCAGGATCCCGGCCGCGTCCGGATATTTGGCTGCGACCCAGAACGACGCTTTGAATTGTGGCGTTTCGAAAACGAACTCTTCGGTTTCGTAGCCATTAATCGTTTCCTTTTTGCCGGTCGGAGTAAGTTTGCGAGGCGAGGGCTTTTTGCCGTCATCAAATTTACTGATGGTCTCGGCCGCAGCTTTCATCTGTTCGGCCGAAATCCGGACGAAACTTTTCTTGTCATTCATCAAATCGGTCATTTCACCGGTTTTGCCGTCGATAATCCGCGTGGGCTGAGAAGGCGCATCAATCCGCTCCTTGTCCCCTTTAATTTTCACCGTGATCTCGCCATTCTGACCGGCGCCTTCGACCTTTTGCACAACGGTAAGATCGGCGCGCGCCGGAAGAAGTAACCCGACGGTAACTAAGGAATAGAAAACGGCGAAGTTCCTCATTCGAGTAGCTAGACCCCGCTTGCTAGAATAGCAAGAGCGCGCGCGGCGACACCCATACCGGAGTAGCGCTTATCAAACCGATACATCAAAAAAGAACAACAAGGTGCGGATATCCCAGAAGAGCGTCGCGATCTGAAATGTAATTATAAAAAGGAACGCGTAGCCGGGACCGGGCCAACGGTCGATCCAGCTAATTACGGCGCCAGTCCAGCCTAGGCGAATCTTGCTCCATGAGCATAAGAAAACACAAAAGACGCCGAGTCCCGCACCCACTAAAATGTCCGAGGGATAATGGATCCCGACGTAGATTCGCGGCAGGCATATGACAACTATTATGTAGAGCATTAACGCAATTCCTGCGCGCCGAGACACGAGCCAAACACCTGTGAGCAGGGCGCAGAAAAGTGCGGCGTGATCGCTCGGAAAAGAGCTCCATATCGTCCAGTTCGACTGGTTAGGCAGGCCCAGCGGAGGGCGAAAATGCAGACTTGGATCGAGGATTGGGCGAATGCGAAGCGGGAAGGCGTGCGCGAAGACACGCGCAAAAAAGAGCGCGACAAGCGAACCGAACAGCGCACTAAGAAGATATGAGCGGTGTGTCTTCGCATCGCCTTTACGATAAAACCAAGCCCACCAAATCGCGGCTATGACGACGCCACCTTTCATCAGATCGCTATTACTAAGAAAAATAACAATCCCATCGAACACCCGCCACCGGTGCGCGAACTGATTAAGAAGGAACACGATTGAGTGGTCGAAAGCTTGCATCAGAGACTGTCTTAAACAGGAGGCATGGTCATTGCAACTGGCCCCGGGGCAATAGATTCACAATCCTGGCGTCTACCCTCTGTTTGACAAGTAAACTGTAACTCTGAAAGAGTTACCGCTGCACAAATCCCTCGAGTGAATAGCATCGTAGCTGCCATCCGCGGTCACCTGGAGCACGCACAGCAGGAATACGGCATCAGCTCGACGGCGAGCAAAGCGATAGTTGTCGCGCCCTACGTAATGCTGGGCCTCTTCTTTTTTCTCATCTCTTACCCAGCAACGCAGGATTTCACGGCGTTGATGGCTTTTCCAAACTATCCAATCGAATGGGCCATGTTTGTCGTGTTTCTGAGCGGGGGAATTTTTAGTTGGAGGCTCGCCCTGCGCTTAAAGCGCGCCGGTGAACCTCGGCTTGTCTGGCTCTTTTATCTGATCTTTGCCGTTGGGCTTCTCTGGACGGCTGGCGAAGTGAACGCGTGGGGACAAAAGATCTTCGATTATCACACACCGTCTTGGATGCATGCCAGAAATGCACAACACCAGATGACTTTGCATAACATGCATGGATGGCAGAACCGGAATCATTGGTTGCGAACCGCCTTTGCAATCGGCGGATTTGTCGGCATCGCACTTCAAAGATTTCCCCGCTATCGCAAGGTCGCCGCGCCCGCAATTCTGTTCTCCTGGCTCTTCGTGATCGCGGTTAAATGCGCACTTGATTTTTGGACGAAGAGTTTTCCGATCGATTCGCCGTGGGAATGGCTCATGTTCCAATGGATCGTTAATCGGACATCGAAAATCGTAAAACTAATGATCGGACTTACGGCGCTGATCTATCTCTGGCTGAACAGCCGAAAGTGGAAAACCAATGCCGCCATCGAAATGCGTTCTTCTGCCAGCTAAAGGCTTCGAGCGCGCCTTGTTGCGACATGTTCACCTACGCGGAATAGCCGTTTTGCCCAGAGAATCGGGTATTATCTTATTGCCGGAATTCTCCAATAATAGTAATTGTAATTGAAGGAATCGAAACCAAAATAGGCGGTCGGCTCGATTTCGGATGCGTTTTGGGCTTGGACTCGGGAAATTCTAGATTTATGAAGAAACTAATCATGATTTCGGGCAGTCGATGGGTAATTGATCGGTTTGTAAAAGGGAGTTGTGTGGTGCTGCTGGTAGTCGGGCTGGGGCTAGGCGTTTGCTATTCCTCTGACGGCTCGGGCGGCCCAAGTCCCACACCGAGGTCTGGCAAGCCAGGTCCAAGTCCGACTCCGAGGTCCGACAAACCAAGTCCGAGTCCAAAGCCCCGGCCAAGTCCGACTCCAAGGCCCGGACAGTGCACCGTATGCCACCACGACAACGGCAGGGACACGAACCTCCAGATGCCTTGCGACAAGGTCGATGAACAGCTCCGCGAAAACCCCCGAGATACTCGCGGGCCGTGCCAACCAACCCCGGTGACAAACCCCTAAGAAAAACATCAAGCTTGCCGAGAAAGGCCGTTGTGACTGCTTCGCAACGGCCTTTCTCTTTCGCTCGCTTCCGGCGTCTACGACTTTGACACGGCTCGTGGTCTCTTGATTCGCTCTTGTGAAAATAACGGCCTCAATTAGCCAAGCAGCCGAACTGGTCTCGGCATTCCTTCTGGCCGCAGCTTTTGCGGTAATTCAAATGCTAATCGGAGGAACCCGATTGGTTTTCAGCCTACCCGCTTACGGGTTGCTTGCTGCAATTGGTTTGCTCTCGCTTGCTTCGTTGCGGCGCCCGAAACCAGCACCGGATCAACTTTGCCTGGTAAGCGCAGCGGTTTTTTTTGGCTACGTTCTCACGCGGGCCCTTCTTTCCCCCGTTGCTTACCTGGCCCGGTCCGACATTTATTCCGTGCTAGGAGGACTTCTCGTTTATTTCTTTGCCGCCTGTATTTTCACCGGGTCTAAGCAGCGGATGTTCTTTGTTTTTTTTCTTTTGTCCCTGGCGCTCGTTCACGTCGTTATCGGTGTAATTCAGTTTCGTGATGGAAATAACTTCATGCTCATCCCCCACCTGCACCGGTATAACTACGAACGCAGAGCGAGTGGTTTCTATGTCTGCCCCAATCACCTGGCCGGATTGCTCGAGGTCCTCGGCGTTTTTGGGTTGAGTATCGGGTGTTGGAGCCGGTGGCCCAGCTGGGCAAAGTTAACTGTTTTTTACATCGCTGGCGTGTGTTACTTCGGCCTCGCGATCACCGGTAGTCGCGGCGGTTACTTAAGCGCGGTAGCGAGCGTGCTTGTTTTTGGGGCGATTAGTTTGATCACCTTGCGTCAAATAAGTCCAAAAGTTTTCTGGCGGGTCGGCGGGTTGAGCGCAGCGCTGGCGACGTTAGCCATCGTCGGAACTGTCTTCTTCTTTCAAAAAGACGATTTTTTGCGTTCCCGGGCCGGCAACACGTTTGACACTCAAAATATGCGGATTGATTTGTGGAAGGCGGCAATCGAGCAATGGAAGCTGCAGCCCGTCATCGGGACGGGTAGCGGAACGTATCTGTACTACGGCCGGCAATTCCGCAGCGATCGAATGCAACTCGATCCAGTACGAGCCCACAACGATTATCTGGATCTGCTCGCCGAATACGGTCTGGTGGGCGCGGCGTGTTTGCTCATTTTTCTGGCGGTACATCTTCGCAACGGATGGAAAAATCTAAAGCGCTTGGGACCACAACGTGTCGGGATCTCTGTTCGTCTTTTGAGCAACGGAATGGCCCTTCAAGTGGCCGCGATCGCCGCCGTGTCGGCCTACATTGTTCACTCCGTTGTTGATTTCAATCTCCACATACCGGCAAACGTTTTGCTTTTGGCATTTGTATTTGGAATCCTTGCGAACCCCGGCAATCAGCGCCAAGGCGATGTTTCCACAACGGCCAACACGCGCGCCTGGTTGTGGCGTTTGCTGCTTCCGGCCATCGGCGTAATTGCGGCAATTCAATGCGTTTGCTTGTTGCCCGGAGAATATTTTGCTGAACAGGCGCGCACTTCGCTACGCGACAAGCATGCTGGCACGGCCATTCGCTTCGCGCTGCGCGGGCTGGAAACGGAACACAATAATCCCAATCTCTACGATTATCTGGGGAGCGCCCAAATCGAGCGAGGCGACGCCAGGTCCAAGCCCGAAGAACGCGCCTGGTATTATCGACGTGCGCTCGAACCGTTCGAGAATGCGCGCAGGTTGGCGCCTCTGGATGAGAGCTTCGCTCTCGAACTTGGTTATACCTACGATGCACTCGGCCGCTTCGCCGAAGCAGAATGGATGTACAATGAAGCGCTCCGCCTCGATCCCAAATCAATTTCAACGAAAGGACATTATGAAGAACATCTTGAGCGCTGGCGCAAGGCAGGTTCGGCTCCCCAGTAACCGTTCATCAACCAAAAAGAACTTGGCAGACAAGTTGGAGCACGGCAGCTTTATGCGGCTTGCGGGCATAGCTTAATGGTAAAGTTCCAGCCTTCCAAGCTGGCCATGCGGGTTCGATTCCCGTTGCCCGCTGTCTCATGGCCCGCCCCTAAGTTATTCCATTTTCGCTTGCACAGTTGTATACTTGCGAAAATTTGCGGCGACTCTGGTTCACCGCCGGACCTAATCTGAGGCGAACAACACCAACGATATGAGAATGTTCACAGTTCGGAGCGCTCTTTTGCTAATTGTGCCACTCCTCTTCGTCGAATTGCAGCCAGAAGCGGAGGCGCAAGAAGCAATATCGGCGACTACCTCTTCTGGCAGCGCAACAACTTCCGCGCCGACCGGAGATGTATCTGGGGGAACCGCTGCTCCCGCGGCTGCGACTGCGACCGCGACCGGTTCAGCCGCGAGCACACCCGCCTTGGAAGGAGGCCCCTCTGGTGTCGGCGTTTTTTCGCGCACACCCGTCCAAATCTACGCAAGCATTTCCGGCGGTTACGACGACAATGTGAGCACTTCGCAGAACAACAAGCAGGGATCGGCGTTTACGAGCGGCAATGTTATTCTCGATTACACGTTTGGGGATCCGCGACTGCAATTGATCCTGAACGGCGGCGCCGGTGGCGCTTATTATTATGAGCAGGTGAACGGTCAGAAATACGACATCGACCTGAAAGGCGCGCTCGGCATTACCTACAAATCCTCGCCGCGGCTCACGCTCGGTTCGACTCTGCTGGTCGATTACTTAACTGAACCAAGCTTCGACGCGCCCGGAGGATTGAATTCGCGCAATGGCAACTATCTTTACACGACCGACAAGGTTTTCGTCAGTTATGTCTGGACGCAGCGCTTCTCGACAAAGACGTCTTACAATTTCGAGGCTTACAACTTCGACAACAGTGCCGTCGCTGTATTTTCCAATCGCGTCAGCAACACTTTCGGAAACGAGTTTCGTTTCCAACTCGTGCCCACAACCAGCTTGGTCGCCGAATATCGCTACGGCATCATCAGTTATGAAACCGCTTCTCTCAATTCAACCACGCACTTTGCCCTCGGCGGCATCGATCACACTTTCAACCCACGGCTAAGCGCTTCGCTCCGTGGTGGCGCGGAATTTCGATCTTACGAGCAGGATGGCGATCGTACCGGACCTTATTTGGAGGGATCGGTAACTTATGCACTCGGAAGACGAACTTCCGTGACCTGGAACAGTCGCTACGGACTTGAAGAGCCCGATGTGGCAGGTTCTCAAAGTCGCACCACGTTCCGCACGGGCCTGCAAACGAAATTTAACCTGACCTCGCGAATCAGTTCGAGTGTCGATCTTTATTACGTCCACGACCAGTATCATGCCTTCACCTCCGGCCCAATCATGAGTAGCGCGTTTACCGAGAACACGTTCGATGGAAACCTCTCACTTCATTACGCCATTACGCCGCTGATCGGCGTTCAGGCCGGATATCATTACACCGACATCAGTTCTGATATCTTGTTTCGCGAGTACTCGCGGAATCGTGTCTCTGCCGGGGTCAGTCTGACCTTCTGAGGCGGCAACGCTCTGTTTACTTTGGCGGGCTTTTTGCTAGAATGGGTGGCTCGCGCCAAAGGGTCCCACTGGTATGGCACATAACGAAGAGGTAAAGCTCCATTTTCTCGATTACTGGCGGGTAATTCGCATCCGTTGGGTCCTCGTTCTGCTCGCTTTCCTTTTAGTGCTGATCACGGCCGCCATCTTCACTTATCTTCAGCCGCGCGAATATAAAGCCGATGTTTTCGTTGAGGTAAAATCGACAGCGGAAAATCCGCGCATCTTTGGTCAAGGCGATCCGAATCAACCGATCCACGATCCGCAACTGGCGCCCACGGTTTACCAAGTCATTCAGCGCACCGGCATTCTTTATCCGGTCATTGAGCAACTGAAACTTCAAGACAAATGGGGCCGAGACGGCCGACGACCGTCGCGCGAAATCGCGTATCAAATGTTGCGCAACAAGCTCGACGTCGACGAAGTTCGCAATACCGATCTCCTCCAGATCAGTGTCTATGATGGCAGTCCCCAACTCGCTGCCGACATCGCGAATAAAATTGTCAGCGTTTATCAGGACCGCCGGGTCGAAGAAGAAAAGGAAATCCTGAATCGCGCGGTCACGGTCATGAACGAAGAAGTCGGCAAGCAGCAGAAGCGAGTCGAGGATGCTAACACCGAGATGGCCCGGATTCGTGACGAAGAACACATTGTCGATCTTAACCCTGAAGGGACCGAGGACAGTCAGGCTCCGGTCAACAATATGGTCGTCAAGCAGGAAGGCGAAGTGAACGATGCCGACACAAAGGCCACCGTTCTTTCGAGCAAATTGGCGCAGATCGAGAACCTCAAGGGCGACGATTTGATGCGGATGCTTCCGACTCTCGACGTTCAGGATCCGACCGTGCAAAAAATTCTTCCCAATTATCAGGACACGGTCGCTCAGGAAGCGTTGCTTTTAAATTCGGGCCTGGGTGAAAATCATCCCAAGGTTAAATCGGTCCGCGCAGCCAGACAGGTTTACACCCATCAACTCGAGCAACAGGTCGGCATCATTCGTCAGGGTTTGGAAAGAAATCTAAAGACGGCGCAAGGCACGCGCGATGAATTACGAAAGCGCCTCGAGCAAATCAACGCCAAGCAGCTGCAAACGAAAAATCTGAGCGCCAATTACACCCGCGCCAAGAACGCTTACATCAAGGAAAAAACTCTTCTCGATGGAGTTCGCACCCGCGCCCAAACCCAAACCATGGAAATGGCCATGCCGCGTTTCGCGGTCAGTGTGAAACAAGTCGCTGAGCCGCCGAGTTATCCAGCCCGTCCGCGAGTTGGATTAAATCTGACTCTCGGAATGCTGGTTGGTCTCGTCATCGGCATCGGGCTCGCCTTCTTCATTGAGTATCTCGACACCAGCGTGAAAACAATGGACGACGTCGAAGGGCTTCTCGGCGTTCCAGTGCTGGCGATTATTCCAAAGAACATCACTTTGCTTCACAAAGCCGAAGGCGACACACCGGACGCCGAAGCGTATCGAATTTTGCGGACCAACATCGAATTCAACCGGGCCAATCCCGAGGCCAACACCATCTCACTCGTCAGCGGCGGTCCCGGCGAAGGCAAATCGACCACGATTGCAAACCTTGCCTTCATTTGCGCTCAGGGCGGCTATTCGACATTGATTGTCGACGCTGACTTGCGCCGCCCGGTCCAGCACTTGTTGTTCGATCTCAGCAACGAAATCGGCCTAACGAATTATCTCACCACCGACATGGAGCTCGATCAGGCGATCTTGCCTACGAACGTCGAGAACCTGTCGATCTTGCCCAGCGGCATTTTGCCTTCCGATGCGGTCGGTATTCTCAACTCGCAACGAATGTCGGACACGATCGCCGAACTGAAAATGCGCTACGATATCGTGTTTTTCGATTCGCCACCGATTCTTGGTGTGAGCGACGCTTCCGTGATCGCGAGCGAAGTCGATCAAACTGTGATTGTCGTTCAACATCGCCGTTTTCCGCGCGCGATGCTGACGCGGGTGAAGCAGGCCATCCTGGGTGTGGGCGGAACCGTATTGGGCGTTGTTCTTAACAATGTCGACCTCAAGCACGACCAGAATTACTACTACTACACGAACTACTACGGCTACTATCAGCCGCGCGACAAAGAAACGCATCGTCGCGGTCGCCAAAAGTCACGCGTTGCCGCCAACGGCACCGACAACGGCCACTTCGAGCCCGACGAGTATTGATGCAGCGGTTGCTCGCGGCTTTGCTTTTCTCTTTCGCGTTCGCCACTGCCGCGTTCGCCCAGGCCACGCTTCGCATTGGCGATCCTGTCGAATTGAAAATCGGCGGCGTGCCGGCGGAAGACCAAAGTCAGATGAACAACACTTACAGTGTGGATGCCGGCGGCGCGATCAATCTTCCCTACATTGGCAAAGTCCATGCCGAAGGAATGACTCCGGCGCAACTCGCTCGCGCGATCGAAGAAAATTTCCGTTCCAACAAAATTTACTCAAGCCCGAACATCACCATTATCATGCAGCCCTCGGCGCGCTTCGTGAACGTCGGCGGCTCCGTTCGAAGTCCCTCACGAGTGCAGTTTACTGAAGACATGACGTTGCTCACCGCAATCAACGCCGCCGGCGGTTTCAACGACTTTGCCGATCAACGACATGTTCGGCTGCTGCGTGGCAACGAAGTGACGGTTTACGATGTGCGACGTTTTCGCAAAGATCCCTCCCGGGATGTGCGACTTCGGCCGGGCGACAAAATCGAGGTCCCGCAGAGTTTCTTCTAAGAACTCACTCGTTCGGCGCGATCAATTCGCGGTGGCGCCAGGCATAACCGAGTCCGGAATAGACTGTCAGCGCGACTGTGATCCAAACCAGAATCGGACCCGCTTGGTCCCAGGCGTGAAACCACCATGTCGATCCTTCATTGGCGTAACGCAGCTCGTGGAGCGAGAGCAACGCGAGAAAGAAAATTACCGTTACTACCTGCCAGGAAGTTTTCTGTTTACCGAGCATTTCGGCCGGCAAAACCTTTCCTTTCGCGCTCGCCATCATCCGCAGTCCGGTTATTAAAAAATCTCGCGCCACCACGGTGGTTGCCGCCCAAGCCGGAACTGCTTTCAGAGGCACTAATGAGATAAAAGCAGCCGCCACCATGATTTTATCGACCAGCGGATCCATTAACTTGCCGAAATTTGTAACGACCCCGTAGCGGCGGGCGATTTCGCCATCGACAAAGTCGCTTACGCCTGCGATCAGGAAAACAACCAGTGCGACTGTGCGCCCGTATTGCCAGGACGAATTGAGCGCGGCGACAAAAATAATTGTCAGCAACAGCCGGCTTAGCGTTAAGCGATTCGCCCAGTTCATCGACTTTCAGACATTGCACTCGCTGGAGAGGCCTCTCGCGTCGTAGCCTTAGGGCCAGTCCGGCTCGGGCCGAAGGCGGGTCGCTTCCAAATCGGCACCTTCTTCTTCAATTCGTCCACGATCCACTTGCTCGCATCGAATGCCGCGGCGCGATGTTGCGCGCTGACTCGCAGAAACAGCGACGCTTCACCCGTTCGCACAAATCCGGTCCGGTGATAGAGCAGGACTCGGTTCAATCGGAAAGTCTCCGCTGCGGCGTCAGCAATGATTTTCATCTGATGCTCGGCCATGGTTTTGTGAGCTTCATAATCGATTCCCTCGATTTCACGGCCATCTTCCAGTTCTCGAACCACTCCCCAAAAATCGACCACCGCTCCGGCGGAAAGATCGACATCTTCTTTGGGCGCTTCCAGACGCGCTTCAGTCAACAAAACCTTAGAAACGGAGTTTGCCATGTCTTTGAATCGCCCGTTACAATGTAACTCTTGCGCCGAAGCAACAAAGGAGACCCAAAATGACTGCGAATCAATGTGATATTGGCCTCATCGGCCTGGCGGTGATGGGCGAGAACCTCGTCCTCAACATGGAGTCGAAAGGGTTTTCGGTGGCGGTTTTCAATCGCACGACCGAAGTCACCGATAAGTTCGCTGCCGGCCGCGCCAAAGGAAAAAATATTCAGCCGACGCGTACGATGGAGGAATTTGTCGGCGCGCTCAAGAAACCGCGCAAAGCGATGATCATGGTCAAAGCCGGTGGGCCGGTCGACGCCGTTATCAACCAGCTCGCTCCGCTCCTCGACAAAGGCGACGTCATCGTCGACGGCGGGAATTCACTTTTCACTGATACGCAACGCCGCTGCAAAGATCTGGAAGGAAAAGGAATTCATTTTGTCGGCTGCGGTGTCTCCGGCGGCGAGGAAGGCGCACTCAAAGGTCCATCATTGATGCCGGGCGGGCCGCGCGAGTCGTGGGAAATTATCGCGCCGATTTTCCGCAAGATTGCCGCCCAGGTGGATGGCGAACCATGTTGCCGATACATGGGGCCCGACGGAGCCGGCCATTACGTCAAAATGGTGCACAACGGAATCGAGTACGGCGACATGCAGCTCATCTGCGAAGCCTATGCCATCATGAAAAACGTGCTCGGCATGGAAGCGCCAGAACTCGCCGAAATTTTCACCGAGTGGAACAGAAGTGAGCTCGATAGCTACCTCATCGACATCACGTCCCAGATTTTTCGCAAAAAAGATCCCGAAACCGGCAAACCGTTGGTCGACGTGATTCTCGACAAGGCCGGTCAAAAGGGGACCGGCATGTGGACATTGCAATCCGCCATCGCGCAATCCGTTGTTATTTCGACGATCAACGCCGCGGTCGAAGCGCGCGTCATCTCCTCCCGAAAAGACGAACGTGTTGCAGCTTCGAAGATTCTCCCTCAGCCGAAACCGAAAAAATTTACAGACGACCGCAAAAAGCTGATCGATGCCGTGCGCAATGCGCTTTATGCGTCTAAGATCGTTTCCTACGCACAGGGAATGGAGCTGCTTGGCGCGGCCAGCAAACAATACAGCTGGAACCTGAACTTCGGCGACATCGCCACCATCTGGCGCGGCGGTTGCATCATCCGCGCGAAATTCTTGAATCGAATCGTCGACGCTTACAAACGCGATCCCGAGCTCCACAATCTCCTGCTCGATTCCTATTTCACCGACATCATCAAAAATACGCAGGATAACTGGCGTATCGCAGTCGCCGCCGCAGTCGAATATGGTGTTGCCGTCCCGGCCTTTTCGGCGTCGCTCGCTTACTTCGACAGTTATCGCTCAGCGCGTTTGCCATCGAACTTGTTACAGGCCCAACGCGACTTCTTCGGCGCGCACACTTACGAACGCGTGGACAAGCCCGGCGTTTTCCATACCGAATGGATCGAGTCCGACCACAAACCGGTGCAAAAAGCGGCCGAGCCAAAACCGCACGAGCCGCGTCACGCCGGCGAGTAACTGCCTGTCCGGCTCGGACTGTCGATCTAACGAAAATCGTGCGACTCGCTCCCGACCAGCTGGTCATGCGCGAGCGGTCTGATCTCCCGCGTTTTGATCAAGACCACGTTGTCCGAGTTTTGCACTTCCCCTTCGATCAAGAGAAAATCTTCTTCGGTGATCAAAAGCCGGAATCGTTCGAACAAATCCGGATCGACAATCGCATTCGAAACTCCGGTCTCGTCTTCCAAGCTGACAAAAACAAAACCCTTCGCCGTTCCCGGTCGCTGGCGGCAAATCACATTCCCCGCGATCTGAACAGTGGCGCCGTGTTTCGCGTGTGCGAGATCAATTGCGCGCCAAATGTTGGGCAGCTTTTCACGCAAAAGTTTCATCGGATGCGGCCCGGCGGTTAAATTCATCGTTTCATAATCCGCGCACACCCGCTCCGGTATCGTCATCGGCACGAGCGGCGTTTCTTTCTTTCTGTCATCCCGAGCGGAGCGAGGGATCTCACCTACGAAGTTTTGATCACACTGTGAAACGAGAACGTTCGATGAGTCTGTGCGAGGTCCTTCACTTCGTTCAGGATGACTCCTTTTTTTCCCCAACAAATCCTCGTGCAGCGTTTCTTCCACTTTCCACATCGCCGCACGGCGATGATCAGCGAAACAATTGAGCGCGCCGAGTTCAGCCAGCGTGCGCAATCTTTCTTTTGAAAGCAAAACACGCCGTTTGAAATCGTCCAGTGAATCAAATTGTCGACCCTGTCGCTGTCGGACGAGCTCTTCGGCATGTTCCTGGCGCAACCCGTTCACCACACAAAATCCAAGCCGGAAGGTATTGTCGTCCAAAACGCTGCAGCGGAAATCGGATTTGGCGACGCAGACCGGCTTGACCTTCACCCCGTGCCGCTGCGCATCTTTCACGATCGTTGCCGGGGTATAAAAACCCATCGGCTGATTGTTGAGCAAACTCGCGTAAAACTCGGGCGCGCGATGCACTTTCAAATACGCGCTGCCGTAAGCCAGAATGGCAAAGCTGATCGCGTGCGATTCCGGAAATCCGTAAAGCGCGAACGACGTGATCGAATGGATGATCTTATCTATCTGGTCCGGGGCGACATTCTTCCGTTCCATCGCTGAGCGCAATTTCACGCTCACTTTGTTCATGCGCTCCTCCGAACGATGAAAACTCAGCGCGCGCCGCAGTTCCTCGGCTTCGTTACCGGAAAAATCGGCCATGATCATTGCGATCTTGAGCATTTGTTCCTGAAACAGCGGCACGCCAAGGGTGCGTTCGAGCACTGGCTTCAATAGTTCATCGAAATACGTGACCGCTTCTTTGCCAGCGCGCCGATTCAGATAAGGATGCACCATGTCGCCTTGGATCGGCCCCGGGCGAATGATCGCGACTTCAATCACGACGTCGTAAAAACATTTCGGTTTCATCCGCGGCAACGTCGCCATTTGGGCGCGGCTCTCGATTTGAAAAATGCCGATCGTGTCCGCGTGCTGCATGATCTCAAACGTTTTCTCGTCGTCTTTGGGAATGTGCGCGAGATCGAGCGGCCGTCCGCGTTCGCGACAAAGCTCGAGCGCGTCTTGCATTACCGACATCATCCCCAGGCCTAACAAATCGACTTTCACGATGCCGAGGTCCTCGCAATCGTCCTTGTCCCATTGCGCGACCACGCGGCCCGGCATGGACGCGTTCTCGAGTGGAACGAATGAGCTCAGTTCGTTCTGACAAATGATCATCCCGCCGGAATGCTGGCCGAGATGGCGCGGCAATCCGTAGATCGCATGATACAAACGGGTGAATGCCGGCATGCGCGGATGCGATCTCGGCAAACCGGCCTGCTCGATTTGGGATTGCAGATCGAGCGTGTGCGGAAAATCGCCGTTCGCGAAGAGATGCGAGAAACGATCGAGAATGCTCGACGAAAAATTCAGCGCTTTGCCGATCTCACGCGCGGCGCTGCGCCCGCGATAACTGATCACGTTTGCAGTCATGGCCGCGCCGTGTTTGCCGTAGCGCCGGTAAATTTCCTGAATGACCGCTTCGCGACGATCTCCGCTAGGAAGATCGAGATCAATATCCGGCCAGCCTTTCCGGTTCTCGTTCAGGAACCGTTCGAATACCAGGTTGTTACTGACCGGATCGACCGGCGTGATGCCGAGGCAATAACAAACCGCGCTGTTCGCGGCGCTGCCCCGGCCCTGGACCATGATGTTGTGTTCGCGGCAGAAATTGATGATGTCCCAGACAATCAAAAAATATCCGGGGAAACCGAGTTTGATTATGAGTGCGAGTTCTTCTTCGAGCTGGCGTTTTACTTTCGCGCTGACCGCGGCGTAACGCTGTTGCGCACCGAAACAGACGATCGTGCGCAAAAACGAATCCATGCTGTGACCGGCCGGCACTGGAAACTCTGGAAATTCGTAGCCGAGATTTTCAAGTGAGAACGTGAGTCGCTCGGCGAGACGCAATGTGTTTTCGATCGCTTCCGGCAAATCCTGAAAGAGTCCCCGCATTTCGCGATCGCTCTTCAAATGCCGTTCGGCATTTTGCGCGAGCAGTTTTCCAGCAGTATCGAGATGCGTGTACTCGCGAATGCAGGTGAAAACATCAAGCACTTCGCGGCCATACGGCTTCGCGTACTGCACGCCGTTGGTTGCGATGATCGACAACCGATGCGCACGGGCAAGATCGACAAGTTCCCGGTTGATGAGTTCTTCACCGCGAATGAAATGTCGCTGAACTTCGACAAACAAATTTTGACGTCCAAACGCGGGGATCAGAGTCTCAAGTGCGCTTTGCAAACTTGACCGTTTTAAGCGGTCAAGTTTAGCGAGTATAGCCGACCCAAAAAACGCGACCAACCCTTCGGCGAATTGCGGAAGCTCAGTCCATTGCATGGCGCATTTTCCTTTTTCGCTGCGGAGATGCGCCTGAGTCAGCAATTCGCACAAATTTTTGTAGCCGGTCCGGTTTTCCACCAGCACTGGCAAAATGCTGCCGTCTTCCATCGACAATTCGGCGCCGATGATCGGACGGACATTGTGCTCGCGCGCAGCGACCGAAAATCGTTGCGCGCCGTAAACACCGTTGCGATCGAGCAACGCCATCGCCGGCATCTCCAGCTCGGCCGCGGTTTCAGCTAATTGTTCGGGGAACGATCCCCCGCGCAAAAAACTGAACGCGCTGCAGGCATGAAGCTCGACGTAAGACATGAGTTCGTTGAGATGTTGAAACGTTGAGGTGTTGAGCTGCTAATCGTAGATCCCATCGATCTTCCAAGTGCCCTCGGTCTCATGCGCGCGAATCAGATCTCCATT
>Ga0209328_10000079_pt1 | contig 17901 bp, 14 predicted proteins | sample JacPinW_OM3H0_M1_FD_187954 | JGI IMG/M metagenome (GOLD analysis project Ga0209328, IMG submission 187954) | Forest soil microbial communities from Algoma, Ontario, Canada - Jack Pine, Ontario site 1_JW_OM3H0_M1 (SPAdes) (version 2) | ecosystem: Environmental > Terrestrial > Soil > Boreal... | reverse complement strand
ATGGCTATGTCAGGCGCGCCTATATCGGCGTGTCCGGCCAGACCGCGCCGATTCCGCGGCGGCACGCGGTGGTCGCCGGCGTCGAAAACAAGATGGGCGCGCTGCTCGCGCAAATCGAACCGGATAGTCCGGCGGCGCGGGCAGGCTTGGTACCGGGCGATGTCGTGATCAAGCTCGACGGCGTCGACGTCAACGGCGTCGACGACCTGATCCGTGTGCTCGATCGCGACCGCATCGACCGCACGCTCGCGATGGAAGTTTTGCGGATGGGCCGGCTCCGGGCCGTCGACATCCATCCGGTCGAGCGCAAGCCGACAGCGCGGCAGGGTTAGGCCGCGTAGGGCGCCTTCATCATTCGACGTTGATGCCGCCGGCCTTGATCGGCACCGCCCATTTGGCGATCTCGCTTTGCACGAATTTCGCGAGGTATTCGGGCGTGGTGCGATCGTCGGAAACGAGATTGAGGCCGGCGCTTTCGAGCTTGTCCCGTAGCGCCTTCGTGTTCATGGCATCGCGGGTTGCCTGGTTGAGTTTCCGGACGATCGCCTCAGGCGTTCCCTTGGGCAGGAAGAACGCGTTCCAGGTATAGGCTTCAACGTCAAAACCCTGCTCGATGGCGGTGGGGACGTTGGGTAGCACGCGCGATCGCTCTTTCGTGAGGATCGCGATGGCCTTCACCGTGCCAGCGTCGATCTGCGGTTTCGCCGTCGTGATGATATCGCAGAGATAATCGACGCGGCCGCTCATCAGATCCTGCATCGCCGGATTGGCGCCGCGGAAGGGAACGTGGACGATGTCGAGCCCGGCGACCATGTTCACCAGCGCGCAGCCGAGATGGATCGCAGACCCGGTGCCGGCGGACGCGAACTGCATCCTCTCCTTGTTGGCCTTGGAGTAGGCGACGAATTCCTTCATGTTGTTGACCGGGAGATCCTTGCGCGCGACCAGCACCAGTGGCGCTTCGAGCATCAGCGCAACTGGAACGAAATCCGTCACCGAATTATAGGCAGGCTTCTTGAACAGCGTCTGGTTTTGCGCTTGCGTGCCGACGGTCCCGAGCAGGAAGGTGTAGCCATCAGGGGCGGCCTTGGCGACGCGATCGGCGCCGCTCATGCCGCCGGCGCCGCCGACATTTTCCAGCACGATCGGCTGGCCCAGAATTTCTCCCATGCGCTGCGCGAACAGCCGTGCCGGCACGTCGTTCGGTCCGCCGGCCGCGAACGGGTTGACCATGGTGAGCGGCCGCGTCGGCCAGTCCTCAGCGTTGGCGCCGGTCGCCAAAGCCAGCGATGCAGCGGCAACCAGTGCGGTGAGGGTTTTGCGCATCATTCCTCCCGAATCTTTCGCCGAGATTACACCGCTTCTAGACTACGCCGCTTCAAGTTCGGCAAGGGGCTCATTCCAGGCGTCATACCCATAGACCCAGTCCGGATCGGTCCGGGTCTTGAGCCAGGTATTGGTGCGGGAACTCAGTTGAACGCGTGATGTTCGGGTTTTGCGGGTTGCCTCGAAGCGGCGAAACGCGGCCTCGACACCGTCGCGATCGACATCCTTCAGGCAGCGCGACAGCACGGCGGCATCCTCGATCGCCATAGCCGCACCTTGCGCCATATAGGGCGTCATCGGATGGCAGGCGTCACCCAACAGCGTAATATTGCCCTGGCTCCAACGCGGCTGGGGATCGCGATCGAACAGCGCCCATTTGTGAACCGACGGGCAGGCCGCCAACACGTGGCGAACTTCGGGATGGAAATCCACGAAGTCCTTGCGCAGCTCGTTGACGTCTCCCATCGCCGACCATGACTCGACCGAATATCCTGGCTCGGGCTGGCTGGTGACGAAATAGACTTCGCTGCGATCCGGCTTGACGTAGTAAATCACGATGTGGCGATCCGGACCCCACCATTTGGTGCAATCGCCGATCTGATAGCCCTGCAGCAGCGCTGCCGGAAATACGGTGCGATAAGCGATCCGGCCGGTGAAGTTTGCTTCGTCCTTGCCGGACAGTCGATCTCTGACGAAGGAATGAACGCCGTCGGACGCTACCACCGCGTCGGCCTCGACCGAGTTTCCGTTCGCAAATACCAGCTTCACGCTGCGGTCCGGGCGTTGATCAATGTCCACGACGCGGTGGTCGAGATGAATGGCTTGGTCCGGCACGGCACTGGCAAGTGCGGAATGGAGGTCGCCGCGGTGGCCAAGCAGATATGGCGCGCCGTATCGCTGTTCCGCTGATTCTCCGAAGATCATATCGAAGCGCACTTCGCCAGTGTCGTACTCCCGGTTGTTCCAGGAGCGCGGATAGAACGCACTCGCGCGCATCACCGGCTCGAGCCCGAGACCGCGCATCACCTTCATGGCATTGCAGCCGATCTGAATGCCGGCACCCAGTCGGATAAATTTTGACGCTTGTTCGTAAACGTTGACCTCAATGCCAGCCCGGTGCAGCGCGGCAGCGGTCGCGAGGCCGCCCATGCCCCCTCCAACAATCGCGACGGAGAGTTTTGTCATATTTTTCCCTCGCAAGGTCGTTGATTTTGCCAAGCAGGAGGCCGGCTTCGATTGCCTGCACCACTATTCAACGAGGCGACCGTCTTTCGCAACTGAATATTCCATCATTTGACGATCTCGCTCCAATCCGGGCAGCTGCGCTGGTCCACCGGAACCAGCCATGCCTTGTAATTGGACTTGTCGATGATCTCGGCCGCCAACATGATCTTGTCCGGCAGCGGTTCGCCCTTGAGGAGGCGCAGCGCCGCACGCGTCGCCGTACAGCCGATCTTGAACATGTTGAAATCGACCGACGCAAGAATAACCCCGGTTTCGATGAGCTTGACGGCCGGCAGAATGCCGTTGATGCCGATCACGACAGCGGTGCGGTTAGCTTGCTTCAAGGCTTCAAGCGCACCGAGCGCCATTCCATCGTTGGCCGAGAGCACCGCGTCGATCTGCCTGTGCTCCGCAAGGAATTTCTCCATCACATGCTTGGCGTCGGGTTGCTGGTAATTGCCGACACCGGAGCCGAGCAGCTCGATGCCGGGATATTCCGCGAACGCGCGCTTGTATCCGCGCACTCGCTCCCGATTGGTCGGCGCCGCCGATGTGCCCTCGATAACGACGATCTTGCCCTTGCCGCCGAGATGTTCGAACAGATAGCGCGCTTCGCGGTATCCGATCTCAAAATCGTCGGCGCCGACGAACGTGACAAAGCTACCGGGCAGCGGATTGGAAGCGAGCACGATCGGGATTTTCGCCTCGTTGAGTTTTTTCACGGAATCGATCATGGCGACGTCATCGACGGGAATGAAGACGACGGCGTCGGGCCGGTCCTTGAGGACCTGCTCCACCATCGCCTTCTGTTCATCGACATTGTCGGGCTGCTTCGGGACGTAGTGCACGATCCGGGCGCCCGCCGCGCGCGCGACCTGGTCCGCCGCGATGCGGAACGCCTCATACGCGGGATTGGTTAGGTTCTTGGTGAAGACGGCGATGGTCATTTTTTCGTCCGCCGCCGCGGCGTGGCTGGCGAGCATTGCAATTGAACCGGCCAGCGCTGCCGCCATGAGATACTGCATTAGCGCCTCCTTACTCAACTGGCGTCATTGCGAGGAGCCAACGGGTCGCGCGAATGCGCGCCCGATGACAGGCTCCGCGACGAAGCAATCTATCTTCACTTTTGTCCTGGCTATCGATTGCTTCGCTCCGCTCGCAATGACGACCTAATCACAGCCACAGGATCTTCTTGCGATATTCAAGGTCAGCCAACAGCGGCGCCGCCGGCCCCTGGTGAAACACCGCGCCGCGCTCCAGCGCAAACACGCGGTCGGCCAGCGCCAGCACCAGATCGAGATTGTGCTCCACGATCACGATCGAAGTGTGCCGGCGCAAAAGATCGAACACCTTGAACAGTTCCAGGATCACGGTCGGCGCCAGCCCCTCGAACGGCTCGTCCAGCAGCAACAGTTTTACGTTGCCTGACATCGCGCGCGCTACCGCCACCATCTGCTGTTCGCCGCCGGAGAGATAATCCGCGGCGACATCCATGCGCTCTTTCAGGCGCGGAAAATATTCGAGGATGCGCTCCTCGCTCCAGACCACGCCGTGGCTGCCGTCCGTCTTGCGCGCCAGGCGTCCGAGCGAGAGATTTTCCCGCACCGTCATGCCCGCGAACAGGCCGCGGCCCTGCGGCACATAGCCAATCCCTGCGCGCGCGATATCCGGCGCCGGCAGGTGCGCGATATCGCGGCCTTCATATTCGATTCTACCGGACGCCAGCGGGACCAGTCCGGCCAACGTCTTGAGCAGCGTGGACTTGCCAGCGCCGTTGCGTCCCAACAGTGCTACGATCTCGCCCTCGCACACATCGAGCGTCGCGTCATGCAGGATATGGCTCTTGCCGTAGAAGGTGTTGACGGCCACAAACCGCAGGATCGGCTCAGCGTTGTCCCTGGCCTCGTCACTGCGGTGATGCTCGACCTCGGGAATGCCGGTGCCGGTATAGATTTCCTGCACGCGGCGGTCGGCGCGAACCGCGTTGGGGCAGCCCGTCATCAAGACTTCGCCCTGGTTCATCACCGTAACCGCTTGCGAGAAGCCGAGCACCCGGTCGATGTCGTGCTCGACGATCAACACCGGAATGTTCGTGGCGACGTTCTTGACAAGGTTGCATACCCGCTCGCGTTCGGCGGCGGCAAGGCCCGCTAAGGGCTCGTCGAGCAATAGCACTTGCGGCTTGGAGCCGAGCGCGATCCCGAGATCCACCAGCCGTTGCCCGCCGTAAGAAAGCTCGCCGCCTTCGATCGCCTCGATGCCTTCAAGGCCGAGGAATTTTATCAGCTCGCCGGTCTGCGCGAGCACGTCCGGAAAATTGTCGACGTCGCGCCAGATGTTGAATCGCCCGGGATTTCGCGCTTGCAGCGACAGGCGCAAATTTTCATGGATCGACAGGCCGCGGAACAGATTGGTGATTTGGAACGAGCGCGCAAGCCCGCGGTGACAGATCAGCTCGGGTGGTACGCCCTGAATTTCCCGGCCATCGAGGCGAATCGTGCCGCCGTTGGCCGGATGCAGGCCCGATATCAGGTTGAACAGCGTGGTTTTTCCGGCGCCGTTCGGACCGATCAAAGCGTGGATCTCGCCGGCGCCGATCTCCAGACTTGCGTTAGAGACCGCGCGGATGCCGCCAAAATGCTTTGAGATGTCCTTGACCTCCAGCACCGTTCCTGTGAGCCCTACCGGCATCAAGAACCCCGGCAGCGGCAGGCCTTCGTAGATCTTGCGCCGGCTCATGGCGGCGGATTCTTCCGGCGCCGGCCACCAGCGCTTGCTTAGCGTTCCCCAGATGCCGACCAGCCCGCCCGGTGAATACATCACGAAACCGACAAAGGTCAGTCCGAACCAGAGCAGCCAGTTCGGCGTCCAGATCGAAAACAGTTCGCGGAACAAAATGAAGAACAGCGCGCCGAGCGCCGGCCCCAGCATGCTGCGCATGCCGCCGATCACGACCATCGCCAACATCTCGCCGGAAAACGGCACTGAGACCGCTTCCGCCGAGACCAGATAAGTCTGGAACGCCAGCAGCGCGCCGGCGAGCCCGGTCACCACGGCGGAAATCACGAATACACCGAGCTTGTAGCGCTCGACCGGATAGCCCTGGAAGGTAGCCCGCAACTGGTTTTCGCGGATCGCCACCAGCACATGGCCGAACGGCGATCGCACCAGGCGAAGCAGCATATAAAGCACGCCCAACCCGATCAGCGCGACGACGATGTAATAGGCGAGCGAATTATCGAGACTGAACGGTCCGATGCTTCCGCGCTTCAGGCCGCCCAGGCCGTCTTCGCCGCCGGTCACCTCGCTCCAGCGGAACGCGATGGTGTAGGTGAGGGCGGCGAGCGCCAGCGTCAGCAGCGAGAAGTAGACGCCGCGGCGCCGCAGGATGATAACGCCGGCGGCTGCTGACATCACGGCGACGACGACCATCGACAGCAGCAGCGGCAGAAAGATCTCGCCGCCAAACCAATGCAGCTGGATCAGTCCGGCGGCATAGGCGCCGATGCCAAACCAGGTGCCGTGTCCAAATGACACCAATCCGGTGTAGCCGACGCAGAGATTGAGCCCCATGGCGGCGATCGCCAGCGCCACCACCATGGTTCCGGTGTTGAGTGAAAGTCCAAGCAGCGGCAACGCGAAGGGCATCGCGACCAGAGCGAGGCCCGCCAGCCATAGCGGCCGATATTTTTGCACGGGGGAAGCGGCCTTCATTCGAATTTCTCGATACGCTCGCCGAGCAACCCGCGCGGGCGCACCAGCAACACCAGGAACATCAGCACATAGATCGACGCTTCGCCCGCGGCGGGGACAAAGTGAATGGTGATGCCGCGCACCACGCCGACCAGCAGCGCTGCGATCACGACCCCCCAAAAGCTTCCCAGGCCACCGATCACCACCACGACGAAGGCGACGGTGATGATCTCGGCGCCCATCGCCGGATGCACGATCGTGATCGGCGCAAAGAATGCGCCGCCCATTGCCGCCATGCCGACACCGAGCATGACGATCGCGGTCATATAGGGCTGCAGCCGGATGCCGAGCGCCGCCACCATGTCGGGCCGCTGGATGCCCGCGCGCACCACGCGGCCGAACGAGGTTTTATGCAGCAACAGCCAGACCCCGAGCAGCACGACCGCGACCACCGCCAGCAGCATCACGCGGTAGCGCGAGAACAGGAAGTCGCCGAGGATGATCGAGCCGCGAAAGGTTGGCGGTATCGACGCCGACAAGGGCGCCGCGCCCCAGATGATACGGATGGCCTGCTCGGCGATCATGGCAAGGCCGAACGTCACCAATAGACTGAGGATCGGATCGGCGGTGTAGAAACGGCGCAAGATGTATCGCTCGAAGAGAATGCCGAGCATGGCGACCGCGAGCGGAGAGATCACCACCGCCGGCCCAAAGCCGAGATATTTTGTGATTTCGACGGAGGCGTAGGCGCCAAGCGCGTAAAACGCGCCATGCGCCAAATTGACCACGCCGCCGACGCTGAAGATCAGCGACAGCCCGAGCGCAATCAGCAGATAATAGCCTCCGAGCACGAGGCCATTCACCACCTGTTCCAGCAAGAACCCGAACTGCATTCCCGCTCCAGGGAGACTTTTACAATGGCCGCGCGCACTGCGCCTTCACCCGGCACGTCCTTGCGCGCCGGGTGATCAGCGCGGTTACAACGAGCAGGGGTTCTGCTCTTTGGTCGAATTGATCACTTCGAGTGGCTCGTTCGCCTCGGGAACGGCGGCTCCCAGTGCGATGAAATCCCATTTATCCTTGGCTTGACCCTTCGGCCTGGGCGAGAACGTGTAGGCTTCCTGGACCAGTTGATGATCCCATGACCGGAAATAGGCTTTTCGTGCCTTGAGCACATCGAACTGGGTTTCCTTCTCGAAATAGGCGATCAGCTTGTCGGTGTCGGTCGACTTGGTCTCGTTCATGGCCTGCGCCATCATCTTGAACGTGACGTATTCGATCCAGGCGTGGTTCTCCGGCGGCTTGCCGTTCTTCTTGGTGAATTTCTCGACGAAGCTCTTCGAGGCCGGGACGTCGAGGGTGTGATACCAGACCGTTGGCCAGGTCCCGGCGAGGTTTCCATCGCCCGCGGCCCAGGCGTCCGCGGTATTGAGATTGAAGCCGACAATCGGGTAGGGCAGGTCGAACTCGGCATATTGCTTGATCAGCGTCGTCACCTGATTGCCGGCGAGGTTTGAACAGACCACGTCGGGCTTGGCCTGACGTATCTTCAACAGATAGGGGCTGAAATCGGTGACGTCGGTTGCGATCAGTTCGTCGCCGATCAGATTGCCCTGGTTGGCGCCGAAAAAGCGCTTGGCCGCATTGAGCAGATCGTGACCGAAAATGTAGTCGGCCGTCAGCGTGAAGAATTTTTTGTCTTTCACCATGTTGTCGCGCAACAAGGCCTTGCCAACCGTGTTGACCATCACCGTGTTGGGAATGTCGACATGGAACGTGAATTTATTGCAGTTCTTGCCGCGCAGCGCGTCGGAACGGGCGCCGACCTGCATGAACAGCTTCTTGTTGCGGTCGGCCACCTGCATGATGGTGAGCGCAGAAGCAGAATTGATTTCGCCGATCAGCACCGGCACGCCGTCCTGCTCCAGCATACGCTGCGCCTTGGTGGCGGCGGTGGCGGGATTGACCGAATCTTCCGACATGACCTCGAGCTGGCGGCCCATGATGCCGCCGGCCTGGTTGATTTCTTCCTCGGCCATTCTCATGCCGAGCGTGGCATAGGCGCCGAGCGCGCCGAGGAAGCCGGTCAGCGGCGTGAGGTGGCCGATTTTTATCTTCTCCGTCTCGCCGTGGACGATGGACGGAAATCCAAACGCCGAAGCGCCGGCAAAGGCGGCGCCTGTTTTCAACAGGGTTCGTCTGGTGTAGCGGGTCATCGGTAACTCTCCTCCCAGGGGACGCGGATCGCGATGTCCCCCTTCGATTCTGGCATATGCGAGAATGTGAGAGACGTTTTTCTATTGTTGGATGATATTTCCGGACACGGTCGTCCGTGTCAACGCCAAATGCGTTGACCGGCTTCGTCCTTAGGATGATTTGATGACGCTTTTGGCGCCAAATTCCGCCGACAGGCGGTTGGCGGCAAGCCGCACGACCCGGGCGTGGGTTTGCAGCGCCTGGTTGGAGAGCCGCCAGATCGGGCCGGAAATGCCCAGCGCCCCGATGACCTGCCCGGTGAAATCCATCACCGGCACTGCAATGCAGCGCACTTCCGGATTGAATTCGCCGTCGTCGAAGGCGATCCCGGTGCGTTTGATCTCGGCAATTTCGCGAAGCAGCACCGAGACCTCGGTGATCGATTTCTTGGTCGCCGGTTTCATCTCGACGCGCTCGAGGAAACGCTTCAATTGATCGGGACGAAGCGAGGCGAGGATGATCTTGCCCAATGCAGTACAATGCGCCGGCCGCACCACGCCGACACGGTCGGTCAGTTGGAACGCGCCGGGGCCGCTGGTGCGGGCGATCACGACCACGGCATCGCCCATACGCACCGCAAAATGGCCACTTTCAGCGGTTTCTCGCGACAAGTCCTCCAGCACCGGGGTTGCGACATTGACCATTTCGATCTCGTCGAGCGCACTGGCGGCAAGCGCAAACAGCGGGCGGCCGATGCGGTAGCGTTTGGAATCTTTTTCCTGGCGCAGATAGCCCAGCGACACCAGCGTCTTGGCGAGATGGAACGTGGTGGAATTGTGCAGGCCGACCCGCTTGCTCAAGTCCGCAAGCCCGATGCCCTCGCGGTGCCGCGCGACTTCCTCGAGGATCGCAAAGGCGCGGCCGAGCGACTGGACGCCGCCGCGCTGCCGGTCTTCGGCGTCGTCGTCGATATCATGCTGCGGCGGCTGCACCAGCCTGGCGATGGCGGCCTTGCGCAGGCTTGCCGGCTTTTCACTGGTCTTTGCTTTGGTGCGCGGTCTCACAGGCTTTAAGCCTCCAGGGAACGGTTGCCGAACTGTATCAGGTGATCTGGGAAATGGAACAGCGCCAAGATCATGCCGCTGGATGGATTTTTCAGCATACCACAATATAAATTGACGTACAGTATTATGGGAAATAGGGTCGCGCGCCGGGGAAGTGTCGGCCATCACCAAGCCGCCGGGCCCGATCTGTAGAATATTCGAACTGGTAAGGGAGTGATCCGATGTCGCCGCGCAATGCGCTCAATGGGGCTCAGATTATCGTCGACTATCTGATTCAGGAAAAAGTCCCGCAGGTGTTCGGTCTTTGCGGCCATGGCAATATCCAATTCATCGACGCGTTGTATGAGCGCTCCGACGAACTGAAAACGATCTCGGTGCATCACGAGAGCGTCGCCGGCTTCATGGCCGACGTCTATTACCGGGTGTCGGGACGCCCGACCGCGACCTTCACCTCCTGCGGGCCGGGTTCGGCGAACCTGCCGATCTCGCTCGGCAACGCGTTTCTCGACTCGGTGCCGTTCATGGCGGTGACCGGCAATGTGCCGACCAGCCAGTTCAACCGCGGCGCGTTCCAGGAATTATATCGGCACTATCAGGCCGACTTCCCTTCCACCGTGCGGACCTATTGCAAGAAAGTGTTCCAGCCGACACGCGGCGAGATGGTGCCGCTTGCAGTCCGCCAAGCCTGGAAGACCATGACCACGGGCCGCCCGGGGCCGGTGGTGCTGGATGTTCCCTTCGATGTCTTTATGGAGTCAGCCGCCCAGGAAGCGCCGAATGCGCACGCCTGGAACGGCAATATTTCAAGCCGCTGCGGCGCTGATCCCGAAGGTGTGGTGAAAGCAGTCGACATGTTGCTCGGTGCCGAGCGGCCGGTGATGCTGGTCGGCCAGGGCGTGCGCTATGGCGGCGCCGCTGAGGAACTCTTAAAACTCGCGGAGCGCTTGCAAATTCCGGTGGCAGCGTCGGCGAGTGGCCTTGGCGCGATCGATTGCAACCATCCGCTGGCGTTGGGTCTGGTCGCGCGTGCCGGCCACTATCAGGCCAATCACGCGACGCGTCAGGCCGATGTGCTGCTGGCGCTCGGCGTGCGCTTCGACGATCGCACGTCAAGCTCGTGGATCCCCGGTTATTCCTTCACCATTCCGCCGACAAGACTTATTCATGTCGATATCGATCCCGAGGAGATCGGCCGCAACTATCCCGTCGCACTCGGCCTGATGGCGGATGTGCGTACCTTCCTGCGGCAGGTTCATGCCGAACTGGATCGCAGAACTGAGCTGACCAAACGCGCCGATGCGCGCAAGAAATGGCTGGCGCAGATCGACATCTATCGGAAAGAGTGGGACAAGTTCGTCGCGCCCGGCTTCTCCGACGACACCACGCCGATCAACCCGCAGCGCGCCGCGCTCGAAATCGACAAGGCGCTGCCGGAGAACGCGATCTTGGTCAGCGACATCGGCGTGCACCACAATTGGCTACTGAGTTTCTGCAAGCCGAAACGGCCGGACTCGCTGATCGGCTCGATGGGGTTTGGCCCGATGGGGTTTGGCGTTGCCGGCGTGATGGGCGCGAAGTTTGCCGCGCCCGACCGTCCATGCGTGTCGGTGTGCGGCGACGGCGCGTTCTTCATGCATGCCAACGTGCTGGGCACCGCGGTCGAATATAATCTGCCGGTGGTCTGGGTGGTCTGGAACAATTACGCCTATGCTTCGATCCGCGGATTGCAGCGCGGTTATCTCGGCGGCCGCGAGCTCGCCACCGATTTCCACGATCCCGTAAGCGGCCAGCGTTACAATCCGGATTTTGCCGCGATGGCGCGCTCCTGCGGCGTCCAGGGCGTGCGGGTCGATCGCGCCGGTGATCTCGGCGAGGCCATCCGCAAGGGCATCGCGGCCAACAAGCCCTATCTGATCGACGTCGATATCGCTGCCGATATCAACCCCTCCGGCGCCGGTGTCTGGGAGCTTCCGGGGCTCGGGCGAAGCAAGCCGGGAATCGGGACGCAGTTCGAACCGACTTGACGATCGTCGTGCGCTTCGTTTCGTCCAAGAAATTTGAGATCAAAAGGAAAGCAAGATGCTTGCAGGCAAGAAAGTCGTTGTCGTCGGAGGCTCGTCAGGCATCGGTCTTTCGACCGCTGAACTCGCAACGCGTGAAGGGGCTGAAGTCATCATCGCCTCCCGCAACGCCGACCGCCTGAATGCGGCCGCGAGCACGCTGGGTGCGAAGGCGATGCCGACTGACGTGACCAGCGATGAAAGCGTTGAGAATCTGTTTCGCAGCTGCGGTCCAGTCGATCACGTCGTGGTCACCGCCGCACAGCTTCGGACCGGCCCCTTCAAGACCGTTTCGATGGAAGATGTGCGTGCGACGATGGAAGGCAAGTTCTGGGGTGCCTGGCGGGTCGCGCGATCGGCGGAAATTCGTCCGGGCGGATCGCTCACATTGGTCTCCGGCTATTTGAGCATTCGGCCGCGGCCCAACTCGGCGATTATCAGCGTTGCTAACGGCGCGCTTGAGTCGCTTACGCGGGCGCTGGCGCTAGAGCTCGCGCCGGTGCGCTGCAACGCGGTGTCGCCGGGGATCATCGATACGCCGATCCGCGCGGCGATGCCCGAAGCCGCGCGCCGCGACATGCTTGCGAAGACGGCCGCGAGCCTGCCCGTCGGCCGCGTCGGCATCGGCGAAGATATCGCGCGGCAGATTCTCGCCTTCATGACCATCGGCTTTGCGACGGGATCGATCGTCTATCTCGACGGGGGCGGGTTGGTTACCTGAGGGGAGCAACGACAATGGCTTCAGAGCACGGCGCCTTCATCCGCAATATCGCCGAAGTACCCTGGCGCGAATTCCCCAATCATTTTGGCGGCGCGCTGTCAAAACCGCTGGTGATGCCGGAGACGGCGGGCTCGCGTCACCTCGACTACCGGATCTCGATGTATCAGCCGATGGCGCATGTCGCCCGCCACAAGCATCAGGTGCAGGAGCAGATCTACCATGTGCTCGAAGGCGAGGGGCTGATGGAGATCGCCGGCAAAAACCATGTCGTGCGCAAGCACGATTTTATCTTCTTGCCGCCCGGCGTCGAACACGCCATCTCCAATTCGGGCCTGGTCGATCTGGTGTTTCTGGTGATTACGTCGCCGGTGACTGACGACGGCAAGATCGTCTGAGCTAAACTGCATTCTTAACCGCGCGGTCCCGTGATGTCGGCTTCCGACGCATACGATGTCGTCGTCATCGGCGCTGGCGCCGGCGGGATGACGGCTGCGGTGGTTGCCGCCGCGGAAGGGCTGAGCGTCCTTCTGATCGAGAAGACGGAATTCGTAGGAGGAACCACGGCGTGGTCGGGCGGGATGGTCTGGATTCCCGTCAATGCCGGGATGAAGCAGGCGGGTATCGAGGACAGTCCATCTGCCGCCGCCAACTATCTCGCCAGTACCGTTCCCGAAACCGAAAACGCAGACTTGCGCGAGACGTTTCTTTTGCGCGGTCCGGAGGCGGCAAAATACCTCGAAGCCAACTCTGAGGTTCGGCTGCAGCCCGTAAAGATCTATCCCGATTATTATCCGGACCTGCCGGGAGCGACCGCCGGCGGCCGCGTGCTCGAGCCCGTCGCCTTCGACGGCGCGCAGCTCGGGAAAAGCTTTGCGCGGTTGCGGCCGCCGTTGCCGGAATTCACGCTGTTCGGCGGCATGATGGTCAACCGGCTGGACATCCCGCATCTGCGAAGATTCGGGCGCTCGTTTCGCTCGACGGCAAGATCGATCCGTCTTGTTTCGCGCTATGCGCTGCAACGGCTTCGTGCGCCAAGGGGGACGACGCTGCATCTCGGCAACGCGCTGGCGGCCCGCCTGTACGCTTCGCTGCTGGCGCGAAACGTCGGCATCTTGTTCGGCACGAGCGTCGAGCATTTGATCGTCGAAGGCGATGCCGTGCGCGGCGTGTGCGTGAAGGATTTTTCGGGCACTCGTCCGATTGCCGCGCGCAAGGGCGTCGTGCTGGCGACGGGTGGCTTCTCGCACGACGAAGATCTTCGCGAGCGCTTCTTTCCGAGCGGAGCGGGTCCTGTTTCCGCAGCATCTCCCGCGGGGACCGGCGACGGCTTGCGTGCGGCGATCGCCGCCGGCGCGAGCCTGGCTACGGCCATCGCGAGCCCGGCCTATTGGGTGCCGGCGTCGCGGTTTCGGCGCGCGGATGGCAGCGAAGGGGTTTTTCCACACACGGTGACCGATCGCGCCAAACCCGGAATCATCGCGGTCAATGCGTCGGGAAAGCGTTTTGTCAACGAGGCGCTGTCCTATCACGAGTTTGTCCTCGCCATGCTCCGCGACGGAAACGACAGGGAAAACGGTGCGTTCCATCTCGTCTGCGATCGGCAGTTTCTCTGGACCTACGGGCTTGGCCGCATAAAACCTTTCACCTGGCGTATCCGACCATATGTGAAGAATGGCGAATTGATCGAGGCGCCGGGCATCGATGCGCTCGCCGATCGCATCGGTGTCGAAAAATCCGCTCTCTCGACAACGCTCGAGCGATATAACGCCCATGCGCGAACCGGGCTCGACCCGGAATTCGGCCGCGGCTCCACCATCTATCAGCGCCATCTCGGCGACGCCGGTCATTTGCCCAATCCATGCGTCGCGCCGATCGAGCAGGCGCCGTATTACGCGCTTCGAATTTATCCGGCGGATCTCGGCACGGCGATCGGGCTGCGAACAGATTGTCATGCAAGGGTTCTAAGGAAAGACGGCGCCGTCATCGCCGGCCTCTATGCCTGCGGCAACGACATGGGGTCAATCATGAACGGAAATTATCCGGGGCCCGGCATCACGCTCGGGCCGGCACTGACGTTCGGCTACATTGCCGGCCGGCACCTTGCAGGGCGAGATGCCGAGGCGCGCGCCCAACAGAGGGGACAAGGATGAAGGCCGCGGCCACAGGTTTTGCCATTAACACCTATTCTTATATCTTCGGCGGCAGCGCGGCCGATACCGTCGCGCGGCTCGCGGATCAGGGTTATGGCGGTGTCGAGTTGATGTTGTTTCCCGGTCACCTTTGGCCGGCCGAACTGAATGCGTCCGCGCTCCGCAGCTTACGCAACCTCTGCGAACGACGGCTGCGGCTGGTGTCCGTCAACATGCCGAATATCGACATGAATGTCGCCGCCGCCGCGGAGGAGATGCGGACCTATACCCTGAATTTGCTGGTTCAATTCGTTCGCTGCGCCGGAGAGTTGGGAGCAGGCGGGATCGTCGTCGGTCCCGGCAAGGCCAACCCGCTGTTTCCGATGCCGCGGGAGCGCATGGTCTCTTATTTTTATCGCGCGCTCGATAGGTTGGCGCCGCTGGCGCGCCAGGCCGGCACGAGGCTCTTGATCGAGAACATGCCGTTTGCCTTCCTCCCCGATGCGGAGTCGCTCATGAACGTCGTCGACAACTATGGAGACGACAGCATCCGCATTATCTACGACGTGGCAAACGCTCACTTCATCGGCGAACCGCCGGCGCAAGGACTGCGCTGCGTCCGCGGCCGGCTCTCGCTGGTTCATTTTTCCGATACGACCCGGCAGAGCTACAAGCACGATCCGTTGGGACAGGGAGATGTTCCGCTCGCGGGCCTTGCATCTTGCATGAAAGAAATCGGATACGCCGAGCTGCCGATGTTGGAAGTGATTTCGCCTAACCCCGATCCTGACATCGCCGATAGCTGCAGGCGACTGCAGGAAGCGGGATTTGGCTGATCTAGTCTAGGCGGCGCCAATAGTGGCCTCGGCCCTAGGGATCGATCAATACTCCTGGATTGAGGATGCCGTGCGGATCGAGCTCTCGTTTTGCCGCCCGAAGCGCTGACGCAAAGAGCGCCGGGCGCTGACGATCGTACCAAGGCCGGTGATCACGACCGACGGCGTGGTGATGCGTGATCGTGCCTCCGGCCTCGATAAGCGCATCGCCGGCCGCGTTCTTGATCGCCTGCCACTGCTCCAGAAGCGCGCCGTGGCGGCCCAGCGCATGGAATGAAAAATACGGCGCGGGCCCGTCCGGATAGATATGTGTGAAGCGGCACGTGACCTCGCCCCTCGCCCCGGTGGCCTCAAGGATCGCGCGCTCCGTCGCCGTCTTCACTTTGTCATGGAGGTTCTCGAACCGGTCCCAGGTGATGGCGGTCTCGAACGTGTCGTTGATGATTCCTGCCGGTGTCAGAAACTCGCGGGCATAGGGCATGCGAATGAACGCATTGCGCCAGATGCCCGCAGCACCCTCGAGATGCGCATCACCGGAAGCCGGCTCCGGCACACCACCATGGTCGGCGCAGCATTCGAGCGCGCGCGCCATCCAGGCGTCCGGCGCATGATCACCGGATTCAAAGCCGAGCACCATGATGGCGACGCTGCCGTCGGCCGCGCCGGTATTGTAGGCCTCCTGCGGGTCGAGGATACGGCAGTTCGATGGATAGAGGCCGGCTTGCGCGATGGCGCGCACGGCGCGCGCCGCGGCGAAGAACGTGGCGAAGCGAACCGACGCACCGGCGCGGAACTTTGGGCGCGGCTGCAATCGCATCCAGGCGCGCGAGATCACCCCTAATGTTCCTTCCGAGCCGATCAACAGGCGGTCGGGGCTCGGGCCCGCGCCCGAGCCCGGCAGGCGGCGCGTTTCCAATATGCCGCGCGGCGTTACCACCCGCAGGTTTTCGACGAAGTCGTCGATATGCGTGTAGAGACTAGCAAAGTGGCCGCCCGATCGCGTCGCGATCCAGCCGCCGAGCGTTGAATATTCGAAGCTCTGCGGAAAATGCCGCAAGGTGACGCCATGCGGCTTGAGCTGGTTTTCCAGCGCCGGACCGTAAGCGCCGCCTTCGATCAGCGCCGCGCGCGATGCCTGATCCACCTCGACGACCTTGCCGAGGTTGTACAGGTCGAGGGTAATTGCCGCCTTGTAGCGCATGCCGTCGGCGCGCGGCTCGACGCCGCCGCAGACGCTCGACCCGCCGCCGAACGGGGTTAGCGAGGCGGCTGCGCCCCCGGCCCAATCCATCACGGCGGAGATGTCGGCCTCGTCGCGCGGATAGGCGACAACGTCGGGCGCGCAATCGTAGTCGCCGAGCATGCCGCGCACATAATCCGGATAGGATTTTCCGTAAGTATGCGCTGCGCGGTCGTAGCGGTCGGTCGTGCAGAAAGCGGCCAATGAGGCCGGCGGCGTCACGCGCGGCGCGCGCAGCCCAAGATCCTCCAGCCGCGGCAGCGGTTTTGTTTCGAAATTATCGCGCGAGAATTTGGCGCGGTAGCGGCCCAGGACAAAGGCCTGCTCCTCGGCATTCATGCCCTCGCCCTCGCGGCCCCAGCCGTAATGCTTCAGCCTTGCGCCGGTCATGGTCGCCTCCTCGAATTTCCGCCCGATTTTTTCTTGTTCTGAGCCAATATCAGTTACTCTCGCGCGCGGCATCAAGCAAAAAAGATCGCCACAGGGCTTGCGATTCCTCTGGAACGGAATTGTGTCCACGCGCAATCTGGCCGCAAACGCCAATAACAAAGGAAACGGGGCGATGGGAAACGTCCAAAAATAAGGGTTTAGACCTATGACGGTCCCGGTGCGGAGCCCGTGATCCATCGTTCATGCCTTGCGGCGAATGCTATTGTTGCAGACATTTTCCCGAGCATTCCAACCGCTGTCAGACGTCGGTCTATTACGGCCGCCACCTCGGATTTGAAGAAGTGCCGCATCTTTGGGGCGGCTTCGCCGAATATGTCGATGTCGATCCCGGTATGTTGCCGGGAACGAAAATTTGTGAAATGCCGACGGCACCGAGTATCCGAAAAAGTCGCAACGGTTCCTCGGTCCAGTCCGCGTTGATCTCACCGGGCCAGCATTGCTAGCAAATCGTGCCGGAGGCGGCGATTTTTTTCCGGAGCGCGGGACAGGCGGCCCGAGGGTGGCAATGAGACATCCGGTTGCAAAAGCCGATCGATGATGAATGTTGTCGTCATCGCACCACGATATCAACGAATTTGCGTGGCTGATTTTCGAGGCCTCGAAAATCTCGTAATCAAATGTCTGACATCCTCGACAGGCCGGAAAATGTTCCATTGCCTTCGGAGGCTGGGGAGAAGATTCTCTCCGGGGCCTTCTTTGTGCTGTCATTGTTGACAATGGCGGGATGGGTCTGGTCGCTTGCCCTGATCTATCTGAGATTCGTGGCTTGGTGCTTTCGGTATTTCGCGCAGTGACTATTTCGGTGGCGCAAGGCTGCACAAAAAAATCTGCAGATGGCATAAATTTTCGGCGTTCAAGACCATGATGTCGTCACAACAAGGGAATGAGTATTTCGTCGGATTGATAATGGGATGACTGCAATGCTTCCTACCCTATTCCTGTCTTCGGTGTTCATCGGCGGG
>Ga0209328_10000077_pt1 | contig 17928 bp, 13 predicted proteins | sample JacPinW_OM3H0_M1_FD_187954 | JGI IMG/M metagenome (GOLD analysis project Ga0209328, IMG submission 187954) | Forest soil microbial communities from Algoma, Ontario, Canada - Jack Pine, Ontario site 1_JW_OM3H0_M1 (SPAdes) (version 2) | ecosystem: Environmental > Terrestrial > Soil > Boreal... | reverse complement strand
GTGCCGAGCAAGCTGATGCTGAACAGAATGGTGGCGACGAGAAAAATCCGCCGCCGTTGTGGAAAACGCTCCATCGCCAGAGCGCAGCTGTAATCAACCAGGGTTGATGCCCAGAGCGGCAACAAGAACCACGGGTGTTCCCATCCATAAAAGACGTAGCCTGCGCCAACCAGAAGAACATTTTGCGCGCGGCGAGACAGCGCCCAATACAGCACCAGCACGACCGGTAGAAAGACCAGGTAATCCAGCGAATGAAATTTCATGGTAGGAAGCGTCTTAGCTCGGCCGCGTAAAGTTCGGTGGACCGCTTCTTCGCCCAGGGACCAATGTGATCATTGCCAGGCAAGTACATATCTGCGGTACGCTCAGGATTTTCAGCGTCATCGACAAAGTAACAGCCGTGGCTCTCAATCCAGGTGTTTAGAGCGGCAATGTATTTCCGCAGTTGCTCACTTTGTGGAACACGACCGTCGGGACCGGGATACCGTTTCACTCGGACGAAGCACAAGCGAATGCGAGCATCGGCCGCTTCTCTGACCATGTGTGGCAGGAAACTCCGTGCCGGATCTGGGTCGAACTCGACTTCAGGTTCTTTACTGACGCCCGCTGCTTCTTCGATTCCGCCGCCAGTCAGTTTGGCCAGGGCGAACATGTCGCGAACCCAATGTCGCAAATCTGTAACCCTAAGGCCGAAGCTGGTGACCATTCGCGCTGCCGCCTGGTCGATCTTCTCATGCTCGACGTGCCGCCGTGCGTCCAGCGGATAGATCCGATCGATCCAGGCCTGGAACTCGCTTTCTCCATTTCGTTTTCTTCCCATGACCCGTTCATAAACAGGCTCTGTTTCATGCATCGCAGCTTCCACTTGCGAACGGTAAGAACCTTCAGCGCGAAAATGCGGATCGGTGAGCATCCAATCACGGAAAAAGATGCACACCAGCTCAGGCTGAATACCAGATGCAATGATATAGTTTTTCAGCCGGAAATACCACGACGCCGACGCAGCTCCTCCGTACCACATCAGTTCGACACTGCGATTTCCAAGCAGCTTGCCTAACAACTCCGGGTCAATTCCGTTGTCGACCATCGAATCGCTCAAGATAACAACTTTCGGCTTTGCGGCCCGGAGATGCGCGATCGGTCGGAGGTCGAAATGCCTCTTATCCGGCATGAGGTGGCTCGCAATCGCAGGTCCGAGCAGAACGATTCCAGCATAAATCACCAGGCGACAAAGTTCGGAAATTGTGAATCTGCGGCCTTCACGCGCAGGCTGAGCCTCGGGAGGCGATCGTCTATCACTCATCGCGACGTGACCATCCTTCCCGGTTTTGTAAACGGTGACAATGCGATGTTTAGAGCTGATGATAACGGGCATTTCCAGCGCGGCAGTACCCAAACCGGGCGCCGTCGCTCGATTCGTGAGTCAGGGTCCGCCTTGCAAGCGCGTGTTCGCGCGTTACGCGTCAAATATGCCATGTCGAAGCAGATTCGTTTGTCCGATATATATTGTTCGCCGAAATACTACGCGCCTTTATCCACCGCGTTGTACACTCGCCCGTTATTTTTGGATTATCAGGAACTGCGACGGCAAATGGAGTCGTGCGCCGGTCTCCGGGAAGAGGCTGGTATCGTTTACTACTTGTGATCCAATCTTGAACCGCAAATAACTTTCCCTCACGGCAAAGTGGCAGAACCGCTTTAGCTCGTCTGGCAGCGGCGCTCGTTTGGGCACGAATAAAATGTAGAAAAGTCTTTACTGGTTTGGACGTCGAATTACCCTTCGATCAGTTCTTCGGGGGAAGAAGCTCCCCGGCGGATTCTTGCAGCGAGAGTAGGGGTCTATCGGTAGCGCTGTTCAAGTGAACGTTTCTAGTTTCGCGGGTTCGATTCCCGCCCCCGCCTTTGCAACGCGCGCGGGTTCGTTGAAGAACGCCTTGTAGGTTTACGTGGCGGTTCGATTTGACTCGCTCGCTCCCGCCCGCTCGCCCATTCGGGGCTCTGTCCATATCGCTCGGCTCCCGCCGGCTCCATTCCCGCCCCCGCCTCGCTCGCTGCACGGGATTTAACAATTTAGCGATTTAATGGAATTAATGATTATCTTCGGCGCGTGACTCGCCGTTCGTCTCAACTTTTTGCTGCTGCTCAAGCGCGTATTCCCGCTGGCGTTCATTCGCCCGTGCGCGCGTTTCGCAATGTCGGTGGCGAACCGTTCTTCGTCGAGCGCGCCGAAGGCGCCAGGATTTGGGATGTCGATGGAAACGAATACATCGATTACGTCGGCAGCTGGGGCCCGGCCATTCTTGGTCACGCGCCTAAAGTGGTTGTCGATGCAGTGCGCGACACTGCCGAGCGTGGACTCAGTTTCGGAATTCCGAATCCGCTCGAAGTGGAACTGGCCGATCTGATCTGCCGATGGATGCCAGCGATCGAAAAAGTTCGGATGGTCAACAGCGGCACCGAAGCTGCGATGTCGTGTCTGCGGCTGGCGCGTGGATTCACGGGGCGCGAGATGATCATCAAGTTTGACGGCTGCTATCATGGCCACGCCGATTCGCTTTTGGTTCAGGCCGGCAGCGGCGCGCTCACTCACGGTCGGCCCGATAGCGCGGGAGTTCCGAAGTCGTTCGCCGATCTCACCATTTCGCTGCCGTTCAACGATGCTGATCTTGTCCGGAAAACGTTTGGCGAAAACAAAAACCAAATCGCCTGCGTGATTCTTGAGCCGATTCCCGCCAACGCCGGGCTTTACTTTCCGAAAGGAAATTTCGTGTCGAGTTTGCGCGACGAATGTACCAAGCATGGCGCGCTATTGATTTTCGATGAAGTCATGAGCGGGTTCCGGGTCGCCCGGGGTGGCGCCCAGGAAATTTTTGGGATCAAACCCGACCTCACGGCGCTCGGAAAAGTCATCGGCGGCGGTCTGCCGGTGGGCGCATTCGGCGGGCGCGCCGAAATCATGGATCAACTTTCGCCCGACGGTCCGGTTTATCAGGCCGGAACGCTTTCGGGAAATCCGCTGGCAATGGCGGCAGGTCTCGCCCAATTGCGGGAGTTGGAGCGGATCGATGGTTGGAAATTACTCGAAAAACTTGGCGCCCATTTCGAGCAACATACCCGTGAAGCGATCGCGACCGCGAAGATCGACATCACGTTTCACCGGATCGGTTCCATGTTCTGTTTGTTTTTTGCCGAAGAACCGATTGTCGATTTGGCCGGCGCTAAACGCAGTGATCTAAAAATGTTTGCGAAGTTTTTTCATGCGTGCCTGGAGCGCGGCGTTTATTTCGCGCCGTCCCAATTCGAAACCGGATTCATTTCAACCGCGCACACAGCCGAGGACATGTCGCGCACCACCGCGATTGTCGGTGAAGTCCTTCGTTCGCTATGACGAATCCGACAAAAACGCGGATCCGCGCCGCTTCGAAATTCTTTTTCGAAGGTGATCGCAAGTTTTTCATCAAAGGCGTGACCTATGGTCCATTCAAACCGGACCCAAACGGCGATCAGTTCGGCCGGCCGGAACAGCTGGATGTCGATCTTCGAATGATGCGCGAGATCGGTTTAAACGTGCTTCGGCTTTATCATGCGCCGCCGGAATGGTTTCTTGAGAAATGCGCTGCGGCCGGCATGCGCGTCTTGATCACGCTTCCGTGGGAAAAGCACATCGAATTTCTGCGCGAGAAAAAAGTCCGCGCCGAGATCGGGCGGATGGTGCGGACGACCGTGAAGCGATATGCCGGCAATCCCGCAGTGCTGGCTTATCTGGTTGGAAACGAAATCTCAAGCACGATGGCGCGCTGGCTCGGTGTTCACCGAGTGATCGAGTTCGTGGAGCACTTGGTGCGGATCGGTCGCTCGGTCGATCCCGACGTTCTCTTTTCTTACGCGACTTATCCGCCGACCGAGTATCTCCTACCTCAAAATGTCGATTTTTTCTGTTTCAACGTTTACCTGCACAACCAGCGCGATTTCGAGCGTTACCTTTTGCGGCTGCAAAATCTGACCGAAGAACGTCCGCTCATTCTGGGCGAGTTCGGCATGGACACCATCCGTCATTCGCAGGACGAACAGGCGGAAATGCTCGGCTGGCACATCGAGAGCGTGGCCAAATGCGGCCTCGCCGGGACGATTTTGTTTTCGTGGACGGATGAATGGTTTACCGGCGGACAGGAAGTGACCGATTGGGCATTTGGCATCGTCACCGGGGACCGACAGCCGAAAAAATCATTCTACGCGCTGCGCGAAAAATTCGGTCAGGACGATTCCACCCTGCCGCATCGCGCGCTGAGTGAGGCCCCGTTCGTTTCGGTAATTGTTTGCTCCTACAACGGCGGCCGCACCCTAGCAGGTTGCCTCGAGTCGTTAGGCAAACTCAACTATCCAAACTATGAAGTGATCCTGGTCGACGACGGTTCGACCGACAACACGGCGCAAATCGCAGCGCAATTTCCGAATGTTCGCTACATTCATCAAAGCAATCACGGCTTGAGTCACGCCCGCAACACCGGGGCAGCCGCGGCCAAAGGCGAAGTCTTTGCCTACACCGACTCGGACTGCATGGCCGACCCCGATTGGCTTTATTACCTAATCGGCACGCTTACCAGCGGCGATTACGCCGGCGTCGGCGGACCGAACGTTAGCCCGCCCGCCAGAAACTCCATTCAGGCGTGCGTCGCCGCCGCGCCTGGGGGTCCGAGCCACGTTTTACTCACTGATACCGTGGCCGAACACATTCCGGGCTGTAACATGGCGTTTTATCGTTGGGCGTTCGAAAACGTCGGTGGTTTCGATCCGGAATACCTGAAGGCCGGCGACGATGTCGATTTTTGCTGGCGTCTGCAACAAGCCGGGTTCGTGATCGCCTTCAGTCCCACGGCGATCGTCTGGCACCATCGCCGTTTCACATTGCGCGAATTCTTGAAACAGCAGGAAGGCTACGGCGAAGCGGAATCGCTTCTGCGTTTCAAACATCTGATCTTCTTCGGCCCGACCGGGACCGCAAAATGGCGCGGTCAGATTTACGGTGCGCCGCGGTTCACCTGGTTCATTAATCGGCCGGTCATCTACCACGGAATTTTTGGCGAAGGATTTTTCCAATCGATGTACGCCACGCCGCAATCGGACGTGGCTGCGTATCTGAGCAGCATCGAGTGGTTCGCCTTAACTCTCTTTCTATTCGGACTCGGAATTTTTCTGCCGGCGTTGCGGATTGTTCCCTATCTGATGCTCGGCGGAACTCTGATGGTCGCGCTTTCCTACATGGTCACGGCCCGCATCGAACCGAGATTCGACACAGTGCCAGCGCGTTTGTTGGTCATGTGCCTCGCTTTTGTCCAACCGTTGGTCCGCGGCTTTTCGCGCTACTTCACCTGGCTCCATTTTAAACGCACCCCCCGAAACGTGATTCGCGCCCACGAACATTTACCCGCCGGTGCCATGGGCCGCGGTCTGCGCCGGCGCGTGTTCTGGAGCGAAGAAGGAAAAGATCGACATCATCTGCTCGGGGCCATCTTCCAATTGCTCGAAGAAGAAGGCTGGCGCTATTCGGTCGATACCGGCTGGAAAGAATGGGACATTCAGATTTACGGAAACTTTTGGTGGAGCATTGTCCTTCAAACTGTCACTGAATATCACGGCGCCGGGAAACAGTTGACCCGTATCCGTCTTCGAAATCGGTTTGTCACCAGCACCGTAATTTTTAGCCTTCTCGCGCTGATTATTGTGATTTACCGGCAGCTTCACACTTCGCATCTCGATCTTTGGTCGGTCATTCCTTACTCACTCTTTCTCGTCTTTCTCGCATCGCGCGCGCGCGCGTTGAAAGCGCGCGTGGCCGAGCTGGTCGATCTCGCTGCGCACCGCGCCGGCTTGCAACGCGTGACACGTCGCGGCGTGGCCGTTCCGATGGCGTTGCCAGTCCAGGCGGTTGAAGCGATGCAGGCCGATTCGGCAGCGCGCACATGAACGGCGCGCTTGTCCTTCGATTTTTAATTCTTCTCGCCGCCGAGATTTTATTTTTCGGGAGCCTGAATCTTTTCGACGATTGGACGCTGCAATTAATGCCAGTCCGATTCGTGGGAGCGGCGATTGCCAGCGGCATCGCCTTCCTCGCAGCGGTGTCGCATTTCCCGCCAAAGATCGACATCCGGAAGCAGGCGATTTTTTTTTGGGGAGTGGCCATCCTTTTGCGAATCATCGCGCTCCCGCTCGTACCGGCCGATGATCTCATCCGCCACCAATGGGAAGGAAAAATTCAGCGCGCCGGCTTCAATCCTTATCTCATCACGGTATCCGATCCGCAGCTCGATGATTTGCGCCATGATTTTCCTGAGGCCGCCAAGATTAATCATCCCGAATTGCGCGCGTTCGACGCCCCGGGCGCCGAATTGCTTTTCAAATTCCTAAGCGGCCTCAGCGATCGTCCGCTGTTCTACAAGATCATCTTTGCAATCATCGATCTCGCGGCCGCGGCTGTCCTTTTGCGCTTAATCGGCGGCGCTCAGCGCTATCGCGACGTAGCTTGGTACGTTTGGAACCCACTCGTCGTTTATAGTTTTGCCGGAGCGGCGCACTTCGACAGCATCATGATTCTGTCGCTTGTCAGCGGGATTTTGGCGGTGGTTAGATCGACATCGGAGACTGAAACGACGCGGCAATGGTTCTGGGCTTTTGCGGGCGCGCTGCTTTTCGGGATTGCGATCTCGCTCAACATCGTGGCCGCATCGCTTCTCTTGCTTTGCGTGTTTGCGTTGCGTTGGCGCGCAATTGTTTTGGCCGTGACGGCCATCATTCCCGTATTATTCGCTCTTCCGTTCGGCTTCCCGAAAGTCCACATTTGGGATTCGTTAGCCCAGCTGACTCAGCTTTCCAGGCTCAACGATCTCTTTTGGTGGTTGATCGAAGACACCATCTGGCCAAACCCGCACCAGCGCACTTTTCATTATCTCCCAATCATGATCGTTTGTGTGGTCGCGGTTTCATTTTTGTTCGTTCGAAATTGGAAACGCGGAATGGTCTGGACGCTCGGCACGCTGCTGGCGCTGACCCCGATTCTGCAGCCGTGGTATTGCACCTGGATCTTGCCGCTCGCGACGTGGCGACGCGCTTACGGCTGGCACGTCCTGTCGATCACCATTTTCGCTTATTATCTGTTTTGGGACGAACGGCTCTTTGTTTTGCCCTGGCATGCGGAACCGTGGATGCGCGCTCTGATCATTGCCCCAGTCCTTGCTGCTCTGACTATGCTCGCTCAAAAGCAAATGGCGGTTCCAGCGAGCTAGCGGCCTGTCGAAGATCTTCCGGCGCTGGCGCCTCGAATCTTTTCCATTCTCCCGTCCGCGGATGTTGAACTGCCAGCTTCCATGCGTGCAGCATTTGTCGCGGAAAATTCTTGGCGTATTTCGCGCCATAAACTTTGTCGCCCAGTACCGGATGCCCGAGATGGTGAAGATGAACACGAACTTGGTGGGTTCGGCCGCTGTGCAGCGTGCACTCGATCAAGCTCATTTTCTCCGACGAGCTGAGCACACGATATTCAGTCTTCGCCGCGCGACCGCGTTTTAACGCGATCGACATTCGTTGTCGATGCACCGGGTGCCGGCCGATTTTCTCTTCGACGATGCCTGCCGTTTTGCGCAGTTTCCCCGCGACCAATGCGAGATAAATTTTCTCTACCGTGCGCTCGGCGAATTGCGTGGCTAGACCGCGATGGACCTCGTCCGTTTTTGCGACAACCAGGCAACCGCTCGTTTCTTTATCGAGCCGATGCACGATTCCCGGCCGCTCCTTGCCGCCGATTCCGGAAAGCTTTGAAAAATGATGCAACAATGCATTCACCAAGGTGTGCTCGCGGTGGCCCGCTCCTGGATGAACCACCAACCCGGCCGGCTTGTTGATTACGATCAAGTCATCGTCTTCGTACAGGACATCCAGCGGAATCGGTTCCGGTCGGTTGTCGATCTTCTCCGGCGGCGGTTCGCTGACTTCAATGCGGTCTCCGCTCCGCACGGGATCCCGCGGACGCGCAGGCGCGCCGTTCAATTTCACATTTTGAGTTCGAATCAGCGTCTGAAGGCGCGATCGCGAGAACTTCGGTAGCTCGCGTGCGAGAAATTGGTCGAGTCGAAGGTGCGCGGCTTCTTTCGGCACGACGAGTTGGATCGAAGCGTTCATCGCTTGCGGAGAACATTGCCCCAGAAATCGGCGATATTACAATCCGTTCAATGGCAGCCGCGCAAACCGATGCGACGTCTCAAACTTGCCCGGCGCGCCAATTGGCGAAGCGGCAGCGTAGGCGAAGCGGGAATATCGCGATGAGATAGAGCTGCTATTTAGATATTAGGGCGCCGGACTGGCTCGGACCTTGCTCGATAAAATCCATGCTCCGCTGGGTTTATTTGGGTTTTTCCCTCTTGGCTGTGGCCGCACAGGCTGGCCAGTTGCCACTTACGGTGAGCGAGCTCAGTCTCATGCTGCGCTCCGGTTATTCGAACAGCTCAGTGATGCAGGAGCTATCCCAGCGGCATTTCGTCGACACCATCGACGAAGCGAAAGAGAAAACCCTCGTCAACTCGGGCGCTTCGCCGGAGCTGATCGCCGCGCTGAAGAGCGGGGCCTATTCACTTTCGACCGAGAAGACCGCGGCGGTGTTGCAGCAAATGGACGCCGAGGCGCAACGCCGGGCCCAACAAGCGGATGCATCGCGCAAAGCCCAGGCGCGCTACGACGCCCAAGTCATTCGCGAACGCACGACAACGTCGAAACTTGATCCGAGCATGGGCAGCGCTGGGGCAATTGCTCAGCTTCTCAAAGGCGATCTCGTGCAGTTTCGCAATGGCGGTGTTGTTCGCGCAGAGGAGACGGTTTTAGAAAAGAAAAAGCTGATCGCGTTTTATTTTTCTGCCCACTGGTGCGGGCCCTGCCGCAAGTTCACTCCCGAGCTGGTCGATTACTACAAGCGCGTCGCGCCCGAGCATCCGGAATTTGAGATTGTATTCTACAGCGAGGACAAATCGCAGTACGCCTTTGAAACTTACATGCGCGAAACCAATATGCCCTGGCTAGCGATCGACTACCCGAAAGTGAAAAGCAAAGATGCGCTTGCCAAAATTGCCGGAAGCGGAATTCCGTCGTTGGTCCTGGTCGATTCCACCGGCAAAGTCATATCCAGTAGCTACAACGGCTCGGAATATCTCGGCCCGAAAAAAGTCTTGGCCGATATCGATGCCATTTTTGCCGGAAAGCCTCCGGGCCGGCTCGCCGCACAATAAAGCATTGCCGATCCGTCGCGAAGCTCGTCTATTTGGGCGAGCCAATGGGGAAAGACTCGATTGCGCAGCGAATGGCGCGGCTTGCCGTCCGCGAGGTCGATCTTGAAGAAACGTTTGCACGTTCAGGCGGGCCGGGCGGTCAGCACGTAAACAAAGTCGCGACTGCAGTGACGTTGCGGCACCGGCCGAGCGGAGTCAGCGTGACGGCGCAGGATTCGCGTTCGCAAGCGATGAATCGCAAGCTGGCGCGCGAACGTTTGCTCGATGAAATGGAAGATCGCCAACGTCGTGCGCGGCGGGCGCAAATCGCCGCTCGGGAAAAAGAACGTCGCCGCAAATCGCCGCGGCCGGCTGGGCTCAAGAAGAGGATTCTCGAATCCAAGAGAAAACGCGGTGAGTTGAAGAATCAGCGCGGCAAAGTTCACGCGGATTAAGCAAGATCGACAATCGTCACCTTGCTCCTGGCTTCGCTCGATCTCATCGTTCGTGGTTACCAAACCAAATCCTGGAGCGCTTTGATGCGAGCCACGATCATTTTGCATTTCTCCTCAAGCGAAGGAACGGCATTGCGTTTCTTTAACCACTCGACTTGCTCCTTCTTGACCGCGGCGAACCGCGTAGAGGGCAAGATGAACTGAGCTGCTTGGTAGACCGCGTTCATCTTCTGATCCAGCGATTCAGCTTTGTCTTGCTCCGTCGAATAAGTTACGTGCTCGAGATCCCGATCGAGATCGCTGTAGGCCATTTGAAGTGAATCGCTTTGGCCCGACATAATCGAGCGCGCATCGGTCACAGTCCATTTTTTGGCATCCAGATCGAAGGTGCCTTGAAACAGCGCATAATAGGTTTTCACGTTATCGAATTGCTTCGGATTGTTTTGCGAGATCGCTCGGACACGCAATTTCCGGCCGGGACCTAGACGAAAATAGGGACCAGCGTCGCCGGCCATTTCTTTGTCGCGTGATTGTTTCTTCATTGCGTCATTGAGCGATTTCTGGACGCGATCGCCAATCTCAGTCTGGGTGAGCTTTGCGTCCTTGGGTTCGAGAATCAGGATCGAGCCAAAGCCATAGCGATCCCAATAAGTAGCGACGCACCATTTGGGATCCGTCGACCATTCCACATTCAGGCTGCGGTGATTTTGGTGCTCGAAATAATCGGCGCCCTCGATTTTGCCTAGGAGCTGATTGGTTTTGAGATTGGCCAGGTAGTTGTCACCTGTGTCCGATTCTGCAGCTGGCACAATGATTCCGTATTGCCGATCAGGCGATTCTGATTCTTCGTGAACAACGTAGCCTGCCGGCCAATCGATCCCAAACGCGGGGACAAATCCGTCAATGAAGAGCGCGACGAATGTTAAGCAAACCGCACCCTTTATCGAGATCATGCGCTGATTCTGTTCACAGGACTCGGCTACCGGCAAGATCGACAATTAATTTACATCTGCCGAAGCGGCTTGGGGCGAAGTAATTATGTAACGATGATTCAACTATGAAAAAACTTCTTATTCCGTTCTTTTCACTTCTGATTGCTGTGTTCCTGAGCTCCTGTGCGAGCGAAGAGCCAGTAACGTCGACAACAACGACCACGCGTCAGACGACCGTGACCCAACCGACGACGACACAGCAGACGACAACTACGCGCTATTAATTGGACGTTCCCGCGATAAGCAGAAGGGCACGTTTGGGCGGCGTGCCCTTACTTGTCGTTAGATTTTTTTTCAGGTTTTTCCGGAGTAGCAGCTTCCTCGCTCTGGGCTTCTTCTTCTGCCGCCTGGCTCACCACCGGCGCGATCGCCTGCAATTTCTCGCCGCTTCGCAGGTCCATTAATTTCACGCCCATGGTGTTCCGGCCGGTCTCGCGGATTTCCTTCACCCGCGTGCGTACCATCTGACCTTTGGTCGTGATCAACATGATCTCATCGGAGTCGCGTACCGTGAGCGCGCCGACGACGTTGCCGGTCTTTGTCCCAGTCTTCATGGTGATGATGCCTTTGCCTCCGCGGTTTTGTTTGCGGTAGTCGTCAAAGGTCGTCCGTTTGCCGATTCCGTTCTCGCCGGCAACGAGTAGCATCGCGTTTGGATCAACAATCGCGATAGCGATGACCTTGTCTTTCTTGTCCGGGCGAATTCCCCACACGCCGACCGTGTTTCTGCCCTGATCGCGCAATTGCTCCTCGTGAAAACGAAGGCTCATTCCTTCCTTGGTGATCAGAACGATCTCGTTGTTTCCGTTGGTTAGCTTGGCGTCGATCAAACGATCTCCCTTTTCGATTTGGATGGCGATGATCCCGCCTTTTCGGACGTTGCGGTAATCCGAAAGGTTCGATTTCTTGACGATGCCCGACTGGGTCGCGAAAACGATGTGAAGGTTCTCGTCCCAGGTTTGATCGACAGCGGCCGGGCCAGTTCCCGATTTTTTCGATTGAATTCGAATCGTGGCCGCAATTTTTTCGTCCGGCTTTAGCTCGAGAATGTTGGCGATTGATCGTCCTTTCGCCGCCCGGCCCATTTCCGGAATTTCGTAAACTTTTTCGACATATGCGCGGCCGGCTTCGGTGAAGAACATCAGGTAATCGTGCGTTGTCGCGGTGAACAGGTGTTCGATGAAATCGCCTTCTTCTTCTTCGGTCGCGCCTTCGCGCGTCGTCATACCGATCACGCCCTTGCCGCCGCGCCGTTGTGCCCGAAACGCGCTGACCGCGGTGCGCTTGATGAAGCCGCCGTGAGTGATGCTGATGATGCAGCCTTCGTTAGCGATGAGATCTTCCATGTTGATCTCCCCCTCATCGGCGATGAACTCGGTCAAGCGGGGCGAGCCGTGTTTCTCTTTGAGCTCGCGGAGCTCTTTCTTGATGATGGTGAAGACGCGCTGCTCTTTGGCCAGAATGTCGCGTAAATCTTGGATCGTCTTGATTAGCTCCTTGTATTCATTCTCGATCTTGTCTCGCTCCAGTCCGGTCAACTGATACAGACGAAGATCGAGAATCTGATTTGCCTGGTGCTCGCTAAATGCATAACGGCCTTCCGTGAGTCGGGTCGGATTCCGAATCAGGATTCCAATTTGCTCGACTTGTCTCTTGGTGAAATCGAACGCCAGCAATTTGACCCGAGCTTCTTCGCGATTAGCCGACCCGCGAATGATCCGGATGAATTCGTCGAGGTTCGCTAGCGCAATGAGATAACCTTCCAGCGTCTCGGCGCGTTCCTCGGCTTTCCTTAGTTCGAAGCGCGTCCGGCGCAGAACGACTTCGCGCCGATGCTCGATGTAAGCCGCGTTCGCTTCCTTGAGGGAAAGCAACTTTGGCCGGCCGTGATCGATCGCCAGCATCAACGCGGGGAAGGAACTTTCCATCGCCGTGTGCTTGTAGAGATTGTTGATGACGATCTTCGGATTCGCGTCGCGCTTGAGCTCGATCACGACGCGCGTGTTCTCATCGGACTCATCGCGAATCGCCGTGATGTCGCCGAGAACCTTTTCGTTCACCAGCTCGGCGACGCGCTCAACCAGCGTCGCGCGATTCACGCCGTACGGAATTTCCGTGATGACGATTTGTTCCTTGCCGCCTTTTAATTCTTCGACGCCGGCTTTGCCGCGCACTTTCATGCTGCCGCGGCCGGTCGTGAGATATTGCTTCACGCCGCTGAGGCCGCAGATCGCACAGCCGGTCGGGAAGTCCGGACCCTTCACGTGTTTCATCAGCTCTTCGAGGCTGATGTCCGGGTCGTCGATTTGCGCGCAAACGCCGTCGATTACTTCGCCCAAGTTGTGAGGCGGGATGTTCGTCGCCATTCCAACCGCGATGCCGGTGCCGCCATTGACTAGAAGGTTCGGAAAGGCTGCCGGAAAGACCGTCGGCTCAGTCCGCGTTTCGTCGTAGTTCGGAACGAAGTCGACCGTGTCCTTGTCCATGTCGACCATCAACGCGGCGCCGAGATGAGTCATCCGCGCTTCGGTGTAACGCATCGCCGCCGGTGGATCGCCTTCGACCGATCCGAAATTGCCCTGACCATCGACCAGCGGCTCGCGCATCGCCCACGGTTGGGCCATATGAACGAGGGTGGGGTAGATCACCGCTTCGCCGTGCGGGTGATAGTTACCGCTGGTGTCACCGCAAATCTTCGCGCATTTCCGGTGTTGCCGCCCGGGAAAGAGCGACAAATCGTGCATCGCGTAGAGAATTCGTCGTTGCGAAGGCTTCAGCCCGTCGCGGGCATCGGGCAGTGCGCGCGAAATGATGACCGACATCGAGTAGTCGAGGAACGACCTCGACACTTCTTCGGCCACATTTACCGGATCAACTTTTTCGTTCGCGCTGTACACCGGATTGTCGATCTAACGTGATGCCGATCTTAAACGTCGAGGTTCCGCACATTGAGCGCGTTGTCCTCGATGAACTGGCGCCGCGGCTCAACCACGTCGCCCATCAGGATCGTAAACATTTTGTCGGCATCGACCGCGTTATCGTCATTCAAATCGACCTTAAGCAGCTTACGCTTCTCGGGGTTCATTGTGGTCTCGAACAATTCCTTGGCGTTCATTTCGCCCAGGCCTTTGAAACGTTTGATCTGCACACCGCGCCGACCGATCTCCAAGATCTTCTCAAGAATTTCAGGAATCGAGAAGAGCGGATGGGTAACGGCTTTTTCGCCTTCGCCTTCGATCAGTTCGAAAATTGGTCGATCGCTCGCCGCATAGTGGTTAACTTTCAATCCTTTGCGGGCCAATTCGGCGATGATTTTCTGGACTGCGGCTGATTCGTGGAGCTCGACCAGCTTGGCACGACGGCGGATCCCGTTGGCTTTCGCTGCCGGCGCCTGGGCGTCGCCTAGCGGCAACAATTCCTGCTCCATCTGGGTATCGAACAAATTGAGATCGAGATTCGATTCATGGAATTTCCGAACCGCTTTTTCGTCATGGAAATAATGGACAGTCTCCTCGTTGCCTTCGCGAACTTTCACGAGGTAGGCCGGTAGCTTGCCCGACTTGGAATTTCGCTCTTCCAAATATTCCTCGAACTCGCCGCCATGACGGCGAACGACCTCGCTAAGCTTCGCCAATTTCTCGAGTGACTCGAGAATATCCTTTAACTGTGCCGCGGTGATCTCTTTGTTGTCCGCGAGATTTTTCAGCTTCACGTCCTCAGCGCCAAGCGAGATCAGGATCTTGTTCAACTGCACGTCGTCATCGACGTACTCTTCGCGCTTTTTGCGTTTGATTTGGTAGAGCGGCGGCTGTGCGATGTAAATTTTCCCCGCGCGCACCAGCTCGGTCATTTGCCGGAAGAAAAAGGTCAGCAGCAGCGTCCGAATGTGCGATCCGTCGACGTCCGCATCGGTCATGATGATGATGCGGCCGTAACGTAATTTCGAGATGTCGAAGCGGCCTTCTTCCTGTTTCCCGTTGCCCGCGCCATCTTCCTCGCGTGGCTTGCCGATGCCAGTACCGATGGCGGTGATCATCGATTGGATCTCGGCGTTCTTGAGAAATTGATCTTCGCGGGCCTTCTCTACGTTGATCAGTTTGCCGCGAATCGGAAGGATCGCCTGATAACGGCGATCGCGTCCTTGTTTCGCCGAGCCACCGGCTGAATCACCTTCTACTATGTAAAGTTCGGTCAATTCCGGATCTCGCTCAGAACAGTCCGCCAGTTTTCCGGGCAACCCGCCGCCGGTGAGGGCGCCTTTGCGGATCGTCTCGCGCGCTTTCCGCGCTGCTTCACGCGCGCGTGCCGCCGTGAGTACTTTGTCGAAAATCCGTCGCGCGATTGGCGGGGTCTTGTCAAAAAATGTCAGCAACCCTTCGTAAACGGCCGAGTTCACGATGCCGTCGATCTCGGTGTTGACGAGTTTCACCTTGGTTTGCGATTCAAACCGCGGATTCGGCAGTTTGATACTCAGAACCGCAATCAACCCCTCGCGCACGTCGTCGCCCGAAATCGATGGGTCCTTCTCTTTCAGGAGCTGATTCTGCTTTGCATATTGGTTAATCGCGCGAGTTAGTGCGGTGCGAAATCCGGTGAGATGCGTGCCGCCATCCGGATTTGGAATCGAGTTCGCGAACGGCAAAATCTGGTCGTTGTAGGTGTCGTTGTATTGCAGAACAACATCGACAAACACTTCGCCGCGCTGGCGCGAAATCACGATCGGCTTCGGATGAAGCACCTGCTTGTTTTCGCCGAGCTGCTTTACGAACTCCTCGATGCCGTATTTGTAAAGAAACGTTTCCTTCTTCGGCGATTCGGTGCGTTCGTCGGTCAGATCGATCTCGAGACCGGGATTTAGAAATGCCAACTCCCGGAGCCGAGTGGCCAAACGCTCAAACTTAAACTCGGTCGTGATGGTGAAGATCGTCGGGTCGGGAAGGAACGTAATCAGCGTGCCGGTCGCCTTCTTGCCTTTGACTTCGCCTATGACTTCAAGCTTCTGCGTCGTTTTTCCCTTGGCAAAGGCCATGTGGTAAACCTTGCCGTCGCGCGAAACTTCCACCTTGAACCATTCCGAAAGCGCGTTAGTGCATTTCGCACCGACGCCGTGCAGACCGCCGGAATATTTGTAAGCGCCCTGTCCAAATTTTCCGCCGGCATGCAGATTCGTCAGCACCAATTCGACGGCCGGCATTTTCCATTTCGGGTGAATGTCGACCGGAATGCCGCGGCCGTTGTCTTTGATCGACACGCTACCATCGACATGGACTGCGACTTCAATTTTATCGCAGAATCCGGCAAGATGTTCGTCGATCGAATTGTCGACGACCTCATAAACCATGTGATGCAGACCGCGCTCGTCCGGATCGCCGATGTACATCCCGGGGCGCTTCCGGACCGCTTCCAAGCCTTCGAGCTTGTCGATCTGCGCCGCGTCGTATTTTTGCGATTTGTTGACGCCGGATGCTAGGCGCTGACGATTTTTCTCGTCGGATTTCTCGTCGTCTTGGTCGACGGAGACGGCGGCTCGGGCTGGCATCAAAAGAACGTAGCCAAGACCGATCGAAAAACAACAAATAATCCTGTGGTTTTCAGAGCCTCATTTCCGCTACCGGTTGGAGGCCCGCTGTTCCCAAAACCCACCATATTGTGGCCGGACGGTCCGAATTATTCACTATCTTTTTTGCCACCTTGACCAGCCTCTTTTGCGCTTCGAAAATGTGCCCTTTCGATGCGACTCCAAACCCTCGCCGAAGCCCGTTGGATCCTTGCGATTTTGGCCTTTCTCGCACTCGTTAGTCTGTTTTTCAGCGTCTGGGTGTTCTTCATTTTTGTCGTGCTCGTTGCCTACACCCTTTACTTCTTTCGCGATCCCGAGCGGAGCGTTCCAACCGATCCTAACGCCGTCGTTGCAGCTGCGGATGGAACTGTCACCGACATTGTCGAAGTCGATGAGGGCGACGTTTTGAAATCAAAAATGCGCCGGGTGGGAATTTTTTTGTCGATCTTTGACGTCCACACCAACCGGGCGCCGATCGACGGGCGGATTACTTACCGGCAACACCGCGAGGGTCTCTGTGTCGATGCGCGGCGCCCTGAGTGTTCGGAGAAGAACGAAGCGATGACCTGGGCGTTCGAAAATCCACACGCGACCATTGTTGTTCGCCAGCTCACTGGGGCGATCGCGCGACGGATTGTCGCCTGGGCTGACGTAGGCGACGAGCTGGCGAAAGGCGACCGATTTGGAATGATTCGCTTTGGCTCCCGAACGGAAGTATACTTGCCCCTCGCCGCCACCGTGCTGGTGAAAGTGGGCGAGCACGTGGCCGGTGGATCGACAATTATCGCGCGGCTTCCCTGATTCATGAACGAACAGCCATCGAAAATCTATCTGCTGCCGAACCTGATGACGGCGGGCAACCTTTTCTGCGGATTCACCGCAACGCTCAAGATTTTGGAGGGCGCGCTGCTGCAAAGCACCAACGCCGATGCCGCCTCTGATCTCTTCCATCAAGCGATCTGGTTCATTCTCGGTGCGTTCGTTTTCGATTTCCTCGATGGCCGGCTCGCGAGGCTTGGCGGACATGACAGCGCGTTTGGCCGCGAGTTCGATTCGCTGGCCGACATTGTTTCCTTCGGCGTTGCGCCTGCGCTCTTGGTTTACCGTGTCGTTCTTCAGGAATTTCGGACGGCGTGCTGGATCATCGCCCTGGTTTATCTTTGCTGCGGCGCGCTGCGCCTTGCGCGTTTCAATACCGCTTCGGCAAGTCATGAAAGACAATCGAGTGCCGATGGCGGGAAAAATTTCACTGGTTTCCCAATCCCTGCGGCCGCGGGCCTGATCGCGTCCATCACGCTGTTTTTGCTATGGCTGGCTGAAGGCGAGCATCACCTCGGGAAATGGAAGTTCGTTTTGCCTCCGCTGCTGCTTTTCCTTTCCTTTATGATGTTCAGCCGGTTCCAATATCCCAGTTTTAAGGCGATCAATTGGAGGACAAAGAAATCAATTCCGCGATTTCTTGGAATTTTCCTGGTTCTCATTCTGACGGCGCTGAACTACCAATGGATGCCGGCGGTTCTGTTCCTCGCCTATCTGTTGTATGGGTTTCTCCGTCCGTGGCTTTCTCACGAATGGCGACGCGAGATCGAAGAAGAAATCGGCGAGGAAGGTTCCGAAGAGCCGACCGAGCAAATCTCGTAAATCGGGGCTACTGATTCAATCGCGCTAGAATG
>Ga0209328_10000076_pt1 | contig 17929 bp, 16 predicted proteins | sample JacPinW_OM3H0_M1_FD_187954 | JGI IMG/M metagenome (GOLD analysis project Ga0209328, IMG submission 187954) | Forest soil microbial communities from Algoma, Ontario, Canada - Jack Pine, Ontario site 1_JW_OM3H0_M1 (SPAdes) (version 2) | ecosystem: Environmental > Terrestrial > Soil > Boreal... | reverse complement strand
AAATAATTTCTCGCCCAGTTTTGTTTCCAGATCGTTCCGAATTCGCTCCACTTCAGCGGTCATCGATTTCCAACCGCGCATTCGATCGCTCGGGTCACTTCGCCAAAAACGGAATCCCGCGCTCCGGAGCAAATCTGAATCGAGCGCAAAGAGGCTGATCACAAAACCGAGAAGAATGGCCATGACGAGGAACGATTTCACGCCGCGTTTATCGAGTCGTTCACACCAGTAATGGGCCGCGAGCAATCCGAAGCTGAGGAACGACACCGCGTCCCAGTTTGGAGTGGGAACGTGATTGATTGAGAGCAGGAAATAAAACGCGAAGACCGGCAATCCGAACCAAAAGAGAAACAGAACTTTGAATTGCCGATTCACGCGCCGCCAGTTGCCGATCACGCCCCAGACCAAGGCAGCAAAAAGGAGCGGCGCGTAGAAAAGGAAATGTTCGCCAAAAAATTTGAGTGGCTCGAGTGGTCGAAAACCGACGTCTTCAGTCAGGCTGCCGCGGGTGCGCAAATGGAGCACTGTGATCCAGGCGTGCTGCGCGTTCCAAACGATCGGCGGGATCGTGCAGATAACAAAACATCCGAGCAGCCAATACAAGCCGGGTCGTTTGAATTCCTGTCGGAGTCGCGGAGCAAAAGCGAGAACGAGCAAGACGCACACGATTTCGAAGGCGTTGATCCATCGACTCAGAAATCCAAGGCCGATAAGCAATCCAGTCAGCGGCCAGTAAAGTGAAAATTGAGGGCTCTTTTCAACCGCGAGCCAAAACGAAAACATCGCTGCCATCCAAAAAAAGATCGATAACGCGTCTGTCGTTATCACAAACGCCCCAACATTAAAGATCGGCGTGACATTGAACGCGATCACGGTCCAGAGACCGACGTTTTCGTTAAACAGGCGCCGCCCGAAATAGAAAAGGAACAGGCTCGTGCCGGCTGCGAGGATCGGGCTCCAGAAACGCACGCCGAATTCAGTCGCGCCGAAAATGGCCGTGCTCGCGCGAATCGCGAAGGCAATGCCGGGGCCTTTACTGAAGTAGCCGGGCGCCAGTCGCTCCGACCACATCCAGTAATGCGCCTCGTCGAATTCGAGATCGGTCGATCCCAACATCGACAATCGAATCAGCGTCAGCGCTCCGATGAACAACCAAACCGCTCGTGTTTTGCTCATTCAGTTGGATTAACTACCAAACTCGGATGCCGTTCGAAAATTTGCGGCGCCCATCGTTTGGCTGCCCAGCGCCAGATCAACTCCAATGCCGCCAAAATAAAAAATGTTTCGGCCGCCGCCAAAAAGACTGTGCCGATAACGTCGCTCGGCCAATGAGCCCCCAAGTAAATTCGCGAGTAGCCAACAAACGCGGCGAAAATCCAGTAAAGCCAGCCGCGCCGGTAAAACAGAGTCAAACAGATTGCCGCGATGGTGTTGTTGGTCATGTGGCCCGACGGAAAAGAAGCATCGCCGCGGCGTCGATCGGACTCGTCCGAACGGCGCACCACCGGTTTTTTGAAGATCGACATAAACTCGGGCCGTCCTTTCTCCAAACGCACCATTCGGACCGAGAGCACCTGCTTTGGCCGTTTTCGATTGATGGTCGACTTCAGCGTCTTCGTCACCGGCTCGGCAATCACAAGCGCGATCAATATACAAAAAATACAGGCGCGCGCCCGGAACCCGCCAAAGATCAGCGCGGCAAAGATGATTATAATAAGCAACGGCTTCCAAACGTCGGCATCGCTCACCGCGGCCATGAACAAATCGAGCGCCGGGCTCGTCCATCGCTCATTGATAAGATGAAAAAGCTGCTGATCCATTTGGCAGAGCCAATGATAGGTGATTCGTTGAGACCTTGAAAAGGTCAAGCGCGATGCGTGTTACCATTGCTATTCTTGCCGTCGCGGTAGCTCATTTGTCGGCGGCGCCACCTCCTTCCGCGAAAGAGATTCTGGATTCGGTCCGCATGCTCGAGTCACGCCAGCAGATCGATCTCGAAGGCCAGCTTCGCGAAAACGAAAAGGTGATTCCCTTTCATCTCAGCCAAACCGGACCGCTCATCCGTTATTCATTCTCCGATCCCGAGGAAGTCTTGCAATTGCGCCTCGGCGAAAACGGATCGCGCCTCGATCTTGTGACCGATGCCGGCGCCGAAAAATTTTCAGCTGAGAAATTGAGCGAGAAGATTCGTGGCACGGCCCTAACCTACGAAGACCTCGCCCTGAAATTTCTCTATTGGCCGAATGCTCGCGTACTTGGCGATGAAACGGTGCGCACGCGCAGCTGCTGGAAGCTGCAAGTAGTCGCCTCTGCTCGAGATTCGCAGTACTGGAACGTCCTTCTTTGGGTCGATAAAGCGAGTGGCGCGCTGATGCGAATGGAAGGCTACGATTGGAATGGAAAACTCGCGAAACGATTCGAAGTCATCTCCGCGCAAAAGATCGACAATCGCTGGTTCTTAAAGCAGATGCGCGTGGAAGAATTGCAACCGGGCACCAACAAAGTGCAGGCGCGGACCTATCTCGAGATTAAGAAGTAATTATTCTTCGCGCGCGGCTTTCACGATTTGCGCGAAACTGCGCGGATCGAGGCTGGCCCCGCCAACGAGCGCGCCGTCGATGTCCGGTTGCGTCATCAAATCGCGCGCGTTCTCCGGTTTCACGCTGCCGCCGTACTGAATGCGGATGCGATCCGCCGTCGCTTCGTCGGACATTTCGCTCAGAATGTGGCGAATGAACGCGTGCGCTTCCTGCGCCTGTTGCGGCGTCGCGTTCCGGCCGGTCCCGATCGCCCACACCGGCTCGTAGGCGAGAACCGTTTCCTGAAGTTCTTTTTCGTTGAGGTCCTTTAAACTTCCGCGCAATTGGATCGACAGTATTTTTTCGACATTGCCCTTGTCGCGCTGCTCCAAAGTTTCGCCGACACAAACAATTGGGCGCAAAGTGGCTTCGTGCGCCGCGCGCACTTTACGATTCACAATCTCGTCGGTTTCGCAGAACAAGGTTCGACGTTCGCTGTGACCAAGCACGACGTAACGCACGAGCAAGTCGCGCAGCAGCGCCGCGCTAATCTCGCCGGTAAACGGACCGTTCGGTTCCCAATGCATGTTTTGCGCGCCCACTTTGATGCTCTGCGAAGCGCCAAGCGCTTCCATCACCTTCGCAATCGCGGTAAATGGCGGCACGATCACAACTTCCACATCGGTGATGTCGCCGAGGTCGAGCAATAACGATTGAACAAAACGCGCCGACTCGGCTTGCGTCATGTTCATCTTCCAATTGGCGGCAACGATTTTCTTTCTCATAACACTATTTGTCGGTAAGCGCGGCGACTCCGGGCAGCTCCTTGCCTTCTAGCAGTTCCAACGACGCGCCGCCGCCGGTAGAAATAAAAGTCATTTTGTCGGCCAAGCCAGCTTGTTTCACGGCTGTGACCGAATCGCCGCCACCAATCACTGTCGTGGCCCCGGATTTGGCCATTGCTTCGGCAATTGCAATTGTTCCTTCGGCAAAATCTGGAATCTCAAAAACGCCGACCGGTCCATTCCACAGAATCGTTTTAGCTTTTGCAATTTCCTCCTGAAAAAACGCAATCGTCGCGTTGCCAATATCCACCGCCTGCCAGCCGTCAGTAATTCCATGCTCGCGCGTGAGACGGCTTGTGTTTCGAGCCGCCGCGCCTGGCTCAATTTCCTGCGCTTCGATAACATCGATCGGCAGAAGAAATTTCACCCCACGCTCCTTTGCAAGATCGAGAAGCTCATTTGCGAGATCCGTTTTGTCCGCTTCGACGCGACTGGCGCCGATTGGAATTCCCTGAGCTTTGAAAAACGTATTCGCCATCGCGCCGCCGATCAGGATGGTGTCGGCTTTCTTCATCAGCGCTTTCAGGACGCCGATTTTATCGGACACTTTCGCGCCACCCATGATCACGACAAATGGCTTGGCCGGATTATCGAGTTCTTCATGCAAATACTTCAGTTCCTTCTCCATCAAAAGACCCATCGCGCATTTCTCGATGAACTTCGTCACGCCGACAGTCGAAGCATGCGCGCGATGGGCCGCTCCGAACGCGTCGTTAACGTAAATCTCCCCGAATTTCGCCAGCGCCTGCGCGAATTTCGGATCGTTCGTTTCTTCCTCGGGCTGGAAACGAAGGTTTTCCAACATTGTGACGTCGCCTTCCTGCATGTGTGCGACGATTTCTTCGGGCTCCGCACCAATCGTGTCGCGACTGAAGCCAACTGGGTGATCGATGAGCGAATGCAAGTAATCCGCCACCGGCCGGAGCGAATACTTCTCGACGCGCTGACCCTTCGGTCGGCCGAAGTGCGACATCAAAATCGTCTTCGCCTTTTGCTCGCGAAGGTAATTGATCGTCGGCAATGCTTCGCGGATCCTCGTGTCGTCGGTGATTTCAATTTTGTCGCCGTCCTCTTTGAGCGGCACGTTGAAATCGACGCGAGTCAAAACGCGCTTCCCGCGAACATCGACATCTCGGACCGAAAGCTTCGCCATTATTTCCCGAGCATTTCGAGCATTTCGACGCAGCGATTGCTATAGCCCCATTCGTTGTCGTACCAACCGACCACTTTTACGAAACGGTTGCCGAGCATGATGGTGAGTTTGCTGTCGAAGATGCACGAATGCGGATTGCCGATGATGTCGTGCGACACGAGCGGTTCGTCGCTGTATTCGAGCACGCCTTTGTAGCTTTTGTCCGACGCGGCTTCTTTGAATGCCGCGTTGACCGCATCAACGGTTGCGTCTTTTTCCAATACCGCGCTGAAATCGGTCACCGAACCGTCCGGCGTCGGCACTCGAAACGCGCCGCCATTTAATTTGCCCTTCAAATCTGGAATCACTTCGCCGATCGCCTTGGCCGCACCCGTACTCGAAGGAATGATACTGACCGCGGCCGCGCGCGCTCGTCGCAAGTCTTCATGAGGAAAATCGAGAATGCGCTGGTCGTTTGTGTAGCTGTGGATCGTGCTCATGAAACCGTGCGCGATCCCGAACTTGTCGTGCAACACCTTGGCCATCGGCGCGAGACAATTCGTTGTGCAACTCGCGTTGGAAACAATGGTGTGCTTGGCGGGATCGTAAACGCTGTCATTGATCCCGATACACAGTGTCGCATCCGGACTCTTCGCCGGCGCGCTGATCAATACCCGCTTCGCCCCAGCCTTGCTGATATGCAGCTCGGCCTTGTCCCGTGCAGTAAAAAAGCCGGTCGACTCTAGGACAACGTCGACATCCAACTTTTTCCACGGGAGATTTCCCGGGTCGCGCTCCTTGAAGATCTTAATTTTGTGACCGCGCACGATGATGTTCTCCTCGTCGAATCCGATTTCGCCGTCGAACTTTCCATGGACCGAGTCCCATTTGAGGAGATGTGCGAGCGTCTTGGTGTCGCTGAGATCGTTGATTGCGCGGACGTGCTCGACTTGTTTTTGCGTCATGGCGCGCAAGACGTTGCGACCGATGCGTCCGAAGCCGTTGATTCCGTAATTAGCCATAAGTAAAAGTTGCGATTTGCGGTTTCAGATTTTCGATTGCTGAGCAAATCTTCAGCAACGAGGGAGGGAAATTAAGATGGGTAAACGGGTGAAGCAATGGAGAACTGGTGTGCTGGTCGTTAGCATGTTATCGATCGTGTCTTCACAATCCGTGACCGCTGCGTCGCACGATTCTTCACCGATGAAACGGATCCTCGTTCTCGGCGATAGCTTGTCGGCGGGATTCGGCTTGAGACCGAACCAGGCTTACCCGGCGCTGTTGACCGAAAAGTTGCGCGCTGCGGGTTTGAATTGTGAAATCATCAACGCCAGCCAAAGCGGCGGAACGACGGAGGGTGGACTGCGGCGTTTGCCCGCGCATCTTAAGCGCAAGATCGACATCTTCATCCTCGAGCTCGGCATCAACGACGCCTTTCGCGGCGTGCCAATCTCTGAAATCCGAAACAATCTCCAGGCGATCATCGACCAGGTGAAAGCGCGCAACCCGAATGTGCGCATTATCATCGCCGGAATCCAGCTCCCGAATTACGCCGAAGATAATTACGTTTTCGCGTTTGGACAGATTTACGCCGATCTCGCGGCAAAGAATAACGCCGCTCTCATTCCGTATTTACTGGAAGGCGTTGTCGGAGATCCGCTCTTGAATCAACCAGACCGCGTCCATCCAAACGCCGCCGGCCAAAAAATTCTGACCAACAATGTCTGGCGCGTGCTTGAACCGATCGCCCGCGAGACGGCCACAGAGTCGCCCGCGCGCGTTCAATAAGTGATGGACCCAGCCCGACCAAACGAGCCTGAACCAAGCGATCCGTTCAATCCCGAGCGGGCCGATCACGCGATTGTCGAGAAGATCGAAATCGCGACCGCGGGTGAAGATTGCGACGAATGCGTCCGAAAGTTGCGGCCCGTGCTAATGAAAATTCCCGGCGTTCAAGATGTGACCGTCGATCTGGAACGCGAACGAGTGGTCGTTAAATTCGACGCGCGCAAAACGCACGCGCCTGATCTGCACGACGCGATTCTGAAAAGTGGATATAAACCTGCGGCGGTCGCAGATTAAGCTCGGGCGGCGGCCTTGACCGTTCCTCCCGAATAGAACACCAGGGCTCGCGACCTGCTTCCGTTTATGGGAATGCTGGCCGCTGCGCACAAGTTCGGACCCGGTGTTAAGACTGATTTGGCGAAGTCACACTGGTGGCGTCGAAATCGTTACATGCTGCCCACCTTCTTGGTAGCAATCGTGATCTGTGGCTGGTTCGTGACGTGGGGCGATTGGAGCTTCTTCGCACAGGAGGATTTCTGTGGGTTCTACGACGCGGAGGCGCGGTCCCTCTTGGCAGGTCGTTTGGATGTCCCGCCGGCAGCGATCGGCACTGAATCGTTTACTTTTGAAGGGAAAACGTACGGATATTTCGGAATTGGCCCGGCGCTACTGCGTATTCCGCTGGTTCTTCTATTCCACAACATGGATGGCCGCTGGAGTCGTCTGATGATGTTCATTGCATGCGTGCTCAATCTCGTTTGCGCGCATCGAATTTTGACGCTGGTGTGTCGCGAACGAGTTGACGATACCCACAGTCAGCGCCTGCTTCGCTCGCTGTTCATTCTTTGCGCTGGCATCGGCTCGACAAACGTCTTTCTGGTTGCCCGCTCCTTTACCTTTCATGAAGCGATCATCTGGGGAAGCACGTTCGCGTTGCTGTTCACTTGCTCAATGCTGAGCTATTTCGCGCGACCGAGCAAAGCCCTGCTGACGCTAGCAGGTTTCCTAGCCTTCATGTCGTTGCACTCTCGAGCGACTGTCGGCATCGCGCCGCTACTTGTGATGACGGCCGTGACCGGCGTTCTGATCTCGCGTTCCTTTGGGAATCCGAAAGCGCTTGGATCGATCCTTGCCTTTGCCGCCACTCCCAAGGCTCGTTCTCACGCGCTCCTGGCAGGCGCAATGATCATGATAATCGTCGTGTCGTATCTCGGCGTGAACTACGCGAAGTTTCACACTCTTAACGGGATTCCATTGAAATATTACGATCTATACGCTCAAAATCCGCGCTATCTCCAGATGAGCGGAGGACGGCAGCTTCATCTGGAGAACATACCGACGACTCTGGTCAGTTATCTAGGTTTTCACGGTTTATGGCTTGGACCTAAGTTTCCGTGGTTATTTCCATCACGAGAAGCCACCTTCATCGGCTCGCCGGCGATCATACTGGTAGAAGGATTCTCGACGTTTCCAGTCAGCATGCCGGCTCTTTTCGTTCTCGCGGTATTGGGATGCTTACCTCTGCTGCGCGGATCGGGTGAAACAGTGCGTCGTCTGCGTCTACCGGCCCTCGCACTTCTTCTCGGCGGCGGAGTTGTGCTGGCCACGATTGCATTGACCGAGCGCTATCTGCATGAGTTCTATCCGGTTTTGATGATCTGCGCCGCGGTTGGTGTTAGCCGGGTCGAGCAGGAAAAGTATCCGCGTGTGACGACCATCGTCATTGCTGCGCTAGCTCTCATTAGTATTGCTATCAATTGCTCGTTTGCTTTGGAAAATCAGCGTCTGGATGCGTGGAGCGTAGGCGGTGTACCTGATGCAAAGAAAGCGCAATTCAAAAAATTTCAGCGCGCCATCTATTTGTTTTTCCACGTCGCGCCAGCAATAAAACAGTAGGGTTTCTGCGGACTAAACGGCGGGTTGCTGCTGGGTCAGACAGTGAAACGTCCCGAGGCCCCAGATGAGTTCGCGGCAATCGATCCCAATCACCCGACGATTGGGAAAACATTCGCGCAAGATCGACAACGCGAGTTCGTCGGCTGGATCGGCGAATGTCGGGACGAGCACACAGCTGTTCGCGACGTAGAAGTTGGCGTAACTCGCGGGCAAGCGCAGATCTTCGCGCACAATCTTCTTCGGCATCGGCAAGATGACGATGTCGAGTCTGAAGCCGGACAGGCGGTTTAGATTATCTTGAAGAGGTTGGTAATTTGCGTCATCGGAATTTTCTTCGACCACGGTTACAACTTTCGTTTCCGAAACGAAACGCGCGAGATCGTCGATGTGACCGTCGGTATCGTCGCCTTCGATGCCATCGCCAAGCCAAAGAATTTCGCCGACGCCGAGATAATCACGGAGTCGCTGTTCAATTTCGTCGCGCGAGAGGCCCGGATTGCGGTTCTTATTTAGAAGGCACGATTCGCTGGTGAGGAGCGCGCCTGCGCCGTTCACGTCGATTGAGCCGCCTTCCAAAATCATTCGCGGATAAAAAGCCGGGACTTTCAGGATCTCGGCGATGCGCGTCGGCACAACTTCATCCAGATCGAATGGCGGATATTTATTTCCCCAGGCATTGTAATCCCAATCCACGATCGCGAGTTTTGGATCGGTCTTGCGGGTCAAGAAAATCGGGCCGTGATCGCGACACCAGGGCTCGTTCGTTGGAATTTCGTAATAGGTAATGCACTCCTGTTGCGGCAGGACATCGAGAACAGCCCGCGCTTCGGCTTCATGCGCGCCGTTAATGACATTGATGCAAACGGGTTCGGATTCGATCAGTGCCGCGACCATTTCGCGCAACGCCGGCAGGACCTGATCGAACGAATCCGGAAAACTGATCCCTGCGCGCCGCGGCCATGACAACCACGTCGCGGCATGCGGTTCCCATTCCGCCGGCATGCGATAACCGAGCTCAGCGGGAGTTTGGGTTGAGAACATGGAAGCAAACGTTCAATGCTCAATCCGCCTTCGCAAGGCCACGGCGCGACAGGCGCTAAACGTTCAATGGCCTACCTTTTACCGAGAAGCATTTCTTTCACTGGGCTCGCAGACTCAGCGACGGTCTGGGCTGCGATCGGCGCGTGATAAGTGTGACAAGTGATGCATTCGGCGACGACTTTGCCCTGCGGGCTGTGACACATGACGCAACTCTCCTTTGCCGGCATGAGCACATCGGCAGTGTCGCGGCTCTGCGTCGCCTGATGACAAAGATTGCAGTCGAGCGGCTTTTGCGTTGTCGGATCAACCTGATGTTTGGCGTGATTGAAATTTGCCTGCGGCATCCAGCGATCGACTAAAATCGGTTTTGTAATTGCGGGTGCGCCGCGCGCGACAGCTTTCACGTCGTGGCAAAACGCGCAGCCGGTAAAATTTCCGCGCGCGGCCGCGCCCATCCCTTGCTGCGGCTTGTAAGGGTCCTTGGTGAAGAAAACAGCGCGCTCGAGCTCGTCACCGGAATGAAACTGGTCACGCAGTTGTTTAATTTGTTGCGCGACGTAGCCCGGGATCTCGCGCTCTGGAATTCCTTTTTTTAAGCGGGCGTAATCTGCGTATTGCGCGGGCAGACTGCGCAAAAACGTGCGGACAAGATCGACATTCCCATGCGGAATGCGCATTTCCGGATTTCGCCAATCGAACTGGAGCGAATGACAGGCCTGACAATTTGCGGCAAAACTGATTCGTTGATAAAACCGGCCATCGGGCTGGAGTTGGTGACAATAATTGCAGTCGAGCTTCTGTCCGTTCACCGGCGGAATGTCGGAAGCGAAATGACGCTGATGATTGAAGCGGAGCACATCGGGATCGCGCGCGCTGACGCGCTTCAATTGAAATTCGGGATGCGCTTCCCAAAACGAAGCGAACGTTGCAGTAAAACCTTGCGGCGGCCGCGGCAGCTCGAAGAGGATTTGCTGCGTGGGGTGCGGATGTCGATGGAACGCGTCACGCGGAATGCTCATTCCTTTCTGTGCCGACGCAGTCATCACCGCGGAATTGTTGTGGCAAGTCGCGCATTGTGAGCTCGCGACCAGCCTGAGGTTAGTCAGGCCGCGATGTTCCTGGTGACACGTCGAGCAGGATCGATTTTGGACGACGTTGGCTTCGTGAAAGCTGTGCTTTTGATGACAAGTCTCGCATTTGCGATCGATCGCTTCGACGGCGACGCCGTTGCGAAAACGATCGCGCAAGACGGCGGTAAATTTTCCGGTGACGGCATCGCGGTCGTGACATTGGGCGCAATCGTTGGCGAATTTCGCGTGACTCGTTGAAATCTTGCCGGCATTAAAAAAATTTTCGCGCCCGTGCTTCTGAAACAACCAGATCGCGAGCAAACCGCCAAAGATCGTCACTAAACTGACGATGAGTCGCGTGCGTCGCCAGGGATGAAGCCTGCGGTAATAACCGAGATTGCCTTTGTAACGCTCGGCGATCTGCTTTTGGGTGCGTCCCGGTTTCGGCATCGGCTCAGTATTTGAACAACGTCACAAACGCGTGCCAGAAGACGAGCATCAGGAGCAGAAACGAGATCGGCGCGTGGACGAACAGCCACGCATGCAGCCAGTGTTGCAATTTGATCTGCAGGTCGAGCATGCGCCGTTCGTCGCACCAATTCTGCATTTCCTCGACGCGATCGCGGTAGGCTTCAGTGACGCGCAGTTTGACGAAGCGAAATGTGTCCTCGGAAAAACGTGGTTTGCCGAGGCGCATCCGGTCGCCGCGTCGGGCGGAAAGATACGGAATTATCTGGCGATCTAAAAAATCGAGCAGGGCTGATTCGGAATCGGTGTCGGTTGCTGCTGTAACTTTTGTGGGCGCCGGGGTCGCTGGTGATTTTGCGATCGGTTGCGCGACCGTCGCAGGCGGTGGTTTTTCGCCGGGAGCAGCGGCGGAAGCGGCAATCGGCGTGGGTGGAGCAACCGCTTTCGGTTGAACTGCCGGCGGCGCGACGCCGGTAAATTTTTCCGTTCCGGCGGGAACCGCGGCGCCTTCCGGAACGCGCGCGGTCGGTGTCCCCATCGTTTCCGGCGGCTTTGCATCCAGCGGGCGCGGCGGTGGAACTTTTTCTTCCTGCTTTTTCTCCGGGGCGACGATCGTCTCGGCAGTGATTGTCGATCCAACAACGCTTTTTGCGCGCGCGGTCGGCGTGCTCAAATCCGCCGCGGTCGAGGCCATGGGAGCAGATCCAGCGGTGACGACTTTTGCCGGACTCGGCGCGGGCGGGCCGGCATCAGAATTGGTCGGCGGCGCGGGTTTGAACGAATCGCGCATCTTTGTCGCGGCGGCGACCAGTTGCGCGCGAATATGCGGGATCTGTTCGTAAACACTTTCGGCTGGCAGCCGCTCCATCATCACCGTGGGCACGTAATGCTGGAGCACGAGCCCATAAATCCCGCTCACCATCACGACGAGGTAGAGAACGATGATAAGCGTCGTCATTGGTCCGCCGAGGCGAAAGCCGCTGTGTAAAATCACGAGCGGAATCGTCAACAGCGTCAGCCAAATGTGGGCGCGCAGCCACCGTTGCACCGTGCCGATGCGCCAAAGCACGATTTTTTTCCGGACGCCGAGCAGTGCGGCAAAAACGAAGATCGACAATGCGATCGTGCCGAAGATCAAACCCAGCGGTGTCCCGCCGACCCTGTGATGTTCGGACGGTTTTTGGAGTAACAAATCCGGCAAATGCAGCGCCGACGGTAAGCTTTGTGGAGAAAAATTGCCGATATAGAGCCAAACCGCGAAAAGAGTCGCCGCGACGACAAAGATGAACCACGGCAAGTGTGCGCGATTGACGATGCGCATCGCTCAGTGGGTGTGATGCGTTTCGTAGCGCGGCGGCATCGGCGCCCAGGTCTTGCCAATGAGTTCGCTTTGCGCCGTGATCGCGTCACCGAAAAATCTTTGCGGATCGACGCGCTTGGCCGCGTCGTGTGGACAAGCGTAGACGCAGCTCGGGGTGGAAAGCTGCGTGCAAAGGTCGCAGGTGTTCGCCTTGTAGGCTGTAATTTTCTTTTTCTCGATCTTCACCTGGGCAGGGGCGCCCTCTTTCCCTTTGATCTCTGTCTTCACTTCCTTCATCACTTCGAGCGGATGCATGTTGATGTTGCCGTACGGGCAAAGCTCGGCGCACTTGCCGCAGCCGATGCACCAATCTTCGATGATGATTTCGAGGTTCTCTTTCCGCCGGATCGAACCGACTGGGCATTGCGTCATGCAAAGCGGGTCGCGACAAGATCGACATGCGGTCGCGACCAGGAAATGTTCGTAACGCAAGCCGTCGCGGAGAAGCCGCGAAACCCCGTCATGCGCCTGAGCGCAGGCGCGAACGCAGGCATCACAGCGTGTGCAATTCTCGAGATCGATCAGCAAAAGGTTTTGCGCTTCGAACAATCCCTGATTCAAAAAATCGTCGAGATGCAATCCGGCCGGAATCGCTTTTTGCTGATCGGCGGCCATCCGCGCTCCGGCGACCGCTTCGATTTGTTGGCGAACTGCGGGAAATCTTTCCAGCATCAGCGCGAAATCCGCGGCTGGAATCTTGACGACGTCGACCGCATCGAGTGCCGCGCAGGTCGCGGTGCGTTTGATCGATCGCAACAAGCCGATTTCGCCAAAATAATCGCCGCGACTTAAATAAGTCCGCACCATTTCGCCGCCGGGCAGCGCATTTGAAACCCGAACCATGCCGGAACGGATGAGATAAAACGCGTCGGCGTCATCGCCTTCTTTGCAGATGATTTGATTTTGGTTGTAGGAGACGAGCTCGACGCGCTCCCGAAGGTGCTCGAGAAATTCGTCGTCGAGGGAAGCAAAGAGCGGAACGCTCCGGAGATGATTGTTGAGTGAGCGCTCGCGGTATTTTTTCTCCAGTTCGGTCTTGAATGAGGTGCCTTTGAACGTCGGCATCTTCACTTTGGACGTGGCTTTGGTGGCTTCGGATGGCTGACGATTGCCAACCAGCATATCGAGAATCACGCGCAGCATCTCGACCATGACGCACGGCTCGCGCGCCTGAACTGTGGCGGAGCGCGGTTGATAAGTGCGGCAGGTCATTTCGCCAAACAACTCGCCCGGACCGAGCTGCGCGAGCGGACGATTGATCGGAAGATCGACATTCGCGTCGATGCCGATGAATTTTCGCTGGTGTGCTTCCGGGCGAAGATCGGTTTGATCGTCAGTCAGAAAACTTTTCATTCGTCGCATGCTCCGGCCGAGAAAACTCCCGACCGGATGCGTTCGCAGATGGGCGAGCGGATTGTGGATGAAAATGTCGACTGTTCCGGAGACGAGGTAGTAGGCGGTCGAGCCGAACTCGCCCTCTTCGCAAACGATCTCGCCTTTGCCGTAATGGTGAAGAACGGCCGCGCCTTTGGCCCAATTCTCGAGCTGCGCGCGTGGGATTTCTTTTAACGCGGGAAGATATTCGAGAAGCTGATCGATCGTCAGCGGTTCGCCCGTCGTCAGCTTTTCAACCGTGTCGGCCATGGGCAGTGCAGGCCGATGATACGGCAGCGCTCAACCGCGTTGGAAGCAATTTCCCCCGCGGTTGAGGAACGATGTCGATCTTGCGCAGGACTAAGGGCCGCTTGAAACGCTCGGTTTGTAAATGGCGCCGATAAGCGCACCGGCGATCCCAAGCTCGAGCAAATCGCCGATGCTACCGAGCAGGAGAATTTTTGTCGTTAGTGGTTCCACCGCAAAGCGAATGAAGTACAGCCCGACAAATGTGAACGCGATGAGGATTCCCAGCCGAAAGCCCGCGCCAGCGCCGCCGGCAGCGCCAAACCGCGCGTAAATCCAAGTGAGGAAAAACGCCATTGTGGCGTGACCCAGGATGAGCGGGCCCCACTGCATATCGTCATGCGCGCGATAATGCCTCTGGATTTCCATATAAGCCGATTTCATCAGAATGCCGTGCCAGACGAATCCGAAGAAGAAGACGAAAACGAACGCTGCGATGAATGCGATGAAGAATTTTTTCCAGTTCATAAGTTTTTCAGGTTGTTAGTGCCTATCAACCCTCGGCAACCCTGAACTCTGCTTGCGAAATTCCCGCCGATTTGTCGATCTAAATCTTGGACCGCGGGCTTCGCAAAATCATCGAAGCGCTGCTAGTCGCGCAATGCCGGAATGTGGCCGTAACCAATGAACGTCGGTCGCAATTTTCCATCGTCCGATTTTCCGTTTCGCTGCACTTTGAAATCGAAAACGCTCACGCCGTTACGGGATTCACCCTGATAGACACGGCCGTCGCTGGCGCCGACCATCACCCGGTGCCCGGTTTTCTTCTCGCGCCCGAGATAAATCATTGCGTGCGTGATCGGCGGATCACGTTCGATCGAGTAAGTGCCGGTCCAGAAAAGCAAATCACCCGGCTTTAAGTCTTCCAATTCAAAAGAGTCGTCCTTTTGACTCAGAACCGACTCAAACTGACGGGCCCGGCGGAGCCAGGAATATTGCTCGCTCGAGTCGCGCGGCACATCGCCAATGCCATTTTGTTTGAGGACGAAGTAAACGAAACCCGAGCAATCCATCCCGCCGCTGCTGGGATCGGCCGAGCCGTATTTGTAATCGAGATTGCGCGTGGTCAGTTCGAGCGCGCTGGTGAGAAGCTTTTGCACCTTCGGTGGATAATTGTCGAAACCCTTGATTTGATCGGGTGACAAGGTGGCGTTTGGCGCGCCGTGTTTCTTCGGCAGAGTCGGCGATGGTGACACCCCTGGTGTCATGGACGGCGTCGGCGAAGGTGTTTCAGATGGAGACGCCGATGGTGTTTCGAAAGATTGCGGCGATGGAGAACCTTTCTTCTTTCGATGTGGGGACGCGCTCGGCGATGGAGAGGGCGAAGTTTTCTTCTTTTTCGAAGGGGGCGATGGCGATTCCTCTTCCACAGACGGGGTTTGCTTCTTTTTCGATAAAGGCGTTGCCGATGGCGACGACGATTCTTTCCCCTGTGGTGTCGCCGATTCTTTTGGAGTTGGCGTTGGAGTTGGCGACTTCTTTTTCGTTGCGACCGCGCTTTTCTTCTTTCGTGGCTTTGGCGTAGGTGTCGGGGTGGAAAAGATCTTCTTGAGTGCGTCGCCGAGAGACCGCTCGGGTGCCGGCGACGGCACGGCAGTGGAAACCATCACCGCGAGCGCGATAAGAATTCTAATCAACATTGCGAATGGTTTGACGGATCAGGTTGCTATTTCCTTGAATGCAAGCTTTGGCAGATCTCGCATATCCGCTAAAATTTCCGCCATGATATCCCTTCGCGTCTTTGTTCCTTTCGTAACCTTGTTCGCATTTTCCGCGATCTCTTCCGCTCAGGTCGATCGAATTACCGGGAAAAATTTCGCGACCCGGTCGGAAGTTCTGGCGCGACACGGAATGGTCTGCACGAGCGTTCCGGCGGCGACACAGGTCGGAATCGACATTTTGAAAAAGGGCGGCAGCGCGGTCGACGCTGCCATCGCCGCGAACGCGACGCTCGGTTTAATGGAGCCGGTCTCGAACGGAATCGGCGGCGATCTATTCGCAATCGTTTACAGCGCGAAAGAAAACAAGCTTTACGGAATCAACGGGAGCGGACGCTCGCCGCTTGGTTTGAGTTACGAACAGATGAAAGCGGAGCTCGACAAACTCAATCGTAAAACCATTTCACCGCGCGGGATGCTGCCGATCAGCGTGCCGGGAACGGTGGATGCCTGGGCCGAACTGCACAAAAAATTCGGCAAACTGAAACTGAGTGACGATCTCGCGCCGGCGATTCATTACGCCGAAGAGGGATTTCCCGTGGCCGAGCTGATCGCGTTTTACTGGCATTTCGGTCCGGAGATTTACAAGGGGTTGCCGGGCGCATTTCTCGAGACTTACACACTTGATGGCAAAGGGCGGACGCCGGCGAAAGGCGATGTTTTCAAAAATCCGGCACTGGCCAAAACGCTACGACTGATTGGCGAGAAAGGGCGCGACGCTTTTTACAAAGGCGAGATCGCGGACAAGATCGACATCTTCATGCAGCAGAACGGCGGCTTTCTGCGCAAAGTCGATTTTGAGAAACACACGAGCACGTGGGTCGATCCCGTTTCGACGAATTATCGCGGCTACGACGTTTTCGAATTGCCGCCGAACGGACAAGGGATCGCGACGCTGGAAATCCTGAACATTCTGGAAAGATTCGATCTGCGCGCGATGGGGCGCAATTCGCCCGAAACGCTGCACACCATGATTGAAGCGAAGAAGATCGCTTGGGCAGATCGCGCGAAATATTATGCCGATCCCGCGTTTGCCAAGATTCCGCTAACGAAATTGATTTCGAAGGAATACGCGGCCGAACGACGCAAACTGATCGACCCGAATCGCGCCGCGAAAACTGTTGCCGCTGGAAACCTCGATCGAGGCGACACGATTTATATGTGCACAGCCGATGAGGAAGGAAACATGGTTTCGCTCATTCAAAGTAACTACCGCGGGATGGGGAGCGGCATCGTCGTGCCGGGACTCGGGTTCATGTTTCAAGATCGCGGCGAACTTTTCTCGATGGAGCCGGGGCACGCGAATGTTTACGCACCGGGCAAACGACCCTTTCACACCATCATTCCGGGCTTCGTAATGAAAGATGGGAAACCGTGGGAAGCATTCGGCGTGATGGGCGGCGGAATGCAACCACAAGGTCACGTCCAAGTCCTCACGAACCAAATCGATTTCGATTTGAACGTGCAGGAAGCCGGCGACGCGTCCCGCTGGCAGCACGAAGGCGACAATGAACCGACCGGTGAGAAAATGGAAAACGGCGGTTACGTAAATCTCGAGTCCGGCATTCCCGCTGAGACGCAGCGCGAATTAAAGAAGCGGGGACACGACGTGCGGTTCGACGTTGGCGGCTACGGCGGCTATCAAGCGATCAAAGTTGAGGTGCACGACGGTCAGCGCGTCTACGTCGGTGCGAGCGAATCACGTAAAGACGGGCAGTCCGCTGGTTATTGATCGGCGACCTAATTTTTATGCGACTTTAGCTCAGCGAGTTTTTGTTCGGCGCGGGCAACGTCGGATTTCCTGGCGCTGCCAAGGGCGAGAAGTTTTTCCTGCCGGTGCACATTGGCTTCGGCCGCATCAATCTCAGCCCGCTCCCACTTGTTTGTCGCCGCGTGCGCCGCTTCGATCGCAAGAGCCAGCTGAGTCTCCGTTTTCGCTGTCTCCGTTTTTGCAATTTCGCCGGCGGTAAGCTGCTTTTCTTTTTCCAACATTGCTTCCTTCGCGCAGGTCAACCGGGCACTAGCGAGATCAAATTCGAGGTGAACGCAGCGTAGAACCCGCTGCTCGGCTTCCAGTTTCGATAGCGCGCCGATTCTGCAAAGCCTCTCCGCACCAGCAGCATTTCTCTTGGCGCGCTCAAATTCTTTTTCGAGCTTTGCAAGATCGACATCTCGCGTCCGAGTAAGCGTAGCCTTTGTATTGGCCGGCTGCTCGTCCTCGCGAGTTGGAATCAGCAGCGGCGGTTCAATGTCGAACGAATCGGGATCCTTGTTCGGCTCCTGCGCGAACAGAGTTATTGCGACAAATCCCAGAAGAAGCGCGGTTCCGCGCATCGTGCCGAAATAATATCACCGACTGCCGTTCAACGAAGCAAATTTAATGATGGCCGAGCCCACCGAGTCCGCCGCCGAGCC